>Ga0172368_10000196_pt1 | contig 82854 bp, 75 predicted proteins | sample Lak11m_FD_114540 | JGI IMG/M metagenome (GOLD analysis project Ga0172368, IMG submission 114540) | Freshwater microbial communities from Kabuno Bay, South-Kivu, Congo - kab_022012_11m | ecosystem: Environmental > Aquatic > Freshwater > Lake | place: Democratic Republic of the Congo: South-Kivu...
ACCTGGTCATAAACGGGGTTTTTCGATTTTTGTTGTTTGTTCTCCCATCTGTGTCCCCCGGCAAGGGGATTTTAAAAGGTTAGGAGGTTCGAGCCCTCTCGCGCCCACCTGGTCATAAACGGGGTTTTTCGATTTTTGTTGTTTGTTCTCCCATCTGTGTCCCCCGGCAAGGGGATTTTAAAAGGTTAGGAGGTTCGAGCCCTCTCGCGCCCACCTGTTCATAAACGGGGTTTTCGATATTTGTTTTTTATTCTCCCATCCGTGTCCCCCAGCAAGAGGATTTTAAAAGGTTAGGAGGTTCAAGCCCTCTCGCGCCTACCTGGTCATTATTAAGTAGATTGAAATTAAAAGTAATCCTTTGCTAGGTACTTGAAATCATCAAGGCAGAATTATCTTCAACCGTTTGGGTTGGATCTTGTAATCAAATTCGGAAATTTCAGTTGAAAAGATCTCTCCATCGGTATGAGCTGGTGTTGATCGATCCAATTTTATCTTTACCCATGTGGCGTGTTGCTCGTGAATACCTTCCATTTCTACAAAACTGCCCTCAGCAGGTTTCATGGTTTTAGGTAATAATTTAAAGATCTGGCTGCGGGTCTTTCTATATCCGTGTACAAATGTCAGTTTCCCGTCAAATGGGTCAGCATGTGGCGCCATAAAAAAGACTCCTCCTGTTCGGGGAGCATTGCCCACTGAAACAAGCAGGATAGGACCTTCATATTCTCCATCATCCCATTCTATGTGAGCATTCCATTGCGGGTTGTCCCAGATCCCCTGCACTGCGGCCACAAGATAACGCCCAATTCCCTTGATCCATGAAATTTTTTCCTGTTTGAGAGTAATATATGGTTCCAATCCAATTCCAGAATTGTTGGCAAAATAGAATCCATTGACACATCCGACATCCATTTGATTGACATTGCCTGTCGCGATCACTTTTGCTGCTTCTCCAAGATCCTTTGGAATCTTCAAGTTGTCAACCAGATCATTGGCTGAACCAAGTGGCATGATCCCCAAAGGTCCCAATAGATCATTTTCTGTTTTTGAAGCCTTTGCCAGACCATTTACCACTTCGCCTATTGTTCCATCGCCACCTGCTGCAATAATGGGTGAGAAACCATTTTTAGCTGCATTGCATGCCAGATCTATTAAATGGCGGGGATGGTCGGAAACAGATAATTCAAACTCCACTCCTGCGGCATGAAGGGCTTGTTCAGCATCCGGCCATCGCTTTTTGGAATTCCAACGATTTGAATATGGATTTAATATCACTTTCGCTGTCATTTGCTCTCCTAGGTGTGTTATTAACTTCGAAAAATAATTATCCTATCTCAACATAGATACGTTTATTGATTGCACCTTTACTTTTATAATCCACAATTCGCATGGAACCAACTTCCCCTGTATTACTAACATGGGTGCCCCCATCAGCCTGGAGATCCAATCCCTCGATCTCAACTGTTCTAACCAACTTGATACCTTCGGGTAATAAATTGATCTTGGTTCTGATCAGATCCGGAATCAAAAATGCTTCTTCTCTTGGAAGGATCTTTACCCTTACATCACGGTTTAACCCAATTTCTTTATTGACAGATTTTTCGATAATATGGACCAGATCTGCCCGCAAAGACTCAAACTCAAAATCCATCCGTCCTTTTAGTAGATCCATTTCTCCCCCTGTTACTGAAGCACCATAATCTCTAAATATCACTCCACATAAAATGTGCATACCCGTATGAGTACGCATTAATTTGTATCGCCGCTCCCAATTGATTTCACCTTGAATTTCACTCCCAATGGATGGTAATACCTCATTACCACTTATAAAGTGGAGGACTTCATTTCCCTCTTTCTTTACTCGATTGACTGGGAAAATACCTCCGCCCTCCGATAAAAAGCCAATATCATATGGCTGCCCTCCCCCACCCGGATAAAAGGCTGATCGATCAAGGTAAAGAGCTCTAGATTCCAAATCTACCTTAACGACCTTTGCTACAAATTTTTTCAAGTAACTATCAGTTTGATAAAGAAGAGTTGTCATATACTAACCTTCCGATTTCCAATTAAAACTTATAGGATATAGTTTACAATATTTTTCAATAATCGTCATCCATTATATAACCATACCAGGGAGTATTCAAAGACAGTAAACCTTTGGTGTCCAACCTCAATCCCGTAAAAAGCATGCGGGATTATGCCATCCTGGGATATTTGAGCTTTTCGATCTTCCCCTCCAAGACGGGAATAATTATTCCCTTATGTAAAGCCCTGATAACCTTTAAATCGATACATTAGAGAAAACTCAAAAAATCTAAAAGTTATATTAGAAAACCTCTGGAAATTTCAACTTATGTTGACAACCATCTCTAATTCTGATAACATGGGTCAACTTTAGGAATCAAGGAGCTTCTAATGCAGCCTGTAGTAGAAACCGACATTATTACTGTAACCCCATCAGCTGTTCAAGCCATCAGCGATTTATTGAAAGAACGCAATCTTGAGGGATACGCACTTCGCCTGTTTGTCGCCGGAAGATCGTGCTCAGGATATCAATATGGGATGTCTTTGGACAATTCGATCATCGAAACAGATATAAGTATCAACGTTGAAAACATCAAAGTTGTTATAGATAATGCATCCATGGAATACATGAAGGGTGCAAAGTTGGATTTTATCGACGATGAACGTGGAAAAGGATTCCTGGTCGATAATCCCAATGCTGCTTCATCATGTGGCTGTGATAGCGGAGCAGATGGCGCAAGCTGCGGTAGCAATGGCAGTTGTTGTTCATAAAATGATATAAAATAAAAAGGCGAGAGCACTGCTCTCGCTTTTTTTATCCATTAATTAATGGTCTTTTTATCTTCTTCTTAAGAAAATGATTGCAGATCCGAATAACCCGATGAAAGCCAGACCAAATATTACAAGACCCATCGGAATTTTGGTTAAGGAACCATTATTTACATCATATGTCGGTATGACCAATGGAGGGGGAGGAGTAAAAGTTGGAAGTTGGGTCGGGTTCCCAGTTGCAGCAAATGCTGCGATCAAGGTGGGATCAATTACCTGCGTAACCCGAGGTGTTGAAGTAGGTGGTGGCTCAACTATAGGAAGGTATCCCGGAGATAGGACAACAAGAGGAGCGTAAACCCATCCTACATTTCCAGGAACTCCTAGGTAAAGTATCTGGATCCAATCTCCACCCGCTGACCGTCCCAAAGCTGGGACCTGTTGCCCATCGATCAAGGAAGGACCAATTTTTTCATAGTAGACTGAGCTTGGACCTGCACGGACATTTGCCCCATCTGCATTCACAACGGTAACGATCGGCCCTGATGGAGTACCTGTAACTGTCGGCACTGACCCTGTTGGTTGTTGAGCAAAAACAGGATTTTTTCCGTACAAGAAAATCAGACTGCTCATAAGCCCAATAATAAAGGTACTGACAAGGGTGTATTTAACCCGTAATTTCATATTGACAACTTTCCAGAAATATTATCGTATATCATTATGATCTGTTTAATTATAAAATTATCAAAGGGATTATAATCTAATTTATGGAACAGCGAATTTTTCATGGCAACATTACTCCCATAGATATTGCCAATCAACTAATATCAGAGTTTAACCAGGGCAATCTTCGCACTCAGCTCATCGGAACTGATGATAACCTTATTGTTCAAATCTCTACCAAGCAGATGTCAAGGTCTGGCGGTCAAACCGCTCTATCAATAAATATCAAACAAATTACGGATGGAGTGATGATCCAATTGGGACAGCAACAATGGCTGGGAGTAGCAGCCAGTCTCGGACAAACTGCAATCGCCACGTTGATCAATCCATTAAATTTACTCGGTCGATTGGATGACATCGCCCAGGATATCGAAAACCTGCAAATTACCGACAAGGTTTGGCAAACGATCATTAGAACGTTAGAACAGACCGGAGCCAGCACGAAACTTTCCCAAAAGTTATCACGCCTTGATTGCGATTATTGCCATACTGGTAACGAATTGGGAAATTCAAGTTGTATCGCTTGTGGGGCACCATTGGGTGACTCACATCCTACTACCTGCTTGAATTGTGGCTGGGTTGTTAATCAGAACGATTTAATTTGCCCCAATTGTAAACAGATGCTTTAAGATTTATCCCTTAATTTATTCGTTATTGATGGGCACTAAGGAAAGCTGGTGATTCTTTCCTTTTTTTATTTAAATTACTGGCATGCTATAATTGCCTAAAATAAAATATTCTTGGAGGAATATATGGCCTCACAATTGTACCCATTAAGTTCTGAACATGAGATGATACGGAATACTGCACGAGACTTTGCTCAAAAGCAAATTTCACCTATCGCAGCTGAATTTGATGAAAGTGGGGATTTTCCTTCCGCCACTATAAAGAAAATGGGAGAGTTAGGATTCATGGGTATCGAGGTACCTGAAGATTATGGTGGAGCTGGCATGGATACGCTGGCTTATGTCCTGGCTCTTGAAGAGATAAGCAAAGTTGATGCTGCTCACGCTGTGATCATGTCAGTAAATAATTCTCTTTATGCATATGGATTTATCCGGTTTGGGACAGATGAGCAAAAGAAAAAGTATCTTGAGCCTGTCGCCTCTGGGAAGGCGATCGGTGCCTATTCCCTTACCGAACCCATGTCCGGTTCAGACGCCGGCACAATGCTCAGCCGCGCTGCACGGGAAGGTGATCATTATATTTTGAATGGTCGAAAATCCTGGGTTACCAGCGGACCAATCGCAGATTATTTTGTTGTTTTCATGATGACTGACCCTGATAAAAAGAATAAGGGTATCAGTGCATTTATAGTTGATGCCAAAACCCCAGGTTTTATTCGAGGAAAAAAAGAACCGAAATTAGGGATCCGTGCCTCAGCAACGAGTGAAATAATTTTCGAGAATTGCATGGTTCCTGTTGAAAACCGTCTGGGTGAAGAAGGAGATGGATTTAAAATAGCCATGACAGTTCTGGATGCTGGTCGGATCGGTATAGCGACCCAAGCATTGGGTATTTCCGAAGCTGCCTACGAAGCAAGCCTTGAATATGCACGCCAAAGGGAAGCATTTGGTCAAAAAATCGGTGAATTTCAAGGGATCGCATTTAAACTAGCTGATATGAAGACAAGGATTGAAGCATCAAGACTTCTAATTTATGAGGCGGCCTTGATCAAAGAGCGCTCTAAAGTAACTGGGGAGAGATTTTCAATTAATGCTGCCATGGCGAAATTATTTGCTTCAGAGACATGCATGTTCGTCACACATGCTGCTGTTCAAATCCACGGTGGTTTAGGTTACAGCAAGGAATTACCCATTGAACGTTATTTCCGAGATGCAAAAATAACTGAAATCTATGAAGGGACCAGTGAGATACAAAGACTGGTTATTTCCCGAACCGAGCTGAACAGATCATAAAATGATCAAAAATCGTGCGTATGTTTCATCCGCATTTCTATTGGGCGGTGGAATATTAATCTATTTAAGCGTGCATCTCACCCAAGATCTGCCCATTGGGGAGCGGAATAACGCCATTCCGATAACATTTGCAGGTATTTTGATCTTCATAATGGGATTCTTTTTCGCAAATAGTGAGAATATTTATAAATTTATTGAAAAATTACTGTCCAGCGGAGGCAGGTGGTTAAATAACAATCCATGGCAAATGGCCTGTTTGATCCTCAGCCTTCCATTCGCTATTCTTGCCCCAATTGCTGCAGGTTTTGGCGAAAAACTAGTAAGTCCATTATCTGCCTTATTCGCCTGGGTGATCAGCATCACCCTTTCAATTGTTGGGGGGTGGAATTTCAACAAAACATCCGTTGGTCTAGGTAAAGCATTTTTTCTTGGAATCCCGGTCCTTTTCATAGTTGCCTTACTTCCCCGAGTCTATTTGATCAATTCCATCCCTATTCTTTTAAGTGGGGATGAAGGTTCATCAGGATTGGCTTCCATAAAATTTCTTGAAGGCTCTATGGATAATATTTTTATAACAAGTTGGTATTCTTTTCCAGCCCTTTTTTTCAAAATCCAGTCATATTTCATACTCTTTTTTGGTCGCACTCAATTGGCATTAAGGCTACTTTCTGCGATCGTTGGATCATTGACAGTTGTCACTATTTTTTTTGTTGGTCGTGCACTGTTCGACAAAACAACGGGGCTTTATGCTGCAATTTTCTTAACTGCATCCAATTTCTTTATCCATTTTAGCCGTATTGGTCTAAACAATATATTTGATGCATTTTGGTTCACAGTCGTAATTGGGTCCCTTTGGGTCGGGATTAAGAATAACAATCGCAACACACACATACTTGCAGGAGCAGGTTTGGGTCTCTCACAATATTTCTATCCCAGCAGTAGAAGTTTATTAATAATAGCTTTCACTGTGTATCTTATTTGTATAATTTTCTATAGATCCCGATCCAAACAGTTAATTCCAAATTTCCTGCAATTTTTCGTAGTTTCGTCCGTAATTGCGATGCCATTGATATGGTTTTATATTAAGCATGTGAATGAATTCCTGGCGCCATTCTCCAGGGTTGGGATAAATGCTGAATGGATCAATTATCAAATTATTGAGACAGGAAAACCTCTCTGGAAAATTATTCTATCTCAACTCAGCCTGGGTTTTCAAGCATTCATTTATACCCCTCTAAATGCCTGGTATCAATCGGGAAAACCTGTTCTGTTACCTTTATCTGCGAGTTTGTTTGTTTTAGGGTTGATTCTTTGCATAGCCCAGTCAAACCGTAAATGTTATACCCCCATTTTTATATGGATAGTAATGTTTGGTCTAATTGGAAGTTTCAGCGAGAGCACACCTGCAGCTCAACGATATGTCGCAGTCGCACCAGCGTGTGCTCTATTTGTCGGCTATGGTGTAACAGGAATCAGCGCTATTTTTAAGATTTTATTCCCTGTTTTGAAAACAGGCATCTCAATTACAGGATTTTCACTGATTGTAATGGCTTCTTTTTTGGAGATCGATTTTTATTTCAATACTTATACTCCTCAAAGTCAACTTAGCCTGTCACATAGCAATGGAATGATCGCACAAAAGTTGGCTGAGTATCTTAGGTCTCAACCCAAGAACCAGCAAGTAATTTTTTTGGGTTCTCCTGCGATGGGATTTTATTCAATACCAAGCATACAATTCCTTGCACCAGGCTTTGAAGGGATAGACATTGTGGAAGCATGGGGATCAGATCAAAATCAGTCTCCCACTGGCGATGATCTTATTTTTGTGTTCCTCCCAAACCATATCGACGAGATTCCTCCTGTTGAAGCAGAATACCCAGGAGGAAAAATTGTGGTACAAAATGCGATCGACAATACCCCATTATATTGGCTATACGAATATCAGAAATGATCAAGAGGTTATATGAAGGCTGTTCTTTTGAATAAGCATGGCTCAATAGACATGTTAGAATTGGCTGACTTCCCCGACCCAATTCTAAAACCCGGTCAGGTGCTCGTAAGGTTGCATACTGCCGCACTCAATCACATGGACCTTTTTGTACGCGAAGGTTGGCCGGGTTTAAAGTTGGAATACCCTCATATCTTAGGTGCAGATGGCGCTGGCCAGATCATTGACCTTGCGAAGGATGTAGCAGGTTGGAAAATCGGTGACCGAGTTGTGATCAATGCCAATCTTGGTTGTGGAATTTGCGAATTCTGCATGAATGATCAAGACAATTTGTGCAACAACTGGCATCTTCTTGGGGAAACGATCAGGGGTACATATGCTGAATTTGTCAGTGTTCCATCCCGCCAACTTTTTAAACTTCCAGAAGGAATAACTTACCAAACTGCTGCATCAGCAGGATTGGTATTTCATACAGCCTGGCATTCTTTAGTTACGAAAGGGCATCTGAAACCAGAAGAGACAGTCTTGATTGTTGGTGCTTCCGGTGGGATTTGCACGGCCAGCATACAAATAGCCAAGTTCATCGGCGCAAGAACGATCGTAGTTGGTTCAACATCTGAGAAATTGGCCCTGGCGGAATCCCTGGGTGCAGATCAATTAATATTAAGAACTCAAAATGAAGATTGGGAAAAAACTGTTTTCAAGATTACAGATAAACGCGGTGTTGATGTGGTCGTAGATAATGTGGGAACGACATTTAACCGCAGTTTTCGTGCATTAAGAAAAGGTGGTAGATTACTGACAGTTGGAAACACTGCTGCTGCAAAATTTGAAATTGATAATCGTTATATATTCGGAAAGCACCTCACAATCATAGGATCAACAATGGGGACAATCGCTGATTTTAATGAAGTGATGAACCTCGTCACAACCCATCAATTAACCCCTGCCATCAGCAAAGTATTTCCATTGTCAGATGTCCGAAGTGCACATACCCACCTTGAATCAGGGCAGAATTTAGGGTAGGTCGTTTTATCGATCGTTGATTAATATCTTTGTAGATAAGAATTTTATTCTGGTCAGTTATTTTTACAGGCTACAATAAACCGTGGATTAAATGAAAACAAGAGTTCCCATTAGCGTAACTTTAATAGCATTCACTGTGTTAATTTTCACAGCATGGAATGGCTTGCGTCTGTACGAAACCATTTTAAATTGGGAATTACTCATCAAGTATGATTCTCAACCTGGACCGCTATACATGGCTTTGTTTAGTTCGATCTGGATAATAGCAAGCCTGGTTGTTTTAATTGAATTATTGAAGGGAAATTCCAGGCGATGGTTATCGATACTCAAGATCACTACCATAATTTTTACTTTCTGGTTTTGGCTTGACCGGTTATCATTTCAAAAGACCCAACTCTCTAATTCGTTTCCACTCGGTTTCACCATCCTTATGTTATTATTCATGTCTATGTTGCTAAACCATAGGCACACTCAATTCTATATCAAACAGCGAGAAACTCATGATAGATAACACGAAAATTGAACAATTACATAATCTACGAATTCGATCAAGAGCTGGTGGCGGTGAAAAAAGGATCGAAGTACAACATGGTAAAGGTAGATTAACAGCCCGGGAAAGAATTGATCTTCTTTTGGATAAAGGATCGTTTCGAGAGACAGACGCCTTCGTTGAGCATCGGACCCATGATTTTAATTTGGATACACAGAAATTCCTGGGTGATTCTGTTGTGACCGGTTGGGGAACAATCGAAGGAAGACTGGCTTATGTGTTTTCACAGGATTTCACCGTTTTTGGTGGTTCCCTGGGTGAAGTACATGCCGAGAAGATCTGCAAAATCATGGATATGGCCTTAAAAAATGGTGCTCCTGTGATCGGATTAAATGACTCGGGGGGAGCCAGGATCCAGGAAGGTGTTGTTTCTTTAGGGGCTTATGCAGATATTTTTCTTAAGAACACCCTAGCTTCTGGAGTCATTCCTCAAATTTCCGCGATCATGGGACCCTGCGCTGGAGGTGCCGTATATTCACCAGCTCTGACTGATTTCATATTCATGGTCAGAAATTCATCTTACATGTTTGTCACTGGCCCGGATGTCGTGAAAACTGTAACACACGAAGAGATTGATTTTGAAGGACTGGGTGGAGCGAGTGTCCATTCAGAAATTTCTGGGGTTTGTCATCTGGCTGCTGATTCTGAAGCGGATACGCTTTATTTAATTCGGAAACTGTTAGGATACCTTCCTCAAAACAACATGGAGGATCCACCTTATTTACAGACGAATGACGATAATTTGAGAATGGATGAAAACCTCAATAAAATTGTCCCCGACGACCCATCCAAACCTTATAATATGAAAGATGTTATTCAAATGGTTGTCGATATTGGATCATTTTATGAGATGCATGAAGCTTATGCACAAAATATCGTGACTGGTTTTGCCCGGCTTGGCGGACACAGTATTGGGATCGTAGCAAACCAACCGGCATTATTGGCTGGTGTCTTGGATATGAATTCTTCCGATAAAGCAGGACGATTTGTCCGGTTTTGTGATTCTTTTAATATCCCGATCCTGACATTTGTGGATGTTCCTGGTTTTCTGCCAGGAACGACACAAGAGCATGGCGGTATCATTCGCCATGGAGCGAAATTACTTTATGCATATTGCGAGGCAACCGTTCCCAAACTGACCGTAATCACACGCAAAGCCTATGGCGGGGCATATGATGTTATGTCCTCCAAGCATATCCGTGGTGATATAAACCTGGCTTGGCCATCAGCCGAACTGGCAGTAATGGGTCCAGATGGTGCAGTTAGCATAATCTTTAGGAAAGAACTTCAAGATGCTGAAGATCCTGTTGCTCGTAAAGTTGAATTGGTGAAAGAATATCGGGAAAAATTTGCAAATCCTTATGTCGCGGCTGCACGTGGATATATCGACGATGTTATCGAACCCCAAGAAACCCGACCACGCCTGATCAATGCCCTGGAGATGCTTTCCAACAAAAGAGATTCAAACCCTGCCAAAAAACATGGGAACATTCCTCTGTAAGTGGATCCAGGATAAAAACTTAATCCTTACTTTCGAGCGGAGATGGAATGAATAAGGTTTTAATAGCAAACAGAGGTGAGATAGCAGTCAGGATCATCCGAGCCTGCCGTGAACTTGGGATTGAGACAGTGGCTGTTTATTCGGAAGTTGACAGGCAAGCCCTCCATGTCCGCTATGCAGACGAAGCCTATCTGTTAGGACCAGCCCCTTCCAGGGAATCATATCTTCGGGCAGACAAGATCCTTGAAATTGCCAAGAAAAGTGGAGCCCAGGCAATCCATCCAGGTTATGGTTTTTTAGCTGAGCGGGCAGATTTTGCACAGGCATGCATGGACGAAGGATTGATTTTCATTGGTCCAAAACCATCTGCGATCGCAGCCATGGGTGATAAAGCAATTGCAAGGGCTACAGTTACAAAAGCAGGGGTGAAAGTTGTACCTGGCACAGAAGGGGAAGGTTCTTTATCCAACGAGAGCTTATTAAAGATTTCAACCGAGATCGGATTTCCCCTTTTGATCAAAGCAACCGCTGGTGGTGGCGGTAAAGGAATGCGGGAAGTAAAGAATATTGAAGAAATGCCAAGTCTGATCGATTCAGCCAGGCGCGAAGCTGAAGCATCATTTGGTGATGGGAATGTATACCTAGAGAAACTAGTTGTTGGAGCCAGACATATAGAATTTCAAATACTTGCTGACCAACATGGAAATGTCATCCACCTGGGTGATCGTGAGTGCTCCTTACAACGCAGGCATCAAAAATTACTGGAAGAATCTCCATCTGCCTTTATTGGTGATGATGCAGATCTGAGGGAAAGGATGGGGAGTGTCGCAGTAAAAGCAGCCCAGGCAGTGGATTACATAAATGCAGGAACGATCGAGTTTTTGATCGATAAAGATAAAAATTTTTATTTTTTGGAAATGAATACCCGCCTGCAAGTTGAACATCCAATAACTGAAATGGTTACAGGTATAGATATCGTTAAAGAGCAGATCCGTATCGCTAGAGGCAGGCACTTATCTTACACCCAGGAAGATATCCACCAAAATGGAGCTGCCATTGAATGCCGCATCAACGCGGAGGATCCCTATAATTCATATCTTCCATCGACTGGTTTGATCAGTCACAGTATCTTACCTACAGGTCCCGGGATCAGGGTTGATACCGGTGTGTACCCTGGGTTTGAGATCTCATCTTATTATGATCCCCTTATCTCTAAATTGGTATCCTGGGGAGAATCCCGTGGACAAGCGATCCTTCGAATGCGCAGGGCTCTTGAAGAATACCGGATCGTGGGTGTCCGAACTAATATTCCATTCCATCAGCGTATGATGGATTCACATCGCTTTATGGGTGGTCAATTTGACACGCGTTTTGTTGAAGAACGTTTTTCAATGGATGAAACCGATGACAGTATAACCACTAACATGGAGATCGCTGCCGTAATTGCGACATTGATGACCCATCAGCAACTTGAACACTCTGCTCAAATCGTCCGCAGAGGTGAGCGTGATACCAGCAACTGGAAATGGGTTGGTCGCTGGGAACGGATGCACCGATAGGAGATCAATATGATCTATATTACCAATGTAAATGGCAAGGATTATTCAATTGAAATTCTCGACGATAATCATGTGAAAGTTGATGATCAGGTTTACGATGTAGATTTCATGTCCATTGCCGACCAGCCAGTTTTTTCATTGATCATGGGGGGAAAATCTTATGAGGCATATGTTTATCCCGGTGAAGATGATTATCAGGTTTTATTACAAGGTCGCTCCTATTCAGTTAATGTGGAAGATGAGCGCGAAAAACGTTTACAGGCAGTTGGAGGTAGCACTGTCAGCCAAAGTGCAGAATATCACTTAAAATCACCAATGCCCGGTATGGTCGTATCCTTACCTATTGAAGAAGGGCAACCGGTTACCAAAGGTCAAGTCCTGGTGATTTTAGAATCCATGAAAATGCAAAATGAATTGAAATCTCCGCGTGATGGAATATTGTCCAGAGTCAGGGTAAAACCTGGAGACAGCGTTGAACAACGGCAACCTTTACTGAGTGTTGTGTAGAATGGCTGGAGATAATAATAAAGAAATAGAAGTTAAATTTAATGTAAAGAATTTCAAGGCTATTAAACGACGGCTAAAGCGACTTGGTGCAAGAATATCCCAACCACGAAATTTTGAAGTTAATTATCGTTATGATACTTCAGACCGCAAACTTTCGTCTGAATCGAAAGTGTTACGTATCAGGCAAGATTCAAAGAATTGGATTACTTTTAAAGGCCCAGGGAAGATCATTGATGGGATTCGAATTCGACAGGAAATTGAATTTTCCATCAGCGATATAGATAATGCCCAATTATTCCTTCAAGCTCTTGGATATCAGCTCTACCAATCTTATGAGAAATTTCGGACTATTTACATCCTGGACAGTGCCCAAATCATGCTGGATGAGCTTCCATTTGGATTCTTCGTCGAAATTGAAGGTACAGATATTGTATCGATAGAGAAATTAGCAGAAATGTTAGGCTTGCAATGGAAATTAAATATAGAAGCTGGATATCTGGCAATCTATGAGCAATTGTGTTCTGCTTTTAAAATGGATTTTGGAAAATTATCATTTAATGATTTTGCAGGCGATCAGGGTTTGCTCAGAAAAATCAACATCTTTCCGGCTGATCTAGAATAATGTTGATAATGAATTTACTTCTCAAAATTTGAGGCCTTTGTCTGTCCATAAAAGATGATAAGTATCCCCTGTTTCATTTAGAAGACCTGGAAGATTTCGGCTGAATTCAGCCGGATTACCTGTTGTAAAGAACTTCATCGAAAAAGACTCATTTCCACTATTCTTTAACATACTCGAGCTTAATAATTTGTCAACTTGTCTGGCGACTGCAGGAGCTGGATCTATGACACGGACATCTTCGCCAACAATATCTTTGATCATGGATATTACGAACGGATAGTGAGTACAACCAAGAACAACCGTATCAATCCCCTTTTCAAGCATGGGATATAAGGCATCTTCCAGGATTTTGCGTGTTTTTTGTGATGCCACCTCTCCAGCTTCAATTTGCTCCACCAAACCCTGACAGGTTTGCTGGTATAAACTCACATCTTTTGCAAACCGCTCAACGACTGAAGAATACAATGCGCCTTGAAATGTTGCCGAAGTGGCAAGAATACCAACCTTACGAGTAAGCGAAATCTCTGCTGCTGGTTTAACTGCAGGATCCATTCCAACAAAGGATATTTCTGGAAAATTTTTTCTCAAATCATGGAGTGCAGCTGCAGATGCTGTATTGCACGCCAGCACAACAAGCTTTGCGCCCATTTTCAGAAGAAATCGAGAAATTTCTATTGAGAATTCCCGGACCTCTTCCAGAGATCGTTTTCCGTATGGCACATGGATCTGATCTGCCAAATAGAGAATAGATTCATTTGGCATCAGTTGTCGAATGGATCTCAATACAGAAATGCCACCAATACCGGAATCGAAAATTCCAATAGGGGAGGAATTTTCAATTATTCTCGTCATATGCTGATTGACTCATAGGCAGAATCGATGAATGACCTGAATAACTGTCGCATTGGAATTTGGTCAGATAAACACTCTGGGTGCCATTGAACTGCTAATCCGAACTTATGCCCTGGCAATTCCAAGGCTTCGATCAAACCATCTGGTGCAATTCCGATTACATTCAGTCCTGCTGCAAGCTTATTTACACCCTGGTGATGCAGACTGTTCACTTCAAATTCAGGAAGTCCGAAAATATCCCTTGATCTCCTATTTTCCGTAATAATCTTCACTTTGTGAGCAAGATAATTACGTGGGTAATCAGGATAGTAATCGTGTTTGATCGGATCACACATCTCTGAAGCAATATGCGGGAATAAAGTTCCTCCCAAGACAACATTTAATACTTGAAGTCCACGACAGATCCCAAGAAAAGGTTTATCCTGTTCAATAACTTCTTGCATTAGGAACATTTCAAAAATATCCCGTTCTTTGTCAATATTCGAATTCAAAGGATGCTCTTGACCATTATAGTATTCAACAGATACATCCCCACCACCGGTGAACAAGATTCCATTCAATTTTGGAAGTAACTCTCTCAATGCTTTTTCAGATAAACCTGACGGTATTAATATCGGAGTTCCATTCGCTTCAATTATTGCATTTGCATATGCTTTTTGCAATAAGATAGCTGAATAATCCTTATAGAATTCATCATTAAATGTTGTGATTCCTATAATGGGCTGTATCATTTTTTAAAATAAAGACGCAGCCATAAGATGCGCTGCGCCTTTTTTAAATAAATCTTATTTAATCAAACCGTTGTTTAAGGTTAGCTTTCTTACCAGTACGCTGACGCAGAAAATAAAGTTGAGCTCTGCGAACGTGGGTATGACGTTCGATAACGACTTTATCAATACGGGGAGAATTGGTAAGGAAAGTTCGTTCCACTCCTATGCCATTGCTCGCAGTCCTTCGAACAGTAAAGTTGGCGTTATTGCCACCTTTGCGCATACGAATTACAGTTCCCTTAAATTCCTGGATACGCTCGCGGTCACCTTCCTTGATTCGAACATGCACACTCACTGCATCGCCAGGAGAAAGTTCCGGTATATTTGGGTTTTTGGTAGCTTGAAAAATGAGATCGAGATTTACCATCAGATTATCCTTACATTAATTAGTCAAATAGAAACATTCACGAAATGTGATTATAACACGCTAAACTTGAAGCGTAAAGGAAATTGGTTTAGTTTTAAGGTATAATACTCAGCGGTCAAATGCCCCCGTAGCTCAACGGACAGAGTAATGGACTTCGAATCCAGTGGTTGGCAGTTCGAATCTGCCCGGGGGCACAATATCGAGAAATGACTAATCCAATTCTCGATATTTTTTTATCAATCGTCGATGTGGACCATAAGACAAAAATATGGTTCGTATACGGGTGTATAATTTATCCATGCCAGATGAACAGATATCTTCAATTTCACGTCATAAGATCGCCATTCTGATTGATGGAGATAATGCACAAGCGAGTTTGTTAACTCAGATGCTGGTCGAGGCTGGAAAATACGGCCTGGTAACCATTCGTCGAATCTATGGGGATTGGACGACCAATTCAATGAATTCGTGGAAGGACATATTAAACTTTCATGCAGTTCAACCTGTTCAACAATTTCGTTACACAATAGGCAAGAATGCCACAGATTCGGCAATGATCATCGATGCCATGGATATTCTTCATTCCGGTGTTGTGGATGGTTTTTGCCTGGTATCAAGTGACAGCGATTATACCCGCCTTGCAACCCGCATCCGAGAAACAGGTATTTTTGCAATGGGGATTGGAGAAAAGAAAACACCCAAGCCATTTGTTAATGCATGTGATGTTTTTGTTTATACAGAAAACCTCGTTACAGAGGTAAAAACGTCTAAAACCAAATCCCGAAAAACGCAGGGAAAAATTTCTGTTGACCAAGAGCCAATTCCTTCCCTTATTAAGGCATTCGAGATGTCAGTACAAGAAGATGGGTGGTCTTTACTTGCCGTGATGGGTAACGCTCTTTACCAATTAGACCCGGGTTTTGATCCGCGCACTTATGGGCACAAACAACTCTCAAGACTGATCGCAAGCTACAAGGATATTTTTGAACAGAGAAGTGTGGAATCCAATGGCTCTACACTTTTCTACGTAAAAGTTAAAGAATAAGATTTGTTGATACCACACAAGGATGTCAGGGTAAGAACTATTTAGGTTGATAAGATGTCATTATAAAGTTCAATAATTTGAACAGCAATTTTACTCCAGGCATAAGACTGGGCATAATTATTCGCCTGGGCACCAAGTTTTTCCCTCAATATCCCATCACTTAACAACTCTTTTAATCGACCGCACAGTTCGCTGGGGTCATCATCTGGAACATGATATCCAGTTACACCATTCTGTACCAAGAATGCCAATCCGCCAACCTGTGATGCTATTACCGGGGTGCCGCATGCCATCGCTTCGAGTGCTACCATTCCGAAAGATTCATAATGAGAAGGCATGACGACGACATCTGCTGATGAATAATAATAAGGTAAAGTGTCCTGGCCTCTCTTCCCTAAAAACACAACCATTTTCCCCATACACAGATCGTTGCACATTTTTTGAAGTCTGGCCATTTCGACAGTCATATCAGCTGGATTAACATCCGGATCTCCACCGATAATAATAAGTGATATTGGTTTATTGGCAGTAATTTCTCTTAAATTTAGGCATGACATAGCTTGAATTAGAATATCAACCCCTTTAAGCGGTTCGATCCGACCAACAAAAAGAACCATCTGGTCTTCTGGCTCGATCCCAATAAATGCCCTGGCTTCATCGACAGGAATCGGATAAAAATGAGAGACATCCACGCCTGGCGGGATCACTGCAATCTTCTTAACATCCGCCTTATACAACCACTCAAGTTGAGCTCTTTCTGCCAGTGTGGCAGCGACAATTTTATCCGAGGCACTTAATATATTCCTTTCAATATCAAGTCTGTATGCTCCTACTTTTTCTGAAGAACTCTTGGCTACCCGGTTCTTCATTTCACCAAGAGTATGGAACATGTGCACCAAAGGAATATCCCATACATCCTTTAAAGATTGTCCTGCCAAACCAGACATCCAGTAGTGACTATGGATCAAGTCGTAGTTTATTCCTTTTTCAGAAGCAAAAGATTTTATTCCCTCAACAAATTCCGGAATATAATCCACCAATTCCTCTGGTCCCGTTGGGTGTTCTGGGCCAGCTGGAATATGTACAACACGGTTCCCATACCCCAAGTCATGTAAAACGTGAGGAATATGCTCATCCTGTGAACGGGTAAAAACATCCACGTGAATTCCCAATCGTCCGAGAGCCTTTGTAAGGTCCCTTACATATACATTCATCCCCCCTGTATTCTTCCCACCCAATGTTGCCAATGGGCAAGTATGATAGGATATCATTGCAATTCTTAACATAAGTTATACCTTACTTCATACCCAGGATGTGCACAAAAATTCTTGCTGATTATAATAATCTACTGGTATAATCCCCGCCGCTAGCAGTGCCACCGTAGCTCAGTCGGCAGAGCAGACGTTTCGTAAACGCCAGGTCAAGGGTTCAACTCCCTTCGGTGGCTCAATTTTTGAAAGATTAGTCATATACCATAATTTATCACCGAACCATCTATTTGTCACTAAATCATTATCATACTGGAATTCATCAAATGTGAGACGAGGGGTGAAGACACGTAATCAAATCTGTCATATCATAAATCAATTTTCAAACGAGTAAGATCCTTCCATCAGCATTAAGGATTTAACAACGCTTTCTCAAATTACATCGAGGTATAATTAGCTGATGAACGAACAGTTAACCCCTTTGATCATTGGGATTGCTGGAGGATCCGGTTCAGGTAAAACGACAGTTGCACAAAGCATCCTTCAACGAGTCGGCCCAGAACAGATTGCATACCTTCAACATGATGAGTATTACAAGGATCTTAGTGGTCTTCCACCTGCTCAACGGGTTGCAATAAACTTCGACCATCCTAATTCGTTGGAAACGAGTTTATTAGTTCAACACATTGAACAATTAAAATTAGGGCAACCTGTTCAAGTTCCCATCTATGATTTCTCCACACATAGCCGAACAAATCAATCATTCATCGTCAATCCCAGACCAGTGGTGCTGGTCGAAGGAATTTTGATCTTTACAGAGCAAGTTCTAAGGAATCTTTTTGATATCAAGATATTTGTAGATACAGATTCGGATCTAAGATTTATCAGGCGTCTTCAACGGGATATTTCTGAACGAGGCCGATCAAGGGAATCGGTTATTCAACAATATCTAACTACAGTACGCCCCATGCACCTGGAATTTGTAGAACCTTCCAAACGTTATGCAGACGTGATAATTCCAGAAGGTGGTTTTAACACTGCTGCATTGGACATGGTCGTTTCTAGAATTGAAAGTCTTCTAAATTCACCTCACAACAGAAAGGAATAAATTTAATGGCAACCAGAAAACAATGGGCAACTCTCCCACAGATGAAAATCGACATCAAAAAAAAATATTCAGCAACTTTTAAGACTGATAAAGGGGACATTGTTGTCGAATTATTTGCTGATAAAACTCCAAAAACAGTGAACAATTTTGTGTTCCTATCTCAAGAAGGATTCTATGATGGAACCATTTTCCACCGTGTAATCTCTGATTTTATGGCACAGGGAGGTGACCCCACTGGAAAAGGTAGCGGTGGTCCAGGATATCGATTTGAAGATGAATTTCATCCATCACTTAAACATTCAAAACCCGGGATTTTGTCCATGGCGAACGCTGGACCGGGAACGAATGGATCTCAATTTTTCATAACCCACGTACCCACTCCCTGGTTGGACAACAAACACAGTATATTTGGTCAAGTTACATCTGGCATGGATGTTCTTCTCTCAATTCCCCCGCGAGATCCGATGCGACCTGAATATTCCGGAGTAGTTCTTCAAACAGTTACGATCACCGAAATATAGACAAGATGGGTAGGAATAACGCCAAGAACCGTAGTATGCTTGTTTTACGCTTCTTGGCGTTATTTTTTGTTATAGGTCTTACCGCATTTATTTACATTAATGGTAAACAAATAGAAAAATTTGGAGCCTATGGATATCCAGGAATTTTTCTTATAACTTTAATGGCAAATTCAACCGTTTTTATCCCTGCTCCTGGAATTGCTTTTGTTTTTGCAATGAGCAGCGTTCTTAACCCCTTTTGGGTTGCATTGGCAGCCAGTGTTGGTGGAGCCCTTGGTGAAATATCAGGTTATCTGGCGGGTTTCAGCAGTCAAGCCATTATTGAAAAAATACATATTTATAAGAAAGTTGAACCATTCGTGCACCGATTTGGTGGATTTGCAGTGTTAATTTTCGCTGCGATCCCTAATCCTTTTTTTGATTTGGCAGGCATTGCTGCAGGTGGGTTAAAAATGCCATTTCACCGTTTTTTATTTTTCTGTTGGATCGGCCAATTCATTAAAATGACCTGCTTTTCGATTGCTGGTTACTATTCGATCAATTTATTTTTTAGAAATTAATTAACAGATAAATTGAATATCCATTATTAAGGAGAACTATGGCTGGCTACCCAAATATAGATTCATATCTGTTGGAAAATCTGGATCAGAGCATATCTGAACTTTCCTTGCTTGTTGCTCAGCCAAGCATTGGTGCTCAAAATATTGGTATGCTTGAATGTGCAGAATTAACTGCCAAGTTATTGAGGAAAAGAGGATTTGACACTCGTCTAATGGAAACTGGCGGTGCTCCTGTTGTATTCGCAGAGAGAAAAGGTACTGCCGATAAAACAATACTTTTTTATTGTCACTATGATGTTCAACCCGCTGAACCGTTCGAACTCTGGGATACGCCTCCTTTTGAACCAAGTTTACGAGATGGGAGATTATATGGACGTGGTGTTGGTGATGATAAAGGTCACATAACCAGTCGTCTCTTTGCGATTGATGCCTTACTGGAACTATATGATGAGCTGCCATGTAATATCAAATTCATCATTGAGGGCGAAGAAGAAACAGGCAGCATTCACTTACCTGATTTTGTCAGAAATAATAAAGAACTACTTGCGGCTGATGCCTGTATTTGGGAGTTTGGTGGTGTTGATCACGAAGAAACACCATTGGAATACCTGGGGTTGCGAGGCATTTGTTATGTTGAACTATCTGTAACGACTGCCCAATTGGATGTTCACTCCGGCTTGGGAGGTTCGATCTTTCCAAATGCTGCCTGGAGATTGGTCTGGGCACTGAACACCCTAAAAGATGTGGATGAGCATATCCTGATACCCGGGTACTATGACAATATCGTTCCCCCGACTGAACGCGACAAGCATTTTATGAGCCTTCTTCCTGAAACATCATCAGAGTATAAGGATCGATATGGTGTTGAGTATTTTATTAATGGGTTAACCGAAGGTGTTGATCTCCGCATTGCAGAGGTATTCCGACCCACCTGCACAATTTGCGGATTAACATCCGGCTACCAGGGTCCTGGATCAAAAACAGTACTTCCTGCCATTGCATCCGCTAAGGTCGATTTTCGCCTGGTTCCGAATCAAACGATTGATCAGGTTCTTTCACAATTAAGAGCTCATTTGGATCACAATGGATTTCAAGATATTGAGATCAATTTTCTGGGTGGAGGTCCTGCTGCTCGAACAGACCCTGATGATCCTTTTATAAAGTTGGTGTTGGATACAGCCCATCAAGTCTATGGTGTAGACATGAAAATCATTCCCTTATCTGGTGGTTCTGGACCGAATTATCCTTTTGTTAATGATCTCGGCCTTCCGGTAGCAACAGCAGGTTTAGGATATCCAGATTCACGCAGTCATGCCCCGAATGAAAACATTCGTATTGACTTATATCTCAAACATGCTAGGCATATGGCATATTTAATAAAACAATTTTCAGAATGAGTTATTATTCCAAAAAACCAGGTTTTTTATTATTAATGTCGCATTTTACTGGTTTTTCTATTTCCACGAACCGGATCTTTTTTTAGATCCGCTATTTCTTCTGAGGTTAAATACCGCCATTCTCCAGGTTTTAAGCTGCCAATAGTCAACGTAGCTATGCGCACTCTAATAATGGTAACAATGGGCAATCCGGTTAGCTTACCCATCTCGCGGATCTGTCGTTTTCTACCTTCACGTAAGATCACACGCAACCAGGCACCTTTTCCAGAAGTAGATACGTACCATACACCTGCAGGTTTTGTTCGATACCCATCTTCCAGCACTACACCTTTCCTCCATAATTCTATTTGTGCTTCATCCGGGTGACGCGCAACCAATACGCGATATTCCTTCTCATGCTCAAACCTTGGGTGAGTTAACCGGTTCGCCAGATCGCCATCATTTGTCAGTAGGATCAATCCTTCTGAATCCACATCCAATCTGCCAACTGGATATAAGGTGCCCTCAACTCCGACCAGATCGCGCACTGTCCGGCGTTGCTCTGGAGTTGTCACAGCAGATATTACATTTCGAGGTTTGTATAAAGCGATATATGTAAACTTCTCAGGAAAGTCCACTTTCCTCCCATCTACAGTTATTTCATCGGTCCCAGCCTCAGCTTTATCTCCCAGAGTGACAGGTTTTTTATTTACCCGTACTCTGTCCGTCAGGATCAATTGTTCACACGAACGGCGAGAGCCATAGCCTGCTCTTGAAAGGATTTTTTGTAATCTTTCTGGCGTCATTTTATTCCTTTAGTTGAACTTCACTGGCTGCTGGATCAGCAATCTTCAGTGGGGGTAAAATACTCAAAGAAGTCAAACCGAAGTACTGCAGAAAATCTGGAGTCGTTCCATATAGAATCGGTCTACCTGGACCATCTGAACGACCCATTTCCTGGATCAATCCCTTGTTTAGCAAACTCCTAAGGACTCCATCGCTATTCACTCCACGGATGGCATCCAGACTTGGGCGCGTGACTGGTTGTTGGTAAGCAATGATCGCCAAAGCCTCCAGGGCAGCCCTACTAAGCCTGCTCGTTAATTCCAAACCAAGAAAATTTTCAATTATCTCTGCTTTTTCTGGCGCTGAAGTTAATTGTACTTTTCCAGAATGACTTTGCAATCGAATTCCTCGATCTTCATATGATTTCTGAAGTATTAGAAGTAAATCTTCAACTTCTGTGGAAGTAATATCTAGGACTGATGCCAATTGGGAAGGTGATACTGGTTCGATCGCAACAAATAACAATGCTTCAATTGAAGATATTAATTCCGAATGAATTTCCTTCAAGTTATCAGATTCGCCCATGCTATAATTACTCCCGTTTCATTTCGCTCTTTAAGTCAGAGGTTTTATGCTCAGAAAAATAAAAACAACTATTATTGTATTCCTTGTGCTATTAATTTCGATGGCTTGCATGATCAATGTTGGGGGTCCAGATTACCCTTACAACCCTATACCAGTATCCACCGATGAGCTTTTAAATTTGAACGAGCAAATTCAAGAAGCAGTTATTGCCGGAGGCCAATCTGGTCAGGTGACACTTTTTATTACCGAATCCCAATTAACTTCTTTCCTGGCATCCAAATTGGATTCCCAGAAAAATCCATTTATTACACAACCTCAAGCCTACCTGCAGGACGGTAAAATTCAGATCTATGGTACGGTTATAAAAGGATACTTAAAAGCAACTGTTAGTATTATTATGACTGCAAGTATAGGTCCTGATCAAAAATTGCTATTGGAATTATCTTCCGCAGATTTTGGACCATTGCCTGTTCCAGATAGTCTCAAAGAAATAATCACTTCACTTGTTACAGAAGCATATACAGGCTCTCTGGGTACGCTAGCAACAGGTTTTAATTTGGAGAGCATCGTCATCGCGAATAGTGCAATGATGATCGTAGGTAAAATAAAATAGCCATTGGATTATACCATCCCACAAATCCCCAGTACCCCGTTTAAATGGTTTTTATATGGTATTGTAGTTATTATTTCTTTTGCCTTTTAGGATCTTAGACTGAATGCTGAAGAATCGTTCAATGAATAAATCACAAGGTCATATTGTTTTTCGGAAAGGATATATATTTTTCTTTATATTAAATACTTTCCTTTCAATTTTTCTTTCCAGTTGTGGCTCACCAAGAGTTATTCAAGCAGCTACGAATGCAAGCATAACGGTTGACGGTATAACTCAGCAGATATCACTTCCAGCTGGAAGTACGGTCCAAGATTCACTGGAATTGTTACACATCGAAGTTGGGTCTTTGGACAGAGTGGAGCCACCTCTTTATACGATATTAACTGAAGGAATTTCCATCAAAGTAATACGTATCAGGGAAGAATTTAATGTGATGCAGGAAATCATCCCATTTGCCCACCAGGAATTACGAAGCGAATCCATTTCTTTAGAAGAAACCCGATTAATCCAGCCAGGTGAAAACGGGCTCAAGGAATTAACTTACCGTACCGTAATTGAAGATGGGATTGAATCCGCAAGCACGGTCGTAAAAGATGTAATTGTGAAACCAGCAATTCCCGAAATTGTGATGATCGGCGTCCAGACCCCATTTTCACCGCTTTCCATCCCTGGAAAGCTGGCTTATTTATCGGTTGGAAATGCATGGATCATGGAAGGTTCAACCGCAACTCGACGACCTCTTGTAACTACAGGAGATCTTGATGGTCGAATATTTTCACTTTCACCAGATGGTGCCTGGGTTCTTTTTACCAGGAAGCCTCAAAAAGCTGCGGATATTGAAATAAATACCCTGTGGGTTGTAAGCACAGAGAAAGAATCTCCAGTTCCAATAAACTTAAAAATATCCAATGTTGTTCTTTTTGCTTCTTGGGTACCAGGTCAACCAGGAATGATTTCATATTCCACCGTTGAACCACGCGATGTTTCTCCAAAGTGGCAGGCAAACAATGATCTTTACACGTTTGCTATCAGTTCGAATGGATGGTCAAGTAAACCAAAATTAATTATCGAGGCAAATTCCGGGGGAACTTATGGCTGGTGGGGTTCAAATTATGCCTGGTCTCCAAATGGCAAGTATCTGGCATATGCCCGACCGGACGAGATCGGACTAGTAGATCTTGAAAAAGGAGATCTGAATCCTCTGACTACGATCACTCCCTTCCTGACCAGGAGGGATTGGGCCTGGATCCCCGGGATCACCTGGGGAGCAGATAGCAAAACATTATTCTTTTCCACCCATGCGCCATCTGACAGCCTGGTGAGTGCCGAAGAATCACCGATCTTTGATTTGACTGCCATTTCCATGACGAATAGCACCAATATTCATTTGGTTAAACAAACTGGGATGTTTTCATACCCATCAAGTTCTCCACTATTAGGAAATACAGAAGAAATAGATTATAAAATTAGTTTCCTTCAAGCGATCTTTCCCGATCAGAGTGAAACAAGCCGTTACCGCCTGGTCACCATGGATAGGGATGGTTCCAATCGGAAAATCATATTCCCAACCGAGGGGTTAACCGGAATTGATCCCCAGATTCCAGTTTGGGCTCCCAGGAATGATCTTTTTGATGCTGAATTTATTTGCTTTTTATACCAGGGAAATATCTGGTTATTTGATACGATCAGTAATTTTTCACAACAAATAACCGGTGATGGCTTGATCGAACGGGTTGACTGGAAATGAAATTGGATGCATTCTTTAATATTATTTGATCTGGAGGCAAGGTGAATATATTTATAACTGGGGCGGCTGGATTTCTGGGTTCACATTTATGTGACCTCTTCATCAAGGAAGGTCATTCTGTTATTGGAATGGATAATTTTATAACCGGAAACCCGGACAATATAGCGCATTTGGCCGGAAATCCAGCATTCACATTCTATAAGCACGATGTTTCAAATTATATTTTTGTTCCACAAAAGATCGATGCAGTTCTGCATTTCGCATCTCCCGCCAGCCCAAATCCTAAATCTCCAAGTGGGTATTTCAACCTACCCATCCAGACGATGAAAGCAGGTGCCCTTGGAACTCATAATACCCTTGGTCTGGCAAAAGCTCATCATGCCCGTTATTTATTGGCCTCCACAAGTGAAATATATGGTGATCCAATTGAACATCCACAAAAGGAGTCATATTGCGGAAATGTGGACACTATCGGAACAAGAGCTGTTTATGATGAAGCGAAACGCTTTGCTGAAGCTCTTACCATGGCTTACTATCGGACCCACAATGTGGATACTCGTATCGTCCGAATATTTAATACTTACGGACCCAGGATGGATCTCAATGATGGTCGGGCTTTACCGAATTTCTTAAAACAAGCATTGTGTGGAGATTCACTCACAGTTTATGGTGATGGCATGCAAACAAGATCATTTTGTTATGTAGATGATCTGATTGACGGGATCTATCGTTTGCTGATTTCAGACGAACACTACCCTGTAAATATTGGCAATGATTACGAGATGACTATATTGGATTTCGCAAAAACCATTCAAAGCATTACCGAAAATAAAGAGGAAATTACCTTTTTAAATGAGGATCGTAGTGAACGGGATCCCCAACGAAGGCAACCTGACATTACTCGCGCCAGAGAGATCCTGCACTGGAAACCCAAGACGGATCTAAAGGAGGGTCTTCTTAAAACCATTCCCTACTTCAGATCCAAATTAGAACTGGCATGATCCTGATAAAAAATAGGCTGGAGCGGGATCGATTTATCCGCTTTTTGATCGTTGGTCTGATAGGTGCTGTGGTGGATTTCGGAGTTATGAATATCCTTTCACATTACCTTTTAATTCCATTGGTTTTTGCTGGAAGTATCTCGTTCATATGTGCAATCATCAGTAATTTCATATGGAATCGTTATTGGACCTACCCTGACTCCAGGTCACGCCCGATCAGAAATCAATTGGCAATGTTCGCTCTGGTAAATCTGGCTGGCGTTATAATTCGCTTACCAATTCTATACTATTTTGAACCCGAAGTATTTGCGTTATTGAAAAAAATACCACTTGCCATGCCATTAACAACCGAAGACTTGGCAAAAAACATTACCCTGGCATTGGCTGTCACGATCGTTATGCTATGGAATTTTTTTGTAAACCGTTATTGGACTTATAATGATATTACTTCTTAAAAGGAATAAATTCAAAAAATGATCACGATCGATAGGAAATTGATTCCCCTATATACTTCAAAAGGCGATGCTGAAGTCTTCCTGGTTTTTCCATATTTGTACAACCGTCTAGGAGAATGGGTGGGATGGGTGACTTCATCCAGGGAAGTGTATTCTGTGCTTGGATTTTATGTGGGTTATATCAGTGACGATAAGAGGATCCTGTGTAAACGATATATGGATGACAAAAAACCAAACCTTACACCTCCAGCTGCTCCTGACAGAGTTATGCCCCCGGCAACGATCCCTCTTGCTCCGTTGATGAGTGAATTGCTTTACAGTACAGTAGATATCTTATTGGAAGAACCAGAAAAATTACATACGCTTGACTCAGGAGAGTTACGCGAAGATCTAAATTAAACCTTTTAACATTGAATTCCAGAAGTGGTGTTTCTTTTAGAGTTTTATACGAATGAGAACAATTATGAAACCTTATACACCAAGTGCATCTCACGTTACAATCGCCCAATTAATGCAACCTGAACACGCCAATAACATTGGCAATGTTCATGGTGGTTGGATCATGAAACTTGTCGACGAAGTAGGTGCGCTTGCATGCATGCGCCATTCACGTCATAGAGTTGTGACCGTTGCCATAGATCAAATGACCTTCAGACAACCGATTCGCATTGGCGATCTTGTTACACTTGATGCAGAGGTAACATATACCGGTAATACATCAATGGAAGTTGAAGTTTTGGTATCGGCAGAAGACCCAATCACCGGTGAATGTACGCATACAAACAAAGCTTACCTGGTATATGTTGCTTTGGATGATAATCGCAATCCTGTTTCAGTTCCACCATTAATGATCGAGACGACCGGGCAAGAAGAACGAAGGTTGGCTGCAATTAATCGGCAGAAACACAGGTTAAGCAATCTATAGAATTATGGCAATACCAGATCCAGTTAATGAAGAAAAAGTATCCAAAGAACGAATAGCCCATCCTTTTCGCAATCTGAATGAATTGGTCGATTATATCTCCGGTAAAAGGATAACGCCCGTTGATTCAGAGGATGCAGGTTTTGGTGAATCAATCCCTTTCCCATTTCTTGCTCTCGTAGCCCAGAAAGAAATGAAACTGGCATTGTTACTTGGATTGATCAATCCAGGCATAGGCGGTATTCTTCTTATTGGCCCACGCGGTACTGCAAAAACAACCGCTGTGCGTAGTCTACTGGACCTGTTGCCTAATGTCGAACGAAGTTTGTGCCATTATGGTTGTATCCCTGATGATATCCTGGCCGGTGGTATGGATGCAGTTTGTCCTGAATGTGCTCAAAAATTTTCCATGAACCAGCCCCTGACAAAACCTGATCGCGTTCGTTTGATCGAATTGCCTTTAAATGCCCGCCTTGATGATGTAATCGGGACGATTGACGAAAAAGTGACATCCCAGGGACGACAAAAAATCCATCGCGGGATCCTTGCACAGGCTGATCAAAATCTCCTCTTTATTGATGAGATCAATTTACTTGAGAATAATATTGTTGATGCCATTCTTGATGCAGCTGCACAAGGATCCTATACGGTACGACGCGGTCAAATTTCTGCTAATTACCGATCCCGTTTTGTTTTGATCGGATCCATGAACCCAGAAGAAGGAAATCTTCGCCCTCAAATTTTGGACCGATTTGGTTTACGACTAATTGTAAAAGGGCTTGATAATATTGATGACCGCCTTGAAGCCTATAGACGGGTAAATATATATCAGAAAAACCCTCGACAATTGGCAAGTATTTATTCTGATATAACGAATTCGATCAGCGAAGAGATCCAGGTTGCACGTAAAAACCTGACTAAAGTAATACTTCCAGATCCTGTTGCGCATGAAGCTATCAAGATCATACAAAAGTTAGGGATCGATTCTCTGCGTGCTGAAATAACCTGGTTCGAGGCAGCCCGGGCATTTGCTTCAGCTGATAGTCGAACATCAGTAACAATGGATGATCTGAACAAGGTTGCAACCATGGCGCTCAGGATGAGAAGATCCAAGTTCATGCTGAATTACTTTTCCACCCAGAACGAAGAAGAAGATGAGATGAAAACCATGTTTTCTGATTCTAAGAGAAGAAAATGAGTTCCGCAAAAGTTTCTCATCGTGAACGCATGCAGGCTTTTCTTTCCGGTCAAGGTTTGGATCGGTTACCGATTGCTCTTTGGCGTCATTTCCCTGTTGATGATCAGGATCCCATTCGGCTCGCTGCTGCAACACTACAGTTCCAACACACTTTTGATTTTGATCTGGTCAAGGTTACCCCAGCTTCATCCTTCTGTTTAAAAGATTGGGGGTCAGAAGATCGGTGGGAGGGCAATCCAGAAGGGACGCGACGCTATACAAAACATGTTATCAAGTCCCCCAAAGACTGGGAAGATCTACCTGTGATTTCTCCAACCTCAAATTTTTTAGCAAGACAATTGGAATGTTTATCAATTTTGCGAAATAAGATAGGATCGACAACTCCGATAATTCAAACGATATTCAATCCTCTTTCCCAGGCGAAAAACCTTGCAGGTGGAGATACCCTGTTAACTCATATTCGCTTATATCCAGAAGCTGTTATGAAAGGATTGGAGACAATAGCCAAAGGGACACGGATGTTTATTGATGCATCAATTAACCTGGGGATTGATGGTATCTTCTACGCTGTTCAGCATGCCCAGGCTGGCCTTCTAAGTACCTCTGAATATGAGATTTTTGGGAAAAAACTGGACCTTGAACTGCTCGATACTGTTCAATCCTTATGGTGCAACATCCTTCATTTGCATGGTATCAATGTATATTTTAATTTGGTGTCAGATTACCCGGTAAATATCATCAACTGGCATGACCGGGATACGTCGCCATCCTTACAGGAGGGGTTAGGAAACTACAAGGGTTATGTTTGTGGAGGTTTAAGACGGGAAACCATCAGCTTGGGCACACCGATGGAAATTCAACATGAAATTGATGATGCAATTGTTCAAGTATCCGGTAAACGATTATTACTGGGTACAGGTTGTGTTGTACCAAGCATTGCTCCTTATGGAAATTTAATAGCAGCAAGGAGAATGGTGGATAAATATGAGTCTTAGAGTAATATCCGGGAGTGCAAAAGGAAGAAAATTGAAGGATGTCCCAGGTGACAGCACCAGACCGATCACAGACCGGGTAAAGGAAGCATTATTTAATATCCTGGCTGGAGATGTGGTAGGATCAACTTGGTGGGACATTTTTTCGGGAACCGGAGCAGTTGGAATCGAAGCACTCAGTAGAGGTGCAGAGTTTGTTCGATTTTTGGATCTTGACCGCAAAGCTGTGGAGACAATTCGAGCAAATATTGAACACGTCGGATTTTCATCAAGATCTGAAATCAAGCGCGGAGATGCCTTTATTTATTTATCATCCAACCCAGACCGGGTCTTTGACTTTGGGTATATCGCTCCACCCCAATATCAGGGACTTTGGAAGAAGGCATTAATGGCGTTGGATAAGAACATTGGATGGCTGAGTGAGCAAGCCTGTGTCATTGTTCAGGTACATCCCAAGGAATATGAGTCCGTATCTCTTGAAAACTTACAGGAATATGATCAACGAAAATACGGAAGTACGATATTAATTTTTTATGAAAAAATATCAGCTTAATTAACGAAACTAAATCTCGAACTTGGAACAATCGAAAAATTTTTATTATCCAAATGATTAGTTCCATTAAGTTTGGTGGAAATATCTGCGGAATGGGGAAATAATTCGCAATACCCGGTCAGGTAAGATCATAACAATCAAACAATATGGAGGTTGAGTTGTAACATGACAAAGGAAGTTCGTATGAACTATCCTTAATTTTCTGGTATAGATATAAATTTCAGCTTAAGAAGATTTATCTTTGAAAACAACCTTCAATTTATTCTCCTTACCATAAGTGGAATATGCAAAAAATGGTGGATCATTCGCATCCACCTTAACGATCCTATCAATTATTATTTGTACATCTTCCACCAATGGGTAAGAATCAAGTTCACAGATCTTTAACCACTCAAGACTTCCCTCCCTGGATGGTTTTAACTCTCCCCGAAAATTCTCTCCGTAAAAAACAAATATTCCAATTCCGATATGATCATCGACATCAACTGTATAAACACCTCTTAAGGAAATTGCTGCTGTTAAACCTGTTTCTTCCAGTAGTTCACGTTCTGCAGCCGATTGAATATCTTCTCCACGCTCTATATGGCCTCCAATCCCGTTATATTTATTGGCCCACAGGCGCTTATTGGCTGCCCCCTTGATCAACAAGAACGAATCCCCGCGTCGGATAAAAATCAAAGTGCGGGGAATAAGCATATAACGGTCTTTGGTAACTCCCTGTTCGGCTTGCGGCATAATATTAAATTTGTTACTAATTAACGATCTTTAATCTGCGAGGTCACCAACATCCTCTTTCTTATAATCACTTCCTAAAAAGTCACCCACATTTATTTTTACAAATACTGGGTGAATATGTTTTTCTATGATTTGTCTTGTTCCTTCCAAACCCAGTAATTTGAAAATAATCTCAAATTTCTCTTTCCAAATCGTTCGCATTTTAATGTGAAATTCTTCAGGTAATTTTAATATCTCTTCTTTAAATGGGCCTATTGCGTTCTTCCGGGTCTTATAATAAAACTGTTCATCCGTCATATCAGGTTTGCGTTCTGAAGCATAATTGTTATCAAGGTAGGCATATATTTTCCTGCGCAAATCATCCGGTGCATTATCATAAAACATATTCATAAAACTTGTCGCCAAATGGACTTCTATTGCTTCATATTCCATAAATTTTCCAAAAGCATCTTCAGGAAGTGTAGATGCTCCATGTTGGACGGTTCCACCCAATCCAAATTCAGATCTTGAAATTCTACTTAAGTTACGCAAAGTCTCAAAATCAACCTTCACTTGAGCGATCGATCCATCCGGTAAGACGATCCCACCGTGTGAGGTGCCTGTTTGAATGCTGATCTTACTCAATCCCGAAAAACCATGGTCTTTAACTTTGACCACTTTATTGAAGCCATTCAAATAAATCCTTAATTCTTCAGCGGTTGAGTTCCTGCCGCCGACTTCACCGATCTCCCCTCCAACTGATATGGTCACACCTTCAGGCTGGTTCTCCCGTATAAAATTATAAAAATATGAAGATAATTCAACATTCAACCTTTGCTGCTCTTTAATATCATCTTTAGAAATATCAACAAGGGTAGATGTATCTATATCAATATTGTAAAAACCCGCAGCGATCGCTTCCCGGATCAAATCCTTAATGGAGTTCATTTCGGCATCCGGATCTACAGAATACCGTTTTGCTGAAATTTGGAAATGATCACCTTGAATAAAAACGGGTCCATTAAAATCTTCAGCGATGGCTGCTGCAAGTACATTTGTAGAAAATTCCAAAGGTCGCTGTGATGTATATCCCATTTCTGACCGGGCGATCTCAAAAATTATTGCTGCTGAATTCAATGAGCGTGCTGCGCTAAAGGCAGCACGGGCTGCTTCGAATGAAAGAACTCGCAAATTCATTGCTGGAACTGTAAAAGTATGATCAATTTCACCCCTCCCCCGAGCCTTGTAAAGTTCATGGATCGATGCAGGGAAGATTCCCATTTCATGCGCTACCAACCTGACAAGAAATCTTGCCAACCCCTGGAGAGCGCCTGATCCCAAAGTGGATAGTTCCACCCATCTTTTGATTTTTTTCTGTAATTTAATCCTGTCGGTAATAATTACCCTGCCATGAGAATAAATCACGCTTTGCTCAACAAGATCTATAAGTTTTATAATTTCTTCTGACATGATCAACTCCATAAACAAACAATCTTACAACTAATATTCCTTAATTTCGTAAGTATTATGAAAATTCGTTCCTTCTCATACTCCAAAAAATTTTCTGAATAATTTAGAGGTGAGATAAATGGATAAGGAATTTTGCCTTGATTATAACTGTAAACTCAGGCTATAATAAATAAGCTTATTCCTTTTGAGATTTTATTTCTGTACAGGAGGCACATAAATGGGCAATCTTTTTGATAAAGTAACTGGAGATCAGGACATTGTAAAGAAACTGGGAAGTTATATTCCTGGTTTTAAAGGTTATATTGAACGACAGAATCGCCGTGCTGCAGACAAGATCTTGCGTGAGACTGTCGCAGATCGATTTGAGGAACTCTGGAAGCGAACATCAGCTCTGCAAACTGATTTGATCAGTCAAGGTGGAATTGCATTTATTGATGATATGGAAAAGGCAGCCATTCAATTGCGTACATTTGTTGATAAAATTCGCACTGCGACCTATGGATATTCCGGTTTTTTTGATGCCGTAAAGATCAACGAAGATGAGCTTGCACAGTTGTATACATTCGATAATGCATTCTTTGAAATGGCTGAAGAGATCGGACGCGCACTCGATAATTTAGAAAATACTCTCAATGACGAAACTGGTTTGCCTGCAGCCATCCGCAATTTGATAACATTATCTCGCCAGGCAACGGATACTTTCAATCGGCGCTATGAAGTACTAACAGGTGGAGAAGACAAATAACAGGTTCATAAATAAGTTGCAGGGACGTTTCTGCAACTTATTTTGATTTATTCAAATTAGGAGCACTTCCAAATGTGGGATGATTACATTTGCGCAAAAGACACAGATGAAGTGATTCAATTATTATCAATAAAAAGGGAACAAGCTCGCATCGTAGCCGGTGCGACTGACCTGATCCTTGAATTTGAGCATGACCTGCATCCTGAAGTAAATACACTTATAGATATCTCCCGTATACCCGGTTTGGACAAAATCTACATATCAGATAATAATATGATCCATCTTGGACCATTGGTGACGCATAATCATTGCGTTGGCTCAAAATTGATTCGAGAAAAGGCTTACCCTCTGGCACGAGCCTGCTGGGAAGTAGGTGCTCCTCAAATTCGTAATCGAGGCACTGTAGCAGGGAATCTACTAACAGCTTCACCTGCCAACGATACGATCACAGCCCTGATGGCTCTGGATGCCCATCTTGTTTTAAAATCTGTAAGTGGGGGAGAGAGAACGGTTAAATTGGGGGATTTTTACACTGGAGTTCGGAAATCGATAATGCAGTCGGATGAAATGCTAATTGATATCTGGTTCCACGCTATTCAGGAAAATCAACGCGGAACCTTTATCAAATTAGCTTTGCGTCGAGCCCAGGCCATTTCAATTGTGAATGTAGCCATCCTGCTTTCACTAGATGATCTTAATATTCGTTCAGCTGCAATAACGCTTGGAGCTGTAGCACCAACCATCATTCATGCCACCAAAGCAGAATCCTACCTACAGGGAAAAGATCTGAAGGAAGAGAATATTGCACAGGCTGCCTTATTGACAATGGAAGCAGCTCGACCGATCGATGATATCAGGGCATCTGCTTCATACAGGCGCGAAATGCTCCGAATTCTCACATTTCGAGGTTTGCGAAGCTTGCTAACAAACAAGATGAAGGACGGTTTTCCACAAGACCCAATTTTATTATGGGGCAAGGAATTTTCACAATCACCGACTAGAAATTCTTGTACTGTTTATTCCTCCGGGTCAGATATCAATACCAGGATCAATGGCAAGGATTATTTTTTTCATAAAGCCCATAAGAAGACATTATTGCGCCTTCTTCGGGAAGATGCTGAACTGATCGGGACAAAAGAAGGTTGCGCAGAAGGAGAATGTGGCGCTTGTACTGTTTTCCTGGATGGTAAGGCTGTCATGGCTTGTCTTGTGCCTGCTGCCCGGGCTCATGGAGCAGAGATCGTCACAATTGAAGGACTTTCTGAAAATGGGACTTCCCAAGGGTTACATCCTGTACAGCATGCATTTATCCAGGAGGATGCTGTTCAATGTGGGTATTGCTCGCCTGGTTTTATTATGTCTGCAGCAAAGCTATTGGAAGAACGTATAAATCCTACACATAACGAAATCCAACAGGCAATCACCGGGAATTTATGTCGGTGCACAGGATATTTAAAGATTATCAAAGCAATTGAAAAAGCCAGTTTTAGATAAAATTACGGAACTGGTTGGAGATATTATTGAGGAATGGAGGAAATAATAAAATGACCAAATATTCGAAATATCAAAAACCTCCCAAGAATATTAAACCAGTTACGCATCCAATTTGGAGGGGAATTGGATGCTTGATGGCGATCATCCTTCCAGTATTATCCTACTTTGGCGCTATAGAATATATTAAATCAGGTATAACAAGAGGATGGCCCAAACCAGCAAGCTTGCTTGGTTTTGTAAAATTTCCAGAATGGGTTTGGAAAGTTCCTATTTTAGAGAACATACTCCAACCGATCGCCAATTTCCGTGATTTTTACGCCATATTATTTTTTACCCTGGTTTTCCTAATTCTATTATCGGGTATTCTGTCGTTCTTCTATTCAATTCTATATCGAATTGTTGGTCCGCCCGTACTTTCACCAGTAGATGCCCCTCCTATTAAGAATCGAAAAGTGAAAAAATCCAGATAATTTTTTGAGGCATAATGGGAATCTTATCTTACGTTGGAAAATCCACCAAGCGTATTGACGCGTATGGAAAAGTGGTAGGTAAAACACAATTTTCAGGTGATCTTTCTATGCCTGGAATGCTTCACATGAAAATATTGTTTGCCAGACATCCCCATGCACGGGTTCAAAAAATTGATACCCTTGAAGCATTATCAGTACCAGGTGTGATCGCCATTTTTACTGCTAAGGATGTTCCGATAAACGAATATGGACTACAAAAGAACGACCAGCCAGTATTGTGTGGACCAGGTTCAACCAGACCAGATGGTGATATGGTTCGATTTATTGGCGATCAGATCGCTGCGATCGTTGCAGAAACCGAAGAGATAGCAGCCCTTGCTCGTGGCTTGATCAAAGTAACTTACGAAGATTTGCCAGTCAATACAGATCCTGTTATCGGGATGCTGCCCGGAGCAATTTTAATCCACCCGGAACTTGGAGACAGCAATATCTGTGTCCATGATAAGATCCGGAAAGGTGATATCGAAGGGGGATTTAAGCTCGCGGATGTGATCGTAGAAAGTGAGTATTCTACTCCAATTCAAGAACATGCCTATTTACAACCTGAAGCCGGATTGGCTTATGTTGATGATGAAGGTCGAATCACAATTCAAGCCGGAGGGCAGTGGACTCATGCTGATCGGGATCAAATCTCCCATTCACTAAATCTACCAGTCGAGAGTATCCGGGTAATTTATCCGGCAATTGGCGGAGCATTTGGCGGTAGAGAGGATATGTCCGTTCAGATTGTCCTCGCACTGGCAGCCTGGAAGTTAAACAAACCAGTTCGCATTATCTGGTCACGACAGGAATCGATCATTGGACACGGAAAACGGCACCCCATGGTTTTAAGAGCCAAATGGGGGGCAACGAATGCTGGGAAACTTGTAGCCGCTTCTGCTGAAATCATAGCGGATGCAGGTGCTTATATGTATACTACCAATAAAGTATTGGGGAATTCAACCATTACTGCGACAGGACCTTATTCCATCCCCAATGTAAAAACGGATGTATACGGTGTGTATACAAACAATGTTCCTGGTGCTGCTTTCCGAGGATTTGGTGCTCCACAAGCCTTATTCATGGCTGAATCACAGATGAACAAATTGTCTGAAAAACTTTCAATGGATCCCGTAGAATTCCGACGTTTGAATGCCTTAAGAGATGGAGACACACTGGCTGTTGGAACGGTCGTACCTGGACCGGTAAGCATTCTGAAGGTTATCAATGCTGCTGCTGAAAAATTTGATTGGCAACAGAACAATCAAGCCGAAACTGATCCACATGGATCCGATCATCTTCTTCGAGGCAGTGGCTTCGCTTGTGGGTTTAAGAATGTTGGATTTAGTTTTGGGTACAAGGAAAATTGTTGGGCACGCATCGAATTAAGAGGTAGTTCTGAAATTGAAGAAGCCATACTCTGGCACAGTAGTGCGGAAGTAGGCCAGGGTACCCATACGGTTATGCTGCAAATGGCTGCCGAGGCAACAGGTGTAGCAGTAGAAAAAATTAAATTAGTAGCATCGGATACAGAAACTTCCAAGAATTCTGGAAGTGTATCCGCATCTCGGATGACATTTATGTCAGGGAATGCGATCGTTGGTGCCGCCAAGCTCGCATTAAAAAAATGGAGCCTGGAAGAGCGTCCAGCTTGTGCTGAATTTATTTTCTATGCACCTGAAACCACACCGTTTGACAAGGATACTGGCTATTCCACACCCAATTTTGCTTATGCATATGTCGCTCAGGCTGTTGAGGTCGAAGTAGATACCGAAACCGGCGTCGTCCGATTATTACGCGTCGTTTCCGCAAATGATGTCGGTCAAGCGATCAATCCAGCGCAAGTTGAGGGACAAATCGAAGGGGCGGTAGTCCAAGCCCAGGGGTATGCCATGTTGGAGAATTTCTTGACCAAAAATGGACAGGTACTTACCGACCAATTGAGCACCTACCTCATACCTACCGTACTGGATATTCCAAATTCGGTTGAATCCGTGATCATAGAAGTCCCAGATCCTATTGGCCCGTGGGGTGCCCGCGGTCTTGGCGAGCTGCCATTTTTACCCTTGGTCGGCGCGATCACGAGCGCTATCCATCAAGCGACCGGAGTCTGGTTTAATGAATTTCCATTAACACCCGAAAAGATATTGCGCGGTTTAGGTAAAATACCATAATTTTTAAGATCTATTTTCAAATGAGGAAGAACCCATCCCCTGTTTGAGGGGATTGTGGTTTAATAAACCCAATGGACCCAATAATTGTTATTCGCGGCGCAGGTGATATCGCTACTGGTATAGCATTACGGCTCTTCAGGTCAGGATTTCAATTTGTCATGATCGAACTGGCACAACCGCTTGCAGTTCGTCGATCTGTTTCCTTCGCAGAAGCGATCTACTCCGGATTTACATGCGTAGAGAATATCAAAGCCATGAGGATTGAATTTTCTGATGATATCCCAGTAGCACTCCAGAATAATGTAATACCGATCATTGTGGATGAAGAACTTGGAATTCTCAAAACAAATTTATCCCAATTCCCCGTGCTAATTGATGCTCGCATGGAAAAAAAACCAGCAGATAGGTACTACTTTAAAACCATTCCTCTCGTCATTGGAATTGGACCAGGGTTTACAGCCGGATATGATTGCCATACTGTGGTCGAATCCAGTCGCGGACATTTTCTCGGACATGTCTATCGCAGAGGGAATGCTCGTACAGACACAGGTCAACCCGCAGGAGATCCAGCTCGAATTCTACGCGCACCCATGGATGGAATAATCGTGACAAAAGCCGAGATCGGTGACCTGCTGGAAACAGGTCAAGTGATCGCTACAGTAGCAAATCATGAGATCTTAGCCCCTTTTTCAGGTTTATTGCGAGGGCTTATCCATTCAGGAGTGAAGGTTTATATAGGGATGAAAATCGGAGATCTTGATCACAACACGGATAAGGATTTAATCCATTTTGCATCTGATAAAGCGATGGCAATTGGGGGTAGCGTTCTTGAAGTGATCATGAGCGATTCAAACTTAATGCCGATCCAGCGGAAAACAACCTGAGTGGTGAGTATGAATTTATCAAGGGCTCTCCGTCTCACAAAAATTCCCAGGGTGGCGATTGTTGGTGCGGGTGGAAAAACAAGCGCACTGAAAAATCTTGCACAAGAATTACCAAAACCTGTGGTTGTATCGACCACAACCCACCTGGGCGATTGGCAAACTAGATTCACGGATCGACATATTCTGCTAAGTGATGATTTTGATTGGGGTTCTATTGAAGAAAACCTTACATCCGGGATCATATTGATCACTCAAAAACATGATGGAGATCGTCTTATTGGATTGAGCACTTTCCAATTGAACAAGGTTCTTGAGCTTTGTGATAGTCACCAATTACCCCTGTTATTGGAATGTGATGGATCACATCAATTACCCCTAAAAGCACCCAAAATCAACGAACCTCCAATTCCAGAATTTGTAGATACCGTTGTTGTGGTGGCAGGTTTATCCGGCCTTGGTAAACCTTTGGATCAGGAAACAGTATACAATCCTGAATTATTTTCCAGACTTGGGGATTTACAATCAGGTGCGAGAATCACAAGTGATACTCTTGAGAAGGTGATCGGCCACAAGAAAGGCGGTTTAAAAAACATCCCAAACCATGCAAATCGAATATTATTATTGAACCAGGCAGAAAATCCAAGTTTACAGATCCAAGCAGGGAGAATTGCAAATAAACTACAAGATTGTTTTAACAGTATTATTATTGCTAATTTAAATAGAAAAATGATCCACACAGTATTTGAGCCTACTGCAGCGATTATCCTGGCTGCAGGTTCGTCTTTACGCTATGGTCAAACCAAGCAGCTTCTGAAATATCACGGAGTAACATTTATTAAAGCTGTTATTCGTTCAGCTAATGATGCAGGTCTAAATCCAATTGTGGTTGTAACAGGCGCAAACGCCAATACGATAAATCAAGAACTAATGGATATTCAACCTGAAATGAAAATTATCTTCAATCCCAGTTGGCAAGATGGCCAAAGCACTTCAATCCGGGCTGGGATCGATGCCATAGAAAAATATTATGATTCTAAACATAACAGAGTAGATAATGGTCTTAAATCCTATAAGTCAGGTAGTGCAATATTCCTGCTAGCAGATCAACCTCATGTGACTCCGACCGTCTTAAAGCGCCTGGTGGATGAACATCGGCGCACACTGGCACCAGTTATCGCTCCATTGGTTGATGGTCAAAGGACAAACCCTGTACTCTTTGACAGAGAGACTTTCACTGATCTGAGGAACCTGGAAGGAGATATCGGTGGTAGAGGGATATTTTCAAAATACCCCCCTGTTTATTTCGATTGGAATGATTTCTCTTTAATATTAGATGTGGATTCTCCTGCGGATTACGAAAGGCTTTTAATTGAATAAGTCTGAAAGAATTGACGCCATCATATTAGGCGCGGGGTTATCTACACGCATGGGATACCCCAAATTGTTACTCAAGTGGAAAAGCACAACCGTCCTTGGAAATATCGTTTCCACTTTGGCATCCAATGAGATCAAAATGACGATTGTGGTCGTACACCCAGATGACGATCACCTAATAAGACATGTAAGAGAATTATCGATTGATTATCCTGTACGATCCGTTTCTAACGATTCATTCAAACCTGAAGGAATGCTAACATCCATACAATATGGATTAAGAGCAATCGATCATTTATCTTCAGGTGTGCTGATTGCACTAGGCGATCAACCTCAGATCGAGGGAGAAACAATTCGCCGGATCCTTCATTCTCACCAAAAAAATTTATCATCAATTATCATCCCGAGTTTCTACATGCAGCGAGGACATCCCTGGTTGATCCCAGCTAATTTAATTTCCAGGTTTATCGACTTTCAACCTCATCTCACCCCACGTGATTTTCTTGAACTGCATAAAGATGAAATTGAATATGCCATTATTGAAAATGATAGTATCCTAAAGGATATTGATACTCCCAACGATTATCGATCACTGAAACCGATCATCTGATCGTTGCTGGATTAGATTCAAAAATATTAAAATTTTCCCAAAGAGGTCACACTCATGCCATCCTCTTGCTATTTCTCATATAGTATGCTATTTATATAGCAATGAAGATACGGTCATTCGTTGCTTTGGAATTCCCCATCTCAATACAAGATGCAATCTCACAGAATATAGCCTACCTTCGAAGACAATATCCACCACCTCAGATACGATGGGTTAATTCAGGTAATATCCACCTTACTCTCAAGTTCCTTGGTGACTTGGAGTTTTCAGATCTAAATGATTTAGCTGGTTCCATTGCAAATGCTGTTTGTAAAATTAAATCTTTCTCAATCTCATTTACAAATCTTGGAATTTTTCCAAATCCCAAAAAACCAAGGATCCTCTGGATAGGTGTAAATACACCAACTAATTTAATGGAAATACAAAGTAAAATTGAACTTCTGGCATTAAGTCATGGAATACAAAAAGAACAAAGAGCCTTCACCCCCCACATCACACTAGGGCGGTTTTCAGATCGAAATACCATCCTGAACACGGATAACTTAATGCTGGCAATTAGCTCAATTAATGTCTCTACCATAAACAAAGTTAGTTTTTCAACCATTAAGGTTTTCAAGAGCGACCTTAGACCAGATGGTCCAACTTATACTCCAATTCACAATATCCCATTCGGGGAATAAAAAAGTAGAAAGGTAAATAATCTCAATATGCTTGAAATCGCCCATACGATCATAAATTCTCTCGAAGAGAAAAAAGGAGAGGAGATCCTCCTGCTTGATATTCAAAAAATCTCAACGTTCACCAACTATTTCATCATTTGCACTGGTACAAGCAACAGAATGTTAGACGCATTAGCGGATGCTGTAATTACAAGTGTTAACGAGAAGCACAAGATCAAAGGGAGGATTGATGGGAACCCGGATTGTGGATGGATGGTATTAGATTTTGGATTGATTCTTGTCCATCTTTTCTCACCAGATCAACGGGAATATTACAGATTGGAAGACCTCTGGCATGAAGGAAAGATCATTCTTCATGTCCAGTAGACAAAAAAAAGTGACCTGATCTTGGAGGATCAGATCACTTTAATTTGATCAAGATTTTCCTGATTATCCTTCAAATATCCAGAAGTCGTTCGTCCGACTCCAGGTGACAAGTTCTTCTGGAGAAAACCAAAGCGACACTTCTTTCATTCCATTTTCAACAGAATCGGATGCGTGCGTAAGATTTCTACCAATTTCCAAGCCAAAATCATGACGAATTGATCCTGGTGCTGCTTCTGTTGGTCTGGTTGACCCCATAGTTTGGCGAACTGCATCGATCGCGAGGGGACCCTCCCAGACCATTGCCATTACGGGAGCAGATAAAATATAGGCGATCAAACTATCATAAAACGGTTTACCTTTATGGATAGCATAATGGGTCTCAGCCAATTCCTTACTTACCGCTATGAATTTCGCAGCGACCAATTTTAATCCTCTTCGTTCCAGACGATATATTATTTCTCCGATCAATCCACGTTGGACTCCATCAGGTTTTACCAATACTAATGTTCTTTCCACAATTGCCTCCAAATTTATTTTTCTCAGAAAACTAAATATAGAATAATTATTAATAATTCTATTCTTACTAGTCTCTCACAAAGGTGAAGATCTCAATCGCATAATAAACCTCGGGAATCGCCCGAGGTCATTATTTTATCATGCAGGTGGGTTCACCGCCAATTATCCTTCGATCATCTCAACGCAATAACTCTTCTGCCTTTGTATACGCATCCAACGCATCCTGAAGCTGGTTTTGCCGCATATAAGCATCACCAAGTAATTGCCAGATCCCAATATCGACCGGATATCGGTAGGTGGTTTCACGCAAATCGTGAATTACTCCTTCAAGGAGTTGACCCTTTCTTACCAATCGGGAATAGGCCTCAATTGCTTTATTGATCTCACCCTTCTCTATGAAGGACTGGGCTTGTTCCAATGTTATGGCTTCTTTTTCAATTTCTTTTGGCGGGATTTTTGATAGCATTCCAGTTCCAGCTGGTTTGCCACGAATGGCAGATCCATTGGGTTGAATCGCTGCTACAGTTTTTGGATATTCTGAAGATTCTACATCAGGCTCCTTCTGTTCAGGTTGGATTGGCTGCCAATCGCCTGAAGTCACGGGTTTTACCACCTCGTCAATAGGTTCCAATACCAATTCGGTCTCTGATCCCTCAAAATCCCAATGTGTTGCTTCATCAGGGAATATTTCCCCTATATCCTCAATGTCATTCTCATTCGAGATCGGCATTGGATCTGAGATGTCTTTCAATTGTTCAGATGATCCATCAGCCTCTGTGATCCATTCAGGAGACGATGATCCTTTCTCAATATCTTTCAGCCAATCGGGAAGTGGTTCTGATATCTCATCACCATAGTACTCAGAGACCTTTGGTGTAATTAGATCTTGCAGGTTGTCCTGCTCAATTCCATCAAAATCCTTCAACCAATTGGGGTCATCCTTATGTTCTGAAGAATCAAGATCAAGTTTATTTATTTCTACTTGATCTTTATCCAAAATGAAACCATCGTGCTGATTTTCATGTTCTGATGAAATTTCATCTTCTTGGCTTGAAGCTTGAATTCCAAGATCTGAAGATTTTGAAATAACTGTATCTTCGTTGGAAGATTTAGATTCGTTTTCAATGGAATTCTTCACCCATTCAGGTGGCTCATCCGATCTGTCTTCTGGTTTCGTCAATAAATCTTCAGGTTTTGCTCCCTGATTTGTTGCCAGACTTTCCAACCAGGCCATTGCAGCATCTTGTTCAGCGATTGAAGGTAATCTTTCTTCGACTGAATTGACTTCAAGCGTTGGTTCTACATTTGGTGCAACCTGGTCGTCTTCTATTACAATTCCATCGTGGACAGGCATCGCTTCAGGAAGGTCAGGAGTAACTATTTTTTCTTCTATAATCGAAGAAATAGCTTCTCCAACCCCAAATGTTGCAGAAATTTCATCGTCAACAGTCTTCAATTCAGGTCTTGGATCAATTTCATTTAACCAATCTGGCAAATCATTTTCATCTGGGATATTATCATCAACACCAATTTGATCCCCGGTTGTGGGATAACCATCGGATTGTTCCCGCAAATCAGAAATTGATCCTTTTGACACTTCAGCAATACTTGCCGACTCTTCCGATCCGATTTCTTTTAACCAATCCGGAAGATCATCGTTCGGGGTGACTTCCATATCAGAAGCAACTGGATCCAACTCCGATGGATCTTCTTCGGATGGAATTTGATTCTCAGTGATCGACTCATTGGTCTGGTCAAGGTTGCCTATTTCCAGATTCGATCCAACATCTTTTAACCATTCTGGCAGGTCTTCTTCTTTTGTCGTTCTAAATTCAGGTTCGACTTGTTGTTCGTTGTTGATATTGCTTTCGGTTTGAGAAGGAATTTCATCTGAGAACTCATTTAAATTTTCCACATGATCAGCCTCTTTTTCTGATCCTATATCATTTAACCATTCCGGCAGATCATCTTCAGTATTTCCTAATTCACTCAACTTAATTCCAGAATTAACTGTATCTTCCTTATCTTCTCCCAGCCAGGAAGGAATATCGTCAGCTGATTTACTGATTGGTTCATTGCTTTCCTTTGGAAAATCTTCCGAAGATATGGTATCGATACCATCCTGGTATTGTTCCGAAATTTGGGTCTCAAGAGATGGTGCATTTGCAAGCTGGTCTGATCCATTAATTTCATCGCCTTTCAAAAATTCCTGGATCTCCCCTTCAGAAACAACTTTTTCATTCATGGATTCATGCACATCAGGATCTTGTTCCAGGTCATTAGTCACATCTTGTGATAATTGATCTATACCAGATCCATCAAACAATGATTCAAATCCATCAGCTTTTTTATCAGGCTCCTGCGCTTCACTTTCACTCGGAGCCATTTCTTTTAGCCATTCTGGGATTTCTGCTTTCGCTAATGGTTCTTCATTTTCAATTTCATCAAACCCTGAATTTTCATCAACCTGTTCTGTGCTTTTTTCCCAACCTGATGAACGCATCCATTCTGGCACATCTCCAATTTCCGGGGTCATGTCTTTTTCTTCAATAGTCGCATGTTGTTGGATTTCTTCTTCTGAAACTGGGAGAACATCATTTTTTTTCTCAGAGAGCCATTCAGGAACATCCTTTTGCTCATTGTCAGGCTCAATTCTGACACCCAGAGAAGAAGCCCAAGCCGGTTGTGTACTGCTTTCCTTGTCATTTGGATCATAATCTAATAGTTCTAAATTAACTGCAGCATCAGGAACGTTATCCGAACTGAATATGGAACTTATCGTAAATTCTGCATATGGATCAAGGGCTCTGACACGTAACCTGTAGGTTTGTGTGTATTCATTTGTATCACTCGGAGGTAAAAGATCAATTAGTATTCTGAGTGCATCGAAACAATAAGGATATTTTTTTAACAATTCCGTACAAATTTCAATCGCCTGCTTTTTGCGTCCATCCTTGCTATATGCCCGGGCAAGCATTACTTGGAGGTCTGGACGATTTGGATCATCAACCAGAACAGCCCTTATCTCTGCGATTGCCTGGCTATATAGAGCCCCCTGTGCGTACATATTAGCTAGAGCATCTCGCGTCAATCGTACTTTTGGTGGTTGAACACCATCACGCCTCCCGTATAATTTTCGTAATTCATCTTGAATTGCCGGGTTCGATGGTTGTACTTCAAAAGCGCGCTCCATGTGCCAGATCGCTTCATCCAATTTACTTTCATCATCTCTGATAATACTCATACCAACATGAGATACAAAATCTTCAGGAACTGACATCAAAACACGTTGAAAAATATCTGCCGCGTCACCATATCTGCGAGTTTCCAAAAATGCTTTTCCTAATAAACGATATGTTTCCAGGTGCATTGGAAAAGTTTTTAAAATATGTTGGCAATGAGCTATGGCTTCATCGACTTGCCCGCTCTCTATCATGCCTTCAATTTCATGGTTATAAACTCGCAAGGAAATTTTTGTCATATTCTTACTCCTATCATGCTATCAGTATGCACGATTCTTCAAGTTTATGCAAGTAATCTGGTTTAATCAAATTCAAAATGGGTTTATTCATAGAATAACGGTAATGGAGGAGTTTCCTCATCTTGAATAATTATTGCATCATGCAGGAATAGCTCAGCCTCTTCAGACTTTTCCTTACTACTGGCATATATTGTATACATAAAATCACCAGCTTCAATGAAATCACCAACTTTTTTGTGGATGACTATTCCAACAGAATGATCGATGGTATCGCTCTTTTTTGCCCTGCCAGCCCCCAATATTACCGAAGCTTCCCCTATCAACCTGGCATGAACTTGCGAAATATAACCCGTCCTATTCGCGATTATCTCCCTGATATTCAGTGCCATTGGAAATTTTGATGGATGATCCACAAAACTTTCATCGCCTCCCTGGGCTTTAACAAGGCTCTTGAATTTCTCCAAAGCAGCTCCAGTGCGAATGGAATTCTCAGCAAGATTTCGGGCACTAACAAAGTCGGTAGATATTCCTCCCAACACCAACATATGTGCACTAAGGACCATACAATGTTCAAGCAGGTCGGCTGGTCCACCACCATTCAAACCGTCAATTGCTTCACGCACTTCCAAAGAATTTCCAACTGCATTTCCCAGTGGTTGATTCATGTCTGACAAAAGTGCAACAACTTTTCTCCCTGCCATATCACCGATAGAGACCATCATTTGAGCCAGGGTTCTTGCTTCTTCTATGGTCTCCATAAATGCGCCTAATCCAGTTTTTACATCCAGAACGATCGCTTGTGAGCCAGCTGCGATCTTCTTACTCATGATGGAAGATGCTATCAATGCAAGAGATGGAACAGTACCAGTTACATCTCGAAGTGAATACAATTTACCATCTGCCGGAGCGAGATTTCGGGATTGACCTGTTAATACCAGTCCAATTTTTTTCAATTGGGTTTCAAATTCCGCCGGGTTTAAGTCCGTTCTGTAACCTGGGATTGACTCCATTTTATCAAGAGTTCCACCACTAAACCCTAATCCCCTTCCAGACATTTTACCAACTTGTAGACCACAAGCAGCTACAACCGGGAGAACGATCAGGCTGGTTTTATCACCGACTCCGCCCGTAGAATGTTTGTCTACTGAAATACGAACAAGATTACTTAGGTCCAAGGTATCACCTGACTGAGCCATAGCCATCGTCAGATCAGTCACTTCGCGAATTGTCATTCCGTTTAACAAGACAGCCATCGCCCAGGCAGATACTTGGTAGTCAGCAATTTCACCATTCGTAAAACCATTGATAAAGAATTCGATTTCCTCTTTGGAAAGTTCTTTATTATCACGTTTTTTTATGATTACATCCGTAGCCCGCATTTAAAACTCCATACTCTAATAGTTAAACGGATCCCCTAATATAACTAATTCTCAGATATCTGAAATCCATAAATATTTTAACCTAAATATTGGTCAATTTAGGTAGAAGTACTGTGAGCAGAATTTTTTGTATTGGGGTAAATTCATTAAGAACCTATCCAATAATTCGAAGGAAAGCGTCATTCTGAGGAGCGAAGCGACGAAGAAACCCAGATTACTTGAATTTTTTTTACTTTAAGGTGAGATTCTTCACTCCATAGGGTCGCTCAAAATTACTTTCAAAAATATTTTCGGATAAGTTCTTAATAGATGCCCTACATTCTCTCCTTGACTTTAACCCAGATTTGGTCAAACATAGCTTCAGTTAGTTTTCCGGTCTGGGTATTCTGCCGACTTGGGTGATAACTACACACCAACAAGGTTTGATCATCCAGTGTATACGTTGATCCGTGCCCAAATTTCAGATCTTGTTTTCGTAAACTATAGATCGAAAGAATCCTTTCATAAGCGATCCTTCCAAGTGCGACAATAATTTTTGGATTAATAAAACTGATCTCCCTCTCCAAATAAGGTTGACACGAAATCAATTCATCAAGAATGGGTTTATTTGCAGGAGGAACACAACGGCATACGGCGGTGATAAATAGTCCGGTCAATTTCAAGCCATCGTTTTGGCTTTCAGCTTTGGGTTGATTGGCAAAACTTGCTTTGAATAACGCCGGGTAGAGAAAATCCCCGGAAGTGTCACCGGTGAACATCCTTCCAGTCCGGTTTGAGCCATGTGCACCAGGCGCTAATCCCACAATCATCACCCGTGCATAAGGATCACCAAAACCGGGTACCGGCTTTCCCCAATAATTCCAATCCAAATAAGCTTTACGTTTTTGCCTGGCTACTTCTTCCCGCCAAATCACCAGGCGAGGACATAATCTGCAATTGACAATCTCCTCTTCTAGGATTTGTAGATTCGTAAAGTTATCAATTTCATTCATTACATTAGGTTTAGGATCTCATGAATCACTTACACGATCTGTAAGTAAATTTTTAATGATAATAATTAATTCATCAAATAATTCACCCATAAATTCATTTTCCAATTTGCAACCACCTTGCGCCAAATGATGATCCCCACCTCCATGACCATTATACTTCTCAAGGTGTAAGTTTAATATTTTTCTGGCATCCAAATGGACATCTTGTGAGCAACCTACTACAATTGATAATTTATTTGTGCTAACACCTGCCAAAACAATTACGAGACCGCTTTCAGTGCGTAACATTGAAACCATTTTGCGAAGTTCTTCTTGAGATTTGTCTGGATATATTTTTGAAATTATTTTTAATTTTTCAATCATGCGGGCAGATCCGGTCAGTTGAGAAACTTCGAAAGATAGGAACTTATTTTTATAATCCTCCAATTCAAAACGCAACTTATTAATATTCTCCAATTGCCGTTGCACGGAATCAGCCAAATCTGAAATACTTGTTTCCAGTATCCCAGAAGCTTTCTTTGAAGTGTGATAAATGGATCGGAAAAGATTATATGCCTGGTTTCCTGCCACAAAATGAACCCGAATTTTGCGGTTCTGCAATTCAAACTTTATTATTTTGATTAAACCTACCATACCAGTATACAGACAATGGGTTCCACCACATGCTGAATAATCAAATCCATCAACTTCAATCACCCTGATCGTGCCAGATACTTTCGGCGGGCGTCGAAATGGAATTTTCGGGATTTCAAAATCTTGAATGTAGTAACTTCTTACCTGACGGTTTTCAAAAATCAAAGAGTTTGCAACCCTTTCCACATGATCGAAATCGCTTTCCTGGAGGCGCTCTGTGTCCAGATCTATTGTTGATGGATTTTCAAAATTAATATTGGCAGATAATGTTTCTAAATTTAACTCCAGTTCAAAAACCCGGCTTAATAGATGTTGGGCAGTGTGCGACTGCATATTTTGCATACGGCGGTCGGAATCTATGCAGGCTGGATATATTCCCGGTAGGATTTCTCTATCCAGAACATGAATGATATTATTCTCAAATCCCTTGTACACATCCAGAACTCTCGCATCACCGATCTTTCCGGTATCATGGTCCTGCCCGCCACTTGTCGGGTAAAAATAAGTTCCAGGTAAGATCAAACCAATTTTCCCATCCTTATTGGTGAAGACTTCAGTTACTTCAACTTGAAACTCAAGGCATAATGGATCATCAAAATATAATTGTTGTGTCATAAGATCAACATGGCGTCGCCAAAGGAAAAAAATCTATAATTTTCCTTTTTGGCAATCTCATAAGCATTCAAGATTTTCTCTTTGCCGGCGAAAGCGCTAACAAGCATTATCAAAGTGGATTTGGGCAAGTGGAAATTGGTGATAATGGCATCTACAATTTTAAATTCAAAACCTGGCAGAATATAAAGACCTGTATCTCCAGAGAATGGAGTTAACGTTGAACCACAACCGGTAATTTTCGAATTCAACGCGGCTGATTCTAATGTGCGTACAGAAGTAGTTCCTACCGCAACAATCTTGCCACCCTTTTTGCGAGTACTGTTAATGATTTCGCAGGTTTCCAGTGATATTTCACACCACTCTTTGTGAATTAAATGCTCCACAGGTGATTCCTCCGTTACAGGAGCAAATGTATCAAGTCCAACATGCAAAGTAACCTGTGTTGAATTAATATCGCGATCCTTTAATTTCTGTATTAAATCATGAGTAAAATGGAGCCCTGCCGTCGGCGCAGCCGCGGATCCAGGCTTTCTGGCATATACCGTCTGGTATCTTTCCGAATCATCCAATGTCTTATGAATATAGGGTGGGAGAGGGATTTGTCCAATTTTGGGAAAAAAGGGCTCTATCGGACTATCAAACTGTATCAATCGATGTGAACCATCCAAGACAGCAATGATCTCACATTTTGGTCCATCCATAACTTGAAGCACTTTTCCCAGATCCAAACCTTTTCCACCCACCAGGGCTTGCCAAATATTCCCGTTTTCATGCCGTAATAATAATAATTCAGCTTTCCCACCCGTGTTCTTTATTGCGATGAGACGCGCAGGGATGACACGGGTCTGGTTTAATACCAGAAGATCCCCGGGATTCAGTAATTGGTCAAGTTCAAAAAAAAACCGATGCGAGATCTGATCATTCAAACGATCTGTTACCAATAATCTGGAATGATCACGAGGTTCTATCGGTGTTTGGGCGATAAATTTTTGAGGCAAGTCATAATTAAAATCAATCGTTTTCATTCAATCAGATCACCAATACTTAACATGGTCCTTATGCATACAATAAAGTGGATTAATGAATCAATCACAATGATCAGATCAAACGAGGTTGATCAACATCTTGATAAGGGATACCCATATGTTCATAAGCTTGCCGAGTGGCAACTCGACCTTGAGGAGTTCGGTCCAGAAAACCCAATTGCAGTAGATAGGGTTCTACAACATCCATGATCGTATCCGGTTCTTCACTGATCGATGCTCCGATTGTGGACAATCCGACCGGACCACCATCATACTTCGTAATAATTGTACTGAGGACGCGCCGGTCAACATCATCCAGTCCTAGATCATCAATTGCCATTAAATTTAGCGCTTCACCAGCCACCTTTTTCGTGATAATTCCATTTGCCCGTACCTGGGCATAATCTCTCACCCTTCTTAATAATCGTAGAGCGACCCGAGGAGTACCTCGGGCACGCAGAGCTATCTCATGAATTCCATCATCCTGCGCTTCCACTCCAAATAGTCCTGCCGCACGTTTCACAATTAACCTCATTGCTTCGGGATTGTAATATTCCAATCGATATACAGCTCCGAAGCGTGCCCTCAGAGGAGCAGTTATCAATGCCATCCGGGTAGTTGCTCCAATTACTGTGAAATGAGGTAATTGAAGCCTGATTGAACGGGCAGAAGGTCCTTTACCGATGATAATATCAAGGGCAAAATCTTCCATCGCAGGATAAAGGACTTCTTCAACCGCCTTCCCCAATCGATGAACTTCGTCAATAAAAAGTATATCGCCGGCATGCAAGTTGGTTAAAATGGCTGCCAGGTCGCCTGCCCGCTCGATTGCAGGACCGGAGGTGACTTTGATATTAACTTCCATCTCATTGGCAAGAACATGTGCCAATGTGGTTTTACCTAATCCAGGGGGGCCGTAAAATAGAACATGGTCAAGAGACTCAGCTCTCTGGCGTGCTGCAGTTATAAGAATGGAAAGATTCTCTTTAACATTCTCTTGTCCGATAAGGTCCATCAAATGCTGTGGACGTAATGTGTTGTCCTGGCGATCTTCAGGTTTTGGTTCAGGATCAACTGAGCGTTTATGAATATCGGTCATATGTTCGATTATACACGAAGTAAAATTTATATTTAGTTTTGATGTCTTTTAATTATAAGGCAGTAATGGGGGTTTTTTAAATCAGTCCTGTAAAACGATGATTCTGGGATCGTTTTGATGAAAATGAAAACTAAGGCAAGAACTTAAACTGGGTTATTCTATTAATTTTGAAGAGAGGAGTATCTTAACGTGTGAATTAAAAACTTCCATATTGAACGGTTTGGTTAACAGATCATTGGCCCCACATTCAAGTGCATGTTGTTTTTCCAAATTGTTGCCTTCTGCTGTTAATATCATCACAGGTGTTTTTATGTTAAGAGGCTCACCACGAAGTCTTTTGCAAAGATCATACCCATTCATATCGGGCATCATGACATCCAGAATAATAAGATCAAATTGATTGTTATCAATCAGATTGAATGTATCAATCGCATTGGAGGCGATATCGACTTCATACCCTTCCAATTGAAGGATCTTTGAAATTAAAGTTAATGTCATTTCATTGTCATCAACAATTAGAACTCGCAGCTTCATACTCATTTCCAATCCCTTCATACATTTTCAAATAAATTATGGGGGCAGCATTAATTCGTTCGATACTTGCATCGACCATGCTTGTCATACGATTCAATTCACTTCATATATAGCTTACTCGATTATCGTCAGTATCGTCAAGTAATTATTTGTTGGTTGTATAATTGAAACACTCAAGTACTCTTTGGAGGCAATATGACCAATGTCTTTTCTTCACCACATCCACTTGTTGCACATAAATTAACAAGATTACGTGACAAGAACACGAATCCTAAAAAGTTTCGTGAGCTTGTTCGAGAATTGGCGGCCTTGCTAGCCTATGAAGCAACTTCAGATCTATTAATTACATCTCGTGATGTGGAAACGCCTATGACGAAAACCATAGGCTTCGAACTACAAGAGAAGATAGGGTTGGTTCCAATTTTGCGGGCAGGATTGGGGATGGTGGAGGGTTTTTGGGAATTAATGCCATCCGCTGAAGTCTGGCATATTGGGATATACAGGGATGAAAAAACCTTAAAACCAGTTGAATATTACAATAAATTACCAATTGAACCCACTGTATCTGTAAGTATAATTTTGGATCCGATGCTGGCAACGGGTGGATCAGCCACTGCAACAGTTGATGTATTAAAAAGGTGGGGGGTAAAGAAGATTAAGTTCGTTGGATTGATCGGAGCACCGGAAGGGATAGAAATTATGCAAAAAACACATCCTGATGTTCCCATATATCTTGCATGCATTGATGATCATTTAAATCAGAGTGGCTACATCGTTCCCGGTCTAGGTGATGCTGGTGATCGCCAATTTGGTACCGCATGATAATGGTATGCATGTTTATCAGCGATCACTTTACTTCAAAACCTGTCAGTCGCACAAGTATTTTATGAAATCCAAAAACTGGTAACAACAATACTGTGTGAACAATTCCACTGATCCCAAAAAGCATGGCGAGCGCTTTAAACATTGAATTTAATGGGGGAGCCAATCGCTCTAACATCCATGGACCTGCGCCAACCAGTATTGCCAATCCCAAAAGCAGGAATATAACCAACAATAAAGGCATCCATGCATGTCGGTCTGATGAGGACGGAAGCATGGTACTGCTTACAACAAAGGTGAGGTAAAACCATAACCAGAAGCCTTTCATTTTGGGTAATGAAATCACACCCATCCAAAATAGATCAAATTGACCTTTTCTTAAAACATCCCATAATATTTGCAGATCCAACCGATAATTTGCAGCGTAAGCTACAAACAATCCCCCGGCGATCAATGGCGCAGCACCGATCAAGGAAGCCCGTATCCAATCAGTTTGTGAGGTTTCAACAAAACCCAATTGAAGGTGACCATTCGCCTTTGGACGCGGCAGAAGTGAAAAACGTCCTGTTTGTACACCTGTCAGGCGGGCAACAACCAGATGGCTTAATTCATGTAAAAATACACCTGGGAAGAATAATAAAGCGAAAAAACCAATCGCCACATCTGGTTTTCTGGTCAATAAAATAAATACTGTCTGAAACTCTCTGTGAAGAACTCTTTGCAGGAAAATCAATGGCAATAACATTAATAATAGCCACATCAACCCATTTAAATTAGACCAAATAATAGCTGACTGCACAGAACTTAGCCTGCACCTGCCCGGGTAATTTTTACAAATTCGTCCGTTTTTAAACTCGCCCCTCCAACCAAGGCTCCATCAATATCATCATAAACAAAGAAATCTGAAGCATTTGCGCTTGTTACCGACCCACCGTAAAGTACACGAGTTGAGTTTGATACTTCTTTCGTATACATATCCGCCAGAATCGGACGGATAATGTCACGGATGGTGTTACTGGCATCTTGACCGGAAGATGCCTTCCCGGTTCCGATTGCCCACACAGGTTCATAAGCTATTATCATGGAAGAGACAAAATTATTAGGTACGTCTTTTAACCCAGAACGAAGCTGTCCTTCCAATATTTCACCTGTCCGCCCGACTTCTTTTTCATTTAAGGTTTCACCAATACAAACTATGGGTATTAAATTTTTTGAGATCGCAGCAAATATCTTCTTGTTAACAGACTCATTGCTTTCTCCAAAATAAATCCGTCTTTCCGAATGCCCAATAAGCACATATTGACAAAACTCAGCGATCATTTCAGCAGAAATTTCTCCTGTGAAAGCGCCTTTGTCTTCCCAGTGTAAATTTTGAGCCCCCAAACCGATATCAGTCCCTTCCAGTAAAGCTGCTGCTGTCAGAATGGTTAAATAAGGAGGGATAATCACTTTTTCAACGCTTTTGATATCCCGTAATCCAAGACTTAAGTCATAAATCAGCGAACGAGCTTCTTCTACGGTCTTATTCATTTTCCAATTGCCGGCGATTACAGGTTTACGCATTCCTACCTCCTCGAGCGATTAAAGCTGATAATTATCAAGACCTGAGGTTTTTACCATCTTAGTTTCTTCGTACTGATCGAAGACATTCCAATGGATATTTTTTTTGATCTACCATGAAATTCTGACACTATAGGATAATCTTGCTGCAATAAAGAAATTAGATTTGGTGGTTTTATGGCTTTTTAGATTTGCTTGTGGGAGTGGAAGTTCCCCTTCCACAAGCAAATATTATTTTTCCAACAATATGTCAACTCCTGGCAGGGTTAAACCTTCCAACATTTCCAATGAGGCTCCCCCACCTGTAGAAATATGAGATATTTTGTCAGCCAGACCTGATTGCTGGATCGCAGCCACAGACTCACCACCTCCAATAATGCTGGTGGCATTGCTGTCAGCTACTGCATGGGCAATACCGAATGTGCCTTTGGCAAATTCAGGAAACTCAAAAACACCCATTGGTCCATTCCAAACAACAGTCTTGGCTCCATTGATCACTTTTGAATATGCTGCGACCGTCTCCGGACCAATATCCAAAATTCTCCATCCATCAAGGACCGGACCACTTGGCATTAATTTCCAGGCTGCATCCTCTGCAAATCTATCTGCTACTATTACATCAACAGGTAAACGAATTTTAGTTTTTCCTTTACTAAGAAATTCACGTGCTGAATCAAGGGATTCATCTTCCACCAGTGAATCTCCGATCGGGTAACCTTCCGCTTTGAAAAAGGTGTTCGCCATCCCCCCCCCGATCAGGATCACATCCGTTTTTGTTAGAAGGTTTTTAATAACACCAATTTTATCGCTGATCTTTGCTCCCCCAAGGATCGCAACAAATGGTTTTTCGGGAGCAGCAATTGCTTCACCCAGATATTGGATCTCCTTCTCCATTAGAAAACCTGCTACTGCCGGCAATAATCTGGCTACACCTTCAGTGGAGGCATGTGCCCGATGGGCTGACCCAAAAGCATCATTTACAAAAATATCAGCCTGGGCAGCCAAACGAGCTGCCATCTCCTTATCATTTTTTGTTTCACCAGCATGAAACCTCGTGTTTTCCAGTAACAAAATATCTCCCGGTTTCATTTGCGCTGACCGGACTTCTGCCTCTGGACCGATACAATCGTCGACAAAATCCAACGGCTTACCTAAAAGGTTTGATAAATATGCTGCTACAGGTTTAAGTGAATACTTTGCATCCGGTGTACCATCTGGCCGTCCCAAATGTGAGCAAAGGATCAACATGGCCCCGTGATCAATTAAATAATTTAATGTCGGTAAGGAAGCCCGAATGCGGGTATCATCTCCAACAACTCCATTCTTGATAGGCACATTGAAATCAACCCGAACCAGTACCCGCTTCCCTTGAACTTCAATATCTCGAATTGTTTTTTTGTTGAACATAGGGATCCCTATTTTTTTCTTCGTACGGTATTGTTTTAGAGTGATTTTGCCATCAATGCCGCAAGATCTGCAGTTCTCACGGAGTAGCCCCATTCATTATCATACCAGGTGACCAATTTTATGAAATCGCCCTCTTTCTTTCCCAGAACCGAAGTAAAAGGGAGGTCAACAGATGAAGAGTGGGGGTCACCTTTAAAATCCATGCTCACCAACGGTTCATCAACTGCTTGAAGGATACCTTTTAATGGTGGTTTGGATGCAGCATCGCGAAAATCCTGACGCAGTGTATCCGTTGTTGCAGGTTTTGAGATTTGGATGGTACAGTCAACGATGGAAACTGTTGGTGTCGGAACGCGTAAAGCATAACCGTCGAATTTTCCATCCAATTCCGGGATCACCAATTTAATCGCTTTTGCTGCTCCTGTTGTTGTTGGAATGATATTCAAGGCAGCAGCTCGCGCCCTGCGTAAATCTGAATGAGGCAGGTCCAGGATCTTTTGGTCATTTGTATAAGAGTGGATCGTTGTCATAAAACCACGTTCTATGCCATAATTATCAAAAATAACTTTCACTGCAGGAGCAAGGCAGTTAGTTGTACAGGATGCGTTTGATACAACATGGTGGATTTTTGGATCGTACTTTTCTTCATTTACTCCCAACACGACAGTCAGATCTTCACCTTGTGCTGGTGCAGAGATTATTACTTTTTTGGCTCCTCCATGGGTGATATGATTGACTGCCCCCTGGACGGTTTTTCCTTTCTTATTGACTCCATCTTCTTTGATCGTAAATAATCCGGTACTCTCAATTACTATATCAACACCCAAGTCCGACCATGGAAGTTTTGTCGGGTCTGTTTCTTTAAATACCTTTATCTTTCCCCCATTGACAATCAATTCACCGTCACCTACTTCAACTGTGCCGTTAAATCTCCCATAATTCGAATCATATTTCAATAAATGGGCCATCGTTTGAAGGTCACCAATATCATTAAATGCAACAATTTCTAAATGATCTGGATGATAATCTTGAATTGCTTTAAGCACTTGCCGACCAATTCTTCCAAAGCCATTTATTCCAACTTTTGTTCTCATCTTATCTCCTAATTCGATCTATTTATCCAAGGAATCCAAATTCTGCTAAATGTCCTTATTCTTCACCCGACCTATAAAAATAAATAGGTTGGAACTAATAATTTATTCTTATGCACAATTATATCAACGGACCGGTCCGTTCATATAAAAGATCAATTAATACTTTCCCAAGTTTGGAAGAATCGTGCCTCCAAGGGTTTTCGTTGTCCAATAGATCTGCACAATAAGTCCTTTTATCAGACAGCAGCTTTTCATCGATCTGCACCCATTTTCCACTATTTGTATCAGTAATTGGATAATTGTCATTGCAGATGATCACATCAAATGCTGATTCACCTAAATTTACTTCCAATGTTTCCACATGATCACTGCTGGAATAATGGTCAGTTTCACCATCCTGGTTGACAATATTACAAACAAGGACCTTCAACGCCTTGCTTGATTGAAACGCTGACAACAAATCCGGAACAAGGATATTAGGCAAAATACTCGTGTAGATACTGCCCGGTCCTACCACGATCATATCTGCATTTAATATCGCCTGGATAACTGGCGGAAATGCAGAAGCATCATTAGGCTCGATCCATACTCTCTGCAATTTACCGGTTGTTGTTGGGATACTACTCTCACCCTCCACTCTTATTTCTGTCCCAATATAAGGTAATTGCACATCAGCGATCAATTTAACATTTTCCAGGGTCGAAGGCATAACCTTTCCAAGTACAGATAACACACGGCCAGATTCGATGATCGCTTCTTCAAAGCTTCCCGTGATATCTACCAGAGCAGATATAAATAAATTACCAAAAGAATGACCTCCTAAACCCGAATCACCACTGAAGCGGTATTGAAATAATTGCGTTAATAGGTCTTCATCATTCGATAGTGCAGCTAAACAATTTCGAATATCCCCAGGAGGTAAAATCCCCAGGCTGCGACGCAATTCCCCCGAAGAGCCTCCATCATCTGCAACAGAAACCACGGCAGTCAGATTGTGCGTATATACCTTTAATCCACGCAAAACAGTGGAAATCCCGTGTCCTCCTCCTATGGCAACTATGCGTGGGCCTCTATCCCGACGTCTGTATTCTGTTACCTGGTCTACCAACTTCTGTCCGGGTCGCAAAAAAGGGATAAGGAGGGATCTGTTCACACCCCAAATACCTAACACAATTAGACCCAGGCCTATCCCCCCAAATATTATGAACCGCACCAAGCGCGGTAAAAATCTTAAAGAAAGAAATGTGACAGCTGGGAGCCACCATGTTTCAGGAGCATTACGATAAAAATCCAGTAATAATATTCCTAGACCAACTCCAAGTAAAGTTATCCCGAAAAGTATAAGAGAAAACCAACGTTTAACACCTAATCCTGGGGCAAGCCAACGAATTGCCTGGCTGATGTTGTGTCTTACCTTGGTGGTGAGTTTGGTTATTTTGTGAGTCATCAAATTGATGATAGCAGTTATTGAATGAATATGTCAAGTAAAAATGTCCCTGGAGGGTTTGATGAATATCCAGTTAAATAAACGGATATTTTCCGTATGTTATAATTCCCACTATGGTTGCTTTGATCACTGTGGATATTGGGGGCACATCAATGCGCGCAGCAGCGTATCTCTCAAATAGTATAGAGTATCTTTCCCATAATAAAATCTCAACTCAAAATCCCAAGATCGCAGTTTTTGATAATCTGGTTGGTCTGATTCGATCAGTCTGGCCAATTAATGTTGAAGTTGCAGCGATTTCAGTTGCATGTGCAGCTCCTCTTGACCCAAAAACAGGTTTTCTTTTCGATGCTCCCAACATTCCTGGATGGAAAAATTTTCCACTTGGAGAGAAATTAAGAGAGGTCTTCAATATCCCTGTGATCTTGGGAAACGACGCCAACCTTGCAGCTGTGGGTGAATGGAAATATGGCGCTGGAGTCGGTCATTCGGACCTGATATATCTAACCATCAGCACTGGTATAGGAGGAGGAATTATCAGCAATAACTGCCTGCTGGAAGGATTCAAAGGATTGGCCGGAGAACTCGGGCATGTTACGATCCAACCTGATGGACCAGTCTGTCATTGCGGTAAAAAAGGTCATCTTGAGGCATTATCTTCAGGGTTGGCAATAGTTGACTATGTAAAAAAGATACTTGCTGCAGGAGAGGCATCTACACTTAGTCTGGAAAATAACTTTTCAGCATATGATGTATCTTTAGCCGCAAACAAAGGGGATAAGTTGGCTAGGAGTGCTTTCGAAAGTGCTGGCTTTTTCCTGGGTCAGGCACTTGCCAGCTTTATTCATATTTTTAATCCTACGATCATCATTTTAGGAGGTGGTATAGTTAATAGTGGCTCTCTCATTTTTGATCCAGTGAAACAGAAAATTTACACCGATGTGATGGATCCCATCTATCTTCAAAATTTAGAAATTGTTCCCGCCAGACTCGGCGATGATGCTGGACTTGTGGGAGCATTGGTTGTTGCACGTCAAAAATTTCAAAATTCATAGAAACAAAGTCACCAGGAGAATTTTATATGGAACCAATGAAACTTCCCGGTCCTAAAGCCAAAGCAGTAATAAAGCGTGATTCTTCGGTTATTTCAAATTCATATCCTCGTGGATATCCTTTTGTTATGGACCACGGAAAAGGCACAGAAGTCTGGGATGTTGATAGCAATCGTTTCCTGGATTTTGCAGCTGGAATTGCAGTTGTATCCACGGGTCATAGCCACCCGAAGGTTGTTAAAGCTATTCAAGAACAAGCTGAAAAATTCATTCATATCTCATCAGACTTTTATCACCAATCCTGGGTGGAGCTTGGTGAAAAACTGGATGAAATCGCACCTTTTAAAGAAGCAGCCATTTCTTTTATGACCAATTCAGGTACAGAATCCGTTGAAGCTGCAATTAAGCTTGCCCGTTTTCATACCGGCAGACCTAATTTTATTGGTTTCACAGGGGCATTTCATGGCAGGACCATGGGAGCAGTCACATTTACTGCCAGCAAGCCTCATTATCATAGGGGTTTTTACCCTCTAATGAATGGGGTTATTCATGCACCTTTTCCAGATCCGTATCGTCCGATACTCGAGTGTCAACATGGAGAAGATTATGGTCAAGCTGTCATACGTTATATTGAAGAACAGATATTTGCCCATATCATCCCTGCCGATGAAGTTGCCGGAATCCTTTTGGAACCAATTCAAGGCGAAGGTGGGTATATCATTCCACCTAAAGGATTTTTCCCAGCCTTGCGAAAACTTTGCGATAAGCATGGTATTTTGCTAATCGCAGATGAAGTTCAATCCGGTATGGGTCGAACTGGAAAATGGTGGGCGATCGAGAATTTTGATGTTGAACCCGATATCGTCACGACCGCAAAAGGGATCGCATCCGGTGTCCCTCTTGGAGCAATGATCGCCAGAAAATCTGTCGTCACCTGGCCCAAAGGTGCCCACGGCAATACTTTTGGTGGAAATCCTCTGGCATGTTCAGCTGCTCTTGCAACAATTGATTTGATCCAGAATGAATACATGGAAAATGCTGCTGAGGTTGGTCAATATACTTTGGATGTGCTTTCTGAGATAATGGCGCGCCATAAATCGATTGGAGAAGTCAGGGGTATCGGTCTTATGATCGGGGTGGAATTCGTAAGTGATCGCAAGACCAAACATCCTGCAGAAGGACTTCGTGATCGAGTCGTTGATCTTGCATTTGAAAGAGGATTATTAACGCTAGGATGTGGAAAAAGTGTAATAAGAATTTCTCCTCCACTATCTGTCAACAAGGCTGAAATTAATGAAGGACTTCAAATTTTTGAAGAAGCAATTACCCTTGCAGAAAAAGAATCGGCATAATTGCTCCTACTGATCAATGTCTTGAGAAAGACTGAAAATTCTTAGAGAGAATGTAAAAGCCGAAAACCATAATTTTTACATTCTCTTTTTGATTTAATAATATGATAAGTTTATAACCTTCTAACAAAAAATATATTTCTAGAGCCACTGCTGGTGATAGAATTGGAGTATTATGCTCCCAGATTTTCGTGTCCGTCAAAGAGATTATCTCCTTGAAATCGCACGTGCGATTACCCAGGAATTGAACCTGGATATATTATTGGCACGCATCCTGAGGATATCAATAGAAATGCTTGCCGGGCAAGCTGGGATCATCGCTTTTAAAGAATCAGGTGTCTGGCGTGTGGCTGTAGCCCAAGGGATTCCACCAGCTTTTTTAAGTTACCTTGAACCACTCCTGGCAGAAGAAAAAGTAGCCGAGTTAAATGTAACCGAACTTAACCGTATGTTGAAAGATTTAGCATATACTGCCAGTATGGGCTTACTTAATGGGGTAGGTTTACCTTTAATTGCTAACAAGCAGGTCATTGGAGTTACTTTCATTTTTCGAAGTTACCCGGATGTTTTTTCAGCAAATGACAAATTGCTTCTGCAAAGTTTTGCGGACCAGGCAGCAATTGCAATTTTCAACGCCCAACTATATACCCAGGTAAATTACGAAAAGCATCGTCTTGATGCATTATTAGATTCAGCCGCAGACGGCATCCTGATCCTAAAGTCATCAAGGGAGATAGAAAGATGCAATGCTGCTTTTGAGCGAATGTATGGTATGCCGCGAAATGAAATCCAGGGAAAAATACACAACGAAATAATCCACTGGATGAAACCGCCAGATAATCCAACTCTTGAACAAGCAGAAGATACCGGTTGGCCAATTACTCCCAATGCATATTTATATGTGGAAGGAGATCTTCAACGACCGGATCCGCCTCCAATTCCTGTTGGCATCACATATGCACCTCTACTAACAGAAGAAGGTGCATTACGGAATATTATTGTTACGGTTCGGGACATAACCAAGTTTCGTAACGCTGAAGAGATCAAGAACACATTTGTATCCATCATCAGCCATGAACTAAAAACGCCTGTTGCATTGATCAAAGGATATGTCAGCACATTACGCCGGGAAGATGCCACCTGGGATCGGGCTATTGTCCGTGATAGTCTGAAAGTTATAGAAGAAGAATCCGACCGTCTAACCATGATGATAGAGGATCTACTGGATGCATCCAGATTGCAGGCAGGCGGACTTAAACCAAATCTCTCAGATATTTCCATACCTGTTCTTAGTCAACGTCTTGCGGAGAGGTTCCTGACCCAAACAGAGAACCATCAGATAGTAACTGACTTCCCTGCAAATTTTCCGATCATTCTTGCCGATGAAGCTCGAATCCAACAAGTAATTTCTAATTTGATCTCCAATTCGATCAAGTATTCTCCGAAAGGTGAAATTCGAATTCAAGGCCTGGTAGATCCCGAACGAGTGGTCATTTGCATATCCGACGAAGGAACTGGGATTGCTCCGGAAGATATTCCTCATGTCTTTGAAAGATTTTACAGAGCTCCCAAAGCAGTAAACCTTACCAAAGGAGCGGGCCTGGGATTGTATCTGGCAAGAGCAATCGTAGAAGCGCATGGGGGCAGAATTTGGATAGATCCCAAACCCAATTCAGGTGCCCGAATTTGTTTTTCATTACCACGCTAGGGCTTTGAATTATTAGATCATTTTAGATAAAACAAAAGTACAATAGACCACCGACCTATAATCTAAAATAATTTAGATAGCACCTTATTAACACTAAATAAACACACATTCAGAATGAATTAATAAAGAGAAACGAGATGACAAATGCCTAAAAACCAAGTAAAGTGTCCCCGATGTCAACAACCAACGATCGTTCAAGTAGAACAACTCTTTGATGTATCTTCCGACCCAGCAGCAAAACAACGTCTACTTGGTGGAGAGTCCAATTATATAAACTGTCCTGCATGTGGTTATTCTGGAGGTCTTTCGACACCAATTGTTTACCATGATAATGAAAAAGAATTATTGTTAACTTACTTTCCACCTGAATTGAGCATGCCCCTTAATGAACAGGAAAAGCTTTTTGGCCCACTTATCAATCAAGCGGTAAATAAACTCCCTGCTGAGAAAAGAAAAGCATATCTGTTTCGACCTCAAAGTTTTCTAACTTATCAGAGCATGGTTGAAAGAATTCTCGGAGCAGATGGGATCACACCTGAAATGATCAAAGCCCAAAAGGGAAAGGCGAATTTGATCGAAAAACTATTATCAGCCACCAGCGACGATGTTAGAAAATCGATCATAAAGCAGGAATCATCTTTGGTGGATGCTGAGTTCTTTGCTTTATTCTCTCGCCTCATGGAATCTGCCTTGGCAAGTGGACAAGAAGAAATATCAAAACAAATGGGTGCGATCCAGCAAATTTTATTGAATGAGACAGAATATGGAAAAGAATTACATATTCAGGCTACTGAAATTCAAGAAGCGGTAAATACTTTAAAAGCAGTTGGAAATAAATTAACGCGAGAAACACTTATCGATATTCTTCTGGAAGCTCCTAATGATATCCGTCTTGGTGCATTGATTTCATACACTCGCCAGGGACTGGATTATCAGTTTTTCCAAATGATCACAGATAGAATTGAAAAAGGTTCCCCACAAGAAAAGAAAAAACTGGAAGAATTGCGCGGAAAACTGTTGGATCTAACCCGCCAGATCGATCAACAAGTGGAAGCTGAGCAAAAGAAGGCAGTAGAACTTCTGGGGGTTTTTTTATCCTCTGAAAATTTACAGGAAACCCTTTCGAAGCACCTGCCTGAGATAAATGACATATTTATTCAAGTCTTGAACAATTCATTGCATCAGGCTAATGAAAAACAAGATAAAGTGCTAGGGGAAAAATTGAAACAAATAGTATCTATCCTTCAACAATACAGCAGCCCCCCTCCTGAATATGGATTACTACAATTATTGATCGAAGCACCAAATGATGCTGCGTTGGAAAAATTAATGACGGAACATGATTCCGAACTAACCCCGGAATTTTCCCAATTCATTAGTGGTCTTATTGCCCAATCCGAAGCTGATCCTGGAAAATCAGGAAATGAGCAGGATGCGAAAATTTTGGATCGTATTCAAAAAGTCAATCGAGCTGTTCTGAAATATTCAATGCTAAAAAATCTGAGATAAGACAATTAAAGAAAAAAGGAATGCCAGAAATTGTTATAGACATTCCTCTTTTGATACTGTGTGATCGTCATCAGATCATCTAAAAAGACTGGGATTATCCAATCTAATGCCATGTCCTCTTACGGTAACAATATAGGTTTGGTCAGGATCTATTTCAGCAATCCTGTCTCGCAATCGCCTTATTAATGCATCCAACGCCTGATCAGAAACACCTGCAGATTGATCTTCCCCCCAGGCCCATGAAATTAATTCCTGTCGACTGACTACCTGACCAGACCTCTCAAAAAGGCATTTCAATAGGTGAAATTGCAAGGCGGAAAGGGATGGGACGATCTGCTGGTTTAACACCCACACCCGCCTGGATCGAATATCAAGTTTCAAACTTAATTCTTCTTCTTGTGCTTTAGATAGTGGTACAGTTGCGTCGGATGTAAAGAATATAAATTGTTGAATTAACGAGACTTGAATTGTATCTCCATCTTGTAATCCTACCGGATTGATCACCGGATTTCCATTACATAGTGTGCCATTCTTACTCCCAAGGTCTTCCATTAAAATTCCTTCTGAGGTTGGTGTTATGCGAACATGGAAACGGGATACTTGCCTATCGTCGATGACAATATCACAATTCACATCGCGACCAATCACTGTCGGACTTGACAAAGACCATCTATGTCCATCTAACGGACCTTTTTTAGCCACCAAGAGGGGAAAATCCTGGTTAGATTCCATTTTTTCTCCTTAATTAAATAATACCATCAATAAATTTTATTGTTAATATGAATAGCATCTAATAAGGATTTGATGACAAATAATTCACAAAAAACATAGAACCAGTACCTTTCATGATATATTGTAACCTGATTGCGACAAAGAATTAAGTAATAAATCTTACAAAGACGTTTATAATAGAATAGAGATTGAAAATATATGCAAAATGCTCGGGCTAAACTTAGCCTACGCCGAAAATATGAGCCATTGCAAAGATAAATCTCGAAATTTTCGTTCCGAATAGAATGGAGCAGATATGCCTCTAGGGCTTAAAATTGGAGAGGTACTGCGAAATCGATACAAGATCCGCGAGCGAATCGGCCAGGGAGGTATGGGTAATATTTACCTGGCGGATGATCAACGCCTGGAAGGACGTCAGTGTGCGCTCAAGGAAGTTGAATATGATCGCAATACTCCCAAAAATTTACTAGAAGAAGCCCGTGACCAGTTTCTACGTGAAGCCACAGTTTTGGCGCGCCTGGATCATCCTAATCTGCCCAAGGTTTCCGATTTTTTTTCCATCAGCCAGAGAGATTACCTCGTCATGGATTTCGTCCCAGGAAAAGATCTTCGGACAATAATTCAGGAAACACGTCAGCGAAATTCTTTCCTGCCGGAAGAAGAAGTTTTGGACTGGGCAAATCAGTTGATGAACGCACTCATGTATTTACATAAACAAATCCCCCCTCTAGTCCACAGAGACATTAAACCCAGTAATCTAAAGATCACACCTGATGGATTATTAAAATTAGTGGATTTTGGTTTGGTAAAAATTCTTGCTCCAGATGAATTAACAGTAACCATTATCCAGGGACGAGGAACAGCTTTGTACACACCTCTTGAGCAATATGGAGATGATGGGAGACACACCGATGCCAGAAGCGATATTTATTCATTTGGTGCCACTCTTTATCATCTTCTTACGAATACGGCTCCTGTTGATGCTCGTCAACAATTCCTGAATCCCGAAAGCCTGATCTCACCCAGAAAAATCAATCCAGGAATAAGTGCCAAGACTGAAAAATCCGTACTTTGGGCAATAGCATTACATCCAGACGAGCGTCCGGCATCGATCGAAGTTCTCAGAGAATCTTTGTTTAATGGTCGGGTAATTCCTGTCAGAAATCAAAGCCAATCCATCAAAACCCAAATTTCAATCCGTCAAATAATCTCTCGGAAGCCAGAAATAATTCTTATTTGGTTTTCTGGTTTATTATTTGTTACCAGCTTTATTGCCACTTTGCTTCATTGAAAATAAAGTCCATAAGAATCCCCCGATCCAACCTAACCCTGAAGTGAGAAAGACCAATTCGGCAATAGCTAGAAGACCTGTGTTTTGAATCCACAGACGTCCTCCCGGGAATCCGAATACCAGATAATTGTAAGAACTAAAACCACCTAACAATATGCATAAGACCCAACGAAAACCCCATCGGATTGAGTAATTCCTCAATCCGAAACTATATGCAACCCAACTCATCACGCTGATGATCAGGATCATCAAGAACCAACCTGCGATTCCTGGATAACCAGCATCCAGCGAGGTGGGTTTGACAGGAGTAGGTGTGGCAGTATCAATGATACTGGTTGTTGGAGTTTGGGATTCCTGGGTCGGTGGCACGATCGTGACACTTATCCCTTCTGCTGTGATGTCCAGTTGAAGGACAACTGATGTAACCGTTGGTTCAACAATTGCACGGATCTCAACCAACCCTGGTTGATTTATGCTAAAGGAAGTGCGGGCAATACCCTTTGACGTGACAGTATCGACAATTTGAAGAATTTTGCCTTCAAGATTTGAGGTAAGTGTAAAGCGAACACCGGTCCCATCAGGAACTTGCCTGCTATTATGATCAAGGATTACCCCTGTTTTTACAGAAATGGTGTCTCCTACTTTAAAAAAAGGTGTAGGAGTTGTTTCAGGATTTGCCCCATTTGTAGGTTCTGGACTGACAGGTAAGTCCAATGACAGATCTATGATCTGTGATGAGTCTGGAGCTGTTGCTGATAAAAGGTCATAACCTATTCCTGATACTGAGACCGGTAATGAACCCACTGGATTCAATTCCTGAAACAGCAATCGGGCAGCAACTTCAACAAATGGCAACGACTTGCTATATAAACCATAATACGCGGTTAACTTTGAGATATCTGTGGCATCCAAAAAGTAAGGGGCATTAAATGCAAACAAAATAACCTTCTTATTCCGTAATAAATCCTGTCTCTCGAAAAAGAATCTTCTCAAATTTTCCAACAATGACTGATCAGGTGTCGAATCCAGCATACTGATGATTACCCAATCAGCAATATTTAATTCATATTCCAAGGTCGGGTTTCCTTGCCCACCCTGGAGTATCAACGCCAGGTCATCAAAAGAGTAAGGTAATAATGCACTACGTTTTACCAATCCTCCAGCTTGTGGTCCATAAAGACGAAGGATTGCGTCTGGCAAAGATTCTTTTCCAAATGCAGATTCCGCCGGGCATGAACTACATTGGTTTTGAATGCGGGTATCGGTAAGAAATAAAATCCGATCATTTACTCCTGGCGGTGAAGGGACAAGTGAATCCAATTCAATTGCATCAGGACTGATCAAAGTAGCTGATTGACGTGCTACTTCAAATGTCACATCTTGAGAATTCCCGATATTTCCTGGATTGAATAAAGGAAGAACTTTGCTGAAGGTAAAATCGTTATAAATACGATACTTCATAACCAGAATACGTTTTGCTGACTCATCAACACGTTGAGCAAAGGCAGCATCTTCGCTATATTTTTGTGCAAAGAATTCGAGTGATTGGACAATGGATGAATAATTATCCGCAGCATCACTTGAAACAATGTTCCCTAAATATAAAAGGTCATTTCCTGCCAATAATGCATCCCGCGCCACAATACGGGCAGAAAACGATTGGTTGGCTGGGTCATAAAAACGCTTTACAGCCTGACTGCCAAGATCATCACTAACGATCAAACCTCCATTTTCACGCCAGCTTGAAAATGGAGTGAGGGCAAGAATTTGAGAGAGCGCTTGTGGATCAAAGCTCACAGGCCGGGTTGTTGCTCTAATATTTCCCTGGAAACCTTGATATCGAATGTGTGAAACCAAAAAGCCGTCTGGCGAGCTGATCGTTCCTGGATTATCTTGTGCGACCTCAAGAAAGGGTGCCAGTTCAATTTGCTTTAATTGTTCCAATGATTTTCGAACAGTCGCAACTTCTTCAGTTGAAGATCTATCAGAGCTTCCTTTTCCAGGGAAATGCTTCGCAATGACTGCCAGCCTCCCATTACTCCCATCATGTAATCCAGAAATATATTCCTTCCCCATCTCACCAACCCAGTAGGGATCCCCGCCAAAGGATCTTGCTCCTAATCCGCCACCTCCAGCGATCCCTGAGGTAACAAGGACATCCAATGATGGTCCAAGGAATAAATTAAAACCTAATTGGGAAAGTTCATACCCAGCAACCTCTCCCACCTGCCTGGATAGACCTGGTTGCCAGGTTGCTCCTATGGACATTAGATCTGGCAAAGGAGTAAGACCATTTATTATCTGATCATTGGGATATCCATCTCCTTCCTGGGAGATGCCAACAAATAATGGGATGTAATTTCCTGCTGATTTCGAATTTGTGACTGGATTGATTATTAATCCTTGTGATTTTTGCCACTCCAGAGTTTGTAATTCCGAGATCAATTTGTGGGAGTTGGTGATCGTATCAGGAGCACCCGTAAAATTATCATTTGCAATTTGCAGCAACACACCACCAATGTTGTAATTAACGATCAGATCAAAAATCTGGGTCGTCTCATCCACAGTCGATCCGGTAAATGGGACCAGAAATAGTTGACCCACTTTTTCCTGGGGTGTCATTTTATCCAGAATAAGCTGTGCCCGCATGGTAGGTATGTCCGCCTGATAATTACTCGATGCAATACCACGCAAAACGGGCGAGAAAGCTGTAATTATTAGTTCAACCAGGATAATGATGGCAAGGATTCGTTTTGAACTCATAACAATAATGTATATTTCTGACAAATTTGGGAATGAATTTCGGGTTGAATATTACCACCGGTAATTATTAAGATTGCAGGTGATTTGATCTTGCCGGATATAACTGCAGCTAATGCTGTTGCAGATGACCCTTCAATAATCTCATGGTATTTACGCCACGCAAATGCTATGGCTTGTGCAATATCATTTTCAGAAACAAGGATAATGTCATCCACAAGGTTCCTTATCATAGGAAGGGTGATTGAACCAGATTGCATTGGACCAGAAAGCCCGTCAGCGAGGGTTGATAGATCAGTGATATTTGATTGAGTTCCGTTATGAAAAAGGGAGTAAGTAAATGGGGAAGCATCCGATTGAACACCTATTAATTGATGAGGCTTTCTTAAATGCTGAAGAGCTGCTCCAACACCGGAAATTAAACCTCCCCCTCCAACAGGGACTATCCAGGAAAAAATCTGGTCATCCGCCAATTCATCGACAACTTCCAGTCCGATTGTTCCCTGGCCAGCTATTATCTGGCCATCGTTATAAGGGGAAATAAAAGTTGCATTTTTTTGGTCGGCATATTCCAATGCAGTCTGCTCGACAATGCCATAACCTCCATTTATCAAAATTACTTCAGCCCCCATTTTCCTCATTGCACTGATTTTGGTTGGTACGGCTTGATCTGACGCAAAGATCGTCACTGGAGCCCCCATTAATTTTCCGCTTAATGCAACTCCCTGGCCATGATTTCCTGCTGAAGCAGTTATCAAACCTTTATCCAATTCCCATTTTTCAAGACTGGATACTTTATTAAGTGCTCCACGAATCTTAAAAGAACCAGTAACCTGTTTATTTTCCCATTTCAAATGGATTTTTAACTCTTCATCATATGTGACCGGGGTTTGAATTATATGACCCTTGATCCGTTCCGCGGCTCGATACAACCACTCACCAGGGATCATTGATCCTGTTCCATAATACGTCTGAGCATTCCCGGGTCATCGGTGAAAACTCCATCAACTTTTAGATCTAGCATATTTTTAAGATCTTTTTCTTCGTTTACGGTCCATACATGAATTCGCTTACCAGCCAGATGTACTTTGTCCACCAGATCATTATTTACATCTGAAATGTATGGATGTAATGCCTGATATTTCTGTTTCCATTCATAATGGCGCTGGTAATAACCCAACAATCCTGAATAAGCCAATAATCCACAAGGGACTTCGGGTATTAATTTTCGCGCGATTTTGAGATTGTTGGATAAGAAGGATGAAAACAATACACGATCTTCTACTTTGAAACACCTTACCAATTCAACTACTTTTTTTACCAACCCATCGAATGGCGATGAATAGTTTTTCAATTCGATATTCATCAGAATCTTTGATCCTAACTTTTCAAACACATTTGCCAATGTTGGGATCTTTTCACCTGCAAATTTTTCTGAAAATTTTATTCCTGCATCTAATTGTTGAATTTCATTCATGGAAAGTTGAGCAACTTTTCCTGTTCCATTTGTTGTTCGATTGACATTTACGTCATGGATGACCATAACCTGGTCGTCTGAACTTAGGCATACGTCAAATTCTATGGCATCTGCCCGCTGATCAATTGCCAGTTGAAAGGCCGCTATTGTATTTTCAGGAGCGTGGGCAGATGCACCTCTATGCCCAATTACAAGAGGTTTGGGCCAATTTTCCAACATCTATAACTCCACAAAATAAGATTGAGCCGCCCTGTCAAGCAGTTCTATATTCATAACCGGTTCGGTGGAAAGATAATGAGCAATATCCAATATTTGATCGCATAGATCCCTTGGATGAGATGCCCGAAGTTTCCTGTTACGCTTGATGTACCATTCCTGTAGCAAATATGCCAGACCCTGGTCATCATAAGCAAGCCCCTTCTGCTGTGCTACTCGTCTGAAGATCTCCCGATACTCTTCAAACGAAGGATCTCCAATTTCAATTTTATGGCGAAGCCTTCGCAAGAATGCTTCATCAACCAGGTCTCTTGGTGGTAAATTTGTTGAGAAAACAACCAGGACATCAAATGGTATTTCCACTTTTCTTCCAGTATGAAGCGTCAGAAAATCCACCCGATTTTCAAGTGGCACAATCCATCGATTTAATAGATCACGAGGTCGTACTTGTTGACGGCCAAAATCATCTATCAATAAGATCCCCCCATTTGCTTTTACCTGGAACGGAGCTTCATAGTATTTATTGGTATCGTCAAAGACAAGATCCAGACCTTCAAGGGTTAATTCACCGCCCACAACTATAAATGGTCTTCTGATCTTGATCCAACGCGGATCTCGGCGAGCTCCAGGTCGCAGGGAACCCGTTCCATTTGTACTGGGTTCATCTTCAGGGGCACGCTGATGATTTACCGAATCAAATAATTTCACAACCTGTCCACCAAGATATAATGCGTAAGGAATGTACATTGTTTGGCTTAAAACCATATTTCCAAAAGCCCTGGCAACACTGGTTTTTCCATTGCCAGGAGGACCATATAGAAAAATTGAAGTTCCAGAATTTAACGCAGGTCCCAGACGTTGAAATGTATTTTCAGACAGAATAAGATGAGTGAGAAGCTGTCTCATCAATCGTGATGTAACCATTATGCGACCGCGGCTTTGCCTGCGTATAGATTCGTTATAGATCTCAATAGGCACAGGCGCTGCACCGGCGTATTGACTTCGGTCTAATGCCTCCCTCGCCCGAACCATGCCAGCACTTGTTATCGCATATTGGTAGGATCCATCACCCAATCCCATCTGTGATGACTTGACCTCTATCAGTTTCTCGCGCTTTAATGCTTCCAGGATCTGGTCTACCACCCCTGCAAAGGGTAAAGCCAACTCTTCTGATACTTTAAATCCCGTCATATACCCTTGGAAATACATTATTTTTAATGCGAGATCCTGTAACCACAGAGCTGAAATTCCAGTATCTTCCAATTTATTTATGGGTGACGGTATAAAAGGATGGTTTTGTGCAGAGGATGAATTGGTTTTAATAGGCATTGACATATTACCCTCCTCCAGAGGAGTATTATTTTCTTAATTATAGCATGCTGTGCTTTAGAATTATTACTTGTCCAATATTAATATTTTTCACCGGCATCCATAATGGTTGAGGACAATTCATACTCTTAGGTGTAAATATCTAGTCTTTACCTGGATTTTATTACCTGGATATGCGATATTTTTTTAGTTAGTTTGTCCAAAAAAATGAAGATTTTTTGCTTAATTCATTTCTTATAGGGAAAGATTATATAAACAAATGCAATCACTAATTCATACATAAAAATAATCACGGAATTTTCGTTAGTTAATAATCTTTCTAATCTGATTTTTCAGACGGTCTTATGTCGCGAATATTCAATTGAAGATTCTTGCGACCATTGTATTCATTTAATTCAAATGTATATATCAGGTCGATGTAGGTCGGCAATGTAGGTTGAAGATCTCCCATCCTAAAAGCAATTGCATCAAAAAAGGAGTATCCATCCGTAAGGCTCAACTTTAGATGTTTTCCATCACTTCCAACTGCTCGTGAGTTGGAAACACGTACCCCTTCACTGATGAATACCGGTTCTGGGTTGCCATAACCTGTTGGTTCGAACCAGGCTAATTGTTCCATTAATTTGGAATTTAATTCAGAAAGTGCGACTTTTATATCCGCTGAAACTGATGGTCGTAATTCCTTCCCTATTAGCTGCATTTCAGCAATTCCAGTAAGCCTTCTTTTAAGTTCTTGAAGTTTGCTGTTTTCGACTGTGAAACCAGCAGCTGCAGCATGTCCACCGTATCTGACCAGTAGATCTGCACATTTCTCCAATGCTTCTGTTATATGAAATTCTGGAATACTGCGACATGAGCCTCGGGTTGTATCATCGCCTTTGCTGGCTACGATTGCTGGCCGATAATACATATCTGAAAGACGCGAAGCAGCCAAACCTATAACACCAGGATTAAAATCAGGGTCTACAGCAAAAATCAGGTAAGCATCCGGATCTTCCTCCATTACCATTTTTTCAGCTTGTGATTGCATGGAACGGGTTACTTGCTGCCTATCTCTATTTTGAATTTCAAGTTTTTGTGCCAATTGCCCGGCTTCAAAGACATCCTCTGTTCCAAGTAGATTAAAGGCTGCCAGGGCCGATTCCAATCGTCCGGCAGCATTCAACCTCGGACCCAACCCAAAACCGATATTAGATGCATTAATATTCTTCAAATCTAAACCAGCAACTGCAGCAAGTGAAAAAATACCCTGTCGTTTGGTTTGGGCAAGCTGACGAAGTCCGCGTCTGACAAGGTTGCGATTTTCTCCAATTAAAGGTGCCAGATCTGCCACTGTCCCTAAAGCTACCAGATCCAGCAGATCGTCTTTATTAAAGTCACTCTTAGGGAAACGCTCCAATAAGGCTTCTGCGATTTTAAAGGCTACCCCCACACCGGCAAGGTCCTTATCCGGATATTGATCCCCTTGTTGTTTGGGATTAATAATTGCATAAGCGCTTGGTAATATCTCGCCGGGATGATGATGGTCAGAAACGATCAAATCAAGACCCAGACTTCTGGCATATTCAATTTCAATGAGCGAACGGATTCCACAATCAACTGTAAAAACGACTTTTCCACCATCCGTTTTAATAGATTCTAAGGCTTCTATATTTAGACCATATCCCTCATCAAATCGATTAGGAATATATTCACGTACGATAGCACCTATTGAAGTGAGTACCTGAACCAACAAAGCGGTTGCTGTAACTCCATCAACATCATAATCCCCATAGATCACCACAAGTTGTTGTTTATGGATCGCTTCTTCCAAACGGTCTATAACCTTTCCGATGTCCTTTATTTGCCATGGCGATGTATCAAATGGGACAGATGCTTTGAGGAATTTACGTGCCATTTCATCAGTTGCGTATCCCCTATTGAACAATAATTGACGGATGATTGAAGGAAATGCCTTAAGTGATTCGTCCGCTTCCGGTGTAATGCGGGATTCAATTTGCCAGTGTTTCGGTTTGATCATGATGGATGTTTGAATCTCTCCCTGTGAATTTTATAATCTAGAGTATAGCCGCAGATGATGGACATAGCAAGGAAGATTTATTAAAGACCAAAATCCACGATCTGAAAAGCCTTTTTTACGTAAGAACAGACAGTCAAAGGATATAATAGTATCATGTTTGAATTTGAAATTAAGGCAAGAAATGGTTTGGCTCGAGCTGGAGTCTTTAATACTCCTCATGGTTTTTTAAACACACCTGTCTTTGCACCTGTTGGAACCCAGGCTACTGTAAAAGCAGTAACTCCTGCCCAGTTAAGTGAGCTCGGTGCATCTCTTGTTCTTTCCAATACTTACCATCTATATCTGCGCCCCGGCGACGAATTGATCGCAAAACTTGGTGGATTACACACATTTATGAATTGGCCACACCCGATCTTGACCGATTCAGGGGGATACCAGGTTTTCTCGTTGGCAAAAACCCGCAAGATCGATTCCGAAGGAGCCACGTTCAAAAGTCATATTGATGGATCCACACATCGACTCACACCTGAAAAATCGATCCAGATCCAGGAGAATCTTGGTGCTGATATCATAATGGCATTCGATGAATGCGCCGATCCAAATGATCCTTTGTACATTAGTACTGCCATGCAACGAACACATAGTTGGGCTGAACGAAGTTTAAATGCCCATTCGCGCCGGGATCAGGCCCTTTTTGGGATCATCCAGGGTGGGGTTGATCTTGACCTTAGAGTTGAATCTGCTGATTTTATCTCATCTCTTCCTTTTCCAGGTTTAGCCATTGGTGGTCTTTCTGTTGGAGAAAGCAAGGAAGATATGTACAAAGTTCTCGATACCATAAATTCTCACTTGCCAGTAAATAAACCTCGCTATTTAATGGGGGTAGGTACTCCGGAGGATCTCATAAATGGGATCGCCCGGGGGATCGATATTTTTGATTGTGTACTACCCACCAGGCTGGCACGCCACCATTCTGCATTTTCCAAACATGGAAGAATGAACTTGATGAATGCAACCTTTGCAAACGATACACAACCATTGGATGAAGATTGTCAATGTTACACTTGCCAATCATTCTCGCGCGCATACATCCGCCACCTTGTTGTTGCAAAAGAGATCCTTGCCGGTACTCTTCTTTCCATCCATAATTTACACACCCTTGTAGAACTCATAACAGATATCAGAGCAATGATTATCAATGGTAATTTTGAAGAAAATATTCCAAAGTTATTGGACATATGGAAATACAATGCAAATAAAAACCTTACAGAATAAAATGGGAGAAAATGATTAATGAATTTGATCCAAGGGCTGATTCTAGGTGTAATTCAGGGGCTAACTGAGTTCCTGCCAGTATCCTCAACTGCGCATTTATTGATCGGGCAAAAATTCCTCGGTATCTCATCAAATAATACTGTATTTTCATTTCTTGTGATCATTCAACTGGGGACGATCCTCTCCTTGATAATCTTTTTTAGATCCGACCTTTGGAAAATTGGTCTGGCAATATTATCCAATTTAAAAAGAATGAAGAAGTTCCACACCCTTCCGTCAGATGCCCGTCTAGGCTGGTATATTATTCTTGCAACCATACCGGCATTAATTGCAGGACTTTTATTTAAAGACATTCTGCAAAATCTCTTTGCAAACCAGTTTCTTGAAGCATCCATCCGCCTGCTCACCGCAGCATTCTTGATGTTTCTTGCCGAAAAATTGGGTGAACACTCTCGAATGTTGGATTCAATTACCTGGAAAGATGGAATTTTGATCGGTCTAATGCAAATAATCGCTGTATTTCCCGGTGCTTCCAGGAGTGGTACAACGATCAGTGCAGGGTTGTTACGAAATTTTGACCGACCTTCTTCTGCAAAATTTTCTTTCTTGATGTCAATTCCAGTAATGATAGCTGCAGGTGCTTATGAATCCATCAGTCTCCTTCAAAATCCTGGTCTCTTCCAGATCTTACCTTCCATAATTGTTGGTTTGATCGCATCGACTGTAGTTGGATGGCTTTCGGTACGCTGGTTCATGGGGTATTTAAGCAAGAAATCATTAAATAATTTTTCGCTCTATTGTTTAATTTTAGGTCTAATCTGCCTGGGATTATCAATTCTATAGAGGTCCAACAATGATAAATTATGATAAATATCTTCCTTCCATGATGGCTTTATTACAGAGGCTGGTAGAGACGGAATCGCCATCTCATGTCAAATTGGCTGTTGACAATCTCGGAAAGATTATTATAGAAGAATTAAATTCTCTGGAAGGAGATGTCACCATAATTCATAATGAAACCACAGGCGACCATATCATTGGTGAATTTGTAAATCATCTTTCCATGGAAAAAGACAACCCCCAAAAAGGTTTCCTTATGGTTTGCCATATGGATACGGTTTTCTCTATTGGAACTTTAGCGAAAATGCCATTCCTTGAAAAAAATGGGAAAATCCTTGGACCAGGTGTTTCTGATATGAAAGCCGGAGCTGTCATCTGTCTGACTGCTTTGCGCGCCTTATTAGAAACGAATCGTATGCCGGTGGTCCCAGTCACTGCTTTGTTTACCTCGGACGAAGAAACGGGCAGCCTTACTTCGCGAAAATTGATCGAGGAACAGGCCAGGAATGCACGACTCGTACTGGTCCTTGAACCTGGTATGCCCGATGGATCAATCAAGACTTGGAGAAAAGGAGTTGGAGATTTTCGTCTAATGGTTCACGGTAAAGCAGCTCATGCAGGAGGAGACCATGCAAATGGTAAAAATGCAATTGAAGAGCTCGCCCACCAAGTTTTGGCGATCCAAGGATTAACCGATTACAGTCGGGGATCTACCCTCAATGTTGGTGTCATCCAGGTAGGAACCGTTGTAAATGTTGTCCCGGACCTTGCCTGGGTGGATTTTGATTTGCGAGTGATGAAACCTGGCGAAGCTGAACGAATAATTGAGGCAATTAATAATTTGAAGCCAGTAGTGGATGGTTGCACTATTGAAATTACCGGAGGACTTAATCGACCTCCCATGCCTTATGATGATCTGATGCGATCAACCTTTGAGCATGCCAGGGAAATCGCAGCCCGGAATGATATCATCCTTACAGCATCAGGAACCGGAGGAGCATCAGATGGAAATTTTGTTGCCCCGCTCGGTATACCAGTTCTGGATGGACTTGGAGCGATCGGTGGCGAATACCATTCCGAAAAAGAATATATCATCAAAGAAAGCCTGGTAACACGCACCAGATTGCTGGCAACCCTCCTTCAAAATTGGTAAATCATTATTTCTTTGATCAATTTCCGACAAGGTCTTCAAAAAAATTTTAGGATCACCTGGTCGGTTTCTTCTGATTAATTATTCAGAATGGGAGCAGTTTTTTCATGCCAGGTAGTTGATCGCTCAAATGCATTCGCTGCAGTCAAAACTTTCGCTTCTGCCCATTCCGGACCAACAATCTGTAACCCAACTGGCAATCCTTCATCCGAAAATCCACATGGAATGGAAATTGCAGGAAGTCCAGCCAGGTTGAAGGGAGCTGTAAATCGGGTTAATTTTCGTGCTTGTTCCACAGCGTCTGAACCCTCAATTAATGGCGCTGTACTGGGTGTAGCAGGAAGTATTAGAAGATCATGTTCATTGAATAGGAGTTTGAACTTCCGTTTCACTTCCATTTGTACTCTTCTTGCCCGTGAGTATTCTGATGATGTATATGCCATACCCATCTTCAATCGACGAAGTACATCTTCGCCAAATTCCTGGGGGGAGGCTATAATTCGGTCGTGGTGATAAGCAGCGGCATCGGCGGGAGTCAAGATGCCATTAGCGAGCGCAGCCTCGCGCAACCAGGGAATTTTGGTTTTTTCAACCCTGACTTTTAGTTTTTCAAATACTTTTATTGCTGAATTTATTTCTAAGAGTACATTGGGTTGGGATTCATCGATGTATTCGCCTGTTGCAAAAGCAATTTTCCAATTTTCTACACCATCATCAAGGTGAAGTGTAAATTCTTTATCTGGTATCTCCATGGATGCTGGATCCAACGGATCATATCCTGCAATGACATCAAGAATCATAGCTGCGTCCCTTACGCAATTCGTCATCGGACCGACATGATCCAGATTCCAGGATAGCGGGATCACACCTCGAAGGCTAACCCGTCCAAATGTAGGCTTAAACCCAACAATTCCACACAAGGATGCTGGTATTCTTATAGAACCACCTGTGTCACTCCCCAATGCTGCAACACACATTCCTGCTGCAACTGCGACTGCCGATCCACCTGAAGACCCACCTGGAATTCGTTGTGTATTCCATGGATTTAAACAATTCCCATAATGGCTGTTGATATTGGTAACACCCAATGCAATTTCATGCATATTGGTCTTTCCCAAAATAAATGCCCCTTCTTCTTTCAGTTTCCTTACAACCGTCGCATCACTCTGGGGGATATTATTTCTGTAAAATTCCGCACCTGCGGTTGTTGCGATGCCTTTGGTTTCAAACAGGTCCTTTAAAACGAGCGGAATTCCTGAAAGCGATTTTTTAGGATCCAGCTTTAATTCCTGAGGCTTCAGAATGGTTATTAACGCACCTAATTCCGGGTTGTATTTTGCGATCTGGGCATAATAATACTTATTTATGTCTTCAAGAGTGGTTTTCCCAGTTGAGAGGACATTTCGAATATCCGAAATTGAATACAATTTATTTGATCTAAACATAGTAATTTCTTAAAAATGAAAGGGGCACGAAAGTTCGTGCCCCTTTCCTGATAACTACCTAACCTTAGAATAACCCGAGAACCTTGCCTGTTTCAAGATCAAGGTCAACATCATAGAACACTGGGCGGGTTGGCAATCCTGGCATGGTCCGCATTGTGCCGAGAAGTGGGTATAGAAAACCCGATCCAACTGACGCACGAATATCTCTGATCGGTACCCGGAATCCGGTCGGTGCGCCTTTCAGACTGGCATCATGGGTGAAAGAAAGGTGTGTCTTCGCCATGCAAAGCGGAAGACCGGAGAAACCCAACTTTGTATAAAGGGCAATCTTCGCTTCAGCCTCTGGTGAATAATCTACGCCATCTGCTCCATAAATCTCCTTGCAGATGATCTCGATCTTTTCTTTGATCGGTAGATCAAGTGGATAAAGTTGTTTGAACTTGCTTGGTTTTTCAGCTGCTTTAATAACTGCCTCGGCCAATGCCACCGCACCAGCTCCACCTTCCATCCAGTGGCGGGATTCAACTGCATCCATCGCACCGGCTGCAATGGCGGCTTTCTTCACCAAATCAACTTCTGCTGGGGTATCATCCCTAAAGGAGTTTACTGCCACCACAACATTAACCCCATACTTTAGAGCATTTTTAATATGACGTTCCATATTTGGCAGACCTTTCTTCAGAAGGTCGATGTTTTCATCCGTATACTCAGATGCCAAAGGTTTCCCTGCAACCACCTTGGGACCACCACCATGCATCTTAAGAGCTCTCACAGTTGCCACCAGGACGACGACTTGAGGAATAAGACCTGAATAACGGCATTTAATTCCAAAGAACTTCTCCATACCGATATCAGCGCCAAATCCGGATTCGGTGATGACATAATCTGCCAATTTCAAAGATATCTTATCCGCAATGATCGAAGATTGACCATGGGCAATATTTGCGAATGGACCGGCATGGACAAATGCAGGGGTCCCTTCCAAGGTCTGCATCAAATTTGGTTTGATTGCATCTTTCATTAATACGGTCAGAGCGCCTGCTGCACCGATATCTTCTGCAGTGATAGCCTCACCTTTCCGGTTGGTACCTATAACGATCCTTCCAAAACGTTCTCGCATATCAGCCAGGCCTGTCGTGAGGGCTAAAATAGCCATGATCTCGCTTGCTACAGTGATATCGAAACCTGTCTCTCTTTCGAATCCTTTTTCATCAGGACCCATCCCTACAGTGATCGTCCGCAAGAAGCGATCATTTGTATCAACCACTCGACGCCAGGTGACAGACGCCGGATCAATATCCAACCTGGAAAATCGTGAACGCTCTTCGGTTGTCAGTGTCTCCGGGTCAGTTTTATTGATCCCTAATTTTGCCAATCTCCTAAACATGGAAGGAGAGAACTTCCGCTTGCCTTGTTTATCAACAGGGCACAAAGCATCGAACAGCTTGACATCATCTTGGTTGGATTCGTGCATCATTCGGACATCGATGGCTGCAGCTAAAAGATTGTTGGCTGCAGTTATGGCATGAATGTCACCTGTGAGGTGCAGGTTAAAATCTTCCATTGGAACAATCTGGGAATACCCACCACCGGCAGCACCACCTTTTATTCCAAATGTTGGACCCTGGGATGGCTGGCGAATAGCTGTGATCACATTTTTCCCAAGGTGCGCACCTAATGCCTGGGAAAGACCTACTGTTGTGGTTGTTTTGCCTTCTCCGAGTGGAGTTGGGGTGATGGCAGTAACATCCACATATTTCCCGTCAGGGCGGTCCTGCAAACGTTTCAATATTTCCAACTTTACTTTTGCTTTATAAGGTCCGTAAAGTTCCAATTCATCTTCATGGATGCCAAGTTCTTCTGCGACCTGAAGAATTGGTTTTAATTTTGCTTCTTGAGCAATGTCAATATCAGATGGAACGGGATTTCGTAAAATAATCGGTGTTGGTGAAAATTTTCTCGCCATACAGTCATCTCCCTTTAAAATAAATATGTTGGTATTCTATATTGTCATGGATATTTAATAATACCGCAATAGATTTAAATCCCCTCTTGATGTGCCAGTTGTCACAAGCCTTCCATTGTATCGTATAATCCTGAAGATCGTTAAGTAATAGATCTTATGTGAAATCCTCATATTATATATCAAGGGTTAACCGAATTTGAAAACTGTAAGTTATTTAGGTGGCAAATTTATATCGATTGCAGTGACCATTTTCATTGGTGTCTTTTTGACTGTGATGATAGCAAATCAGCCGTCCCGACGAGGACTTGGACCTCCAGTTTCTCCTTTTGAAACAAGTCTTGAAGCACAGATTAATCTTGTCGTTCGGTCTACTATAAATAGTGGGCTTATCAGCCGTGATCCTCAAGGAGTTCCTGACCCAATCCAAGTACAAATTTTTACAGATATGTTACGCAGCGAGATGGGGTTAGATCTTCCTTACTTTCCTAGGATTTTCAATTGGACAATCAAAGCACTTTCTTTTGATTGGGGTGATATAGGGAACAGACAGGGAGGCTGGGGCGCTCAAAATACGACTGCCAGTGCGATGGATATCATAATCCATTATCTACCCAATACATTGTTACTTGTCACGACATCTTATCTGCTTGTTTTTCTGATCGGGATGCCGGTATCCTTATACCTTTCCAGAAATTATGGGAAATGGGCGGATAGATTATTTTCATTCCTTTCTCCGATCTCTTCAGTACCAAGTTGGGTTTTCGGTATCATACTGATAGCCTTTTTTGCTTTCCAGTTGCGCTTGCTACCATTCGGTGGAATGTACGAATTGGCGAAACCAAAAAATGAGCTCATGCATGTAATGGATGTCGCGAAACATATGATCCTTCCGGTATCGGCGTTTGTACTGAGCCTATTGTTTCAGATCGTCTATGCCTGGCGAACTTTTTTTATCATTTACTCCGAAGAAGATTACGTAGACCTTGCAAAAGCCAAGGGACTATCAGCAAAAATTTTAAATAAGAAATACATCTTGAGACCAGCACTTCCCTATATCATAACGAGTTTTACCACATCCCTAATCACATTTTGGCAATTGAGCATGGCTCTGGAAGTTGTTTTCCGATGGCCGGGGTTAGGATGGCTGTATGTCAAAGAAGCTCTCCCAAATTTTTGGGGTGAAACAATGGAGCCAGGTGAGCTGATCATAGCCATTGGGATTGTGGTTATTTTTGCATACCTTCTTGGCGCAATTGTTTTCTTGCTTGATCTAGTTTATGTGGTCGTCGATCCACGCATTCGTCTCCACCCGGAAAGCCTGAAAATGAAAGCCCGGATTCAGGAAAAAACCTTCAAAATGAGTTGGATAAGGCAGATCCAGTATTGGATATCAGGAAATAAGTCCGATAATAATAAAACCGTTCGATTTAATTTCACGGATAAGAAGATATCACTATCTCAGAGGTGGCAAGATCTTAGAAGTTCCTTGCGAGACTCAAATTCCGGAATGAAGTTGTTTTTTCAGGAGCTTCGAAAATATCCTTCAGCCATTGTTGGCCTGATATTTATTATTATTTTGTTATTAGGGTCAATTTATGCCGTGGTTGCACTCCCTTATGAACAGGTTGGAAAGGATTATGATCAAAAGCGTGCGCTAGGTCGCAGTTTTATACCTCGCACAGCACTGCCTGAATGGACAAATTTCTTCAGTAAACCGAAAAAAATATCCACCTTGATCATGAATCCACTAAGCAAGGAATCAACTATTTCTATAGAAGTGTTGGAAAATGGTTGGGTTGAAAAAACGACCTTATTCACTTTTGATTATCCTTATAAAGATTCACCAAGTGATATCTTTTTATATATAGACCCGATCTACAAAGATAAACTCCCTTATATTTCCCTTGAATGGAAATATCCGGATGGCAGAACACTTGAGTTAAAACCGACTATCACAAATCCAGGCTCAAGTTATGATTTCGAATCAAGCGTATTACCAAACAAGTTGATCAAACAAAACCCTGAATGGGGCAAATGGTTCAATTTAAACGATCAATATACATTACCTGTTTTCACCCTTCTTTTCGCAAAACCGAATTCACCTGATCCATCCCCTCAGAACGGAACTTATCAATTATCTGTAAAGAGTCTTGCATTTGAAGAGGGTAGTGATGTCATATTACAGTTTGTCATTTTAGGGCAGGTTTATGGGCTGGCAGGGACAGATTTTGCACGAAGAGATCTCCTTGTTCCCCTTTTTTGGGGAATGCCATTTGCCTTGATCATCGGCTTGCTGGGATCTCTCGTTACAACTTTGGTGGCCATGATTTTGCCAGCCTTTGGAGTTTGGTATGGAGGTTGGGTTGATAATATCATCCAACGAATGGCAGAGATAAATATGGTATTGCCAGGTCTAACCATTGCAGTACTGGCAAATGTACTATTTAATATTAATATTTGGATCATTCTCGTGATCGTTGTGATCCTGAATTCCTTCGGATCACCTCTCAAGATCATACGTTCAGCGCTACTCCAGGCGAAGGAATCTCCATATATCGAAAGTGCCCGGGCATATGGGGCCAGTAATATCAGAATAATCATGAATTACTTGCTCCCACGGATCTTGCCAGTGTTGATCCCACAATTGGTGACACAAGTTCCAAGTTTTATTTTTTGGGAAGCAACGTTAGGTTTTTTCAATATCAAGTCCAATTATCCAACCTGGGGTCGAATAATCTATGATGGACTGGCCAGAGGCGCTCTCTACGGATCACCCTTTTGGGTCCTGGAACCGATATTTCTATTATTATTAACTAGCCTGGCTTTTGCCATGCTTGGTTCAGCCCTTGAGAGGATCCTAAACCCCCGCACGCTCGATAATGTGCCTTCTGAAAAGATATAAGTAATCTTATTATGATGGTCAACGAAAATGGAAGGTGAGATTTTAGTTAATTGAAATCCAATATTAGGTTCACAATATTACTGGATATGCACATGAATTTTGGCACATAAGGGGTATGTTGGGCAACTGGGTAGGTTGATAATAAAGTATTAGTAGAATTTTTTTAATTTGAAGTTGGATTTTAGTATAATTTTTCGTAGGAAAAAAATCTTCGGATCCAATTTACAAAGAAGGTTCGTGTTAAATAAGAAGGATACGCTCAACTTTGCGTATCCTCAAAATTATGGGGCGAGAGGGGGTCGAACCCTCACAGTGTCACCACCGGTGGATTTTAAGTCCACTGCGTCTGCCTATTCCGCCATCGCCCCGTAGCGTAACTAATTCTACCCAATCCTGCGAATACGT
>Ga0172368_10000197_pt1 | contig 82820 bp, 81 predicted proteins | sample Lak11m_FD_114540 | JGI IMG/M metagenome (GOLD analysis project Ga0172368, IMG submission 114540) | Freshwater microbial communities from Kabuno Bay, South-Kivu, Congo - kab_022012_11m | ecosystem: Environmental > Aquatic > Freshwater > Lake | place: Democratic Republic of the Congo: South-Kivu...
TTCATTTTTCATTGGTTTTTCAAATGTCAATGAAGTATCAATTTGAATTTGGTAGGTTAATTTTTTATTAACATATTCACCAATATCGGCAATGATAAATTCCACTTGATTTCTTGCAGTAGTATACCCATTTATAGGCGCTACAATATTGGGTTCGCTTGTTTTATAGGCATAGACGTCCTTGGAGGCTTCATTGTCTGAGAAATCACTTTCGATTGCCGTTCTTAAGGTATTAATTGAAACTATTAATTTACCGGCGCCTTCCTTCTCTGGCGTCCAATTAAATACTACCGAATCAAGAAGAATAAAAGATTTAATTTTTTTAGAATCGATAAGTGTTCTACCGGTAGGAGTATCTAAATACAATTCAACGACAACCGAATCATTCCTTCCTAAATTGCCAAAATTATTTAGAAGTATTTTTACATTTGCCTGATCTCCAACAGTAGGAAATTTTGGTTCAATGGAAATCTGTTCTTCAGTAACTGCGTAATCCGGCTTTTTGGGTAAAGCAAATTCTAATACGGGATCACCAAAGTAGGTAGCTAATGCAACTTGGTCCGCAAAGGTCCTTGCATTTGCATAATTCTTTGCAAGGGTGATTGCCTTGCCAACAATTTTATAATTCTTATTAAAAACTTCATCATAAAATCTTGTATTCAACAAGACACCGGCATCATAAACGGTTAAGCCGGAACTTCCCCAAAATCCAATTGCGCCTTTCCCCGGAACTTTTACAAATTGCTCACCAAATACATTCTGATTATCGAAATGAGCAGTGTAACAGGTAACACTTGAAATGAACGGTAGTCTTCCTCCGTTATTGAGCATATAAATATCATCATTTAAAAAAATGAGATCCCATTGGTATCCGCCGCCGTGTCCATAGTAATTAACAATAACTGCGCCGCTATCAATTGCTTTTCTTATTTCGGGTCCATCTCCTTTGAATTGCGTATATGCTGATTTATTAGGATAACGGAAGATTTTTTTTGTACTAAAACCGTTTGGCTTTATGTAATCATTTTCAAGTAAAACACTTGCATCGTTAAATCTGAAAAAAGCTTCATCATCGTAATCTTGCCCAGAAGCCACTAAGAGTACATTTTGTTTCCACACTTTGCCTCCATCACCCGGATATGCTACAATTTTATCTACTAAAATGTTTGCTTCATCTAAAGTTTCACAAGATAACCTGCCTATTGCTACATCGGGGGTAACATCATCGCCGCTAATTGCCACAAACATATTGTCGCTGGCGGCTAATCCGTAGCTTAGAGAATGATAAGGCATTGAGGGGATAAAGTTTTTTCTATTGGTTGCAATCAATTCTCTATAATCATAACTCATATCACCAATTAATACAACATAAGTGATCGGTGTACCGGAATACTTTTCAAACGCATACTTTATGTATGATTGAACTGCATAAGGATCAAGCAATCCATAGGAAAATTCATCATAAATATCTTCGATATCTATTATTTTAATTCGTGGATTTGTAATAGAAGAATCCGGAAAATTAATTTCTCTATATTGTTTTAATCTCTCGGCAGCTGATTTAAAATTTTTATACGTGATGATTAGATAATCAACCCCTTGATTTGTATTTCTTAAATCGGACGGAATATCAAGTTTGATTGAATCAACATTTGAAAAATTTTGAAGGCTCGTGCAGTAATAATCTGTTCGGGTAGCTGTGCTGTCAACAAACAATACTTCACGTAAAGCATTCAAAGTAAAAAAAGGATTTTGTATTACTTCACCTCGCTGAGGAATAAAAATCTCCATATCAGAGTCCGTCCAATTCGATATACTATATCTGTTTTTTCCGAACGTTGCCGGAGATGAATTGAAATGGTAATAATTTCCATTTGCCCTATTTTCTCTCCAAAAATCAAACTCAAACCAGTTAATGAGTATTTCATCATAACCGGATTGATCAGGGAATGTAACGTTCTGAACTATCGAACCGTCTGTAGTAACCTGCAAATTATTCTCTGAAAAAATCCCAATTTTTTTTGTGTCAACAACTCTTTCAAAAGTAATCGCTGTTTGTCCGTCCCACTGAACCGAATCAACCAATTGACTTGTTAAAAGTATCTTTGCGCGGTGGTCGGGATTAATATTTGGGGCTGTCAATCCGTGCAAATTAACGCGAAGATTTATGAAAGTTGAATCAGACAAGTAATTCTCAAATCTACCGAAAGGCGCCGAAAAAGCTATATTTTGCGTGCTATTAATTCCGCTTGCTTTACCCCAAAACCAAAAATCTCTCTCCAAATTAGCTGCGTACCCCAACCGTTCGTAAAGTAAGTCTTTTTCAAAATGAAGCGTAGTTTGCGTCTGTTGAAAAGTATTTTTCCAACCATCTTTGTTACCGTCAATTTCGGTATATCTTTTCCCATCAGTGGAGCTATTTACAGTTAACCAATAGACATTTGAGTTGTTGTAAATATTTAAGGTACAATAAGGAGATGCCTGAGCTGCTTTTCCAACAAATCTGAAATAGTCATTATTATTAAAAAGACTGTCTCCATCATCAAAAACCTCAATGGGAATTTCCTCTCCTTCACAAAACAATTTGAGTTTTTTAATGGATATATTTCCGATCCCGGTCGGTTTTGTGTTTACTATATCCCCAAAAGTAATTTTATAAATTCCTTCATTTTTAACGTAGAGTTTGAACCATGTATATTGCGGATTATACCAATACTCGTTTTCAGTTTTTACAAGTGATTCTTGACTTATCTTCCCCTTAGTCCAACTCTTTGAGATGGGATAGTTCAGAACAGTTTCTTTAAGGAAGTCATCCGTTGATTTATCAATTGTGGGGGGATTTCTAAATATGTCATTCTTATTTTGATAGGAAAATTCTACAACAATCTTTTCATGAAGAATAATTTCTCGCGTTACCGGATTAAACTGAAATGGATAAATACCTATTGGTAATATTGTGGCAAAACGATAATCGTACGTCGGATATAGTGAGACCGGACTATTCGGGAATTCTTGATTTACTTGATATACTCTTTCTGAAAAATTTATTTCACTCTTCGTTTTGGGATTTGATTGCTCTGTATAAGGGAGTAAAAATTTATTTTTGAAAGTACGTTTTTGGTCGGACAATATTTTGTAAGTGAGGACTTCTCCTTTTTTTATCCCTAGAGAAATAATTTCTTGCGGTAAGAGCGGCTCGCCCAGCTTATTTGCAAGACTATTTTCGCTTGTGATTTTTTGAAATACTTTTCCACTTACCAATGTATCTCTCACTTGATACATCCCGCTAAAAGTAAACTCAACCGTTATCGATTCAGAAGTTGACTTTATGATTTTTGGAGTCTGAGCAAATAAAATACCGGACAAAAGAATGCTGAAGAATAATTTCATAAATGCTATATTTTTTTATTCAAATTTCGAAAGTTGGGTGGAAGAATCAACGCAAAAAAAATGCTCTTTTTTACTCCTCAATCAATAAAAGTTGTAGTTGAATTGTAAAGAACTTGAAAATGTTTTTTCGTCTTTATTAAATTTAGAATACGTTTGATAATCTGATTGAAATACAAAATTGAGGTTGTACGAATATTGAAAATGTAATGTTAACTCGTACAAATTAGTCGTAACTCTCTGACCATCAAGCAAACCAACAGTTGGCACATCAGTGAAGAAGTACTTTCTGTAACTAAGAAAAGTGGACCCACCAACATTTCTAATTAATATTCCATTATCGTCTAAAACATTTTCTCCATGTAAGATAGTTCTAAATAAAGCTGAAACTGAAAGTTTTTCAGTTAAATCGTAAATCGCTTTAAAACTTGTCATCGTGGTGTTAGGTTCAAGATCAAGACCTAGTGGAAAACCATTGTTTGTATAAGTGAGCGCTTCTCCTCCGTTTGGATGAGAGTATGTATAAGGTCTTATCTGAACATAGTCTGCGAAGACAACTAATCTTTCGGGTAAAAATGGATTTGTTAATGAAAATCCCATTTGCCAAGCAAGTCTATTGCCGGCAGAATTCCACATCCCTTTTTTCAAGAATTCAAAATTGAGGTCATCCAATGTTATTGTTCCATTTAATTCTACTCCGATTAAGGGACGATACCGCGAGTCAAATTGTAAAAATGAATTATCGAGATCATTTAATGAACGTTGAGCCGATTCCCAAAAAAGAAATGGATTTAGATAGGCTAATTCCAATGGCCTGTTTGCATAAATTATTGTCTGTCCAAGCCCGAATGAAAGATTTGAAAAAGGTTGATATCCAAACCTACTGGTTGCTATATACTTTGGATTACGATTTTTAACATCGTATCGAAGTGAATCGATGTACGTTGTGGTTGTTGGTTGGACTAACCATCCATGTAAAAATCTGTAGGATAAATTTTTATATGTGATATCAAATTTGATAAAATCAAATGTCTGCGGAGTTTGATTAAGAATCATTTGATCAAATCGATTGACACCCCAAAGAACTCTTTCTCTCCCAAGTTGAACTTTAAAAATACTTTTTTTCAAAGTGATATAACCTGAGGTTTGATCAAAATAGTTGAGTCCGGTTTTATTGAATGAGAAACTCTGTTTCACCCGCTGATCGGTAATTGCGGCAGTTCTATCGCCACTCTGAAATCCATTCAATACTTCAAAATAAGCTGCAAACCAATCGCTATATTCTAACGATGCCGAAGTGCCATAAGTGATTAATGAAGAGAATCGCTCTTTTGAATTTGTATCTCTCAGCAGAATATTCTTCTCTGTTACGATAGGTGCGATTGAAAATGAAATTGCCGAATCTTGATACACATACGCATAGTTTTCATTAGGCGAAAAAAAATGATCCTTAAAGGTTGATGATGGATCATCAAAAAACGTGCGATTTGTAATTCTCTTTAACGGAAAATATTTCAAGAAAAGATTCAATTTTTTTTTATCAATTTCAGATAACAGACTTTCAGAAGCTTTTGCTTGAAGCAGCTTGGTGTAAACATTTTCCCGTGTGAGTGGCAAAACAACATCATCATAGTAAGGAAGAATATTTTTTATGCGAAGTTGATTTAGAAAATCATAAACGGGATGGTTGGTTTTAACAGACAAATTTTGCGAAAGGAGTAGAGATGAATATGCCAAGAAAAAAAACCAAATGGTTTTTACTTTCATCAAATATTCCCTTCGTTTGTAAGAATTACGAGAGGAGTTTTTAGAATGATTATGAGATCAGAAAAGAAAGTTGCTTTGCTGTAATATTCTACTTCCATTGTTGTTCTTTGCTGGGGAGTAAGCAGCTGTCTCCCATTGATTTGAGAAATTCCTGTTATTCCCGGTTTAAACCGGAACACTTTTTTTTGCTCTTCGGAATAGGATTCAGTAATATCAGTAATTTCTGGGCGCGGACCAACGATGGACATTGTTCCGTTCAGTACATTAATAAATTGGGGAATTTCATCAAGGCTCAAACGTCTAAAAAGTTTGCCGGTCTTTGTTAACCTTGGGTCATTCACCTGTGTTAAATTTGGACCAACTTCCAGAGCATTTTTTATCATCCCTCGAAGTTTAAACATTTTAAATGACTTTCCCTCTTTTCCAGTTCTATCTTGAATAAAAATTGCGGGACCCGGTGTCTCCATTCTAATCGCAAGCATTGCAAATAAAAGAATTGGTGAGCTGACGAGGAGGATGAAAAAACTTAAAACAATATCAGAAAATCGTTTGATAAAGCTTCCTTCTCTACCCATAACTTAAAAATTTTAACGGCTGAATTTTTTTGTCAAAAAATTCACGGCTTCGATTACTCGAAGCACCTGTGTATCCTTAAGACCCGGATAAATTGGAAGTGAAATTAACCGCGTAAACGCATCGTTAGAAATTGGATAATCTTCATTCGAGAGGTTTAAAGAATCTCTGTAAAATTTGTGTTGATGTACCGGCATAAAATGAACTCCGGTTCCAACTCCCAGGTCTTTCAGCTCATTGATAAATTGATCGCGTGAAACCGTCAACATTTCAAGTTTCAACTGAATTTGGTAAAGATGCCAGGCGGTTTCTCTATCCGACTTGATGAAAGGTTTAATTAAAAAATCGTTGTGTTTAAATCCTTCGGTGTAAAGTGCTGCAATCTCTTTTCTTCTTGCCCACATCGAATCTACTTTTTTCAATTGTGCCAAACCTAAAGAAGCTTGAAGATCGGTAAAATTATATTTGTATCCGGGACCAATTATTTCGTAATACCAAGAACACGCATCCGAATAACGTTTCCATGCATCGCGACTCATCCCATGCATTCTCATTAATCTGGTGCGTTCAGCAAGTTCTTCATTATTGGAGCAAATCATTCCTCCTTCACCGGTGCTCAAGGTTTTTGTAGCATAAAAACTGAAACAAGTGATATCGCTTATACTTCCAACTTTTTTCCCTTTATAAATTGCCGGAAGTGCGTGAGCGGCATCTTCAATAATTTTTAAGTTATACTTTCCAGCAATTTCAAGAATTTCATCCATGTCAGCCGGCTGCCCGCCGTAATGTACAGGAATGATAGCTTTAGTTTTAGGCGTGATTGCTTTTAGTATCCCTTCAATTGAAATATTGAGTGTATTCGGTTCAACATCAACAAAAACCGGTTTGGCGCCAAAATAATAAACTATTTCTGCAGTTGCGGGGAACGTCATGGTGGGCACAATAACTTCATCATCTTTCTGTAAACCGATAGCTTCAAGGGTCAGATGACCAGCAGCCGTCCAAGAATTAACAGAAACAGTATATTCTGAACCAATATAATCTCGAAAATCTTGTTCAAACTTTAACGTTTTCGGTCCCATAGAAAGCCAACCGGACTTAAGCGTTTCAGTCATCTCGTCAATTTCTTCTTGACCGATCAAAGGTCTGTGAAACTGAATAAATTCATTTGAGACATCTATTTTAGTTGTGAATTTTTCCAAACTTAATTCTTTCAGTAGCAATTTTCAAAATTCCCTTTTTGTCATCCAAATTTAGCAAAAATATTTTTAAACAACATACTTTTTCTTTAATTGACGTTTACCACATTTTTTATTAATGAGCAAAGTCACCTGGTATTTTTTTATATACGACAAAATTAAAAAGGCTAAATAAGTCGAAAATCATTCTTTGTCATCTTCAACAACACTTTTGCAACATAATTATAGAAAAAAATATGAAAGCTTCATTAATTTTTGAGTTATTAAAATTACTCTATCATCTCAATATATTTTTTTAGAAAACTAAGCACTTTGAGGTTATCAGTCACATCGGTCGGTAAATTAATAATTTTGTGGGAGATATTTGAGGCAATCGGAAAATCTTCCGGATTGATTCCCCATAATTCAAATTTTTCTTTTATCGGATGGATCGGGGATAAGAACCAATCTCCAATTGAAATTTTTTCTTCTTCAGAAAGCTTGATAAATTTTTCTCGATTGGAAACTAGAACAGGGTATCGCAAAAAAATATGATTCTCAAATAATTTCTTTTCAACATAACGTTTATCATTTTCTTGCAGAAAGATTGAATAAACTGTGGCATTCATTTTTCTTTTTTTATTTACAGAATCAATTTGTTTCAGCGATTTAATCCCTTCCCTCATTTGGATGAAAGAAATATTTTTAAAATAGTCAGGAGGAATTGCAATGCCCGTAAGTTCCTCACCACGGTTAGAACCGATTACTAAATTCATTCTACTCAATAGACGATAAAATTCGACTATTGTCCAATATGTAAATCGATTAATAAAATATTTATTAAATATTAACAGAGAAGATAAAATGAACTGCTCAAAAAGTGAAGGCTGAATTTTCTCTTGTTCGAGATTTTTTACTTTTTCAAGCAATTCAACTTTATTTATGACAGAAAATCCCCCCACCCCCGTTGAAAATGGTTTATTCCACTGTGTTGAATAGAATGCTGCATCGCAATAAGACCCGTTAGGTTTTCCATTATAGGTCCCTCCAAATCCATGAGTACAATCCTCGATAGTATATAATTCATGTTTTTTTGCTATTTGAATAATCTCCTCAATATTAGATGACAAGCCAAAAGTATTTTGACAAATAATAACTTTTGTTTTTGTAGTTATTGCTTTTTCGATTAAACGAACGTCCATATTTAACGTGTCCGAAGAAATATCTACATAAACCGGTTTTGCTCCAAGATAAATAATGGCATTTGGTACTACAACGCAGGTAAAAGCCGGAAGAATAATTTCATCATTCTTTTCGATTCCCATTGCTTTCAAAATTGCATAAACAGCTACCCTCCCTTTCCAATATAAAAATATACGATCCGGTTTCGTTTTTAAATGTTCGGATATCGCTTGTTTGTATTTCAATTCAATCATTTTTAGCTTTCAGCAGGTAATCAATTCTTAAAAACCCGATTAAAGAACCAAATCCATAAGACAAATGTAGGGTAATAAACGCACAGAAAATCGACCAAAAAGATGTTGTACTATCGTTAATTCTGTAACTTATTACCACCACTAGAACCAAATACGAGAATAGACTACCTACAGTAATAAGTCCAACTATTGGTTCCCATATCACAAAGATACAGGGAACTAAAAGAGATAATACGAATAGAAAGGGAATAAAATGCCTCAAACTAAGCGAGCCAATATTTCGAGTAATATAGACAGTTAATATATTCCAGAAACCGTTTCCGAAATTATTTTTTGCAATCCCACCAAAAGTTTCTCTTGCAAAGTAAGTACAAAATAAATCCGGGAGCAGAAAAATCCGTCCGCCCATTTTTAAGATTCTCTTACTAAATTCAATATCTTGATTTCTCACTAATCTCTCATCAAAAAGTCCGACCTTGTCAAATATTTCCTTTTTAAAGCATCCAAACGGAACATGATCTACTTCTTTTATTCTGTCTGTTCCAATTCTAAAATATGAATTTCCTACTCCAAATCTGTTGCTTAACACTTTAATAATTGAGTTTGTTTTAGGATTTTTATTTTTTACGTCTGTAATGCACACCGCTCCAATATTATCAGCGTTACGCGCTTTACTCCACTTGATTAACGTTGAAAAGTAATTATTTGGTATCTTACTGTGAGCATCCAACCTAATTATGAAATCACCTGCAGCCTCTTTAATACCAATATTTAAAGCAAACGGAACAGTATGTTTTTTATTTTTTAATAGTTTAATAAAATTGAATTCCGTGATATACTTTCCTACTCTTTCGATGGTTGAGTCGGTGCTTTCTCCGTCAATAACAAACACTTCAAGAGAATCTTTAGGATAATCATTATTCAAAATTGACTCAAGACAATCTTCGATATACTTCTCCTCGTTTCTACATGGAATGATTATAGATATTTTATTTATTTGATTCATGATTTCTTTTACTTATAATTATAACCTAGCGACGTATTATGAGTTATATTTTTTATTTCCCACAACATCAGTTTCGAGTTACTTCTTCATAAATTCTAATCATTTGAGTAACACAGTCGTCTAAGTTATACTTTTCAATAACTCTTTTTCGTCCATTAATTCCAAATATTGAACGTAAGTCTTGGTCGAGAAGAAGTCGTTCAATAGCCATTGCAGTCTGCTCAACATTTTTCCGCTTCACAATCAACCCTGTAACATCCTTTTCAACCACTTCCGGCAAGCCTCCGGCATCGGAGACGATTACCGGTTTCCCGCAAGCGGAGGATTCTAAAACAGATACTCCAAAACTTTCACTATCCTCAATTGAAACAAATACTGGAATATCAATCATGTTATGGTATTCCGGTATCCTGTCATAATCTAGAAAGCCGGTAAATATTGTTATGCTTTGAAGCCCTAATTCAATTACAAGATTTTTTAATTCACGTTCTTTCGAACCTTTTCCGACGATTAATAATTTCAACGGTAGAAGCGGGTATTTATCTTTTACAATTTTGAATGCTTTTATTAAATAATCAATTCCATATTTATTTTCTAAAGTTTTAACAGTGCCTACAACTATATCTTTCTGACTAAATAATTTTTCTTTTGTATTGGAAGGTGAAAAAATATTGGTATCAATTCCGAATGGCGTTACCTCAATGTTTTTTGTGGTGTACAGTTTCGTTTCTTCGGCCATTACTTTGCTTGTAGAGAGTATTGTGGTAGCGGAAAACAAGTTAAATATTAACAAATATTTTGTGAGAATATTTTTTTGGGGGAACAAATAAATATCCGAACCATATACTGAGGTAATGAGAGGATGAAATCGACTTAGCGCTCCGAGCAATCCATAGCTTGAAGCATAATGAGCATGAACGATATTAGGTCCTATTTTCTTAATGAAATTTTTAAGCGCAAAAATATTTCGCAGATATACTAATTTAGAAAAACTTCCGTCAGGCTTCGATTTAATATCGAGATAACTATGCGGTACAAAAATCTTTACTGAAGGGTGGAACCATTCCTTTTTATATTCATATAATCCAAATAGAAAAATCTCTATGCCTCTTTTTGCTAAAGCATTAGCCCAACGTTGTGTGTGAACTGACTCCGGGTCTCCAAGAAGTAATATTTTCATGTTATAAAATATTTTAAAAATTTAATTGTGATAACGACATATATCAACTTTAATGATCTACTTTTTCGAATGCTTTATCTATCCGAAAAGCTTCAATGCGAAAATATATTTTTCGACGACTTAATTCTAAAAACGGTTGCAACAAGTAACCAAAATGGCAAGTCACGTGAAATCCATCCGTTCGTCAATAAACCGGTGGCTTCTATAAATGATCGTGCAACTAAACCACAAAAAATTGAGATAATAATAACTAAAATATCGTAGGTGTCGTCCTTTTTATTTATTCTCATTTTTATGAGGGAGTATGTTTGAACAAAAATATAACCCAGCAGGGCAATACTAATGATCAATCCAATAGTTCCAAGTTCAGTCGCCTTCATTAAGAGAAAATTATGCGTTTGCCCTGTACTCGAATTTGTATAAATGTAATCAATTTGACGTTCTTCCCATGTACCAAGCATTACGGGGAGGTATTTATACATATAAAAGGTGAACATCCCAGGCCCAATACCCAAGATTGGAGAATCAGCAAATACTCCGAAAGCAATTTGCCACAATAAATATCTTGTGTTTTCAAGAATCCTGGTCGTTCGAAAATATAAATTAAATGTTTCATTTGTTAACAACAGAGACCCGATAGCAACTATAAAAAGAAGAACTATCGGAAGAATTTTTTTTAACTTTTGTGGTTCATTAATTACTAAAAAACATAAGGCTGATACAGAAAGGCTAAGAAAAGCTCCACGAGAATCGGTCAAAAATAGTCCAAATATTTCTATAACCAGTAGGATTAAAATGAGTACTCGTACGTTACTTCTCTTACTCACTTTATAATAATAAAAGAGTAATGGAATTGAAACTGAAAGTAACCCTCCTATCGCCGAAACATTGTTGTAGTAGCCGGAAAAATGACCTAATCCTGATAATACGAGCGAAATAAAATCTCCGCCGTAGAGTACAATTTGAATAATTTGCGAAAAGGAGACTAAAAATCCTGCTATTATAAGTGAGTAGATAACAGATAAGATACTTTTTCTCGAATCAATATAGAAAAAAAATATAACTAAGATAAACAAAAATGATACCTGACGAATAATTTCAGTTAGACTCTGCATTATCATTTGCGAAAAAATGGTTGAGATAAACATCGAGGCTAAAAAAAGCGCAATTAATTTCAACAATTTCCTATCAAGCAATTCGAAGTAGCTTTTTAGCAAATGACGTTTTTGATAGATAAAGATCAATAAAATAGTAACCGAAAAAATTAGAATGCCTCCTCTTATCAAACTTCCAACATCACCCGGAATCGCTACGAGTAAAACTATAATTAGCGGTAACATTTTATCTACTGGAATTAACAAAATGCAAAACACAAAAAATAAAGCTGCAATTGGGATAAATAAATAATTTGTGCTAATTAGTAGCAATACAGCACAGCTGAATAAAAAGATGAGCGACGATTTATTTTGTAGTATGTTATTCACTTACCTATTTAAGAGTTTATTCATATAAAGTGATTCTGAATTATCGTAATTCGATTTTCTTGCTCTTTAAAAAACTTGATCATTAACTTTCTTAATAAATGTCTCAATTGCATTAAGGACTTCCTCAGTATTGTTCTTTACCATACAGTTGATGTGTGGGCAGTAAAGCCCAGCCAATGTTTCGCAATAATGAGTTTCTTTGGGTACGCAATCAATTGTCGAAAAATAAAATTCATTATGATCCCCAGTCGGTTTACTATATTGTGGATTTACAGGACCAAAAATAGTAAAGGTTGGTTTCCCAAGCATCGCAGCAAGATGCATCGGACCAGAATCATTTCCGATAAAAAGCGAAGTGATTCTCAACTCATTTATTAATTCTGCAACATCCGATGTAACAACAAAATCTATATTATCTTTCTTTAGTAATTTCAGCACCTCTTCATCCGCACGGTTTTTAGGTAGAATGAATTTTACTTTTTGATTAATTCCCAAATGCTTTGCTATCTCAATAAATTGATTTAAAGGAAATTCCTTTACTTTTCGAGAAGCGAATGGATGGATAACAATATTATTCTTTTCCCTCGGATATTCAAGTGAATATAGAATTTTTGCATCTACGAAACTATCTGAGATAAGCCTAATAACATCCAAATACATATCCACCAAATGAGGCTTTTGACGAATTTCCGTGAGGTAATGATATATCTTTTCTAGAAGTCGGAACGAAGAATAATTTTTCAGTCCGTAAATTTTATTTGCTTTTGCAAAAAGAATCAAAAAAGATGAATTAATTGAACCTGTTAAATCAATTATTGTGGAAGCGTTAATTTTAATAAATTTTCTGATAGCGCGGAGTGAAGGGATTCTATTGGAGAAATAATAATCGTTTCGCTGGATAACTTCGTACGAAAAACCTTTCAACTTTAATTCATAGATAATCCTGGATTCTTCAAAACAAAAAATGACTATTTTTTTATGGGGATAGATTCCCTGCAATGCCTGAATTGCCGGGATAGTCATAACCGTATCTCCTAGCAGATGCAAAGAAACTAAACCAATTATTCCATTGTCTTCTTTTCGGAATAATTTTCTAAAGATAGGGACAATTGTATCTGCAATTGACACAATAAAAGCCGGATACTGTCTTACATAATATTTACTCTTTACTTCCATTTACCAATACTTAAAAAATCATTACACTTTTTTTATAAAATTATTTAAAGGATACACCTTGCAATTGATCAACACCTATTATTTTGAAAGGTAAAGCTCATAGTAAACATCTCTTGAAACAAGTTTGCCTAAATATTCAACCGGGAATAAAAAAAACAAATCAATCCAAAAATTTATTGTTAAAGGAGAAGAACCTAAAAATTCAAATTTCCTTCCAAAATTATTAATCCTCACAATTTTCATTCCGATTCCATCAACTAAATTGTGTAAGGACTTTTCGTTAAATCCTACAACATGATAAGGAGAACTAAAAGGTTTTAGCTGTGCTGAAGTATTGCCTTTCCCGGACAAAAAAAACATGATTTTTCTGACCAGATTAAACAAACTATCCTCGTTAGGAACTCCGATATAAGCGATTCCACCCTCCTTTAGAAAAAGTTTTATTTTTTCTAAGTACTCCTTTGGATTCAATACGTGTTCCAAAACGGAATCAAGATAAATAAAATCGAAGGAGTTTTGAGGTAAATCAATTTCTAAGAAATATCCTTTTATAAACTTTATAATATTATTAGTATTGGATGTTTTTCTATTATCCACAATATCAATTCCAGTTGCATTCCATCCTCTATTATTCGCTAGTTGCAGTGCAAAACCTTCACCGCACCCAACATCTAAAAAATTAAGATAATCTTTTTTTTTCAAAAGATTTATGGCTTGTTCAAATCTTTGTTTCAATTCTTGCTTACGCTTATTTTTATACCAGTTTGATTTATTGGGAAAATATTCAGATGAGTAAAGGAGACTCCAATCTTCCTTACTGAATGATATATGAGGAGTTACAAAATACAAAGAACAATTGGCACAACGAACAACCTTATAATCTTTATCAACTAACTTTTTAGACAATTCATCCATTTTAGGAGTACCGATTTCTCTGAATTTTTCGGACTTGCATATTGGACAACTATCTGAGGTATAATTTTTTTTTATCATATTAAAATGTGTTTCTCATAAACTTTGCGCTTACTAATTTTTTATCTCCCATTTCAAGAAAATAAAACTCCAAACTTTAGTAATTAAGTTTTTTAAAGTTGGAATGAGTTCATCTTGAATGATCCAAAGTGTAAACAAATAAACAAAAAAGAAAAAAGTCATTTTTACAAATGGATTAAGAATTGTGGTAAAAAATAAATACTTAAACAATAATTCAAGTAAAAGATAAGATATAAATGCACCTGTTGCATAAAGAGAAAATGCATTTACGAGCAAGTTCGTTGTTTTTAATTTTAATTTTCTCACAACAATGATCAATCCAAATACAAAATAACAAAAGAAACTTAGAGATGATGCAAGTGCCAAACCGTTTTGTTGCAAAGTCTCAATTAGGAGTAGATTCGAGATTATTTTCACACTAATCACCGTTATAGATGCAATCAATAACCAACGTAATTCCGCAATACCAAAAATAAGTTTATTAACAATTGTATACGCGGCAAAAAAAACAAGACTTACTCCATAAATCATCAACACTTCAGCCGTCATGATTGCATCTTTAGCAGAAAACGCTCCGCGTTTGTAAAATAATTCTATGATCGGTTGCGAAAAAAAAATAAAAACGAAAGTAAGCGGAATAAAGCAAAAAAAAGTAATTCTCATTGAAGTGTAAAATAATTTCTCAGTTTCTAATAAATTACCTTTTGAATACGCTTCCGAAAATTTTGGAAATATTGCCGATGAGAATGCCATCGACAAAATTGAAAGTGGAATGAGGTAAACCGTTGTAGCGTAATTCAACGCTGCTATGCCACCGTGCGGCACAGATTGATAAAATAATCGATCGATGAAAACATAAAGCTGCCCGAGCAATTCTATAATGACGGTCGCCATAAAAATTCCGCCAGGAAAATCACGCAAGAAATTGCTTTTACCATGAGTGAGATCGTGGAGTTTTATTTTCGTTCTGACTATAAATAATAAATATCCAGTTTGCAATAAATTGCCGAGCAGAAATCCGATTGGAATTGAATAGATACTCATCATTCCCTTAAGTGAAAGAACGACAATAATTACGCTCAGGTTAAGAAACAATTGAGAAAAGTAAGCATTCTTAAAATCGAATTCAGCTTGCAAATACGCCGAGATGATTGAGATAATTCCATTTAATGGAATAGTAAGTAAAATGAATTTTAGAATATTTTTGGTTAACAAAAAATCGGAAGCTGATATCTCTCCAACAAACAGAGTAAGGAGCGGTTCCATAAAAACAAATATTAATGCGGTAACAAGAAGGCTTAAAAAGAAGAAAAGCGCCAGAGCTTTGTTGAAAAAAATTCGTGCATCCGTTTCACCGGTTTCAGCTTTTATTTTATTATACCGAGGGATAAAAAAGTTTTGACCAACATAAAGAATAAACGTGTTGATAACCGTGGGTATAACGACAGCGAGTAAATATAGTTCATAAGATTGACGAAGACCGAACCGATGTGCGAAGATAACTTCACGAATCATCCCCAAACCTTTATTTAGAATACCAAAGAAAATGATAACGATTGAAGCGCCCGTTACCGTTAAAAAAAATTTCTTTGACATTCTAAATTATTGTAACACAAGATTCTTGAAATACTCTATAGTTATTTTCAATCCTTCGGAACGATTTACCTTTGGCTCCCAACCCAATATGCGTCTTGCCTTTTCGATATTGGGCTGCCGCACTTTTGGATCATCTTGAGGGAGAGGCTGGTAAATTATTTTATTTTTCGAATCCATTATTTTCAAAACTTCTTCCGCAAATTGTTTGATGGTTATTTCATCCGGGTTTCCAATGTTCACCGGTTCTGTTTCATCAGAAAGAAGTAGGCGATAAATTCCTTCAACTAAATCCGAGACATAACAAAAACTACGTGTTTGCGAACCGTCACCAAAGACGGTTAAATCTTCACCACGTAAAGCTTGCCCGACAAATGCCGGAAGAGCGCGTCCGTCATTTAAGCGCATCCGCGGACCGTAGGTGTTAAAAATGCGAACGATCCTTGTTTCAACTCCATGATAGCGATGATACGCCATGGTAATTGCTTCTGCAAATCGCTTTGCTTCATCATAAACTCCGCGCGGACCAATTGGATTTACGTTCCCCCAATATGTTTCTTCTTGCGGATGAATTTCCGGATCACCGTAAACTTCGGACGTTGATGCAATAAGTATTCGCGCTTTTTTTTCTTTCGCAAGTCCCAATACTTTATGAGTTCCAAGTGAACCAACTTTTAAAGTTTGGATAGGAAGCTTTAAATAATCAATTGGACTTGCCGGTGATGCAAAATGCAAAATATAATCAACGTTACCGGGCACGTGAATAAAATTTGTGATATCATGTTTAATGAAAGTGAAATTTTCATCCCCGAAAAGATGGCTGATATTATTTAGGTTTCCGGTTAAAAGATTGTCAATACAAACAACCTTCATTCCTTCAAAAATTAATCTGTCGCACAGATGCGAACCAAGAAAACCGGCGCCTCCGGTTACTACTGCTGTTTTTTGCATTACACGTTCACCCTCGTTTTAAGGTACTTGAACATTTCTTTGGTTTCGAAAACTTTAAGAAGCAACGCGAAGAGAAAAATAAATATCGCTGCAAGTACAGTTGAAAATATCAGACGCGGCGAGTCAGCTTTTTCCGGTGGTATTGCCGGATCAAGAATTTCAACCGTTGGCAGATCTCTATTCTCTTGTATTTTTTCCTTAAAATATTGCTGCTGCAACATCAAATAAACTTCGTTATAGATTTTTACATCTCTTAAAAGACTTGATAATTTTGCAGCAAGTTCCGGGGCTGCCGCAAATGAAAGAAGAATATCTTGATTTGAAGATTCCAATTTATCAAGTTGATCTTTGAGCTGTCCGTAACGAGTTTGTAACGCAATAATCGTAGGATTATTTGCATTAAGATTTTTAGAAAGTAACCCAAGATTAATATCGGTTGAGATCATTTCACCCTTTATTTTAGCGGCTGCTTCAATCCCCGCTTTCATCTGTTCCGGTAGCGAAATTGCTTTGTTTGATTTCTGAAAATCCATCAAAGCATTTTCGGAAGTCTCCAATTGAATTTTTATTTCTTTCAATTGCTGTTCGATATAAACACGCGCCTTGCCAGCTTTGCCGGAAAGTTTTTCTCTGTTGATTTTATCCAACGCTTCAGCATACGTGTTTGAAATTTTTGCTGAAAGATTTCGTATCGAATCCGTCTGCCCGATTACTCTTCCGAAAAGTGAAGTTGAAACGGGAACTGAAAATTCAATAATTCCCTCCTTCGTAACATCAATTGAAAGTAATTTCATCAATTTATATGAGGCTACTTCTTTCGTATCGGCATTAAGATAATTTTGTAATTTCAATTTAGAAATGACATATTCTGCTGCGCTTCTACTTTTAATAATTTCTGCGTAAAGCTGAGAATTTGCGCCCATCGAACTTAAGTCTGTAATTCCTGCAAGTTCGGATGCTTGCAAAAGACTTGATAATCCACCGGTACTATTTTTCCCCGGTGGTAAAATTGAAACTCTTGATGAAAACGTTACGGGGTAAACAAGTATTAGTAGTACTACGTAGAGAAGCGTTCCCCAAAAAGAAATTGAAATAATTTTTTTTCGATGCACGAATGCAATCTGCAACAATTCGTTAAATTTCACCTGCTATCTCCTGCTTGCAATAATGGCGACCGCTGCCGTAACAACTGTGGCAACCTGTCCGATGATGAACAATGCATCTTTTGTGAACTCCCAAAATTTTGGAGGCGGCGGGTCTTCCGGTATCCAGATAATATCGCCCGGGAATAATTCTTTTACATCGTGTTCGTCAATCCATTCACCGGAATTAGCACGAACCACTCTCACGTCAGACTCAACAGCGCGCCAGCCAAATCCTCCGGCTAATTTGATATAATCTTCAACTTTCAATTTTTTATCAAAAGGAATTTTTCCCGGTTGAACTACCTGACCAATTAAATTAATATAATCTTTCTTTTCCGGAACCAAGATATAATCATTCTTCCGAAGAACGACATCTTCAGACAAATTCTTCTTTTCAAAAATTTCTTGAAAGTTAACAACAACTTTTCCATTTGGTTGCCTGGCTTTGGCTTTTAAATAATCATATTCGTCGTCCGTCATATCTTTGCGTAAAAGATTTTTCAATCGTTCAAATTCAACGTCGGTTGTGTCGCTAAGTGTCCGGCGAAATAACGCTGCGTCTGACAATGAAGCGGAGGAAAGAAATCCGCCTGCGAGTTGAATGATTTCACTCAACTTTGTTTCGCCATCTTTTATTTTATACAAGCCAGGATATTTTATGAAACCTTCCAGAACCACAATTTCATCAAGTAAAAATTCCGGTAGTCTGCGAACGATCAATTTATCTTTGTTTTGGAGGAGAAATTTTTTGGATGCTTCAAGAGAAATGAAAAAACTTTTTTGTGTCTTATTATCTTCGGCAAAACGGATGATTTCGAGTGAGTCGGTTTTTGCATTTGTGAGAAGCCCACCGGCTAAGCTGATTGCGTCGAAGACAGTTTCGTGAGATTTAAAGTTATATGCAGCCGGAAATTTTACACTTCCGAAAATCAAAATTGTCTTATCTCCTTTATCGAGGTAAACAAAATCTCCTTCCTGCAAAATAGGATTTTGTGTTTTATCATTCTTCCGTATAAATGATACGAAATCATAAAACTTAATTTCATTGTTATCGTGAACGACTTTCACGTTGCGAGTGTCGGCGGTTGGGTTAATCAAGTCACTATTAATTATCAAATCACTTAGGCGGGAGGTTGAAGGAAGAAGTAGTACGCTTGACTTCTTCACATCGCCGTAGAGCCCAACTTTTATTTTTCTTACATCAAGTAAAGAAATAAAAATATCAACATTCTTAAAATACTTTCTAATTGAATTTTCTATCTTCTTCTTTGCTTCACTTAAAGTATTCGCTTTTAGATTTACCTCTCCAACTCTGGGGATATAAATTGTTCCCTCTAAACTTACGCTTGCTTTCAGTGCTTGTTCATCAAGTCCCTTAATAAGAATTAGAAGACTATCTCCAGGACCAACAAGGTAAGAATCGGCATCGATATAACCGGCACGCTGAGCCGGTTGTAGCTCTTCACGTACTTGCGTAAATGAGTTTAATGAGAAGAGCAGCAAGAGAAAGAAAATACTTCCCGGAATAATTGATCGCCTTCTTACGAAATCTCTAAAATTATTATTATCCAGCAAAGTATTTCTCATTTCATCCGAACGAATAAAATAGTCAGTTCAAGTTAATTAAGTTGTTTTCTTAGAACGCGAACCTTCTTTTTCCCGGTTATAATAATAATAATAATATTTATAATACGAACCGTAAGAGTTTTTGAAAACGAAATTATTCAGGATCGTTCCGACAAAATTTACATTACTATTTTTTAATATATCCAGGCCTTTGTCTAATAAATCAAATTCAGTATAATTAGCAGAAACCACCAAGTACACAGCATCGCAGTAGGCGGCAATAATTTCTGAATCTGTTACTGAAATTATCGGAGGCGAATCAATAATGATATAGTCGTACATCGTCTTCATCAAATGGATAAAATCCTGCATCTTTTTAGAGCCAAGCATTTCTGCGGGATTTGGCGGGATTGTTCCAACGGTAATTACATCAAGATTAGAAAGCTTTGAAGGTTTAATAATAGTTTTCAAATCAACTTGATCAAAAAGATATTCAACCAATCCGGGTTGGCGCGTCATACCGAAAACAGTATGCACTCTTGGTTTACGAAGATCGCAATCCATTAAAAGTGTTTTATGATTAGCTTGCGCAAAACTCCCCGCTAAGTTGGAAGCAATGAGAGTTTTTCCTTCACCTGGCGTTGATGAAGTTATGTGAATTACTTTCATGTTTCCTTGATCAACTTTTGAGAATTGCACTCTTGTGCGCAACGCTCTAAAAGCTTCGCTAGGAACAGAATCAGGCTTGTTATAAATGATAAATTCCAAATCTTTCGCAATTGATTTATCCAGCGATTGAATTTGCGGCACCCAGCCGATCACGTTTATATTTTTATCTTTTAAGTCCTCGGGAGTTTTAACCGTATTATCAAAATAATTTCGCAAGAAGGCATACCCAAGTCCGAATCCAAATCCTAAAATTGTTCCAACTAAAATGATTAACAACCTGTTTGGTTTTGATGGTTTGTCGGGTCTTCTGGCAACATCAATTATTAAAACATTACCCGGTTGGGATTGTTCATTGATAACTGCTTCCTGATATTTTTCTTCAACAAGGATGTACAATTTTTCAAGCGATTCCCGGTTGCGCTGTAATCTTGCATACTCAATTGCCGATTTAGGAAGCTGATTAAATTTTGAATCATATTCATGAACTATATTTTCAAGATTTTTTACTTTTATTTCCAGCGCCTGACTTTTAATTTCTTCCTCAATAACACTTTTGGTTATTTCTTTAACTTCTTCAGGACTGCTTGCAAAGATACTCGCTTTTAATCCGTCAATTTTAGTTTTTAATTTATTCTTCAGTTCTTTTATTTTGGCATCATAATCTTTAACTACTATGTTGTCAACATTCTTATCTTTTGCATTTGAAAGAGCTACATCGCGGTTAAAATCAAGTCTTGCAAGCTCGGTTTGCAAAGTTTTCAAATATTCTTCAGAAGAAACATTTTCCAAATAAGCGGTTAATTGCGGGTCCTGTTTCCTCAACTCTTCTTTGTATTGCTTTAAAGTTTTTTGAGAAATAGATAATTCCATCTTCGCCAGATTTAAGTCAGCTTCAAATTTAGAAAGTTGCGTAATCAGTTCCCTTGCTTGTTCATCCAACGCGATGATGCCCCCTCTTTCCTGAAATGTTTTTAGGATCTCTTCCGAATTATTAAGCTCGTGCTGCTTTTCATCTTTCTGTTGAATTAAAAAATCTTTAACCAACGTAAGCTGATTTCTATTGAACTCTAAATTTAAAGTTTTATACGCCTGCGCATATAAATTACAAATCAAGGATGCCTCGTAAGGTGAAGGACTTTCGGAAGATATTTCAACAATATCTAATCCTCTTTTTTGTTCAATAGTAACTTTGGTAGCCAGTAAAGCCGCAATTTGATCTGCATCAAGGAGTTTAGGTTTATCGTTTGTAAGCTTAGAAGCCGAACGAACCAACACCTTAAAGCTGTCTAACTGATTAACCGACTTAAAACTATCAATTAATGATTGTGCGGCGATGTCTCTAACTTTATAACTTTTAAGCACCTCGATTTCATTTGCAATAAATCGGTCACTCCCAAAATCCTGAAATTCCGGCATGAGAGGAGAATTCAAAATATTTCCCGACGGTTTGCTGATCTTCAGAACGGTTGTTGATTTATAAATGTTTATCGAACTGATGGCGTAAACGACAGCCACAACGATGGCGACAACGGAAATTAAAATAAAAGGGAAGAGATTATCGATAACGATATTATAATAATGCGCTAATCCTTGCTCTCGAGTATCAACGGAATTGTTATTCATATAAAAAAACCTAAACTATTTGCGAACGATGTTTAAAATTAAAATTGATAATGAAATTAATGTCGAAATTATTGAAAGTGAAATTGAAAGATAATCTCGCGTGAACCAGCGCGGTTCCCCGGGAACAAGCAAAACGTCTCCCGGTTTTATTTTAGGCGCCGGTTGAACTTTTTTAGGCTCCTTCGACCAGAGCAAATCATTGTAATTGATTGCAATAAATTCTTGTGAAGAATCCTCTTTGGTTCTGTAAATTCTCAAATCTTCAAGTAATGCCGCATCTGTAGGTCCACCGGCGTAAGAGAGGAGGTCTTTTGCGTTGGTATATTCAGGAACGATGTATCTCCCGGGAAATTTTACATTCCCCCAGACTGCAACTTTAATGTTTACCGACTGCGGATCGGAATAATCATACACGGCGCCCTGAGGATTCATCTTCAAGGAACCATAATCTACGCCTATTTTCGTATCATTTGATTGAGCAAAAGTTTGAACACTTAAAACCAATAACGTAAGAATAAAGAGATACATTTTCATTTGTTAATATTTTCCCAAATTTTAGTGTGTAAGATAGTAAATAGCGGTAACTCGACAAAAGTTCCGAATCACAATTTTAAGGTAATTTTCCAGGAAGCGAGGAGACTACTTAAGAATCCTAAGCCGGGACCTACCAAGAATAATATCAATATCGTATCATAGTTGGTCGGCAGGCTGAAGAATAAATATTTTTTAATAAAAATTCCGCTTAAGTAAAGAAGTGAGACTGTAATTCCGCTCGAAAGAGTCCCGATTATTATTCCATTCAGCAAAAGTGGAAATTTTATCGTTAAGAGGGAGCCGCCTACCAACTTCATTGTTTCAATCTCATCTTTCCTACTTTCAATTATAAGCCGAATAGTTGCGTAAATTACATAAAAAGCGACAATCAGAAGTACGACACCAAGAATTGTAATATATTTTTGAAAATTCTTCAAATAAAAGAGCATCTTCTGATAGATAGCGTTCGGAAACACAGCTTCGTCAACATTTTTAATTTGTTGTATGCGTTTGAGCAGTACTGGGAAATTTATTTCTCTTCCAACCGACGTTTTAACCACAAAACTTGCCGGTAACGGATTATAATCGAGAATTTTTCTAAAATCCTCTCCGGTCTCTTTAACAAATTGCTCGGCAGCTTTTTCTTTCGAAATAAATTCAACCGATTCAACATCGCGCAAATTACCCAGCTCACCATTAATATTCTCATACTCGTTGGCGGTTAATCCGTCTGTGAGGTAAACTTGAATTTCAAATTGGTTTTTTAAAAACGATTCGATTGAATGTGAAATCCTTACGGTTAAGAGTGAAACAGCAATCAACACCAATCCGAGTGTATTTGATGTTAAAGAGAAAAGAAAGGATAACTTTGCTCTTCTGTTTGAACGAACAGCTTCTTTAATTAAAAATAGTATCATATTAAAAATTTGACTCGTCTATCCATCTGATTAATTTCCATTTTTTTGAGTCGGCATCTCGTTTGAGATTTAGATTTACTCTTCCGTCAACACGAACTATGTCGGTTGGATTAAAAGTTATCGTCAAATTAAATCCGCGCACGATGTTTGCCTCCGAAGAATCCTCGGTTGAGGCGATGATGTTGTTCCAAATTAAATCAAGTCGCTCGGCATTTTGGAAGAGTCCGTGAGTTACTTTCATTTCCTCTTCCCTTCCCCAGCTTACATCAAAACCGAGGTCGTAATCTCGGTAGGTAAATAAAAAATCGCTGTTCAGCACCTGCCCGTACATGGTTGAATCTCGAAACGTGTACGCGTGCTGCAGACTCTGAAAAACACCTTCAATTTTAGTTAGATCGCTTACCGCCGAGGCGGAAGATTCAGATTCATCAAGCGCAGGAGCAAAAGGATTTTTACAACCATTTATTCCTGCTAGCAAAATTAAGATGATGATCGTTTTCTTCATTTAAATTTTAATTAGGCGAATAAAAGCCTTTTAATTCACTCCAACTTGCGTTTTGAGAACTCTTAATATCTCGCCAAACCGCAATTGACCAAACTTCACGAGAATCGCGTATCAAATTAAACTGAAGTTCACCGCTGAAATTTTTAGAGAATTCATCGTTGTGAGGAACCACTAAAAAATAACTTGCCGTGTAAACGATACTATTATCGCCGGAGAACGAAAGGTTTTCGTTATTCTTTGTAAAAGTGATCGGGAAATCTTGCGTAATATGCGAAATCAAATTATTGAAATACTGCTCTTCACTTTTCTTCGACCAGTCATCGAATAACAGCGGGTAGAGCGAACTTGATCCGGCAGACGGAACAAATTGGAACTGCGCTCCGGCAAATGATGAATCGGAAAAACAGTTCAAATAATTCTGCACATTCTTTTCCGCCAGCGCATTTGTAAAATTCTGAAGCAAAATCTCGGGTGTTACCGCGGCAGAATAATTAGACCGCGGTTGTTCGGGCTGCTCGGGATTTCTTGTGTTGAATAAATCGCAGCCATAAAAGTAAAAAACGGAAAAAAGTATAAGCGTTACTTTTTCTTTTTGCATAACATTATCAATCTTGGGGAATATTGTGCATCAAAGGCTTCGCCGTTGTAACTCCCAAATTCCATTTCTACCGCTAAATTATTTCGGTTCATCGCACCAATCAATTCATCTTTGGAATAAAGACGTACGGATTCGTAATAAGTTTTCTTTTCATCATTTTGTGTAAGAACGATTTCTTTCAGCACTTTATTTTCTTCTATGCGTCTTGATTGTTCAATCACCAATCCGCCAATCTTTTCTTTTGAAAATGGGATCAGCGTATTTTTCACATATCCGGCGTTAAGAAAATCAAAAGCAAAGATCCCTTCATCCGAAAGCAGTTTTTCAACATTTGCAAAAAGTAAGAAATTGTCTTCATCCTTTTCAAAATAACCAAAACTTGTAAAGACGTTCAGAATTAACTCGAACTTCATTAGAAAAGAAACCGTACGAATATCATCTTTTATGAAGGTTGCGTGCAATCCATTTTTTTTTGCCTCTGCTTCGGCAATGGAAAGCAGTTTCGCACTTTGGTCAACGCCGGTTACGCGGTAGTTCATTTTAGCCAATAATAACGCGTGTCTGCCGGCTCCGCAGCCCAGATCCAAAATACGTGATTGCTCATAAAGATGGATGTTATTCATCAGCAGCGAAATTAAAATTTCCGCTTCTTCTTTATTTCGATGATTGTAAACCGTTAAATATTCTTCCGATTCAAACCACTCTTCAAACCAAAGCGCCATTATAAAAGATTCCGGTTTGAAACAGCTCGCGCGATGGTAGCTTCATCGGCAAATTCCAAATCACCGCCAATCGGCAGACCGCGGGCAATTCTCGTTACTTTTAAATTTAGCGGCTGAATCAGTTTGCCAAGATAGAGTGAAGTTGCATCTCCTTCCGTATCGGGATTAAGCGCCAAAATTATTTCAGCGATTTCCTCCGTCTTCAATCGCTTTAAAAGTTCATTTATTTTTAACTGCTCAGGCCCAACGCCGTTTAACGGCGAGAGCACTCCGGTAAGAACGTGGTACACCCCGTTATACTCATTTGTTCTTTCTATGGCGATAATATCGCTCGCTTCTTCAACAACGCAAAGGAGAGATTTATCTCTTTTTGGGCTTGAACAAATTTCACAGACGTCAAACTCGGTTATGTTAAAACAGAGGGAACAAAATTTTAATTTGTGTTTCAGATTATGAATCGCTTCAATAAGTTTTTCTACTTCATCGTTTGGCTTTTTCAAAAGATAGAGAGATAATCGCTGGGCGGTTTTTTTTCCGATTCCCGGGAATTTGCTGAACTCATCAATAGCAATCTGCAATGGCTCGGAAATATTCACCTAAAACCCCGGGATGTTCAAACCGGGAGGGATCATCCCCTTCGTCAGTTTTCCAATTTCATCTTCCGACATTTTCTCTGCGGCTTCCAAAGCTTTATTAACTGCGGCAACAACCAAATCTTCTAAAAATTCTTTTTCATCGGGATTAATAACTTGTTTATCAATATCAATTGAAACAATTTTTTTGCTACCACTTGCAACGGCTTTAATTATACCACCGCCGGCTTCTGCGGTTACCGTTTTATTGGCTAACCCGGCTTGGGTTTTCTGCATCTCTTCTTGTAATTTTTGAACCTGGCGAAGCATGTCCTGCATTCCACCTTTCATCGAACCTCCGAACTAAGTTTTAAGCATGTGTATTAATTTTTGTGCAAATATAAAACAATCATTTGACTTTTTATACTTTGATTTATTAATTTTTTGATAAATTTTTGCTAAACATCATTTATATTGTACCATTAAAATTTCAAACAATAAAGGAAGAAAGAAAATCGTTACTGAAATCAATTTTGATGATTTTTTCGTGATTGACGGAAAGACCAGAAAAAAAATAAGTGACTATGGCGCCCTTTCCGTAAAAGTGAATGCTTTTTTTCATGAATACGTGAAGGAATACCACATCCCGACTTCCTTTGAACATACGACTCATAACAGCGGATTGAAGTTTTCACCTACTGAACCATTGCCAATCTATATAAAGATTTTGAACACCAGCACCCGCGATTTTTCCAGAATTTTTTCAACCGACCTAAATTCGCCGCTCACCGTTCCGGTATTTGAACACTTTTTAGATGAGGATGCCGATTATCCGTTAAATGAGCATCATGTTATTTCGTTTAACATTCTTCCTTTAGCAGATTTTAAAATGATGGGACGCATTGCTACCAAAGTAAACGTTATTCTGAAATCTTTTTTTGAGAGGCGAAACCTTCTTTTAAGTGAAATGACGTGCACCTTTGGTAAAAGCGGCGACAAAGTAGTTTTGTTGGGGCAATTTTCTCCCCACACTATAAAACTATTACCCAAAGATGAACCTCAAAAGGAATTTGAAGTTTCAACTCCTTCTTCAATTAGAAAATATTTAGAACTTTTCCAAGAAAGTGTAAAACATTAATGTTTACAAAATACGGCTACACAACAATAAGTGTGGTGCTTTTATTCTGTTTGATTCTTGCGGTTGCAAGTTTTTTTGTTCACGCTCTTTCCGTAAGAATTATCCTCACCGTGTTGATCGTCTTTTTGGTACTATTTACTTTAAATTTTTTCCGGGATCCCGAGCGCGTAACTCCGCAAAGTGAAAACAGCGTGATCTCGCCTGCCGACGGCACGGTTCTTTTTATTAAAGATGTAACGGAAGAAAAATTTATAAAAGCGAAAGCGAAACAACTCTCCATCTTCATGTCTCCGTTAAACGTTCACGTAAACCGAATTCCCATTACCGGTACGGTTGAATATTTGCAGTATCACAAAGGTGAATATTTGGTTGCCTACGACGATAAAGCTTCAGAAAAAAATGAGAGAAATGAAATCGGTATCTCCGGTAAAATCGGAAAAGTTTTATACACACAAATTGCCGGATTTGTTGCGCGCCGTATCGTATCGGATTTGAAATTAGGGGACGAAGTAACCGTCGGCAACCGATTCGGAATGATTAAATTCGGCAGCCGCGTTGATGTGATTGTTCCCGAATCTTTTACAACATCATTAAAAAAAGGGGATAAAGTTTTTGCGGGCGAAACCATTTTATTTGAATCTTCACTAGGTTTGAAATGACATTACAACACATGAAACCGACCAAACGGATATTCCCAAATTCGTTCACGTCGTTAAATATTTTTTTCGGATTTTTATCAATCATTTTTGCCGCCAAACAGAACTATGAATTTGCCGCGTGGTTGATAGGCGCTGCTGCTATATTTGACGCGCTTGACGGCGTTGCCGCGCGGATAACAAAATCAAGCAGCCAGTTCGGCGTTGAGCTCGATTCTCTTTCCGACGTTGTAAGTTTTGGTCTTGCCCCGGCTTTCATGATCTATGAAATCGGATTGCAAAGATTAGGAACTACCGGAATTATTATTGCCGCAATATTTTTGTTGTGCGGCGCCTTTCGGTTGGCGAGATTTAATACGCAGTTGGTAGGATTTAAGAAAGAACATTTTGTCGGACTTCCTATCCCAACCGCAGCGCTTACGCTTGCCGCTTACGTTCTTGTTTTTAGCGCCGATAATTATCTTTCGTCATCCTATAATCTCTACACCATTACGCTTGTACTCGTTTTAGCGGCGCTAATGGTAAGTAGATTTCGTTACGAAACGCTTCCCCATTTTTCAAAACGGGGTTTAAAAGAAAAACCATATCATTTTTCCTTTTTTGCCGTCAGTATCGCCGCGCTTATTCTTACCGAAGGGAGAGCAATATTCTTAATCTTTCTTTTCATTGTTCTCTTTGGTATTTTTCATTCGATTTATTTAAAGATTAAAAAATAGATAAGGCTCACATTGTACAAAGCAAAAGTTGTTATTAAAAGAAAAAAATCGATTCTTGATCCGCAAGGGAAAGCAGCCGAGCATGGCGCAGTTCTCCTGGGATTTAAAAATATTACGAATGTAAGAATCGATAAACAAGTTGAATTTCTTGTGAACGTTTCAGATGAGGAGACCGCCCGTGGTGAGGTTTCCGAATTTTGCTCCAAATTGTTGAGTAATCCTTCGATGGAAGATTTTGAAATTAATTTAGACAAAATTGATGAAGCGTAAATTTGGCGTAGTTGTTTTTCCCGGTTCAAATTGCGACCATGATTCGTACCACGTGCTCAAACATACGTTGGAACAAGAGACGGTCTATCTTTGGCATAAAGATACCGATCTTCAAAATTGCGATGTGATAATTTTACCCGGAGGATTTTCGTACGGTGATTATATTAGAACCGGCGCGGTTGCAAAACTTTCGCCGATTATGAATTCGGTAATTGATTTCGCAAATAAAGGCGGCGTTGTTTTCGGCATCTGCAACGGATTTCAGATTTTAACTGAATCCGGTTTGCTGCCCGGAACGTTAATTAAAAATAGAGATTTGAAATTCGTTTGCAAAGACATCTTCGTTACGGCTGTAAATGAAGATTCACTATTAACTAAATCGCTTGAGAAGAAAACGCTGCTAACACCGGTTGCGCACGGTGAAGGAAATTATTTTACCGATGACGAAACGCTCCAGTCACTCGAAAAAAATAACCAGATCATTTTTAAGTATTCGTCGTCTAAAGGTGAAATCTCGGATGCTTGCAATCCAAACGGATCAATCCATAACATTGCCGGAATAATGAACAAAGCCGGAAATGTATTCGGCATGATGCCGCATCCGGAAAGAAGCAGCGATCGGTTACTTGGCAAAACCGACGGATTGCAAATTTTTGAATCGTTATTAAAAAATTTTATTAATTAAGAGGCTATAAATGTTCAGTAATATTGGATTACCGGAAATACTTATCATCATGTTTGTGCTGGTGCTTTTATTCGGCGCAAAAAAAATTCCCGAACTTGCGCAGGGAATCGGCAAAGGCATGAAAGAATTTAAAAAAGCGATGAAGGACGATACTGGCGAAAAGAAAATTTCGGATCAAGATCATTCATCAGAAAAAAAAGACTAACCTATGTTTGGTAATATTGGAGCTACCGAAATTATCGTAATTGCCGTTGTAGCTCTTCTTCTCTTTGGTCCAAAAAAACTTCCTGAAATGATGCAGAGTGTCGGGAAAGGAATTAAGGATTTTAAGAAATCTTTAAATGATGTAGAAGAAGAAATTAAAAATTCAATTGACGATAAAAAATAAACTGCCCTCTATCCATTCCTAAAACTGCAAGAGGTTTTTTGATTACTTATAAAAATCATAACGAAAAATTACGCCTGGTTAAAGAAGGAAAACTTTCTTTAGTTGAAAACGTGCAAAATTTTCTTTCACAAATTGAAAAAAGAAAAAGCTTGAACGCGTTTACATTTCTTTTTGGAGAAGAAGCGTTATTCAATGCTGAAGAAATTGAAAAGAAAATCAAAAATGGAAAAGCCGGTAAACTTGCCGGGATGGTGATTGCCGTTAAAGACGTGCTTGCCGTAAAAGATAAACCGCTTACCTGCGCTTCAAAAATTCTGAAAAACTTTGCTTCGCTCTACACTGCAACAGCGGTTCAAAAACTACTTAATGAAGATGCAATTATTATCGGCAAAACGAACTGCGATGAATTTGCGATGGGTTCTTCGAATGAAAATTCGGCTTTCGGCGCAGTAAAAAATCCCGTTGATGAAACACGAGTTACCGGCGGTTCAAGCGGCGGCTCGGCTGCTGCAGTTGCTGCAAATTTGTGCGATGTTTCTCTGGGGACAGATACCGGTGGCTCAATTAGACAACCGGCTGCATTCTGCGGTGTTTACGGATTGAAACCGACGTACGGTCTCGTTTCGCGATTTGGATTAACAGCATTCGCCTCCTCTTTCGATAGCATCGGTCCGTTTGCACATTCTGTTGAAGATGCAGCGCTTGTTTTGGAAGCGCTTGCCGGTTACGATAAGAATGATTCGACTTCAATTGAAACCGAGCAAAAAATTTATTCTCATTTGCTCGAGACAAACAGAAGAAAACTGAAAGCGGGAATTCCAAAAGAATATTTTGCGGAAGGTGTTTCGCCTGAAATAAAAAAACAAATTGAAGAGGTCATCCGGAAATTAAAAGAGTTGAATATTTCTGTTGAAGAAGTGTCGCTTCCGCACACAGAATATGCGATTGCCACCTATTATATTTTAACAACCGCCGAAGCTTCATCAAACCTTGCCAGATTTGACGGAGCGCGTTACGGGTATCGTGCACCACAAAGTACCACGCTTGCGAACATGTATAAAAAATCCCGCTCAGATGGTTTTGGCGATGAGGTAAAACGAAGAATTATGCTCGGCACTTACGTGCTCTCTTCAGGTTACTACGATGCGTATTACAAAAAAGCGCAGCAAGTTCGCAGAAAAATAAAAGAGGATTTTATCAACGCTTTTTCTCAAGTTGATGTTCTGCTCACTCCCACAACTCCAACAACAGCATTCAAGCTTGGAGAAAAAACAACTGACCCGGTTGAAATGTATCTGAGTGATATTTTTACAACCTCGGCAAATCTTGCCGGAATACCGGGGCTTAATATTCCGATTGGAAAAGATTCCAACAATTTACCGATTGGTTTGCAGTTACTTGCTAATCAATTTAACGAAGAAAATCTTCTTCGGTTTGCATCAGTGATAGAAAAGGAAATCCTTACAAACTAAGTTTTTCATTTTTCTTTTGAGATTCTTCGCTTAATTTTTTTTTATATAAGATCATTTTTTTAAAAAGATTCGCATCGCTTAAAGCAAGCATTTGCACCGCTAACAATCCGGCATTTTTCGCTTGATTAATTCCCACCGTTGCCACCGGAACACCGGCAGGCATCTGCACTATTGATAAAAGCGAGTCAAGTCCTTCCAACGATTTTCCTTTAATAGGAATTCCAATAACGGGAAGCGGTGTAAACGCTGCCGTAACACCCGGTAGATGCGCGGCTCCGCCGGCGCCGGCAATGATTATTTTCACTCCCCTTTTTACAGCGCTGCCTGCGTAATCGGCTAATATTTCCGGCGATCGATGAGCAGAAATTACTTTCACTTCATATTGAATTTTAAACTCGCTCAAAACATCGGCAGCTTCTTTCATGATTGGTAAATCAGAATCGCTTCCCATAAGTATTCCGACGATAGCTTTTTCTTGTTTCATTTTTTCTCTTTCATTTTTAATATTCATTACCGTAATTACAACAACATCGTTCAATTATCAGCTCACCTTACGCAAAATTGTAGAGCGAATTCGCCGGCGGCGAATTGTTTCGCTCGGAAAAAGGATATTTGAAGACAAAATGCTTGGGCGATTCTGAGAATCGCCCTACAATTGCGTAAGGTGAGTTATCAGTTCAAATTTTTCCAATCAATTTTTTTTAGCTGTTCGCCATCGGATTGCAGTATTACAGCTCCCTCGTAATCTGATCGCGAAATTTTTGAATCGATGTTTTTCAATCGCTGCAAAACATCCTGCGAAGGATGACCAAACTTATTTTTTTCACCGGCGCTCACCAAACTAATAGTCGGCATTACAAAATTAATAAAATTCTCGCCGGAACTTGTCTTACTTCCATGGTGACCGATCTTTAAAACATCCGCGGTCAAAAAATTTCTCCACCGTGCAACGAGGTAATTTTCCATTTTCAGATGAGCGTCTCCCACAAAAAGGAAAGACGTTTTGCCGTAAACAATTTTTATGACGCCGCTTCTATCATTAATCTTGAATCTGCTGATGGGCGGAGTATGCGTATCGCAAAGTGTATAGACACTTGCATCTCCTACTCTCTCTTTCGCTTCGCGATAATAGCGATACGGGATGTTCTTTAATTTTAGAAGCTGTTCAAAATTGTAATCATTTTTATCTGTGGAATCAATGTCCGGTTTGATTATTTCTTTAATTCGATCTTGATCCAACAGAGAAACAATACCTGCAAAATGATCGGTATCCATGTGCGAAATAAGGGCACAGTCAATTTTTGAAATACCGAGATAATCTAATAACGGAATAATCACCCGCTCACCGTTATCATAATTGAATTGCGAACTGCCACCGTCTACCAGCATCGTTTTATGGTTTGGAAATTTTATGAGAAAGGAATCCCCTTGCCCGACATCTATCATTACGACGGATAATTTATCATCCGGCAAAATATTTTTATTATCGAGCGAACAAAATACTACGGTGTTTGCAACGACGAGCAAAATTAAAATCAGCTTGGTAACCATGCGCTGCATGTGGCGAAGAGTGATGATTAAAAAAAAGAGAAATCCATAAAAGATGACAGCATCTTGAAGCGTAAAATTTGGTACGCGGATAAAAGAAAAATCTTGAGTAGCGGAAATTTTAATCAGCCAAAAGAGAAATGCTATTAATCCATCACCGGCTATGGCGAATAGTTGTGCAATCTGAATTGAGATAATCGAAATGAAAAGCGTCAATAATCCGTTGGCAAGAATTATCGAAATTCCGGGGATGACAAACAAATTCGAAATCAATGAAATGATAGAAATTTTTCCGAAGTAATAATTTGTAAACGGAAGCACTCCAATTTGTGCGGCAAGCGAGAGGAAAAACATTCCCAGAAGTCCCTTTAAAAATTTGTTTGTCAGATTCAGACTACGCAGCCACTTCGAAAAAAACGGATATAATCCGATCGTAGCCATAACGGCGACAAACGAGAGTTGAAATCCCGGATCAAAAAGTTGATTAACATCCATCATCAAAATAATTAAAGCGGAAACCGCGATGGTATTCCAAGCATTGATTTCTCTATTGCTCAACGAAGCGACAAAAACAACCAACGCCATGATGGTTGCACGCATAACTGCCGCTTGCAAACCGGTGATCAGCAAAAAGAAAATAAGCGCGGCAACGGTGCCGAGTGTTCGAAAATAAATATTCATCCTTCCAAAAAGAATGATAAAAAGTAATGCGATAAAACCAACCTGCTGCCCGGAAACCGCCAGCACGTGCGCCACACCGGAATTGATAAATTCCATTTTTGTTTCGTTATCAATTTCACTTTTATCGCCCAGCACTAATCCCTTCAATAATCCAACTGCTTTCGGATGCTGCAATTCATCAATTTTGTCGGCAATATTTTTTCTGATCGAAAAAATAATTGATGGAAAGAACGATGCGGAAGACTGGAGAACTTCAATCGCCGCCGGCTCTTTGACCGAAAGAAATCCCGTAACACCTTGTTTTAATAAATACGCGCGGTAATCAAACTCTCCCGGATTCCGAATTCCTTTTCCTCGATTATACAGTCCTTTAACCGAGACACGATTACCCGGGTTGAGACGTTCATAAAGATTTCTGAGTTCTGCCTTCTCATTGAATTTAACACGGCAAATAACGGTGTATTGTCCAATAACTTTTTTTTCTTTTGTAATTATTGAATCGGTGATCAATTTGAATTTAAAATCATTTTCTCTTTTTAATTCGATATCGGAAATTCTTCCAACCATGATAACATCTTTTGTCATGCTCTCGATCGGCGGATAATGCGCTTCATTTCTATTTTGAAAACGGAATAACAACATCCCCAAAATGACAACCGGCAACAAAAAATAAACAAACGATGGAATATTAATGAATCGCTTTTTCAAGATTTTATAGAAACTTAAAAAACTTATAAGCGATAAAAATAATAGTATGGCAAGGAAAGAATAGCTGAAAGTAAAAATTGATCCCGCAATTATGCCGGCGGCAAAACAAATGGTGATGCTGATTAAAGGATAATGCTTCAGCATAAATTTTGGATGATGGCTTGTTTAATATCCGACAGATCAAAAATTGATTCCGATACTATTTTTGCATTGCGCCCCGCCGTTATCAATAACGAGGGATTCTTCGTATGCGTCTTAACGCTTAAGTCTTCAACATTCCCGTGATCGGAACAAAGGATAATTGAAAGTTTTTGTTCATCAAATTGAGAAAAAATAGTCAGCAGAAATTCATCAAGCTCGTGCAACGTTACTTCCGTATCCTCATCATATCTGCCGTGCCCGAGGTGATCGGTTAAAAAATACTCGAAAGCGGTGAAGCTGTTTTTGTAAGAGATATTTAAAAGATTTTCCGCCGCTTTTTTAGGTGAAATGGTTGGAAGATTGTAGCCGAGTTTGGTGTTCCATCGTCTATTTGTAATCTCCGCCGTTAGTGCATTCCCGGCAACTACTTCATCATAGCCGTTCAGTTTCATCGCATTAAGATTGCAGCTCAAAGTGGTAACGCTCAAACGCTTTTTACCGGAATTTATGTAATCAAAAAAGATTTGAGGATAGGCATTTGCGAACATGACATTTTTCTTTTGATCAACAAAATATTTGAAAATATTTTGCCGCTGAATAATCGGTATCAACGTAGAAAAAGGGAAAGGACCAAAGTGCTGCCCGATAATTTGCGGCGCTTTTACACCGCAGAAAATTGATGTTTGTCCGGTGCCGCTCTGCGGAAGTCCCGCAACATCCATTAATGCGTCAACCGGAGAAAGAAACATTTTACCGTTCTTTAAAAATTGCTTTTCGAGGTGAGGAATTTCGCCGAACAAATTTTCAAACGTCTTAAAACCATATTTGAAAAAAGGATTCCACTCATAATCTTTTTTTCCTATTCCGACGCCATCGAGAAAAAGGAAGAGAATATGGTTATCCGGATTTGTCATACGCTATTTCATTTTAGATTCAACCATGATAGTCACAGGACCTTCATTCACAATGTTTACTTTCATGGCGGCGCCAAAAATTCCGGTTTTAATTTTTGATTCTCCCAAATTCAATTTTAATCTCTTAACAAATGCATTGTACAACGGAATTGCAATATCCGGTTTCGCCGCATCAATAAAGCTTGGACGGTTCCCTTTCTGCGCGTCACCGTACAGAGTAAATTGCGAGATTGATAAAATTTCACCGTCAACCTCTATTACCGAAAGATTCATTTTATTTTCTGAGTCTTCAAAAATTCGAAGGTTACAGCATTTATCGGCTACAAAATTTACATCATCCATTGTGTCGGAAGTTTTAATCCCGAGAAGGAGCACCAATCCTTTTCCAATTTCCGCAAAATGATTTTCCGATTCAATTGTCACCGAGCCTTTACTTACGCGCTGCACCAATGCTCTCAATTCAATTCTCCTTTCACTACGCGGTCAATGCCGGCATAATCTTTCCACACTTGAACCGGAGAGTAATTATTAGCTTTGAAAAGTGATACAACATCCTCAGACTGTCCGGCGCCCACTTCGAAAAATATTTTCCCGTTAGTATTTAAATGAATTTTTTGCGTCTCAATAATTTTTCGGTAAAAAGATAATCCGTCGGAAAAATCCGTTACCGCAAAGTTGGGTTCATGTGCAGTTATTTCTTTTTGAAGAGTGTGAAATTCTTTTTGCGCTACGTACGGCGGATTTGAAACAATAATATCAATCTTTTCACTCAACTGAAGCTGCGTTGTGAGGATATCGGTTTCAACAAAAGTTATTTTTTCCAGCACCTTATTCGCTTCAGCATTGAATTTGGCTACCGAAAGCGCTTCCCTACTTTTATCCACTGCAATTATTTTAGCATTTTGCAAATTAGCCGCAAGAGCGATTGCGATAACTCCGCTTCCTGTTCCAATATCCAAAATAGTCATGCATGCATCTTTTTCAATTTGATTGAGAACCGTTTCAACGAGCAATTCGGTTTCCTGCCGCGGAATTAAAACATTTTTATTCACGGAAAAAATTAATCCGTAAAACTCAACGTACCCGAGAATGTATTGCAGCGGTTCACGATTTCCGCGTCGCTTGATATAACTCCGGTACAAATCAACTTCTTCCTGTTTAACCGGTTTATCAAATGAAAGATAGAGATCAAGTCGTTTACATTTTAACGATTCGGCTAAGAGCAGCTCGGCATTAAGCCTTGGAGATTCAATACTCTTTTGCTCAAAATAGGCGGTTGTTAAGTTTAAAAGTTCCAGCACCGTGTGCATACGTAAATTTTTTATCCAATTGAATTTGAAATATTGTAAATTGCAACAAATTTTTTTCAGTACACGGTCAAAATAAGAAAGTATTCCCTTTTTAAGAAGTTCAATGAAGTTGGAGAAAAATAAAATCCGAAAAATTCTCTGCATCAAGCTGCGAGGCATAGGCGATGTCGTCCTTTCTTCGATCGTATTTGATAATTTGTTGAAGGAATTCCCGGAAGCTCAGATAGATTATTTAACCGAACCGCCAAGCAAATCTGCTCTGGAAAAGCTCCCCTTCTTAAATGAGATTCTTCTTTATAAAAAGGATGAAAGATTTGCCGGACTAAAAACAATCACGAAAGTTTTTTTAAAACGGTATGATTTGATTTTAGATTTCTATACTAACCCGCGCACTGCAATGATAACCTTTTTGAGCCGAGCAAAATACCGCGCCGGATTTCCGTACCGCGGACGAACCTATGCATACAATTTATTTGGGCCGGCTGAACGCGCCAAATTTCATGCGGCTCAACTTCACGTTGAGTTTTTAAAAAACATTGGAATTTCAGCTGAATCAACAAAGCTCCACTTCGGTTTAGATGAAAAGGACATCGCATTTGCGGAGAAGTTTTTTTCAGATAATTTTGAACTAAATGATCTGGTGGTTGTGCTGAGTCCGAGCGGCGGATGGGAATCAAAAAAATGCGATCCGGTAAAATTTGCAGAAATTGCAGATGCGGTACATGAAAAATATCGTGCAAAGTTTCTCGTCCTTTGGGGTCCTGAAGATTATGAGGATGCAGTGGCAATAACAAAGCTTATAAAATGTTCTGCGATCCTTACACCGGCTACTTCAATTCGCGAAGGCGCTACCTTAATGGCAAAAGCAAAAATTGTTATCGCCAACGATAGCGGACCGATGCATATTTCAACTGCCGTTGGTACACCAACGTTAAGTCTGCACGGACCGACTGATCCGAATTTGCAAGGACCTTTTGGCGACAAACATGTGTGGGTGCGAAATGAATCGCTTGATTGTATTGGATGCAACTTATTGCGGTGTCCGCGGAAGCACGAGTGTTTTCTCGAGCTGCCGGTTTCGAGAGCGCTTGAAAAGTTCGATCAACTTGTTATGAAAAATAATATTTTTATTCACCATGAAATCACTTGAAGTATTTTTAAAAAACATTTTTCTTTTATTTCTACTTTTTCTAAATAGAAAGAATAAAATACAAAAGGGAAATTTTACGCTACCGCCGGGCTCTAAAATTCTCTTCATCCGGTTAAATCGAATTGGCGATGCGTTAGTTTCAACGCCGTTGCTTTCGGAAATTAAAAAAAATGCGGATGTTGAAATTCACATTCTTGCAAGCCAAACAAACCGTGTGGTGTTTGATGATTGCCCTTGCGTTGATCGAGTTCTGATATTTGAAAAAGGATTTAACAGCTTTCTTGATCTGCTGAAATTAATTGAGAAGGAAAAGTATGACGCAATAGTTGATTTGCACGATGATGTTTCTACTACCGTTAGTTTTTTAATCGCACTTGCTAAGGCACCGCTGAAATTAGGATTGAGAAAGTCAAACGCAAAAATTTATACACACACCGTCGAGAAAGCCGATCCGGAAAAGACTCATGTAATTGAACGAAATCTTGGACTGCTGGATTTATTCGGATTCAAGTATGATAAAGAACTCGTGAACATCGTTTACCAACCGAAAGAAGAATCAATTTCGAAGGTAGAGACATTCTTAAAGAATAAATTTAAAGAGAATAAATTTCTCATCGGTATAAATATTTCAGCCGGAAGCGAAGCAAGATTCTGGGGTGCGGAAAGATACCGGCTGCTTTATTCATTTTTTAAAAAGTACGACGTGAATATTTTACTCTTGTTATCAACCAGAGACTTAAAACATGCAATTAATATCAATACAAATAACGAGCCGTTATTTTATTCTCCATCGTTCGATGAATTTGCCGCTATGATTTCGAAACTTGATTTTCTTTTTACACCCGACACTTCAATCGTGCATCTTGCATCGGCATTTAAAATTCCGATGTTCGGTATTTACGTGCAATATAATACGAATGATTTGCCGTGGACGCCTTACCAATCTCGCAACGAAATTGTGGTAACGAAAGAACCCAATTTTATTAATTTATCATTTGAAGAAGTTATTCCTAAACTAAAACCATTTATAGAAAGTTATGTCAAAACTGTACCCAACACCATCGTGTAAAAATTTTAACGGCTACAAACCATGTCACCCGGATTATAATTGCTGGGAACACGGCTGTAAAGAAAATAATCCGGTCGGAACAAAAATATTAATTATAAATCTTGATGCCATGGGAGACGTCTTGATGACGACCGCACAATTGAAAAGCATTAAGAAAAAATTTCCCGCGTCATCAATTTTTTGGATTACGCTAAAACCGGCTGATCAATTACTGTTCAACAATCCGTTTGTTGATCAGGTGTTCAAGTATGATTTTGAATCGCTCTCCATTCTTAAGGAAATGGGATTTGATTATGCTTACAATATTGATAAATCACAACGATCTGCATCTTTGCTCAATTCGGTTTCTGCAAAATCGAAACTCGGATTCGGATTAAATGCAGATGGGAAAATTATTCCCGTGAATGACGGAGCTTTTTATAATTACCAACTCGGTATGGATAACCACTTAAAATTTAAAATGAATCAACGCACCGGACAGGATTATCTTGCCGAAACGCTTGAACTTGTGTATGAACGCAATCCATACGTTTACAACTTCACAGATGAAGAACTTGAATTTCAATTGAAGTATAAAAAGGAAGTTGGAATAGATGAAAAGGATCAAGTCATCGGATTCAATACCGGTTGCTCGCATCTTTTCCCGAATAAAAAAATGACGGTGGAACAACATATCCATTTAATTGAACGCTTCCTCAGTTACAATAAATATAAAATTATTTTACTTGGCGGACCTGAAGATACAGAACGAAATGCTCAAATAGCGAAACCGTTTGGAGAGCGTATTATCAACACTCCAAGCGCTATGGGAATCCGGCGGGGAGTTTGTTTTGAAAATCTCGCCGATGTAATTATCACCGGAGATTCATTCGGAATGCACATCGCAATTGCTCTGCAAAAATATATTATTGCGTGGTTTGGACTTAGCTGCTGGACGGAAATTGATCTTTATGATCGCGGCGTTAAATTATTTCAGAAAGATTTATTTTGCTCTCCGTGCTGGAAGAAATCATGTCCTTACAATTTAGAATGTGTTCAGCAGATTGATTTAGAAAAAATTGAAAATGAAGTAGTAAAATATTTTAATGGAAACTCTGCAAGATAAATTAGCTCTACTTTTTTCATTTGCAAAAAGGATCCGCCGACCGCTGTTGCTTGACGGCGCGATGGGAAGTTTGCTTCAGCAGCGAGGCGTACGCATGCATCCGCAATTGTGGATGTCTCATGCAAATTTATCACACCCGGGGAAAGTGATTGAGCTGCACAAAGCATACATAAACGCCGGAGCAGATATTATCACCACAAATACATTTCGCACAAATCCGGTTTCGTTAAAAAATTCACAAGAAAATATTTCTTGCAAAGAGCTCGTTTGCAGAAGTGTTGAGCTGGCGAAGGAGGCGATTGGCGACCGACAGTTGCTGCTTGCCGGATCAAATCCTCCGGCTGAAGATTGCTACCAAATAAAAAGAACAATTTCTCAAAAAGAAATTGAAGCGAATCATACTGAGCATATCGAATCACTCATGGATTCCGGTTGTCACTTTATTTTAAATGAAACGCAAAGCCATTTTGACGAAATAAGTTTTATCGCAAAGTTCTGCAGTAAAAATGCCATCCCATTTGTGATGAGTTTTTTTTTCACCGGTGAATTAAAATTATTGAGCGGAGAAAATCTTTTTGAAGTGATTAAAAGAATTGAGGAATACCACCCACTTTCCGTTGGTTTGAATTGCATCCAACCCAAAGTCTTTCAAAAAGTTTACGCCAAAATCACAAAGGAATGTAATTGGGGTTTCTACTTAAACTGTGGATCCAGCGTAATAAATAACGACAGCATAACGTGCGGCATTTCGCCCGAAGAATATACGCTTGAAGCAGAAATGTATCTCAAGAAAAATCCCTCATTTATCGGCGCTTGCTGCGGATCATCACCAAAACATACCAAAGCATTAAAAAAACTCTTAGATGAAAATAATTAATCTAAAATCACCGGCAAAAATAAATTTTGGCTTGAACATCGTTTCAAAGCGCGATGACGGCTTCCATAATATCGAGACAATTTTCTATCCCGTTGAATTACACGACGTTTTGGTCTTTGAGAAATCCAATAATTTTTCTTTCTCATGCAATAGTGAACTCGTTCAGAAAGACGAAAACAATCTTGTAATTAAAGCGCTTCATCAAATTGAAAATTATTTACAGAAGAAGTTTCCGGTTTCAATCATATTAGAAAAAAATATTCCGATCGGCGCCGGATTAGGCGGCGGCAGTTCAAACGCGGCGCACACACTCCTTGCAATAAATGAATTATTCGAACTTCGTTTAGAGGAAAGTATATTGCAGGAGATGGCTTTGCAGCTTGGTTCGGATGTTCCGTTTTTTCTTCATCCGGTTCCCTCTTTTGCGAATTCGCGCGGAGAAAAATTATCGCCAATTGCTTTTGAAATAACAAAACCAATACTCTTGGTTAATCCGGGCATTCATGTTTCCACACAATGGGCTTACCAAAATATAAAACCAAAATCACCGTCGATGTCGCTTTCAGCATTGAATTCAAAGAGCACGGAGGACCTTCGCTCATTAAATAATATTGTTGTAAATGATTTTGAATCGATTGTTTTTGCCGTGCATCCCGAATTGGCTGAGATAAAGAGAAAAATGTATGAATGTAATGCTGAATTTGCATTGATGAGCGGAAGCGGTTCAACCATGTTCGCGATCTTCCCGGATGAAAATTCTGCGAACGACGCTTTTCAATTGTTTTCAAAAAAGTATTTCACTTTTTTACAATGAAATCATTTTTAACTTTTTGTTTGATCTACTGCTCACTTTTCTTTTAATTGTTCATCACCATTATTACAAATTCATCCGCGTGAAGCCTGGGATGCCGCTGAGCCGAAACCATATACATCGCAAGTCCCTTCACAAATCACCATTCACCATGAAGGTGAAATTTTTGATCCTCAAAAAGAATCAAGTGAAGCGCACATAAAAAATATTCAAACGTGGGGCATGGGTGAAGCACGCAGTTGGAGCGATATCCCCTATCATTATTTAATTGATTTTGACGGAAACGTTTTTGAAGGACGAAATGTTTTTACTGCCGGTGAGACTGCAACGGAATATAATCCCGAAGGACATTTGCTGATTACCTGTCTTGGTAATTTTGAAGAACAAAAAGTTTCCGGCAAGCAGTTGCAAGCGTTGATTAATTTATCTACCTACTGCTGTAAAAAATATCAAATTGAACCGACAACTATTAAAGCCCACAGAGACTATACGAAAACGCTTTGCCCCGGTGAAGATTTATACCGCTACATTGAAAATGGTTTTATCCAACATGAAGTTGAAAATAAATTAAGTAACCGCTGATTCAAGAAATTCGACGTATCCTTTATCAGCATTCAATTTTGTTTTGATGCCGAAAGGGATAGTGTAATTCGATTTCCGGTGTCCGTGCGGAAAATTTTTAATAATCGGACATTCTAAATCTTCAAAATAATTACTAAACACTTCATCAAGTGTTAACGTTTTTTTTGCAGAATCTTTTTCGTTACAATCCGTAAATTCACCTAAAAGAATTCCCGATATTTTAGTTAAAATTCCGGCTAACGTTAATTGATTCAGCATTCGATCAACCTTGTACGGCGCTTCATCAACGTCTTCAAGAAATAAAATTTTATCTTTCATCTTCGGCAAGTAAGAAGTTCCAAGTAATGAAAGGATTAAAGACAAATTACCGCCGAGAATTTCTCCTTCTGCTTTTCCTTTGTTAAGCGAAACGAGCATTTCATTTTCCGGAAGAATGGCTTTATCAATTTTTTTAGTTGAAGTGATGGTTCTCCAGAAAATTTCCTCCGTGTAACGATTAATTTCCGAATGGAAATCTACCGCTACCATCGGTCCGGCAAACGTTACCAACTTTGCTTTCTGGTACAGTGCAAGTTGAAGCGCGGTGATATCGGAATACCCGACAAATATTTTTGGATTTTTTTCAATGAGTTTATAATCAATTTTATTAAGCAAGCGCGGGGAACCGTAACCTCCGCGGACGCAAATGATTGCGCGGATGTTTTTATTTGCGAACATCTCATGCAAATCATCAACACGTTCTTCATCGGTACCGGCAAGATAGCCGGAGTATTTCCCAACATTTTTCCCAACTTCAATGTTGTATCCAAGATGTTCGAAGTAGGATACGCCTTTATTAATGCGGGTGAGATCGTCCGGAGAGGATGCCGGAGAAATTATTCCGATTGTATCGCCGTTGTGCAGACTTTGCGGCTTTTGTGTTTTCATGGTGAACTCCTGCTCACAAATTTTTTAATGCTTCTTCTTCAGATTGATAAATTGAAAAGAGTTTGTGGAATCCGGAAATAGAGAAAACTTCTTCAATTTGTTCATTCATGGAAGAAAGAGCAAGCGCGCCGTTTTTCTGCTGAAGTAATTTTGTTAAAACGATTAATACGCGCAAGCCGGCGCTGCTTATAAAATTTAACTCGGAAAAATTAATCAACACCTTCTTTGAGCCTTGCTCTACCAAGGAGGTAACCGTTTCTTGAAAGCTTGTTGCTTGATTGAAATCAAGATTCCCAAATGGTGAGAGAATCAAGACGCCATTTATTTCACGTTGCGACATTTCCATATAAACCTCTAATTGTTAAATTATTTTTTTTGAAATTGTAATAATATTTTCCCCATCCTTGCGTTGATACTCAAAAGTATCCATCATCGTTTTTACCAGATATAATCCAACGCCTCCCGGTTTTCGTTCTTCAAGCGGAACATCTGCCGGCGGCGGAACCGTCAACGGATTAAACTCAATTCCGTCATCAACAAATTCAATCGTAACAATATCATTCGCAAATCTAATTTTAACTTTGATGAAATGTTTCTTTAAATCTGGATAAGAATAACTTATCGTGTTCACCAAAATTTCTTCCATCGCCAACCGGAATTTGTACACAACGGCTAAAGAAAAATTTTTCTCTTTGCAGAAAACTAAAAAATCATGTATCGCTTTTGAAACGTCATCCGGAGTGTTTGAAAGAATAAGATCAAGACTATTTGAAGACGCATGAGACATGGATTACGCTTCCTTCTTCGGCTTAATCCACTTAACCACAAATGCGGTAATATCGTCAGACTGAGGAGCTTCGCCCGAAAATTCCTTTGCAGCTTTTACGGAATTAACCACTAATTCTTTTACTGAACTTGCTCCTTGTGTTTTCAAAAACGCTTCCAATCGGCGATCGGAATAAAGCTCGTTGGATACATTCAGCGCTTCGGTGATGCCATCGGTAAAAAGAAATAGTTTATCGCCATCTGTTAAGGTCACTTTTTCAAGTTGATACTGATAATTCTCAACAATACCAACGGCAATATCACCCGTCTTTGCAACCGATTTTAGCTGACCGTTGGTAGATACGACGTATGGCAAATTATGTCCGGCGTTTACATACTCAACCTCGCCGGTTTTGATATTTATCCTTCCGAAAAAGATAGTAACGAACATGAAAGAATCATTTTCATTGCAGAGATCGTTATTCACTTTGGAAATAATTTCATTCAGCGGAAGTTCAATTGAAGTTGAAGCTTTGATCAACGTTTTGGTTACCGCCATAAATAACGATGCCGGAACGCCTTTGCCGGAAACATCGCCGATGGTAAAATAAACGTAAGAATTTTCCAGCAGGTAGAAATCGTAAAAATCTCCTCCAACTTCCTTTGCGGGTTCAATCACGGCAAAAATATCAAATTCATTTCTATCCGGAAAAGGAGGAAAAATTTTAGGAAGAATTCCCATTTGAATTTCGTGCGCAATTTTTAATTCGCTTTCCATTTTTTGTTTTGCAACCGTCGTATCCATCAAATTTTTAATGTACTGACGCAGAGAGGTCTTCATAAAATTGAACGATGCGGCTAAATGTCCAACTTCATCTTTTGATTTCGTCTCCGGGATTTCAACATCAAAATTTCCGGCAGCTATTTGATCAGTAGCGGCGGCAAGCTTGGTAATTGGGCGTGTAATCCGTCTGGCAAGAAATGCAATTGCAAAGATTAAAAGAATGGCGCCAACCAGATTGTAAAATAAAATATATCGCGTCAGCGAATTCAAATCCGCCATCAGTTCCTTATCCGGGATAATAACTCCGAGAGACCAATCGTTTGTAAGCAGTGGAACGTAATAAAGCCAAATATTTTTCTTATCGAGAAATTGTTTCAGAAAAACGAAATCTGAATTCCCTTTTAAAGCATCTTTTCCGAATTTCCTCACATCCAAATCATTATACCGTTCGGCAACACTGAAGATCGTTTCATTCATGATGAAATCTTTTTGCGGATGCGTTACAAACGTGCCGTCGTGCGAAATTAAAAAGGCGTAACCGTTTTGGTAGAGTTTCACATTTTTGACAATCTGTTCCAACCAATGAAGATCAATTTCGGCGCTCACAATGCCTGCACACATTCTTCTTCCGTTTTTAATCATATAAAACGGAACCGAAAAAGTTGCCAAAATTTTAGAGTTGTTATCTACATTGTAATACGGTTCGCTCCACATCGGCTCAAGCCGTTCCTTGGGGATAAGATACCAATCTTTTATGCGGTAATAATTTTCCGGTTGTTTCAAAAAAACCGTTTTCAAATTTCCGTTATTCTTATACACGTATGGAGCGTACTCCCCTTTTACTCCGAGAAACATATCCGGCTCAAAGGCAACGGTAACGCCGGTTACTTCTTTACTTGATGCGGTTACGTTCTGCAGCAGCGTCAATAATTCATTTTCAGTTAACGAGGAATGTTCCAAATGATATGCAAGTGTGTAGGGAATTTGTTCTACATTCGATAACGTTATTTCAATTTTATTTACGGTTGCAGATGCAAGATGTCTTGCATTCGAGCGGGCATTCGTTACCAGAATTTCGCGTGAACGATAAAAGTTACTCCCGAATATATAAAGAAAAATAGCCCCGCTGACTGTAATAATGGAGGCAACTAATTTTACCGCTAACGAATTTCTAAGGCTTACCATTCGGCGACCTATAAAATTCTTTGTATTGAATGTTTGAATGAATGTTCTTACTCTCTTTCAAAATTTGAACAACGTTATCGAAATCATGTTCACTCAGCTCACCGAGTTTTTGTCCGCTTTCAGGCTGAAATAATTTGTTCATCTGGCGCAGCATCCAGCGTTGGTGCATTTCATTTGCCGCATACTTCGCCTTAGTTAAATATTTCATTACAAGTTGCAGCGTTTCATTTTCATGCTCAAACGCATACCGCCAACCTTCTAAAGTTGCGGTAATAAAATCGTCGCATGCTTTTTTGTTCTGTTTATAAAAATCGTCAAGGACGTAAATACCATCCTCGGGAAAATTCAAATCGTAATCCTGAAATCGAAAAATTATCAAATCCGAATCATCGTAACCGAAATTTTTCAGTAAATGATATTCATTATAAAGCATCACGGAAGTAACATCCACAACATCGCGGATAAAAATATCCTGCGTTTCCGATAACGGGTACGGCTTTACCCGCAGTTGATATTTTTCAAAAAGAGCATTCGCTTGAATTTGAAAATCTTTTTGCCACAGAGCGACTTTCTTCCCGTTCATATCGCTTAGCGAATTAATTCCCTTCCCTTTTTTTGCAACAAGCATTAATGCTGATTTTTGAATAAGCTGACAGATATTTACAAGTTTAACATTTTTATCCCGAACTTGAAGAGCCGAAGTGAGCCAGGCGTCGGCAAGATCGGTCTTTTTCTCCGTAAGCCAATCTAATGATGACCGCGTTGGACCGCCGGTTAGCAGTTCAACATCCAAGCCGTATTTTTTATAAATTCCTTTTTCGTAAGCGATAATAAATCCGGCAAATTGCGCTTGAGGAATCCAATGCGGTAAAAAGCGAAGATGGGTTAGGTCGGACTGCTGCGGAGTTATGAAACATGTCGAAATGAAAAATAGACTGAGTACAAAAACTTTTTTCATGCGTAAGAATTTTGGGTTTTGTTTTAGGCAAGATAAGAAAAATTTACTCTTAAAAACAAAAAAGAAATTTTAGACCGTCGGAAAGAAGAGCGTTACGGAGGTCCCTTGCATCGGAGCGCTTTTAACGTCCAACGAAATATTTTGCAGCTCCGCTAACTTTTGAACGATTGATAAACCGAGTCCAACGCCTTTGTTATTTCTGTTGCGCGAATCTTCAACACGGTAAAATCTGTTAAAAATATTTTTCAATTCTTCTTCTTTCATTCCGATTCCGGTATCCGCCAACACTATTGCAGATTGATTCATTATCTTCTCTACGGAGAATGAAATCTTCCCGCCGAAATTAGTATAGGAAATTGAGTTGGAAAGAAGATTGTTCATTATAATCGCAATCATTGCGGGTTCGGCTTTTATGGCAACTTGTTTGTCTATTTGGGATTGAAGCGTAATATTTTTCTGCTGAAGAATTTGTGTGTAACGCCGACGCAAATCATCAAAAAGATTTTCACCGTCAATCGGCTGCGCAAAAACTTTTAACTGAGAATTTTCATATCTCGCTAAAAATAAAAGTTGATCCACCAGCTCGGACATTCTCTTTGTTTCATTCATTACATCGGAAATTTTTGCCGTGTATTGTTCCGGCGTTCTCGGTTTCCGAATCAACACTTCCAAAGTTCCCTGGATAACTGCAAGCGGCGTTCTCAGTTCGTGCGAAGCATCTGCGGTGAATTGTTTTTCGCGGAGTAACGCGTCTTCAAGCCGCGAGAGCAATTCATTAATGTTTTTACTCAATAAATATATTTCATCTTTATGCTTCGGAAAAGGAATTCGTTCGGAGAGATTTTCCTTTGTAATTTTTTCAGCAATTGCAATTACGTCATTGATCGGCTCAATCGTTTTACCCGCAATGGAACGGGAGATTGCGAACAAGGCGATCAAAAAAATCGGGTAGGAAACGACAAGCACGACGAGAAGATTTTGCAGCACCATCGTCGCTTCTTTTAAAGGAATGGCAATCAAGATTGTGCCGAGAAATTTTTTATCTTTACTCAGTATCGGCGCTTGATACTGCCGCACCGGTTTTCCGTTCAGCATGGTAGAGAAATATATTTCATCCATGTTCCCTTTATCGAAAACTAACGATTCTTGCAGTAAGTTGGAAGTTTTTTGGATATCCGATCCGAGCGTATCCATCACTTGAACAAATACCGGCGTGGCTTCTACCTTTCCGTGCCCTCCGGCTGCCCAGGTAAATGGGTGTTTAAAAATCATTTTCCCATCAACAATTTTATAATCTGAAATAAACTCGTACGATTCTTCTCTTAACTGGCTATCCATTTTTTCATAAACGGAACTATCAACCACCAAATAAATCGTAATAAACAAAACAAGAATAAGGAGGGCTGTGGCTAACGAATGGAATGTTGCAATGCGGTTCCGCAGCGTGAAATTCATTCACGCTCCCTAATGATATATCCAATTCCTCTAATCGTCTGAATGATATTTTCGCTGTTGCCGCTTTCAAGTTTTTTTCTTAAAAAATTTATATAAACATCCAGCGATGAACTATCGGTTTCAAAATTTATTTCCCAAACTTCTTTGATGATATCATTTCGCGTGCAAACCTTTCCCTTATTTTTTAAGAGATAATAGAGGAGAGAAAATTCTTTTTTGGTTAAATTGATCTCGACGCCATCTTTTAATACCTGGTGCGTGGTAACGTCGAGAGTAATGCCGTCATACGATAACGTGGTCGGGTCATCGTCTCCTTTGCGTAATTGAACTTTAATACGGGCGAGAAGTTCTTCAAATTGAAAAGGTTTTTTTATGTAATCATTTGCGCCTGCTTCTAAACCGGTAACGGTATCTTGCAATGTATCTTTAGCGGTAAGAAAAATAATGGGGATTTTTTTATTTGATTTCCGGACTTGCTTGGTAATTTCAATTCCGGATATTCCCGGAAGCATCCAATCAATAAGGATAAGATCGTACATCCGGTTCATAGCAAGCTCAAGCCCTCTTTTCCCATCGAGCGCAATATCAACTGAGTAATTTTCATCCTCAAGTCCGTCTCGAAGAAAGTTGGCGATACCTATTTCATCTTCAACAATTAAAATATTCATGGGTTATATTCATTACTAAAAAAAGCATGCGTTTAAAAGCGTTTGGAAAGATCAAAAAATACATTGCCTTGCGTATTCTTTTTCTCAAAAATTCCTTCGTAACTTATCGTAGCGTATATATTGAACGGAATGCGCACAGACATTTCCAACCCGGCAATGACCTGCTTCATTGCTACGGGGTTATTCACAAATTGGTATTTAATATTTCTAATTTCGCCGGCAACGGAAAGGTCGTCATCCCAAAACGATTTATTTACCCGGAATGCAATTTGCGCACCTTCAGAATAGCTCGAAATCAATTTTAAAAATGAAAGACTTCCATCCATCTGCGCATAAGGAATTTGATAATACGATAGCGTGCTTCCGAAATTTCGGGCAGGTTTTGCGTCGCGTTTTTGAAAACGATATCCGCCGTTTGCCGTTATCGATAATTGAGATGTTGGTCTAATGTACAAGTTCGCCGAATACCCCTGGCGCATTTCATTCTCAATCAAATAATCGAGAAGCGATTTATAGGTTTCGTAATACACAACATTTTTTCTCGCATCGTAATTGAACGACGCGGAAATTATCCGCACCGGAGAATACCGGATTGAAAGAAAAAGACTGGTAAGGCTTACGGTGTTTTTATTTGCACCGCCAACCTTTTTAAACATATCAACTTCGGATGAAGCGAAGAAATACGTTTTAGGAAGAATGTCGTTCGAGTGCTGTAAATAAAGGTATCTGCGGTCTGTCTTAAAATTATTTGTTTGATTAAATACCGCAATTGTATTTTCCATTGTTGAGGACTGAAGTGAGTCAATCCTTCCGGCGTAACCGCCAAATTGAAATAACTTAATGTTGTAGCCGTAATCGGAAAAGTTGGGACGCGACCCAACCACAACACCGGTGTAGTATTTCGAAAAAGAGTATTCATACTGCGCTCCGTCAATGGTTCCAACATTTGAAATACGGGGATTTAAATGTCTGCCGAACCAGAAAAGCGATTGCGTTGTAAGCTGATATGAAATTCCCAAATCATAAATTTTTAAAGCCTGCCCAAGATTTTTCTTTACCTTAGCCCAATCTTTTACGTTGTACGAAAAATTTATAAATGATGAGAACGAAAATTTTGAGTCTGCAATCTTATCGGCTCCGAATGAGAGTGAATACCGCCATCGCTGCAAATCACCGCGGCTGCTCACGTTATCAAATTGCGAGACGGACTGCATCGAGAATCTGCCGTAATAATTTTTCGGAGTAAATATTTTCTTCACCGCTTTGTTTCCCGCAATCGAAGAGAGCGAGTCAAGTTTTTCACCTCCGGCGCGTTTTGCATCTTTTAATTCAACCGCTTCTCTAAAGGCAATCATCTTTTCGTTTTCTTTAATAGTAACCGTGCCGAGCCTTTCACCGGCAGCCGATGTACTCGAAAGAAATTTAACCTGCATTGCGCGAACCAACTTCCCTTCATTCAATACAAAAAGTGTATCGCCAACGTTCATATTTTCGGTTGAAATAAACTTAACATAAACGTTCTGAGATGTTTGATACGTAACCGTTCCTTCTATTTTTTCAATCTGTATTTGAGAAATAGACTGCGTGCTTATCAATGCAATTATCAAAATAAAATATTTAATCAGTTCGTGCTTCATCAATTTATCGGGTCTTTAATAAAGTGTTTAATTGCTTCTCCCTTTCCTTTCGGATGGCACCGATAACACTCAGAACTTACATAAGAATATCCGTTCACTTCACCAACGTGTTCTTTATCGGTAGAGGATTTTGGATGGCAATTTCCGGATAAACAAGTAAATACAGAATAACTTGCAGTATTATGACACGTAGCGCAGCTAATATTCGTATGCTTCCCCGAAGTGATCGGAAAATATTTCGTATGGTCGAACGTTGCCGGTGTCCATGCAGAAGTTTTATGACAATCGGCGCAAGCGGTAGTAAAACCAGCGGTTATGTGTTTAGGATTTGTTGTCGCATCATATTTTGCTTTATGGCAGCTATAACAATCTGTTGGAGTATTAGTGTAACCGGTTGCATGGCAGTCTGCACAAGCCACCGATGTATGAGCGCCGGTTAATGGGAATTTTGTATTCGCATGATTAAATGTTGAAGGCGTCCAGGCAGTAGTTGAATGACATGTTGTGCAATCTGTAGAAAACTTTGCGGCAACATGGTCCGGGTCTTTTACTCCATCATAATTGGATTTATGACAACCATAACATTGCGTATCGGTTCCGGTCGTTTTTCCAACATGGCAATCTCCGCACAGAGCTTTTGAATGTCCGCCGGTTAGCGGGAAATTGGTTGTTGTATGTGAGAAGGAAGAAGGAATCCACGCTGCTGAAGTATGGCAAGATTTACAATCGGTGCTTAATCCTATAGTAACATGATTTGGATTTTTAGAATTTGCAAAACTCTGTTGATGACAGTCGTTACAAACTTGCGATGTACCGGTGGTTTTTCCTTTATGACAATCCGCGCATGCAGCTTTTGTATGTCCTCCCGTTAATTGAAAGTTGGTAGCCGTATGCGAGAACGATGATGGCGTCCATCCATCCGATGTATGACATGTTTTGCAATCGGTACTCAGTCCAACTGTCTGATGATTCGGGTTAATGGAATTCGTAAAATTACTCTGATGACAATCATTACAAACTTGCGAAGTGCCGGTAGTTTTTCCTTTATGGCAATCTGCACACACTGTGGTAGCATGTTTTCCAGCTAATTGAAAATTAGTAGCCGCATGAGAAAATGTTGCCGGCTTCCATCCATCCGAAGTATGACATGTTTTACAATCGGTGCTCAATCCAATTGTTTGGTGATTCGGATTAATGGAATTCGCAAAATTACTCTGATGACAATCATTACAAACTTGCGATGTACCGGTAGTTCTTCCTTTGTGGCAATCTGCACAAGCTGTAGTAGCATGTTTTCCAGCTAATTGAAAATTAGTCGCTGCATGAGAAAATGTTGAAGGTTTCCATCCATCCGAGGTATGGCATGTTTTGCAATCGGTGCTCAATCCAATTGTTTGGTGATTCGGATTAATGGAATTCGCAAAATTAGTCTGATGGCAATCATTACAAACTTGCGATGTACCGGTAGTTCTTCCTTTGTGGCAACCGGAACAAGCGGCAGTAGAATGTTTCCCGGAAAGTTGGAAGTTGGTTGCCGCGTGGTTAAACGTTGAAGGCTTCCATCCGTCGGCATTATGACACGACTTGCAGTCACTCGATAAGCCGAGTTGTTGATGATTTGGGCTTGCAGAATTTGCAAAACTATTTTGATGACAACTCGAACATTCCGGTGAAGGCGGGGTTGTATTTGACGGAAGATGGCAGCTTTCGCACGGAGTTGTTAAATGCGCGCCGCTTAACGGCAGCCGTGAAGAATTATGATTAAACGCTCCCTCAGCTCTTCCCGTTGGATGACAGCGGTAACACTCGGAGCTTACATAGGAATAACCATTTACTTCTCCAATATGTTTGCTGTCGGTGCTGCTCTTAGGATGACAACCGCCGCTAATGCATGAAAATTGCGCATAACTTGTCGTTGTATGGCAAGATGCACACGCTATCCCGCTGTGTTTGCCTGAAGCAATCGGAAAATATTTCGTATGATCAAAAGTAGCCGGTGACCATGCTGTGGTACTATGACAATCTTTACACGTGGTCGCAAATCCGGCAGTACTATGTTTTGGATTTGTTGTTGCATCATATTTTGCTTTATGACATGAGTAACAATCGGTTGGAGTTCCCGTATAACCGTTTGCATGGCACTTTGAACATTCAACGCTTGTGTGTGCGCCGGTTAGCGGAAAATTTGTAGTTGCATGATTAAACGTTGATGGCTTCCATGCGGTGGTTGAATGACAGGTAGTACACGTCTTGGGGAAATTTGAAGTGACATGGTTCGGATTTGTCGTATTGTCATAATTTGTTTTATGGCACGAATAGCAGTCTGTAGAAGTTCCTGTATAACCGTTTGAATGGCACTGTGCGCAGGAAACCGATGTATGCGCTCCCGTTAATGGAAACTTAGTTGTAGAATGATCAAACGTTGCCGGTTTCCATCCGTTGGTTGAATGACATGTTTTGCATGTAGTGGGAAACTGCAATGTAACGTGATTCGGATTAGTTGTATTATCATAATTCGTTTTATGGCAAGAGTAACAGTCCGTTGAGATATTTGTGTAACCGCTTGCATGGCACGAAATACAGCTGGTGGTTGCGTGAATTCCTGTTAAAGGGAAATTGGTTGTAGCGTGATTAAAGCTTGATGGAATCCATGATGTAGTAGTGTGGCATTTTGTACAATCTGTCGGAAATTTTGCTGCGACGTGTCCCGGATTTGTTGTTGCTTCAAACGTTCCTTTATGGCATCCGTAACAATCTGTTGGAGTATTTTTATACTCGGCGCTATGGCATTGATTACAATTTAACGCCGTATGGGCGCCTACTAAAGTAAAATATTGCGTGTGATTAAATGAAGTCGGTTTCCATCCGTTAATGGTATGGCATGTTGCGCACGCCGTACTAAAGCCCGCCGAAGTATGTTTCGGATTTGTAGTCTGCGCATAATTAGTTTGATGGCATGAGTAACAATCCTTTGATAAACCTTTGTATGAACCAACCTGGTGGCAACTGAAACAATTATTTATTTTATGTTTCCCTTGCAGCGGGAAAAAATCATGTGCAAACGACGCATATCCCCAAGCTGCATCCGTAAAGTTATGGCACGATTCGCAATCGGTTGAAAATCCGGATTGTGCATGGTTGGGATTTTGGGTTGCTAAATAATTTTGCCGATGGCAATCGTAACACTTCACACCTAACGGTTCAAAATTTAATTCGGAATAGTGAGTATGGCATTGCTGGCAATCGGCTTTTGCATGCTGCCCGAGAAGCGGAAAACGCGAACGCTGATGTATATCTGAAATATTTTTTATCAGCCAGGCATTTGGCGTGTGGCAGTTGCTGCACTGATTTGATACCGTATTTTTGTGAATATCTTTATGACACGAAACGCACTCTGTCTTCGCTTCGCTGAATTTTAAAGTCGCGTGGCACAGTTTGCAATCAACATTTTTATGTTGACCGACCAATGCAAATTTTGTCGCTTCGTGTTTAAATTTCTTTTCAGCCGGAATCTCTTTCCAGCTTGTAGAAATGTGGCAATCCGAACAATCAAATTGAAGCGTTCCATGCGGAGAAGTTTGAGCAGACAGTCTTCCCGCAAGAAGCAAAAAAACGATTAAGAGTGACAGGTTACGCATTTGAATTCTTCCAATTTAAATTTTATGAAAGTTACTGAACCGTCAGTTACCATTTTATGACACCGGTTACACGCTACCGCCTGATGCCCGCCGGCTAACGGAAATTTCGTTTTTTCATGATCAAATTTTTCTGGTTTCCAGTTTTCAAAAGTATGGCATCGTTCACAATCATTTTTGTCCGCTACTTTAAATTGCGCATAATGAACATCACGATGACAACTTTCACAACGGCGGGAGACGGAAGCAAATTTGATGGTTACAGTGTCTGCAAACTTTTTCTTTTCATGACAGCTTTCACAAGAAACCGTTTTATGTTTTCCAAGAAGACCGAATTCCGTTTTGTCATGATCAAAATTCACTTTTTGCCAGCTCTCGGTACTATGGCAATTGCTGCATTCGTCATTTCCCATGAACTTAGCTTTTATTTCTTCATTATGAATATTTTTATGACATTCAATGCATCGCTTTCCAAGTTGTACAAAATGCCAATCTTTTTCTTTATAATGACACAACTTGCACGTTACAGCCAAATGGCTTCCGGTAAGTTGAAATTTTCCAAGATTATGTTTCTCAATTGTATAAAGTGACGGCGTAAAATTTTGCTCGGTATGGCATTCTGCGCAATCTTTCGTTTTGCCGTCTTTTACAAAAGCGCCTTTGTGATAATCTTTATGGCAATCAATACAAAGCGCATGTTTTGGTTTGGAAGTGAGACTGCTGCCGTGGCAATCGCCGCACTTCACTTCAATATGTTTTCCAACCAACTTGAAATTAGTTTTGCTGTGATCGAATTGTCCGGTTTTTAATAAGGAAAATCCGGCAACGAGGTGACACTTTTGACAATCTTTCCCAAACTTTCCGGCGTGAACGTCTTTATGACAATTTTCGCACGAGCTGAATTGAAGTCCTTTAAATTTTTGAAAATCTTTGCCGTTCCGTTTTTCAGTCTTATGGCATTTATCGCATTTAACTTCAACGTGTTTGCCGGTTAGTGGAAAGGCTGTTTTGCTATGGTCAAAAGATTTAACCGGTTTAAATCCTTCAGGTGAATGGCAATTTGAGCATTGCGTCCCTAAAGTACCCTGGTGAAAATCAACGTGACATGATTTGCAATCTTGAGCTAATCCTAAAAAAGTTTTCTTTCTTTTTGCGATTGATTTATCTGCAATAAATTTTGCCTGGTGGCAGTCGTTACATTTTACATCTTTATGTTTGCCTTCCAGCGTGTAAGATGTTTTCCGGTGGTCAAATCCTTTTTGCTCAAATCTAATAATCTCAAATGAAATACCGTTATGATCGCTGTGGCACTTGAAACAGTCTTTTCCCTTAACATCACTTGATGCGTGATACCCGTGATTAGCCTTTATTAACGCGCTTATTTCTTTATGACAGCTCAAACATTTTGCATTAAGCACTTTGTCGCCAAGCTCGTGGCACTTGTTGCAATTTGAGAGTCCTTCCAAATTTTGATGCGCGCGCGTAAGTTTTCCGGGTGAGATTTGTGCAGTTACAGTTACTGCGCATAAAATCAAAAAAACCATCAGGAGAGAGTTAATCTTTTTCATCAATTTTTCTTATGTGATAAAATTGCTTCACCGAATTTTTTAGTAATACCAATTCCTATTTTTTCAAGAAATTTAGTCGGAAGTTCACCGCCGGCAAAAATGTACACCAAATCATTTCTTAATTTCTGTAACTCTTCGTACCCTTCTATTGCAATATGAACTTCGCTATCGGTAATTTCAATTACATTCGATTTAAAGAGCACGCTGATTTTCTCCGACTTATTATACTCGTTTATCCGTTCCAAATTTCTCGGTTTAATTCTCGAAAAACTGTCTGCCCGGTAAGACAACGTAACACCATTCCCTTCATCGGCAAGAAGAATTGCGGATTCAATTGCGGAATCTCCGCCGCCCACCACCAGCACACGCTGATCTTTGATGTGCTCGGGTTCTAAAAGTCGATAATACACTTTTTCTTTTTCTTCTCCCGGCACATTCAATTTTCTCGGTGAGCCACGGCGTCCAATAGCCAACACAATCCCATTTGTAGTGTAACTACCTTTTGAGGTTTTCACTTCAAAGTAATCTTGGCTCTTTTCAATTGATTCAACTTTTTCAAGCTGATTAACCGTAATATTATTTTTTGATAAAATCTCATTCCATAATGAAATCAGTTCATCTTTCGAAGTTTCAAAAAGTTTTAGTCTTCCGTGAAGCGGAATATCAACCGGAGTGGTCATAACAATTTTGGAGCGCGGAAAATGATAGACCGTTCCTCCAAGCGTTTCTTGTTCAACGGTTAAGAAGCGAAGATTATTTTTCTTTGCGGTCAGGGTTGCCGCAATCCCCGCCGGTCCGGCGCCGACAATAACAACATCGTACTCTGCTTTGGCAGATTTTACTAATTTTTTTGTGAGCGATTCAATCGCTTGTTTGCCTTGCTCAATTGCATTTTTGATGAGTCCCATTCCGCCAAGTTCACCGGCAATAAAAACCATCGGAATGTTCGTTTCAAATTCCTGACTAATATGCGGGAGTTCAACTCCTCTTTTTTCCGTACCGATACATAACGAAATTGCAAGCACCGGACACGCATGGAAACAAGCACCGTGACCAACGCATCGTGAAGTATTTATTGTTTTTGATATTCCGTTCACCCATCCGAGAATATCTTTTTCGGGACAAGCTTCAATGCACGCGCCGCTGCCGATGCAATTTTCAGAGCTTATTACCGGGTGAAGCGAGACAGGTTCATGAAAACCAAATTCTTTTGCTTTAACAATTTTCGCTTCGGTGCTTTGCGAACGTTTTTTCGTTTTTCGTAAATAGATAAACATCACTAAAAAAACGATGCCGAAGACAAAGCCATAGATGAGAATATTTTCGATTAATACTTCCATATTAAAAAATCCACTTATATCCGAAAACGATGGTAACCGCAACATGAATAACCATAATAACAAACATTGCAACCGCAAACGGCAAATGAACGATATGCCAATAATTGAACAACCGCTGCATGGTTCGAAGCATTCCGATTTTTCTTGTTAAAGCGATTTTTGCTTTAAAGAGTTTGATAATTTCTTTGAGCGAGTGTGCATTTGTTATTCCGGATTCTCGAAGTGATTTTTTTAATTGAGGAATTAATTTCCGCAGCGCAAAATAATCAGTGATCATAACGCTGAAGCTTTTGGAAAATGTTAGCTCGGTATATTTTTGAATCATGAAATGATGTTCAAAAGAATCGATGAGAGATGCGGAAAGTTTAAACTCGTTACTTAAGCGAACGGATAATTCTTCATCCATCTTATGAATTTCTTTAAGATCGAGTTCCTGCCCTTGGATAGACCTTGGAATTTGAATGTAAATAAATCTTCCGATAACTCCGCTTGCCACAACCGCTACCATACTCCAAAAGCTTACGGCAACAATACCGCCAAATTTAAAAGCTGTATGAAAGAGAATAAAAATGGGACCGAGCGTGCATAAAAAAATATGGAACTCGAGCCAATTTTTTAAATACCCAAATTGGAAAAGTTTCCGCGTTCGTTTTCGTATCATATAAACGGCAACGCCTACAATCATCATTAGCGTACCGAGAATTCCGAGTCCATGTCCGATTATTCCGCTCGGTTTATACTGCGAATGAATTGAAGAGAAAACTCGCTCGGTTAACGGTAATGAATAATAAGCATAACTGTTTATAGTTAAAATAATTACTGAAGTTATGCCAACCAGAAAAAAGAGTCCGATATACAGTTTATGGAGAGTTTTATTCATCTTTGCCGTTATTTTTTAAAGGAAATAATATTAAATAAAAATCAATTTAAAAGGTCGCTTCAAATTACTTTCTTAAAAATACCTTAAAAAAATGTAACCCCTTATCCGGAATGTTTTAAGTAACATGCAAATTGCAAGTTTACTTATTTATGTCGATATAAAACCGGTTACTCCGGAATAAAAAAAATAAAAAAGGTTATTCGGAAGTTGTATCAATTTAAAACAGCATGGGTATCTGTATTAAACGAGTAACTTCTGAATAACCTTAAATTAAAGAGAGAAAAAGATTAAAATCTTTTTCTTGGTCCGCCAAAACCGCCGCTGCCGCCGCCGCGATTTCCGCCGCCGCCGCTGCCGCCTCTAAATCCGCCACGGCCACCGCCGCCGCCTCTTCTATCGTCGGTTTTTGGGCGAGCTTCATTAACAACTAACTTTTTGCCTTTGACTTCTTTAGTGTTCAACTCGTCAATGGCTTTTTGAGCTTCGGTTGCAACAAGCATCTCAACAAAACCAAATCCTTTTGAATCTCCGCTAAAAAGGTCTCTAATAACCTTTACTGATTTGACTTTACCGTAAGCTGAAAACTCAGCCATAAGGTCATCGTCAGATACTTCACGAGATAAATTACCTACGTAAATGTTCATAATAGTACTCCGATCAATTTGTTAAAAAAAATGATAAAAGCGAGAACTGTTTCTTTAATGAGGTAAACAAATCAGAGGAGAAAAAAGCACATGCTCTTGTTTATAAACGATCAATAAAAGAATCCACAACAAGTGGATAAAAGTAACGGTGTCGAATGTGTTTGAGTTTTTTGCTTCCAAATTACAGGAAGTTTCGATCCTAAACTTTACAGATACCCATCTTTTCAAAAAACACAGTGAAATATATGTGGAATAACTTACATATCCTATTTTAAAAATTATTTCGAGAGCAACATTTTTCTGGTCTGCAGCCGGTTGCCAACCTTCAATTGATAGAAAAAAACTCCGCTTGAGAGTAGTTGGTGGTTTGTGGTTTGTTGCTCATTGAAAATTATTTAATGTTTCCCCGCGGGTTTGACTTCTTTTTTCAGAGTTGCGACTTCTGAAATTTATAATCTTGGATTTTTAGCAATCCAATCTTTAATATAATCTATCGTAGCGGTTGTAGTAGCGCCTGGCGTGAACAACTCGCCAACGCCGAGTTCTTTTAATTTCTTAATATCATCTTCGGGAATAATTCCGCCGCCGGTTAACAGCACATCATCCATTCCTTTTTCTTTCATCAACGTAAGAATTTTCGGAAAGATCGTCATGTGCGCGCCGGAGAGAATACTGATGCCGATCGCATCAACGTCTTCTTGCAGAGCAGCTTCAACAATCATTTCGGGAGTTTGCCGCAAACCGGTATAAATAACTTCCATTCCGGCATCACGTAACGCGGCGGCTATAACTTTTGCTCCGCGGTCGTGACCGTCGAGTCCGGCTTTTGCAATAAGTACTCTGATCTTTCTTTCCATACAATAATTCTCCAATTAAAATAAGATAGCTGATTTTATTTTTGCTGCCACAACATTCATTTCGCCGTTTCCATATTTTTTCAAATCCATTTTAAATTTGTATCCATCCGTTTTAAAGCGGGGAATGATATGAAAATGACAATGAAAAACCGATTGCCCCGCAGCGCTTCCGTTGTTTGATAAAATATTATACCCATCCGCCTTTAGACCATTAACTACGCCAACCGTTAGATGCCTGACTACCGAAAACATTCCCTCAAAAAGTCCGGTTGGAAGTTCAAGAAAATTTTCATAATGCGTTTTGGGAATCACAAGCGAGTGTCCGATGTTAAAAGGATTGATGTCGAGAAAGGAAATAATATTTTCATCTTCAAACAGAATTTCTGCTTTTGCGGTTTTCCGGGCGATATCACAAAAAATGCATTTCATAAAGTGTTGCTGTTGCTAATCAAAATTTAACAAATATTTTTTCCTTTTAGAAAAAACTCCGAACAATCCTCCGGTGTGAATGAACAATGTGCGAGATTGCTGAGAAGTTAGGAACAAATCGTGATACGCTTTAAACGCTTTGCCGGTGTAGGTTGGATCGAGAACAATGCCGGTAGAACGAGCAAATTTTTTAATGAGCGAAATTTTGTCGTCACTAATATGTTTGTATCCTTCTTGCGAAAATCCGTCCACTATTTCCAATTGTTTGGGATTGAGCTTTATTTTCAATCGAAAATCTCGTATCACTTTTTCTGCAAGCGATAAAATTTTCTCTTCAATTTCAGATTTCGGATAGAGAACATTCACCGCAAATATTTTTAGATTTTGTTTTTGTAGAAGCGAACCAACAAGTAATCCGGCTGAAGTGCCGCCGGAACCCGAAGCGGTGAGGATGGCATTGCACTTTGGAAAAATATTTTGCTCTTGCATTTCTTGAACTGCATGAATGTAGCCCCAAATCCCCAGCGGAGAAGAACCCCCTTCGGGAATAAGAAAAACATTCTTCCCTTTTTTTTCAAATGCTATTTTTTCTTCCGTCATTATTTCGTTTGCGTTGGCAAATTCATTTTTTGAAAGAAATCTCAATTCACTTTTAAGAACGTTATCAAGAAATAAATTGCCGTCGGCGTTGGAAGATTGTTTCCCCCAGAGGAAGAGTTTACTTTTTATTCCTAATGAAGCGGCAGCAAACGCAGTAGCGCGCGCGTGGTTTGACTGTTCTCCGCCGCAAGTATAAATGTACTCTGCTTTTTCTTTTTTAGCTTGAAAAAGAAGATACTCCAGCTTGCGGATTTTATTCCCCGAAGTTTCCATTCCGGTAAAATCATCACGCTTTAGATAAAAAGATTTCCCTTCAAAAGAAATTTTTTGAAGTGGAGTTGGAATATTAGCCAACGAAATTCTTTTGGGAATAATCGGCGTTTTCACTTTTCTTTTTTCTTCAAATATTTTTTATAAAACGCTTTCGCATGTTCCAAATCTTCCGCCGTATCAACAGAGTAGCTGTCATATTCTGTCTCCACAACTTTTATTTTGATACCGTTCTCAAGCATCCGCAGTTGTTCAAGTTTTTCGGTATTCTCAAGATCCGTCGGTTGGAGTGAAGTGAATTTTAATAAGGCGTTTCGTCGGTAAACATATAATCCGACGTGCTTAAACATATTAGCCATTTTAAGTCCTTCGGCAATCGTTGCAGCATCCCGCACAAAAGGTATCGGCGAACGAGAAAAATAAAGAGCAAAACTTTGATAATCGAAAACAACTTTTACAACAGAAGATGATTTGAGTTCGGAGAGAGCAGTAATTTTTCGCGCTAAGGTTGAAACGGAAATTGCCGGATCAAACAACAACGGTTCAACGGCTTCATCTATCATTCGTCCCGGAATGAACGGTTCATCTCCTTGAATATTTACAATTATTTCCGCCGAGGGAAGTTTTTTTGCAACGTACGCAATTCTATCCGAGCCGGTTGCAATTTCCTTTGGCGTCATCATCACTTCAGCGCCGAATGATTTTGCAGCTTCCGCAACGCGTTCGTCATCCACGGCAATAATTATTTTGTGAAGTAGATTTGATTTTGATGCTGACTCATACGTATGCTGTATCATCGGCTTATTCCCGATTAATGCAAGCGGCTTGCCGTACAATCGTGAAGATGAAAATCGCGCCGGAATAATGCCAACTATCATCTTCTGCTAACCAATTACTTTCGGCACGGTAAAAAATTCTTCATCTTTGCCCGGAGCATTTTTCAATGCGTCTTCCCTTTTAATTGATGGTTTCAATTCATCTTCTCGAAAAACATTTTTCATTTCAATCGGATGAGAAAGAGGTTCAACGTTTGAAGTATCAAGTTCATTCAACTTATCCATGTGAAGTAGAATTTGATTCATCTCTTTCGTTAAATGTTCAATTTCCGACGCATTGAATTCAAGCCGTGCGAGGTCGGCAATTTTTTCTACTTCTTCTTTTGTAACTGCCATCGTTAATCCTTTTTATTTGCAATAATAATTTGTCGTACGTGTTCCATCAATTCTTTTTCATCTTGCCGGTTCGTCATATTCGTTGTTTCAATCGGTTTATCATAGTGGACATGAATGGTTCCTTTATTAATCTTCAGTTTTCCCTTTGGCATAATCGCCGCGGTTCCGCTGATTGATACAGGAACAATCGGGTAACCCACGCGCGAAGCTAAATAAAACGCGCCGCGTTTAAACGGAAGCACCTCACCGGTTTTGCTGCGTGTCCCTTCGGCAAAAACTAAAACCGAAATTCCTTTTTTCAAAATTGTTTCTTTAGCTCTATCTAAACTTTCCATCGCACGATCTGCTTTTTGCCTATCTATCACAATGTACGGACCCGCTTGAAGCGCCCACCCGAATATTGGAATTATTGCGAGTTCTTTCTTAAATATCATTACTGCGCGATCCGGGAATGAAGCCTGCATTGCCAGAATATCGTACATGCTTGAATGATTGGAAACATACACATGCGGTTTTGATCTATCAAAATTTTCCAATCCGCTTGTGGTAAGTTTTATTCCGCTTACAAATAATCCGCCGTAAGAAAGAAGACGCGAAATCCAGAAATAGGAAGTGAAGGTTCGATCAACTATTGCACTTACTAATGCGAGCGCCGAACAAAGAAATAGGTGAAGGGTAACCGCAAATAATTTCAGATAAGTAATCATGTAAGCTCAACTTTATTTTTTTGTATTGATGAGAGAATTGCGTTTTTTCTTTTGTTGATTGAAGGATGACTGTAGAAAAACCATTCTACAAACGGATGAGGATCTCTATCACCCAAATTCTGTTCGGTCAGTTTGTCAAGCGTTTGCAAAAACGCTTCATGTCTTCCGGTAGTTTCAATTGCAAAAGCGTCGGCTTCATATTCATATTTTCGTGAAATACTATTAGAAACCGGCTGGAGCAATAATGAAACAATCATTCCCCACAATGCCAAAACCGGAAGCGCATAAATCTGTGTAAGTTTTTCCGCATCGAAAAATGGAAGTGAAAGCGCGTAGAGTTTGGCGATCAAAAATAATGTTAGAAAACTGAAGCACGTTCCGAGAAAAATATTTTTGAGAATATGTTTCTTCTTGTAATGGCCGAATTCATGTGCCAGAACGGTTTCAACTTCATCAAGAGAATAATTTTCCAGCAGCGTATCTGCAAGTAAAATGCGTTTCGATTTTCCCAATCCTGTAAACGCGGCGTTAGCTTTTTTTGTCGTTTTGCTCATGTTAAACGAAAATACATTTTCAACCTTCATCTGTGCAATTTGAGCAAGCCGGATAATTCTTTCTTTTAAATCTTCATTTTCAAGCGGAACAATTTTATAGAAAAGGGGAAGAATAAAAACCGGAACAATACGAGCCAGCACAACCGAAACCAGAAAAAGAAAAATTGCGAACGGCAGCCACCAATCGCTGCCAAATTGCCTCATCACATAAAAGAAAAAAAGTAAAATCGGTAATCCGATAACAAGCGAAAGAAAAATTCCTTTAGTCGCTTCCCAAATCCATTGTAAAAAAGTTTGATTTGACAGTTGATACTTATGCTCCAAAATAAATCCGCCGTAAAGAGAAAAGGGGGAAAAGAAAATCGCGAATCCAATTCCGGTTGTTATTGTAAATAACAGAAAAATGAAATATTCGTTTGGAGTAAAGCGGAAAAGATAATTTCCCAGCAAATGACTTAATCCCGATTTAACAAAAATAAAAAGTAAAATGAAGGTTAAAACGCTCTCGCCAATGCTTAACGCAAGCTTTGTATTGCTATATTTTTTTGAATTCATATTTGAAAGATAAAGAGGAGAGGAAAGGATTGCAAAAAGAAAAAAAATCGGTTCCACTGTTAACAGTGGAACCGAAAGAACGCCTTATTTTGAATCCGGACAACTTTTTTCAGCTTCGCCGCAGCTTTTTGCACAGTCTGCTTTGCAACCTTTTTTAGTAGATTTTTTATCCGTTTTGCTTTTTTCTTTTGAAGTTGTGGTTGTCGTCGTTGTCGTTGTCGGCTTATCTTTCTTTTGTTGAGTTGATTGAGCCTGGACACCTAACGAAACAACAAATAAAAACAGAAAACTTAAAACAATGTTTTTCACAGAAGTACCTTTCATTTTTGATTTAACAATAAAAGTATTTATAATTTTTGATGAGCTAATTTAATGAACTAATCGAAAAGAACAAGAACAATTTTTTTTCTCTAAATGATGCCGAGAGTTCGTGATTCTATCCATCCGATTTTTCCATCGGTAAGGCGGATTTTATTCCAGCCTTCCAATTTATCTTCAACTTTAACTTTTATACCTTCGTGCAAAATAAATGCGTCCGCGCTCTTCGCGTCGGGTGACGATTTTACATTTACTACTTGATCAAGCACAATTCCATATTGGTAAAATTCATCTTGATGTTGCTTGGTTTGATACAACACAACGCTTAAGACGAACAGAACAAAAATTGCAACTCCGCTGAAAAAAGAATATTTCGTCTGCGCCGTTTTTTTTGCCGTTAAAAAGATGCCAATTGAAAAAATTAAAAACAGATAAATGAAAAATATGAAAATGCGCCAGCCTTTTGGATGAAAGACATTTTGCAGCGCTTCCCACCAGTTGAACAAAAAGAATTTTGGAACAACATCAACTTTATCTACAATTTTAGAATTTGAGATTACCAGATTGTGAACAATATCCTCATCAGCCGGGGCAAGTTGATTTGCTTTTTCATACCAAAGAATTGCCCTGCCGAATTTGCCGGTTCTATAATATGCATTGCCCAGATTGTAAAACAGTGAAGCGCCGTGATACCCTTCTCGCACCGCCGTTTCGTAAAGCTCAACCGCACCGTTATAATTTCCGGATTTATAAAAATGACTTGCCTGCTCCAATTCCTTTTGAGGCGATTGTGAAAAGCCAACTATCGGAAGGGAAAAGAAGATGATTAAAAGAATTCGTTTCATTTTAGACCTCCGCTTACAGAAATTTTTTCCTCCAGAGCGGCAATTAATGAGGCTGTCCGGTTGTACAAAAGATTCATATCTTCTAAAATATTCTGAGATGGCGCAAAGCGAATGAACTCACATTTTTCTAAAATCAATTTCAATTCGGTAATAAGTTCTTCATTCAAACCTTTCGCTTCGAGCTTTGCAATTGCGGCTTCGACGGTAAATGCAGCTTTGCTTATAGAAAGTTTATCTTCAAGATAACCGAAAATTGCTTGCGATATTTCAGTAAAGAAAAGAGCGTCGTTCTTTTCTTTTAAATATTTTGAAGCGGTCTTCAATCTGCTTTTGGCAATCTTTTCGGCTCGTAAATTTTTTAGCAGCGTAATATTACCGGAAAGTTTTTCTTCTTTCCGCTTCCAAAAAAGAAATCCGATTAACGAAAGCAGCGGGAATGAATAAAGTGTGATGACGAAAATGAACGAATCTTCCTCTGCTTTTTTTATTTTCGCAACATCGCTAAAATTGTTTTTGATATAATGGATGTCCTGCCCAAGCAATTTAATTTCTTCTTTAGATAAACCGGTTCCGCCGCCTGTGTACTCAGCGCTTCCCTGCTCAACCTCAACTGCATACGGTGTTGAAGAAATTGTTTCATAACTTTTTTTCTTCGGATTGAAAAATGAAAAACGGAGCGCCGGAATTTCAAATTTACCCGAGACGCGGGGAATAACTAATAACTCAAAACTTTTCTTCCCGCCGATAACGCTGCCGCGCGAAACAGTTGTATTTATTTTCGGTTCATATTTTTCAAAGCCGTTTGGAATTTGCAGCTCCGGCATATCAAGCAGATTGATGTTCCCTTCTCCGCTTAAAATAACTTTTAAAGTGATCGGTTCATTCTGCTTTACATTTTTTTTATCGATTGACGTTTGCAATGAGTAAACGCCAACCGCGCCGTTAAACGATGGCAATGATGTCTGCGGAAGCGGCAATACTTTTATTTTTACATTATTTGATTTTGCCGTGTACTCAACAGTTTCGGTTCTGCCGAAAAACGGATCGTCAAAAAAATCATCGAACGGACTATTTGATTTCTTTTTGCGCTGCACCATCACCGGAATTTTTAATTCGAACGGCGTTACAGATAACTCACCCGTTTGCGTTGGAAACAACGCAGCTTTTTTTAGCGTGGCAACGTTAAATAATTTTCCTTCATAATTTTCGCGCGCAAAAGTAATCTGATTTGACGTCTCAATTTCCTCCGACCAAAATCCTTGATACGAAGGTAATTTTGAAATTTGCGGTGATTGAATATTTAACCGGGTATAAAGTTTATAAGTAACTGTTACTTGTTCGCCCTGGTAAACCGAATTACGATCAACAACCGCACGGATGAAAACATTGTCGCCAATTTCTTGATTTGAAACATCCTGACTGTTCTGTCCCTTTGCAGCTTGCTTATTCCCACTTCCTTTTACTACTTCAATTGTGAGCGGATTTGAACTTAAATTTTTTCCTTTAACAGAAATAGATGCAACCGGAATTGTATATTTGCCCGCGGAACGCGGTTGAAGATAGTAGGTGAACGCGCGTGAACCCGACACCGCACCGTTAATTATCTGCATACTTGATGATTGATTAGGACCGGAAAGGACGAGAAAATCTTTGAAATTCGGAGGTTGAAAATTTCCAATCGAATTCATGTCGCTTCCCGAATAGGTGAAGGAAACTTCAAATTGTTCTCCTTCGCCAACTTTTGTACTACTTGCCGTTGCGTTAAATGATTGACAAAAAACTAAACCGGAGAATACAGTTACAAATAATCCAAATAGTAGAAACGATTTAATTGCTTTCATCACTTTTTACGTTTGACTTTTATCATTTTACTTTTCACTTACCAATCTTTTTCAACCTTAACGTGTTCGCCAACCTTCTTTCTCAACTTCTTTTGCATATCTTTTTCATTATCCTTTAGAGCATTTAATATTTGCTCAGCTTGCTCTTTTGAAATTTTAGGTTTTTGATTCTGCTGCTGTTGCTGCTGTTTATCATTTTTATCTTTTTTCTCGTCTTTATTTTGATTCTTCTGATCCTGATTATCTTTATTCTGATCGTCTTTGTTTTTCTGGTCGTCTTTCTTATTCTGATCTTTGTTTTGCTTGTCCTGGTTTTTATCGTCTTTTTTATTCTGCTGCTTTTTTTGATTCTCTTCTTCTCTCAATTTTTTCAGCGCGTATGATAAATTGTATTTTGCTTCTTCATCCTTCGGATTCATTTTAAGCGAGTTTTTGTAGGCTTCAATGCTTTCTTTTAACTTATTATCGTCAAGCAGACTATTGCCGATATTGTAAAAAGCTTTTCCCTTAAGTTCTTTGTCTTTTGATTTTGAAATAACCGTTTGATAAGCCTTCATCGCTTCGTCATACTTTTTTTGTTTATAGTAAGCGTCTCCTAAATTGAAATACGGAATGCTTGCGGAAGAATCTTTTTCGATTCCTTTCCGGAAGTTGATTTCGGAATCACCGAATTTTTTTTGATTGAACTGCTCAACGCCGTCATTGTTCAACGACCTCTGCGATTGTGAAAATCCGACGCCGGAAATTATAAAAAATAACAGCAATACAGAATAGTATTTAGGGAGTGACCGCTTCATTTACACATTTCGTTTTAGTATTTGCATTAATAATTTTGATTTGCGTTCGTTTAGCGCCAGCTCGAACGCCAATAACAATAACGCCGGAATGAGAAAGTAAAAATATTTGTCGTCGTAATCGGTAATTCGTTTTGAACCGTATTCGGATTTTTCAAGCGATGAAAGATCTTTGTAAATCAAATCCAATTCATTTTGATAACTGGAAGAAAGATAATATTTCCCACCTCCTTTGGAGGCAAGCTGCTGCAGTGTGGTTTCGTCAAGTTTGGTCAATACGGTTGAACCATCAGCATCTTTTTTAAATCCCGTTTGCTGTCCGTTGCCGTCATAAATAGGAATTGGCGCGCCCGACGGAGAACCCATGCCGATACTATAAACTAAGATTTCTTTATCGGCTGCATCTTTTACTGCGCTGTCAATATCGCCTTCATGATCTTCACCATCGGTAATGATGACCATAACTTTTTTTGTTGCCGCTTTGGTGTCGAATGATTTTGCAGCCAAATTAATCGCCGATGCAATCGCTGTTCCCTGCTGTGGAATTGAGTTCACATCTACGGTGGAAAGAAAAAGATTTGCCGCTGAATAATCTGTAGTAAGCGGGAATTGCACATACGCGTCACCGGCAAAAATAATCAACCCGATTCTATCGCCTTGCAATTTTCGTATCAAGGTTGCTATTTCATTTTTCGCTTTTTCCAACCTGCTCGGTTTTAAATCTTCAGCTTTCATACTCGCTGAAACGTCGAGCAAAATAAAAACATCTATTCCGATTTGCTTCACCTCTTCAACGCGGTTGCCTATTTGGGGACGCGCCAACGAAAGGATGAGCATCGCAACAGCCAGAACAATAATTCCAAACTTGATTGATTCTTTATAAAAACTTTTTACTCCGAAGAGAACGTTGTGCAATCTTTCATCAGCAAATTTCCGCAGCAGCGATTTCTTCTTCTTCAAATAAAAGAAAAAGAAAACAATCATTACCGGCAGGAGGTAAAGCATGTGTAAATATTCCGGATGAGCAAAACGAAACATAAAAGTTATCTTTTCCTTTAAGGTAGTTTTCTAAAAAAAGTTTTTGATAATCCGACTTCAACTAACAACAAAAACAAACCACCCCAGAGCCACGGGAAGTAAAGTTCTTTTTTGTTTTTATATGAAGTCACTTCAAATTTTGTTTTTTCAAGTTTATCGATTGCCTGATAAATTTCCTCGAGTTTTTTATTACCGGTTGCGCGGAAATATTTTCCGTCGGTTGTTTCGGCAATTTTGCGTAGGACTTGTTCATCAATTTCTACGGGAACCATTTGATACCTAATACCGAATGGAGTTTGAAACGGATACGGCGCTTGTCCAATCGTACCGATTCCGATTGTATAAATTCTAATGCCGTAATTTTTTGCAATGTCTGCGGCGGTAAGGGGATCAACTTCACCGGCATTGTTCACACCGTCCGTAAGCAGAATCATCACTTTACTTTTTGCTTTTGAATCCTTCAGCCGGTTAACGCCGTTGGCAATTGCATTGCCGATCGCCGTTCCGTCCTCAATCATTCCGCTTTTTACTTCTTGCAAAAGATTTTTTAACACTGCGTAATCAATAGTTAACGGACATTGCGTAAAAGCATCACGCGAAAATATAACTAATCCAATTTGATCCGACGTTCTGCCGGAAATAAAATCTTGAGTAATTTTTTTTGCGGCTTCCATTCTATTCGGCCGGAAATCTTCCGCAAGCATACTTCCGGAAATATCAAGATCAAGCACAACGTCAATCCCTTCGGTGTAAACATTTTCACCGCTGGAAAAATTTTGCGGACGCGCAAGCGCAATAATTAAAGCAATGAAAACAAGCATCCGCAAGTAAATCGGTAAATCGGATAATTTTTCTTTCCAACTCCTTTTTCGATCATTAAAAATCTGAACGTTTGAGTAAACAATTGAAGGCTCACCTTTTTTCATTTTTTTATAATAAACGAAAATGAAAATCGGCGCCAGCAGCAGCAGCCATAACACAAGCGGATACGCGAAAGTGATTCCGGTATTAAACATTCTGCTCTTCCTTGTTTTGTTCCGAATTCGCAGTGGGAATCGTCATCTTAACTATTTGTCTTGCTTGCTTTATCATCGCCTCGTTAATTTCATTTAGCGGAACGAACTTTGCGAATTTCACCATGTCGGCATTTTGAAGAAAATCTTTTGTAAGCGGAATGACCGAAGAAGATTCACTTTTAGATTTCAAAACTTCAAGCGTTTCATCCGTTGTTAATTCCAACGCCGGAAGCGAAAATCGTTTTTCGAAATAGGTTCGGATGATTTCGGTTATTTCCGTATGATATTCTTTTACTCGTCCGCTCTGCCAAAGTTTTTTCATCTCTAATTCATCAAGCGAAATTAGCGCGGTTTCGTAAGGTGGTATTTGAATTTCTATTTCTTGTCCGGTGAATTCTTTTCGTTTATAAAACTTTTTGTAGAGGAAGTAAACCAACGCTACAACCACGGCGATGCCCGCAATCCACAACAGCAGATGCAGCCAATTAAATGGAATGACTATCGGTTCCTTAATATCTTTCGCTTCTTTTGTTGTATCAACCGGAAGAGTATGAATTGTTAAATTAATGGAATCAGTTGCAACCGCCGCCAACGCTGTATCTTTTGAAGATTTGTAAGGAATCAAAAAAGAAGGAATGGTTGCTTTGCCCGAGTCGAAACCCGTGAGAATAAAATGATACGTAAAAGTATTTGTTCCGTTGTTCTCTTTCTTTTGCAGAGGAAGCTGCTCAACCAATTCAAGTTTTTGAAGTGAATCTTTTATTGATGGGAAAAAGAATTCCACATTTTTCGGCGCTGATAATTCAACAAGATAATTGATATAGTCGCCGACTAAATAATTTGTTGAATCAACCGATACGTTACTTTTTACTTGCTGAGAAAAACCGGAAGAAGTAAAAAGTAGAATTAAAAAAATGATCCCAATCCGTTTTACCATCGTTTCTCGCGCATTCTGAAAAAATTAACCAACGGTTTAATGTAAGACTCTTTCGTATTTATCGTTATTGCATCAAGCTTGCTTGAAACAAAAAGTGAATTCTGTTTACTCCGGAATTTTTCTCTTTGATGATGGAGCCAAAACTGAAACGATGCATCGCTTGTATCAAATGTTTTTTCTTTACCGGTTTCGGGATCGATAAATCGCACCAATCCCATCGAAGGAATTTTTTGTTCGCGTTCATCAAGCAACGTGATTCCGATAAAATCATGTTTCTTTCCAACCATGCGCAAAATTTTGTCGTAACCGACATCCTGAAAATCTGAAATGAGAAAAGCGATACTTCGTTTCTTAATTGCTTTGTTAAAATATTCCAAAGCTCCGCGGATGTTCGTTCCTTTGCCAGATGGTTCAAAAGATAGAACTTCACTGATTATTCTTAGGGTATGCGATTTAGATTTTTTCGGTGGAATAAATTTTTCAATTTTATCCGTGAACAAAAGCAATCCGACTTTATCATTATTCTTCAACGCAGAGAAGGCAAGGATGGCGCTAATCTCGGCTGCAATCTGCTGTTTGGTCGAAGCTGCAGTTCCGAAGTATTGCGAGCCGCTCAAATCAACAATCAACATAACGGTTAGTTCGCGTTCTTCTTCAAATATTTTAATAAACGGATGTCCGAACCGCGCAGAAACATTCCAATCAATATTTCTCACATCGTCGCCGATTTGATATTCGCGAACTTCGGAGAATTCCATTCCTCTTCCTTTAAATACCGAATGATATTCGCCGGAGAAAACCTGGTTCACCAAACCTTTAGTGCGGATTTCAATCTGTCTAACTTTTTTAAGAAGTTCTTTTGTAAGCATATTTTATTTGTTGATAGCTGTGCGTTTTAATTGAATTTAACTTTGTCACCATTCCTTTATTAAGGAACTTCAACTTTGTTTAATATTTCGCTGATGATGTTTTCCGAAGTAATTTCTTCCGCCTCCGCTTCGTATGTAACCGCAATTCTATGGCGAAGCACGTCGTATGCGATAGTGCGGACATCTTCGGGAATAACATAACCGCGTCTTTTTATAAACGCCATCGCGCGGCTTGCAATTGCCAAATTAATTGAGGCTCTTGGTGAAGCGCCGTAACTTATCAAGTCGGTTAGTTTATCCAGATTAAAATCTTTTGGAGTTCTAGTTGCAAAAACAATATCGAGAATATATTTTTCAATTTTCTCATCCATATAAATTTGCTGAAGAAGTTCTCTTCCTTTAAGAATATCTTGTGAAGAAATAACCGGATTAATTTTATTTTCGATGCCGGAAACATTCTGCCGCATGATCTTTATTTCTTCTTCTCGCTGCGGATAAGTGATTTTTACTTTCAGCATAAATCTATCAACTTGAGCTTCCGGTAGCGGGTAGGTTCCTTCCTGCTCAATCGGATTTTGCGTTGCGAGCACTAAAAACGGTTCTTCAAGTTTAAAAGTTTCTTCTCCGATGGTAACTTGTCTTTCCTGCATCGCCTCCAGCAAAGCGCTTTGAACTTTTGCGGGGGCGCGGTTAATTTCATCAGCCAAAATAAAATTAGAAAAAATTGGTCCCTTGCGGATGAAAAAATTTCCATCCTTCTGATTATAAATTTGGGTCCCGATAATATCTGCGGGAAGCAGATCGGGAGTAAACTGTATGCGTTGAAATTTTGCTTTCATTGCAGCAGCGAGAGATTTGATGGCAAGCGTTTTAGCCAATCCCGGCACGCCTTCCAAAAGGATGTGCCCGTTTCCAAGCAGTCCGATTACCAATCGTTCAACCATTGCTTTTTGTCCTACAATGACCTTCCCGATTTCCACCATTAATAAATCAACAAAAGCGCTTTCTTCTTTAATTTTTTCGTTCAAAACCGATATATCCAATTCTACACCTCAATTAGTTAAAATTTTGAATTATTTTAAGATTAGACGAGCCTAAATTTAAAAATGTTGCGGGAATTATAAAAAATTTTTTACTCGAAAATTTTAAATACCGCAAACTTAAGATAGGAAGTTTCTTCCATTGAAACGAGTTTCGGATGATCGAGCGACGCTTCATTAAAATGAATGAGCTGGATTTTTCTCTCCGCTTTTTTTGCCGCCTTTGCAACAATGGTAAGAAATTCATTTTTCTTTAAATGAAAAGAGCACGAAGAGGTAACCAAAAATCCATTTGTGTTGATTACCTGCAACGCAAGTCTGTTAAGCTTTTCATATCCCTTTTCCGCTGTTTTCAAAGTTTTTTTATTTTTTGCAAAAGCCGGCGGATCAACGCAAACCAAGTCATATTTTTTGTTGAGAGCAAGTTCTTTTTCTAAAAAATCGAAAACGTCTTCCGAAAGATACTCTACGGCGCCGGTCAAACTATTTAGCTCGTAATTTTTTTTCACTTTTTCAATTTCGATATGGGATGAATCAACAAATGTAACGCTTGCGGCACCCGCTGTTAAAGCATGCAATCCAAAGCCGCCTGAGTTACAAAACGCGTCAAGTACGTTTTTACCGGAAGAAATTTTTTCGATAAAAAATCTATTATCAGATTGGTCAAAATAAAAACCGGTTTTCTGTCCTTGTGAAAAATCAATTTCATAATTCAGTGAACCATCCGAAATTATTTCTTTTCGCGCGTCTCCCCAAAAAACCTGGTTATCCTCAGGCAATCCTTCCAAAGTTCTAAAATATGCTTCGTGCTTTGTCAGTACATTTTCGGCTGAATATTCTTCCTGTAAAATTTTAATAAGTAGCTCAAGATTTTTCTCCATGCCCGCAGAATATACTTGAAGCACAAATGTCTTGTTGTACTTATCGATAATCAAGCCGGGCAGAAAATCACTTTCGCTGAAAACCATCCGAAATGATTCGCGGCTTGGATAGATTGTTTTTCTCAATTCGTAAGCCGATCTCAATCTTAAACAGAAGAATGAATCCAAATCTTCTATTTCATTTTCAGAAAGCATTCTGATGGCGATAAGCGAGTGTTTATTATAGAATCCCGATCCAAGTAAATTATTTTTTGCATCGAAAACAGTAACGATCTCGCCTGTCTCCGGGCTGCCTTCAAGTGTATGAATCTCGTTGCTGAAAATCCATAAATGTCCTTTTACAATCCGGTGCTCTTCGTTTTTTCTAAGAATAACTTTTTTCAATTGATAACTTTCTTTTGATATAAAATAAAATTGCCGTAGCAAACCTATAAAGATTTTTCCCTACGGCAAAGGATTAAAAGGAATGTTTAAATGTTTCCGAGAACTTTTGTAATACGCGCCGCAACTTCTCCGGCAATTGAAGCGAGATCACTATTTTCCACAACTTTCATCGATTCGAGAGGATTAATTGCGGATACTTGCACACCGCCCTCAAGTTTTTCTTGAACAATAAAATTGCACGGAAGCAAAACTCCAATGTGTTCTTCGGCTTGCAAAGCCTTGTAAGCAAAGGGGGGATTGCAGGCGCCAAGAATTTTGTACTTCCGAAAATCAACATCCAATTTTTTCTTTAACGTTGCCTGCACATCAATTTCGGTTAGCACGCCAAAACCTTCTTTCTTCAATTCATCGGTAACTTTTTCAATTGCTTCTTCAAACGAAAGAGCAACTAATTTCGAATTATAGTATGACATATTTTCTCCAATTTTAAAAGGTTTGATGAAAAATCCAAAGCTGCGATTCACGATTGTTCTAATATTTCCAAAAGTTTTCCTTCGCGCATGGAAAAGTCGGATAAGTATATTTCCGACAAATTCAATTCGTGAAAGATAGACTGCAAAATTAAAGTTCCGGCAGGAAGAATATCCGCACGGTCAAGTTCAATTCCGGGAATAGTTTTTCTCTCTTCAATTGTTTTGTGTTTGATCAAAAATTCCATAGCTCTATCAACACCAACTCTTGATAAAACATGTTCATCATTTTTACAAAGTTTATTTGCCGCAGCAACCGCTTTCACTGCGTGTATTGTGCCTGAGTTACCGGTAACCAAATCAATTTTTTCAGCGGATAGTTTTTGCTTAACACTTTGTAATTTATTTATTATAAAGGATCGGCATTCTTCAATTTCTTTTTCATTCAAAATTCCGTTTTGAAAAAATCGTGAGTACATTCGGACCGAGCCTAGTTTCAAACTATCTGTGAAAATGATTTTTCCTGAGCTTCCGAGAATAAATTCCGTACTGCCTCCTCCGATATCAAGACAGAGAATATTTTTGGAATGTGCGTCGTGAGTAAAAGATAAAATTGCTTTATAAATAAGAAACGCTTCTCTTTCTCCGGAGAGAATTTCTATTGAAACGCCTGTGACTTTTTTAATGTGTGTGATAAACTGGTTCACATTGGCAGCCTCCCGGACTGCACTGGTAGCGGTTGCTGTCATCGTACACGAATATGAACGGCAGAATTCCAGAAACTCATAAATAAGTCTTTCGGTTTGAGAAAAATCTTCTTCGGAAAGGAATGACTTTCCATTTTGTGTTTGTAATCCCAACCGGCAGACAATTCTTTTTCTGAGCAAAACTGTAAATGATTTATCGGATTCAATTTTATAAATAAGAAAATGAAAAGAATTTGAACCGATATCAAGAATTGCATGGTTGAATTGCTTGATGGTTTCCATCGTTACTTCTCATCCGATAACAATGAGCTGCACAATGAAAAAACTTCTGCAACGGTTACATCATTAATTAAATCGGAGTGACGGAGAAAATGTTTTTGCTTCCCGATGGGCGCCCAGTTTAACGGATTTGTTGGACCGAAGATTGATATTTGCGGGGTGGGCGTTGTTCCCGCAACGTGCATAATGCCGGTATCGTTCGTGATGAATAAATCACTTTTGGTAATTAACGCGGCAACCTGTGGAATTTCTTTTTTCAAAAAAAGTTTTACTTCCGGAATTACACCACGCTGGATTGATTCAATTATTTCAAGGTCGTCAGAACTTCCCGTTACATACAAAATTGGTTGATACTTTGCCTCAAGAAGATTTATGATCGAAATAAAATTTTCATACGACCATCGGTTGGGCGGTTTGCCGGCACCTACATGGAGTCCCACAATCTTTCTATTTTTAGGAGAAAAAGATTTTAGAAATTCGTCAGCTTCCTTCTCATCAGTTTCATCAAAACTAATTTCTGAACTAAAATTTTCTGTCGTAATTCCAAACGGGCGAAGAATGTCGAGACTAAAATCAGAGACGTTGGCATCCGGATATTTTTTCCAATCCAAATCAATTCTTCTATCAAAGAAAAACGCCGATGCGTTTGACTTTCCACTTAATGAATTGGGACCAATTCGTGTTTTCGCGTTTGCCATTCTGCAAAGCAAATTGCTGGTAAATGAAATTGAAACGGTTACGGGAACGATCGCAAGATCGTATTCAGTTCTTAAAAATTGAATTAGTTTTTTGAGATAGTTCAAGGAAAGTATTTTATTTTTATCGAACACAAACAGTTCATCGATAAATTTATTTTTGTGCAGAGCGTTTTTATTTGCGGGACTAACAATCACCGAAACTTCCGATGCCGGATATTTTTCTTTTAACGCGCGGAAAACCGAAATGCATGCAAGCATATCTCCAAGCTGATTGTGCTGACGGACGACAAGAATTTTCTTCGGTGTGTTTAACTCTCTCAACGGATTTTCAGCCACACCCCAAAATTTTTTTAATAAAAAATAAAGTATCTTTTTCATTTTAGGTTACTGCTGATCGCTACCGGCAGTTTCCTTCTCATCTTTAATTTCTTTAAAATCTACATCAATCACATCTTTTTCATTGTATGATTTTTGTGGCGGAGGATTTTCTCTTTTCTTTGAAATGTTGGATGATGAAACTACGCGAATGAACCGGAAGATTTTCATCACAAAATAAATAAGAAATCCATACACAAGTAACTTTATTAACATTATAAAACCTTTTTCGCTTCAGGCTGAAAATACTCGGTGAATCCTCTATCGTTTCTAAATATTGCCTGGAATAATTCGTCAAAATCTTTTTGGTTGTTCACAAAATCCATCTCGGTTGTGTTCACAATTAGAAGCGGTGTTGTGGCGTACCGGAAGAAAAAATCGTTGTACGCTTCGCTTAATTCTTCAATGTAACTTCTGGTGATGTTGCGCTCTATCTGGCGGCTTCTTTTTTTTATGTTGTACATTAGGCGGTCAACGCTGGATTGTAAATACACCACCAAATCCGGTTGACGAAGATTTTTAAACAACAGCGGGAAAACCGATTCATACAATTTCAACTCCTCGCCGGCAAGATTGAGGTAGGCAAATATTTTATCTTTTTCAAAAATATAATCGGCAACAATAAATTCGGAAAATAAATTTTCTTGATGAAGCGCCTGCTGCTGTTTGTACCGGTTTACAAGAAAAAACATTTGTGTTTGAAACGCATACCGGTGGCGTTCGTTATAAAATTTTTCGAGGAACGGATTAACTTCAAATTGTTCTACGATGAGCTGCGAGTTAAGCTTCTCTTTCAATTTTACCGCAAGCGAGGTTTTACCCGCGCCAATAGCCCCTTCAACAGCTATGTAACGGATATCTTTATCAGTTTGTAACGCCATAAGATTCCTTTAAACTTATTTGAGACGAAAACACATTGATTACATATTGCTCATTCTCCGGAAGAACAATTTCGCAAATTGATTTCCGTAAACCGGGATGGATAAAACCCGGCGCAACTTCGCAAAGCGGAACGAGTACAAAATCTCTTACCGCAATATAGGGATGCGGAACCGTAACTTTTTCGTCGGAATAAACGAGATCATCAAAAAATAAAATATCCAGATCAATTTCGCGGCATTCCCACTTTTCACGTTTTCTTCTTCCGAGCTGCTGTTCAATTCCTTTTAAAAAATTTAACAAAGCATGAAGCTCCAATTCCGTTTCAATTTCAACAACGCCGTTAAGAAAATTTCCTTGATTCTTTACTCCGTATGGTCGCGTTTCATAAATAGAAGAAATTTTGCGCGCTCTGCAAAATAGAGAAGCGTCAATGAGTTCAACAGCTTTCCGTATGTACGAAAACCGGTCATCTAGATTAGAACCTAATCCGATAAAACTAATGTGTAAATCTTTTTTAATCATTACAACTTTACTTCAGTTTCGTTCCATTCTTCGCGAGATTTTACAACTTCAACTTCAACGGAATCCACAACTCCGCCAATCGGAGGATTATTTTTTCGTACACGCAATCCAATCTTGTGAACGGATGGAAATTTGCGAAAGAGTTCGTCAACCATTGCATCGGTTAACGCTTCTATCAAATGAAACTTTTTCCGCTGTGCCAGTTCGCTCATAACGTTATAAACTTGCTCGTAGTTGATGGTTTCGTGCAGTTTGTCTGTGGTTGCCGCATGGGCAAAGTTCGTGTACAAATCAACATCCGCTTCAAACTTACCGCCGATATTTTGTTCTTGTTGAAAAACGCCGTGGTATCCGTAAAAGGATGCTTTATTAATTCTGATAATGTTCAACATAAATAATTTTACTCTTTATATTTTTTTTTCAAGCTTGATAAATTCGCGGTTAATAGTCCGGCTAACACAAAAAAACTACCGTAAATCTGGTTGGTCATCAGCGTTTCATCCAAAAAAATCCAACCTATACCCAAAGCGATGATCGGAGTAATGAACGCCGTAAGCGAAAGTAAAATAATACTAATTTTTTTCAGCAACCAATAAAAAGTTATAACGCTTCCAACGATGCCAAGATATAAAACCGATCCGACAGCCTTGAGATCAAACTTAAGTGACGAGGTGTTTTCAAAAAGAAATCCGATTAACAGCATTCCGATTCCGGCGATTGCCATTGGAATAAGATTCATCGAAAGGGCGTGCAAATGCTGCCCGTATTTTTTAATTGAAACCGCGATGGTTGACTGAAGCATTCCGCTTAACAAGACCGCCACCATCCCGAGAAAATAATCCAGCCCGATAGCCATAATATTTTGCGAAAAAATTATCACAATGCCGGTAAACCCGATGACCATACCGAGAATTTTAATCCCTCCGATTTTTTCATCCGGAATAAACAAACGCGTGAACAGCGCAACGAAAAACGGATACACCGCAAAAAGAACCGACGCCAAACCCGACGGAATATATTGTTCTCCCCAATAGACAAATCCAAAAGGAAGAATAAACGAAAAGATTCCCATGAAATAATAGAGCCGCATGGAAATTTTATCTCGTTGAATCGGGATTGACCGAAACCGCATGATACCATAAATAACAATCGCCGCAACCGAGAAGCGCAAACCCGCGGAAATAAAGGGTGTAAGCGAATCTAACCCGAGCCGGATAGCAAACCAAGTTGAGCCCCAGATCAAACAAATTAAAATATAATTTGAGGCTATTTTAAAATTCGAATTCAAAAATGTCCTTTCAAAGCAATTACGCCAAGCGACCGCCCGGATATGTTGCCGTCTCTTCTATAAGAATGAAATAAAGATTTCCATTCAAAACTGCATAACGAGGAATGCTGAATATTTTCAATCCTCACTTCAAATTTACGCAAAATGTCATAATTAATTTTAGCTACATCAAGAAGGAATTTCTCTCCATGCGGCAGAGAATATTTTGCGTCGAAATGAGCGGCAACTTCTTCCCCCACTTCATAATTTTTTTGATGAATTGAAGGACTGATATATGCAAAAATTTCTTTTGGATCGGCGTGAAAATCGTCTTCGAGTTTTGTCATCGTTTTTTCTAAAATTCGGAGTGAAGTTCCGCGCCAGCCGGAATGCACACCGGCAATAATTTTGCGTTTCGGTTCGTAAAGAAATATTGAAGTACAATCCGCGGTGCTAATTGCCAGCCCAAGATTCGGTTTGTCGGTAATCATCGCGTCCGCTTCGCCTTGATTACCGGGATTATCTACGTAAACAATTTTATCGCTATGAATTTGATTTTGCGTAGCCACACGATTTTCCAAACCAAGTGAGCGGAAAAAATTTTGTCGGTTCATTTCCACTTTCCGGTTGTCGTCTCCAACCGTTAACGAAAGATTAAATCCGAACCGGGACTCGGTGTTATCGTCTATCCTGGTTGCGAGACCGAATATCAAATCGGAAAGACTGTTGAATAAGAGAGATTTGAGTACTACCATAAAAGTTAGTTAGAATAAAAGAAATACTTTATTTTGGGTAAGAAAATTTATTAGGCTTTTAATTTTCTTTTGCAAAGATATTAAAATATTTATTGCCTATCATTTTAATTAAAGAAAAGGATAATGTTTTTGAAGATTCTCATTTCGAACGACGATGGAATTGATTCTCTCGGAATTTTTCATTTGTGCAATGCGTTAAAGGAAGTCGGCGAAGTTACCGTAGTTGCGCCGTTAAGCGAACAAAGCGCGGTGGGACATGCAATTACGATGATGCATCCGCTGCGGGTAATTAAATTTTACAAAGACGGCAATTTTTTTGGTTACGCCGTTGACGGAACTCCCGCAGATTGCGTAAAAATGGGAGTGAGAAATATTCTTGGTTTTCTTCCCGATATCGTTGTCTCCGGAATTAATCACGGCTCAAATACTGCAACCAGCGTTATCTATTCGGGAACGGTTTCAGCCGCAAGAGAAGCGGCTATAATGGATATTCCCGCAATTGCAATTTCCGTTACAAGCCATAGCGTTTCTAATTTTGATACCGCTTGCGAAACTGCAAAAAAACTTGTTCAGCTTATTGGTGAAAAAGGATTAAAAAAAGGAACACTGTTAAACGTAAACGTTCCCGATCTTCCGGCGTCAGAAATAAAAGGGATGCAGTTGACAAAACAAGGGAAATCAAAGTGGGATGATGTTTATGAAAAAAGAGTTGATCCGTACGGCAAAGAATATTTTTGGCTCACCGGCGACTTTGTAGAAACAGATGACAATCTCACGCTGGATCAGTTTGCCGTTAAACAAAAATACGTATCGGTTACTCCGATTCATTTTGATTTAACCGATCACGAAACGTATGCACAAATGAGCGAATGGGATATTGAGACTCTGCTTTAATCAATTTTTATTTTCACTATTTAACCGCTAATGAATATTTCATTTCAGATTAATTGGTTCATGCTCGCCGCCTCGGTTGTTCTGCTTGCGGGATACACTATTTATATTTACCGGACAACCGTTCCGGAGATTACCCGAGGGAAGAAAATCTTTCTTTCGGCTGTGAGAATTTTACTGCTTACCTTTCTCTTCCTCCTGATCTTTGAACCTCTCTTTAAAATTGAAAAGAAAAAAATGATCCAACCGGTGCATTATTTTTTTATTGATAATTCGAAATCACAAAAACAATTTGAAGCGAAAGCTCCGTTCATTGCTAAAAATCTTTTCGATGAAATTCACTCGCTTCCGTCAACTTCCTATAAATTATTTTCTTTTGGAAATACCGTCTCGCCGTTGGGATTGTACGATTCCGCCAAATTAGCATTCACAGAACCGGCAACGAATTTCTCAAAAATTTTTCCCGTGTTGCAGCATGAAGAAAACATCGCCTCCGTTACTATTGTAAGCGATGGAATTATCACGGAGGGGACAAGTCCATTTTATCAATTTGAAAAATTAAACGTTCCGGTTTTTTCAATCGGTGTTGGAGATTCAACCACAAAAAAAGATATTTCAATTCAGAATGTTTTGCACAACGAATATCTTTATTCCGGTTCAAGTTCTCCATTCATCGCATCCGTGTTACAGCATGGTTTTAGCGGCACAAAAGCTTCGCTCTCACTTTTTGAAGATGACGTTCTTTTGGAAACAAAAGAAGTTTCTTTTACTAACGATGAACAGCAAAACGTAGAATTTTTATATAAACCGAAAACTCCCGGTGAGAAAAAAATTTCACTTCAACTTTCTCACCTGCCGGACGAATATTCTTTTGAAAACAATAAACACTCCTTGTTCGTAAAAGTTATCGACAGCAAGCTTTCCATCGTTCTGCTTGCTGGTGCGCCATCTGCCGATGTAACATTTATGAAGAATGCTTTGGAAGCGGACACCAACAATTTCGTTCAATCATTTACACAGTTAACTTCAACACAATACGTTGAAAAAACTTTTCCCGATAAAGCGCTTGATAAAGCCGATGTGTTGTATCTTTTAAATTTTCCTTCATCACAAACTCCGGCGCCGTTAGTTGAAAAAGTAGCAAAGTTAATAAGAGAAAAAAAACTTCCATATTTTTTTCAATTAACATCTTCGGTTGATCCGGGGAAACTTAAAATATTACAGAGTGAGCTTCCATTTAATTTTGGTAAAACCGATAAGACGGTTATCGAAGCGCAGCCGGTGGTTAGCGATGACGCGCTGCGAAATCCTCTGCTGCAATTCAGCGGTAAAAATATTATTGAACAGTGGAATAATCTTCCCCCGGTTTTTAAACCGAATTGGGAATGCACAGCTAAACCCGAAAGTGAAGTTCTTGCTAAAACTAAAATTAATAACATTGCAATCAACTCTCCGTTAATTATTTCTAAGCGACTCGGCAGCCAAAGAGGAATTGCGATTTTAGCCAGCGATATTTGGAAATGGAAACTTCAAAAAGCCTCCGCACAGATTGATCTGTTTGATCGCTTCATTTCTAACGGCACAAAATGGCTCCACGCGGTTGAGCAAAAAAAACAAGTAACAATTTCAACGAACAAGAAATTTTATTCCGTTGGAGAGAAAATTTATTTTACCGCAGAAGTTTTTGATGAAGCTTTTAACGCTGTAAATGATGCGGAGTTCAATTGCAAAGTGAAAAACAATGAGAGCGAATTGCCGATAAGTTTTACCAATATTGGAAACGGATTGTACGAAAGTACTTTTACCGACCTTCGAAAAGGCGATTACAATTTTTCCGGAGAAGCATCGTTAAACAAGAAATCGCTCGGAAAAGATTTTGGAAGATTTTCGGTAGGCGAAATTGATTTTGAATTACAAAATACCACAATGAATAGCGATCTGCTCAAACTTTTGGCGAAAGAAACAAAAGGAAAATTCTTTTACAATTCTTCCGGTAACCTGATTGATAAACTTAAAGAGATTAGCAAAAACGCGAGCAAAATTAAAACCGAAGTGAACGAATACCGGCTCTGGACAAATGAACTTTTTCTTGCCTTCATCATTTTACTTTTTGCAATCGAGTGGTTCATCCGCAAACGTGAAGGCTTGACGTAGCGTGCAATGAAAGCGCTCACCGCCATATTTGATTTCATTCTTCCCCGGTTCTGCCCGTCGTGTAAAACAAAACTTACCCTCGATGAACATTTCATTTGCGAGTCATGCAGAGAATCCTTTATCAATGTTGATGAAAAATTGCTTCGAAAGGAATACGAGAAAAAGTTTTCTGAGTCGGGCATCATTTCAGATTTTTATCCATTGTTCGTTTTCCAAAAAGATTCGAATTTGCAGAACGTAATTCATGCAATTAAATATCAAAAAAGATTTCTTATTGCAGTTGAACTTGGAAGAATGTTGGGGAATGCAATGCTTCAAAAAAATGGTGATTGGCAGATTGATCTGATTCTTCCGGTTCCGCTTCATTCTCTTAAAAAAGCTGAAAGAGGATTTAACCAATCCTTTTATCTGGCTAAAGGAATGAGCAAGGCGCTCAACATTCCGGTTTCTCAATCAATTTTAAAAAGGAAA
>Ga0172368_10000198_pt1 | contig 82769 bp, 71 predicted proteins | sample Lak11m_FD_114540 | JGI IMG/M metagenome (GOLD analysis project Ga0172368, IMG submission 114540) | Freshwater microbial communities from Kabuno Bay, South-Kivu, Congo - kab_022012_11m | ecosystem: Environmental > Aquatic > Freshwater > Lake | place: Democratic Republic of the Congo: South-Kivu...
ATAAGCCCCGTTTAGCGGGGCTTTTATTCTTTCAAACTCAATTTGTGACATAATTAAAACCCTCTCTTTTATTACCTGTTTTTACTTTAAGATTAAATATTTATTTATTAAATTAATCAGTTTGTTCGTAGTTGATTTTTAATTCCGTTTTTAAGAGAAATCGTTTGTGCAAAATCCTGCGATTTATTTGATCGGCGTTTCTTTAATCTTTCACTCCGGGTGTTTGTCGATTAATTATTTCGGATTATGGCAGATTCTTTAGAAATTCACTATTTCAAATCACATAAAGTAACAATCAATGAAAAAACTAATAATAATCATTTTTCTCTGCAGTGTTTCAGTTTATAGCCAAAACTATAATCTGAACATCAATCTCAGGGATAGCAGCACAATTTCTTTTGCCGTCAATGAAATCACCAGAATTACTTTTGATAATATTACCGGTTTGGGAGATCTTAATAATGTTCAGCAACTGATACGATCGTTTAAGGTTATCGGGAATTATCCCAACCCTTTTAACCCTTCAACAACTATTGCCTATTCTATTCCCCAAAAATCGGATGTCAAGGTTAATATTTATGATGTAAACGGACAGTTGATAAAAGAAATTGTCAATGAATCTCTGGATGCGGGGGAGCATTTTGTCACCTGGAACGGCACGAACCAGACTAATTCCAGTGTAGCAAGCGGTGTATATATATATACGGTTCAAAGCGGCAGCAGGCTTGTTTCCCGACAAATGATTCTCGTTAAATGACATGGAGTGGAAAAAAATGAAAAAAATTATGTTATATATTTTATTTGCTGTGATTTTCACCTCAAACATTTTTGCACAGGTTCTTAAAGTTGGCGTATCAGATGGCGATTCTACAGAGTATAATATATCTGATATTCTTAATATCACACTCAGCCCGCAGCCCGCCCGAAGCCTGGGAATGAATACAATTACAGTGAAAATGCTCGTTCATACAAGTGAGGGTACTGCAGAGATGCTTGCTTCAGAAATAGACAGCATCTTTTTTGATGAAGTGAATTCTCTTCTGTTCATACGGACTCCAGCCGGAATAAACAATTACAGCCTCATCAATATTGACAGTATTTCGTTCAGCATTGTGGATGACGACCCTGCCGTATATATAACTTATAATGATAGTACTGTTACAGTCAAAAACCCTCACATTAATCAGGGTATTGCAATAGCAGTGGATGGAGCAGATGTTATAGTCACTTCCACAACCACCATGAGTAATATTGATTATGTTTTATCAGGCACAACTACAGATGGTATGTTTAAGATATATTCCGATAAAAAATTGCGGCTTCACCTGAATGGGGTGGACATTACAAACCAGGACGGCGCAGCTATCAATATCCAGTCCGGAAAGAATATCGAAGTTATTCTTGAGGACAGCACTGATAATTATCTGCATGATGCCGTTACTTATGCTGCCCCGCCGAATGCCGAAGAGGAAGATGCCGCATTTTATAGTGAAGGTCAAATGATTATTTCCGGAAGCGGTAACCTTACTGTAAATGCGGTGGGAGTTGATAAGCACGGAATTAAGAGTGATGATTATATCCGGATAGATCAGGGAAGTATTACTGTAAGCCAGTCTAAAAAGGACGGAATTAACGCTAATGACGGAGTTTTTATTAATGGCGGAACGATAAATGTAACCTCCGGCGATGACGGAATAGACGGAGGGGAAAACCATCTTGAAATAACAGATGGTGAGATTACGATTCTGAGTCTTTCACAGGATTGTGATGCACTTAAATGCGATAGTTCTCTTTCTATTTCAGGCGGATCAATAAATATTACAGTTCAGGGCAGCCAGTCAAAAGGTTTGAATGCCAATAAAGTGCTTCTCACAGGAGGGGCTGTGAATATCAGCACTTCCGGCGGTGCTGTACTTGTGGCTTCCGGCTCGGGATACGACCCCTCATACTGTGCAGCCATTAAAGCGGATTCTGAATTTTCAATGGATTTATCCGATGTTACGATTGTAACTACCGGAGCAGCCGGAAGAGGGATTTCAAGTGACGGCGTAGTTAAAATTTCCTCAGGTACGCTAAAGATTACTTCCAGCGGAAATGGCAGCACTTATACGAATGTTTTAGGACAGGCAGACGCATATCATGGTCCCTGTATCAATGCCGATGCTGCGATTAATATTGCCGGGGGTGATATTACCCTGTCTCATTCGGGAAAAGGAGGCAAAGGAATTTCAACCGATGCTCAGATCAATATTGGTTCGGGCTCAGCAGAGCCGGTTATTCATATAACAACAACCGGGCAGAGTATTACAATATCGAACGGAAATTATGCTGAGGCAAAAGCTATTTCAGCCGATAGCGCTATAACGGTCGAGGGCTGCCAGCTCACAATCGCATCAATTGACGATGCTGTTAAATCCAAAGAATCCATTACTATTAATAACGGAACCATTAATATTACAGGTTCTTATGAAGGAATTGAAGCGCCTTTTATCAATATCAACGGCGGTGATGTGAGTCTGATCTCAAGCGACGACGGATTAAATTCCACTTTCGGCGTCGATGGCGAATTTAATGATGGCAGTAAACTTACGATCAATGGCGGCTACGTCTTTGTCAGCTCAACTCAGGGTGACGCAATGGATAGCAATGGAGACATTTTTATCAATGGCGGCGTAATTGTAGCTCATGGTCCTCAGTCTTCGCCCGAAGTTGGTATGGACGTTAACGGAGTTTGCAAAGTGACCGGAGGATTTCTCGTTATCTCCGGTACGAATTCGAATATGACCGAAGCCCCAAGTTCAACTTCAACTCAGCGCTCAGTACTGTTAAAAACAAATCAGAGTCTTAATGCCGGAACTCTTTTTCATATTGAAGACGCCAATGGCAATAATCTTCTGACATTTGCTCCGCTAAGAAGATACTATTCAGTAATATACTCTTCTTCTGATCTGACTACAGGAGTTCAGTATAAGCTTTATACCGGCGGAACTTCAACAGGCGCGCTACGTAATGGTCTTTATACCGGCGGCATCTATTCCGGCGGTACATTGCGGACAACTTTCTCGCTTACAAATATGGTCTCTACAATCTCTTTCTGACATATCAACAAGGACTCTGGTTTTTGTGGAATATTAAATTGAAGGCTGGCGGAAAACTCAAAAAGCCAGCCTCCTATTATCATCTGATCAAAAAAAAATTTGAAATATCTTTTAAAAGACTTAGATTTCCGAGGCATTTTTTCATAGAATCACCTGAAGAAAAATTCTCCTTTCGGCAGTGAGTCTGTGATAAAAACTCTGCCAGTAAATGGAATCATTCGGCATACTTCCCGCTGGCGTTCGTGCCGCTGGTAGTATATGACGGAAAGGGACTTTGTATTTAATATCATTTTTATCGCACCTTTCGGGAGTGTAATAATTTTTTTCCGTCCAGAAATGCAACTTTACCCGATTATATAAATTGAACCAGGTCTCAAATTCGATATCCGGGCAATTCACCCGATTGCAGGATATTCTTTCATTTAATAGTATTATCCATCAGGATAAAACAGCCCTTATTTCTAATGGTGAGAGGCTTAATTATTCCGAAATTGATTCAAAATCGAATCAGTTAGCTAATGCTTTACTTAAATATGGCTTAAAAAGCGGTGAACGGATAATTTTCTATCTCAAGAACAGCAGCGAACTCGTCATCAGCATATTTGCTGCACTCAAAGCAAATCTTATCTTTTCTGTTGTCGATCATGCCAGTAATTTTTTAACACTGACTAAAATAATCAGGGATTGCCAGGCGTCAGCCATAATCAGCTACGCTCATCATTCCGAGGATTTACAGAAACTATCTTTGGAATTTGATTTTCTGAGTACCATAATTCTAACCGGTCAGATAAAAGGTGAAGCCATAAGGAATGCGATTTCTTTTGAAGAGATCTTCGATGACGAATCTTCAGCAATTCAGTCATCCGGGAATCAGAACAGCAGTATTGCCTATTTGATTTATACTTCAGGAAGCACCGTGGAACCGAAAGGAGTGATTGCTACACATAAAGATGTCATTTTTACAATAGAAAATGGACTCAGGCGGATCGGCCAGAAAGAATCGGATATCCATGTTAGTCCTCTCCCGCTTTCGTTTTCACCCGGGATCAATCAATTATTTCAGACTTTCAGAGCTGCAGGGACGCTGATACTTGAGCAATCTTTCACTTTCCCGGTTTCCACACTGAAAAAGATGGAAGCTGAAAAAGCTACCGGTTTTGCAGGCGTTCCAACCGTCCTGCTCTATCTGCTGAAAAATAATCCTCAAAAATATGATCTGAGCAGTCTTAGATATATAACAAGTATTGGAGCCGCATTACCTGTGCGGCTTATTGAAGAGATCATGCTGAAATTTCCCGGCATTTCACTTTATTCCATGTACGGCAGCGCAGAGGCATCATTCACGTTGTGTCTTGATCCCTCACAGATTTCTGTCAGACCGACATCAGTCGGCAAACCATTCCCGGGAGTTTATGTGCAGATTCTTGATGAAAATGGAAATAATGTACCTGAAGGAGAAACCGGAGAATTAGTGATCAGCGGCGGAAATGTCCGTTCCGGCTACTGGAGTGGAGGTGCTTTGGATAATGCTATTCAGAAATTCAGAGATTTTAACGGCGGAAGGAGTTATTATACCGGGGATTTATTCAGAAAGGATGCGGATGGATATTATTATTTTGTTGGCAGAACCGATGATATGATAAAGACAGGCGCTAAAAAAGTAATTCTCAGTGAGATCGAAAGTGCACTGAACCAGCTCGAAGGCGTTCTTGAATGTGCCGTGGCGGCAATTCCTGATGATACTCTTGGCATGGCGATAAAGGCTTTTATTGTGCCTGATAATAACCAGAATCTAACCCTTGATCAGAACACAGTTCTTAGTTTTTGCCGGCTACGTTTAGAACCGTTAAAAATTCCTAAAGAAATCGAATTTACAGTTTCACTACCTAAAACAGTGAGCGGAAAAATTCAAAGAAAAAAACTGGTATAAAAAATGGAAAAAATAATAATTTTCGGAACATCGTCCGCGGCGGTATTAACTTATTATTCAATGATGGAAGAAAACTCCTTTGAAGTAGCCGCTTTCACTGTGGATAAGCCTTATATTAAAAATCCCACTTTGAAAGGATTACCAGTTGTACCATTCGAGGACGTCGAATCAGTCTATGATCCCCGTGAGTATAAAATGTTCGTTGCAGTTTATGCAAGCCGTATCAATCATACAAGGGCATTAAAATATTCTGAAGCAAAGGAAAAGGGTTATAAACTGGTCTCGTTTATAAGTTCGCAGGCAATTATTCCCAAAGATATCAGTATAGGCGAGAATTGTTTTATCGGGGAAGGGGTTATTTGCACACCGTTTGCCAGTATTGATGACAACGTTATTATTATGCCCGGATCGTATATCGGCCATGATTCCATTATACATAAACATTGTTTTATCGCAGCACGGGCTGTGATTTTAGGAGCCGCTGTTATTAACTCATATTGTGTTCTCGGGGCTAATTGCACTGTTCAGGACGGTATTACTGTTGAGGACAGCTGCGTGCTTGGCTCCGGGACTGTTACTTCCGTAAACACAGTAAAAAACGGAATTTACGTATCAGAGAAGCCTAAACTTTTGCCAGTGGGAAGTGATAAAATGAAAAATATCCTGTTTAAGTGAATCAATTATGAATGAAAGACAAATAATCAAAGATTTTTTAGTACAGAAAGTCGGCACGACCACATTTTCTGACTCAGATTCTCTTATTGAAACCAAATTGTTAGACTCACTCTCAGTTATGGAATTCGTTTCCTTTTTGGAAGAACAATTCGAAATTAGCTTTGAGAGTGATGATATGGTGCCGGAAAACCTTGATTCAATTGATTCGGTTATTAATTTACTGATCTCAAAAAATGCACTGGTTGAAGTGGAATAATTCAATGTTGGGTATTCTAAGTATATGAATATTAATTCTTCAGTTGATACCCCTTTGGTAAGTGTTATTGTGCTGACTTACAACCATAAGGACTATCTGGAGCAGAATTTAAATGGAATACTGATGCAAAAAACAAGTTTTCCATTTAAAATTTATGTGCACGATGATGCTTCAACAGACGGGACAAGAGATATTATTCTTAAATACTATGAAAAATATCCCGGCATAATTGTTCCGATTCTTCAGTCCGAGAATCAATATTCAAAAGGCATCCGACCCTACTCCACGTTTGTTTATCCAAAACTGAATTCAAAATATGTCGGCTTTTGTGAAGGCGATGATTATTGGACTGATCCTGATAAACTCCGGATACAGATAGAGTATCTGGAGCAAAATCCCGGCTGTTCGATATGTTGTCACGATGTTAATATTGTTCATGAGGGTATCGAAAGTCCGCGGGAAGTTTTTTACAATATTCCGCATAAATCCGATTTCAGATTTGATTTCTTATCTGAATTTACAGATCATTTTGTCCCGACTCCCACCATTGTTACCCGTCTGGACATCCTGAGGGAGCAGCCGGCTAATTATACCACTCTTGTAAGCGGCGACATTCAGAAAATTCTTTTTTTGCTTAGCAGAGGGTACGGTTACTATTTTTCAAAAAAGATGGTAACTAAACGAAGAAATCCCGGCGGAATTACATCGAACATGGAGTATCGGAAGATTGAATTTGAAGGGCGGTACGAAGTTCTGTATTACATTATTAATTTTGCTCCCGATACCGCTGTTAGTGCAATCAGGAAGAAAATGGCAGAATATGAAAGAGCGTTTATCAAATTAAGGCTGCCGGTTAAAAGACATAACTTTCTAATGCTGATCTTCAATGCCGTCTGGCACGATCCTGGCTGGTTTTTCCGGCGCCGCACTAATTTAATAGCCGTGAACACAATTCTTTTTCCGGGAGCCCCGCATTGAAGATTGCAATAATGCAGCCATATTTTTTGCCGTACCTGGGTTATTTTCAATTGATAGATGCGGCAGATCTTTTTCTTGCTTATCCGTATGTGGATTTTAACAGGAGAGGATGGATAAACAGAAATCGTTTTCTAATTATTCATGGTCAGCCCAGATTCTTCAATATTCCGGTTCAGAATTATTGTTCTAAACCTAAAATCACAGATTTAAAAATAGATTATTCGAAAAACTGGAGAAGGAAACTGTTCGAAGACATCAGGTTTAATTATAAACGCTGTCCCTTTTTTGATGAAATATTCCCTGTTTTCTCTGAAATCTTAACTCCTGATTTTGAGTATCTGGTAGATCTTAATATTTCTTCAATCAGCAAAGTATGCAGAATCCTCGGCGTTACAACCCAGATTATCAGCTTAAGACCCTATTTCGGGGAGATAGAGAATGAAGTTCTAGTAATTAAGGATAAAACTGAAAGAATGCAGAGAAGAATTACATCAATTTGCCGTCACGAAAATTCTGACCTTTACATAAATGCAATCGGCGGCAAATGCCTGTACCCTAAAGAGTTATTCACCGAAGAGCATATTGATATCAGGTTTGTGCAGTCAGACCTGCATGAATACAAACAGAATTCAGATGTTTTTTATCCTAATCTTTCCATTCTCGATGTCCTGATGAATCTTGGAGTGGAAAAAACAAAAATTGAACTGAAAAGTTATGAACTTAGCAGTTGAGAATTGAGGACGCAGATAAACCCCAAGAGATTCAATAATAATTTAACCCTTGGGTTTTGCACGGCTTAAAGCTGCAAATCAGCAGATTACGGGTGGAAAAACAGGAGACTTGAATAAATTCATATAAACCTGTTCTCGGAAAAGGTCTGAAACATAGTAAATCGGGCGCAGCAGATAATTCTATTACTTTTGCCCGGTATATTCTGTCTGGCGGCGTTCACCTTCTTTAGCCAGGAAGTCCCTTTTCTGAAGTTTCATCTTGTTGGTTTTATTAAATCTTATCTTATGAATAACTGTAAAAAGTATAAACGCAACAACGATGATGATTGACAGCCATAAAATGGCTTTATATACTAATTCGGTTGATCCTTCAGCTTGCATATTTTTCTTTCTTTTAAATCATTATTTGTAAATTTATGGATAAATTACAAAATTATATGTGAGTTTTGTCAATAAAATATTAAGGATGCTTTTAGTTCAAACTATTTATTATTAAAATACAATCTGAAAGGTACAGTCCATGTACGAATCTGAGCAGGTTTTAGCAGCTCGCCGAAGGATCAAGGCATTTCTTGATGTTAAAGAATGGCCTTACGATATTGAAGATAATGGCGAATTCCGTTTGTATCAGGGATCAACATTTGTTTCCGCTGAAGTAAAACAATGGGGGCAGTTTACACTTGTTATTATTAGGGCGCCTATTTCACTTGGGATCAAAACAATGAATGAAAAAGTTTACCGTTATATGCTTGAGAAAAATTACAGCCTTATAGTCGGAAAACTTGCCTATAGCAGAACCCAAAATGCAATCTACTATGAAAATGCAATCCTCGGGGACGATCTTGATCCTGAAGAATTGTATGGTGCACTTGAATCCGCAGCATTAACTGCCGATAATTATGATGATCCGATTTCTGCGCTGACCGGCGGCAGAAGAGCAATTGATTAGGAGAGGAAACTATGAAGTACAAGATTGAGAACATCGAACAATTATCAAAGTACGTTGAAAGCCTTCTTATCAAGCGGAGCTGGCCTTATAAAAAAATCGACGAGCTGAATTACAGACTAAACCTTGAAACAACTTACATTCTTGTGAGCTGTAAAAACTGGGGAAGGAATGTTCTGCTTTCAATATCATCGCCCATTTCCGTGCATTCAAAAAACCTCAACCTTAATGCGCTTGAGAGGATAATCGAATTAAGCAGCACAATCGAAATGGGGAAATTCTCGCTCGATCCCGAGAATAATATTATTTTTTATGAATATTCTCTGCTTGCCGATAATCTTGACCCGGATGAATTTTTCGTAAGTCTTACTACCGCCGGAACAATTTCCGATAAGTATGATGAGGTGATCTCGCAACTGACAGGTGGTAAGCGTTATATCGATCTGAAAAGATAGATTTGCTTTTCATCTTTATTAGTGTTAACTTTCATTATCTAATTCGCCCTTAATGGGCGATTTTTTTTATTATGCCGGTAAACAAAAAGAACATACAAGAAATAATTGAAACCGAAGTTTCCGCACAAGGCTATTTTTTAATAGAACTTGTAATTCGCGGAACTGATCAGAAATTAATTCTCGAAGTCTATGTTGATAATGAAAGCGGAGTGACTACTGAGGCATGCGCAGATATCAGCCGTGAAATTAACGGAAAACTGGAACTTGAAGAAAGCCTTAAAGATTACAGGCTTGTTGTTTCTTCCCCAGGAGTTGACAGACCATTAAAATTCCTCCCACAATACAATAAGCATATCAACAGAAATTTCGAAATAGATTACGATGACGGTCAGCCCAGGAAGTTAAAAAATGCGAAACTTTTGGCTATTGAAGGCGATAAACTCCGGTTTCAGACCGTAAAGCACGAAGTGCTAATCGAATTTAACCGGATTATTACCGCTAAAGTTTTATTAAGTTTTTGATTACGGAGGATCAAAGAATGAACAACGAAATTCAGGAATCGTTTTCCCAGATGGTCAAGGCTAAAAGCCTTGATAAAGACGTGCTGGGTAAAATCCTGGAGGATATTTTCGGTCTGCTGATCAAGAAAAAATTTGGTCAGGATGCAAATTACTTTATTGGTCTCAACATGGACAAAGGTAATATTGAGATATTCCTTGAACGAAGAATTGTTGAAACTGTTGAGAACCCTGCCTGTGAAATCAGTTTTGAAGATATCAATGCTTTAGGCAATGATGAAGGTCTGGAACTTGGCGACGATTATATCGAGAAAGTTGATCTTTCATTGTTCGGACGCAGACATGTAAATCTTGCGAAACAAAGCCTCAGTCAGAAGATCAGAGAGATTGAAAAAGAAATTACTTACAAGGATTACGGCGATAAAGTCGGCGAAATAATTGTAGGAGATATTTATCAGGTGCGTAAGAACGATATCCTGATAAATCACAATAAAAACGAATTGATCCTTCCAAGAAAAGAACAATTGCCAAAAGAAAGGTATCGCAAAGGTGAAACCATTAGGGCAATCGTTAAAGAAGTGAAAAAAACTCAGAATGGTCCCGTGATCATTATATCCCGTTCTGATAATCTCTTTTTAAAACGTCTTTTTGAAATCGAAATCCCTGAAATATACGATGGAATTATCGAGATCAAAGGAATTGCAAGAATTCCCGGCGAGCGCGCCAAAGTTGCTGTCGAATCACAGGATGCCCGCATCGATGCAGTAGGCGCCTGCGTAGGCATGAAAGGCGTTAGGGTTCATGCTATTGTCCGTGAACTCAACAACGAAAATATTGATGTTCTCAGCTTTTCGACCGATCCCGGCATTTATATCCAGAGGGCACTCGGTTCGAATAAAATCAAACAGCTCGATCTCGATGAAACAAACAGAATGTGCTATGTGAAAGTGGATTCAGAACATGTTTCACAGATCGTAGGACGTTTCGGAGCTAACCTTAAACTTGCAATGGAACTAACCGGTTATAATATTGAGATCATCAGGGAAGAAAAGCCGTTCGAAGAATATGAAGAAGATATCGAACTTGTTCTTTTAAGAAAAGAACTTGGTTCTGAAATTATTGACCTTCTGATCGATAACAGGCTTGATACAGCCAAAGAAGTTCTTACGACCGGCATTGAAGGACTCGCGCAGTTCGAAGGACTTGATGCTGAGAAAGCAGCAGAAATAATTGAGAAAATTAAAGATCTATACACTGAAGAAGAATAACAGAGTTTTAAAAAGATATGATGGATAAAATCCGGGAAAAAAAGTGGCGGATTGCAAAATTCGCCGCCGAGTACAAAATACCCACAGAATCGGTGATCGATTTTCTTAAATCGAAAGATCCGGGCTCCAGTCTTACACTCATGACAATGATGAGCGATGATATGCTCGAACATGTTATTGAGAAGTTCAAACGTGAGATTGAGGACGCTGAAAGGGTCCACAAGAAGATCGATAAGATCATTGATATTATTTCACATGATACGCCGCCGGCTATACCTGCGGTAAAGGAACCTGAAGCCGAACCGGAAAAACCGGCGGAGCCTGAAGTGGAAGCGCCTCCGGTGGAAATTGAAATTCCTGCTGAGGAAGTTCAGCCTGAGGTTGCTGCTGAAATCCCGGAACCTGAGAAACCGGAAGAACCTATTGAGGAGCCCGAAGTTCCAGTTGTTGAGGAACCGCAGCCCGCTGAAGAAGCCCCGGTGGAAATTGTCAGCGCGGAACCTGAAGTTTCAACTGAACCCGAGGAACCGGTTTCTGAAATTCCTGCTGCTGATGTTGTTGAAACGGTTGAAGCTGCTGAAAAGGAAGAGGTGACTCCTGCTGAAGCACCTGAACCTGAAGCGGCTGTGCCGGTTGAAACTCCGCCAGTGGAAGAAGCTCCGAAGAGTTTTGTTAAACCGATTTTCAGGACAGAAACCGAAAAAGAACTTGAAAAAATGAAAAATTCTTTCAAAGTTTATGGTAAAGTTGATATAGAGGGTTCTTCTCCCAAGAAAATCCTTAAAAAAGCAAAACCCGGATCTTCTCAGCAAAAGCCTGAAATGAGATTGAAAAAGTCTGTTGCATCAGATGGTGCGAGAAAAACAGACGGCACCGGCAAGACTTTTATTAAGGAAATACAGTCCGAGACTGATGACAATAAGACTAAGACGGCAACCACCGAAGGCGGTGCATCTGATGATGCCAAAGGCAAGAAAAAAAGGCTCAAAAAGCAATTCAAAAAAGAGGACGGTACCGAAGAAGATCTGAAGTCAAAGAAAAAGAAAAAGACCAAGAAATTCGAAGTTGATGAAAAACAGGTTGATGAAGCTCTGAAAAGAACTATCCTCAGCCTAGATGAATCAGCCCTCGGTTCTCGTGCAAATGTCAGGAAAAAGAAGAAAAAAGAAAAAGCAGAAGTGCAGGAACTCATTGACGAGCAGAAAAGAGTTGAAAAGAGGAAAATTCAGGTTACTGAATATACCGCTGTCAGCGAACTTGCGAATCTTATGAATATCAGCGCAACTGAAGTTATACAGAAATGTTTCTCGATGGGTGTTATGGTCTCAATTAACCAGAGGCTCGATTCCGATACAATAACTCTTGTTGCCGATGAATTTGGCTTTGAAGTTGAGCAGGTTACAGATTATAATCCTGAAGCCCTCGAGGATCAGGATGATCCTGATGAATTGAAAACTTCCAGACCGCCTGTTGTTACGATAATGGGACACGTTGACCACGGTAAAACATCCCTTCTCGATCATGTCCGCAAAGCAAATGTTGTTGCAGGGGAAGCCGGTGGTATCACACAGCATATCGGTGCATACAGGGTTCAGGTCGATGAAAGTCGTTTTATCACATTCCTCGATACTCCCGGTCACGAGGCATTTACGGCGATGAGAGCAAGAGGCGCGAGGGTTACGGATATCGTTGTGCTTATTGTTGCTGCCGATGACGCAGTTATGCCGCAGACTGTTGAGGCTATCAACCATGCTCAGGCTGCCGGAGTGCCGATTGTTGTTGCTATTAATAAAATAGATAAACCAAACGTAAATATTGATAAAATCAAACAGCAGCTTGCTGATAGGAATATCCTTGTTGAAGACTGGGGTGGTAAATACCAGTGCGCTGAAATTTCCGCCAAAAGCGGCAAGAATATTGATGTGCTTCTGGAAAAAATACTTCTCGAAGCAGATCTGCTTGAACTGAAAGCAAACGCAGATCGCACTGCACGCGGAACAGTTGTCGAGTCACAGCTTGATAAAGGGCGCGGAATTACCGCAACAATACTCGTACAGAAAGGTACGCTTAAAATCGGCGATATTTTTGTTGTCGGAAACCAGTTCGGACGTGTCCGTGCTATGTTCGATGAAAGAAACCAGAAAGTCAGTTCCGCAGGACCATCTGCACCGGTACTTGTTCTTGGTTTCGAAGGGGCGCCACAGGCAGGCGATAACCTGATAGTTGTTGAAAGCGAACGTGAAGCCAGAGAGATCAGTATCAAACGTCAGCAGTTCCAGAGAGAACAGGAGCATCGTCAGGTGCATCATATTACACTCGATGAAATCGCTGCCCGCATTGGTTCCGGAGGTTACAAAGAACTTGCTGTTATTGTTAAGGGCGATGTTGACGGCTCCGTTGAGGCGCTTGCCGATTCGCTTCTGAAAATATCAACATCCGAAGTTGCCGTAAGAGTTATTCATCGTGGGGTTGGCGCCATTTCTGAAGGTGATGTTCTTCTGGCAGCAGCTTCCCAGGCTATTATTATCGGTTTCCAGGTACGTCCGCACACAAGCGCCCGTAAACTTGCGGAAACTGAAAAAGTGGAAATTAGGCTCTATAACGTGATTTATGACGCTATTAATGAGATAAAGTCCGCTCTCGAAGGAATGCTCTCGCCTGTTGTTTCCGAAGAAGTTGTCGGAACCGTTGAAGTAAGGGAAGTTTTCAAAGTTCCGAAAGTTGGAAATATTGCCGGATGTTATGTTACCGATGGTAAGATTTTCAGAACTAATAAGATCAGACTTTACAGAGAGGGTATTGTTGTCTATTCAGGTGAACTTGCTTCGCTGAAAAGATTTAAGGATGATGTGAAAGAAGTTGATGCAGGATATGAATGCGGACTTAATATTTCTAACTTTAACGATATCAAATTAGGCGACATTATTGAATCCTATAAACTCGTTGAAACAAAGAAAAAATTAGAATCCTGATGGCATCTTACAGAACACAAAAAGTTGCCAGTCTTCTTAAAGAAGAGCTGAGCCTGATATTGCTGCATAAATTATCCGATCCGGCTTTCGGGCTGATGACGATAACGAGCGTTAAACTTAGCCCTGATATGAAATTGGCGAAAATTTATGTTTCCACTTATCAGACTGAAATGCGTGAAGCGCTGCTGGAAAAACTCAACGAGGTTAAAGGACTGATAAGATCGGAACTGGCGCATAGGGTACAGTTGAGGTTTGTTCCGGAGCTTGCTTTTTTTATTGATGATACTCTTGATTATGTTGATAAGATGGAAAGGATTTTCAAAAAGCTGCATGATAACGAAAAAAAGTCTGACGAATAAAGAATATGATTTTCTGAAGGGAGAATGTCTGCTTGTTAAAAAACCTTCGGGCATGACTTCTTTCGGTGTTATTGCCAGGATCAGGAGAATACTTAAAGTAAGGAAAGCAGGTCATTCCGGAACTCTCGATCCTCTTGCTTCAGGACTGATGATTGTATGTACAGGCGGCAGTACCAAAAAATTGAATTCTTTTATCGACTCCGATAAAACTTATGTCGCTGAGATTTGTCTTGGTAAAACCACCAGTTCGATGGATACCGAAACCCCTGTTATTGCCGAGGCGGATTATTCACATATTCAGAAAGCAGATATTGTAAGTTTGCTTAATAAATTCACCGGTGAAATTGATCAGATTCCTCCGATGTATTCTGCGGTGAAATTTAAGGGTAAGCCGCTATATAAGTATGCGAGGAAAGGCAAAGAAGTTAAAAGGGAAGCAAGGCGGGTTAACATTTATTCGATTGACATTATTTCCTTCAATAGCCCTTTTCTTACGATTGAAGTCCGGTGTTCGAAAGGCACTTATATCAGGGTTCTTGCCGATGATCTGGGCAAAGAACTTGGCTGCGGAGCCCATCTTTCAGGGCTTAGAAGGACTTCGATAGGGGAATACAGAATTGAAGATGCTTTCAATTTTGATGAGATTCAGACAGAAATAGGGCCGCTCAGAGCGATTCAGCAGGAAGCCGCCGCTGATAATGTCCCGGTGATATCATGATAGTAGTCAGAGATATAAACGGATTCGATTTTCCCCGCGGAACCGCGGTTACAATAGGTACTTTTGATGGGCTGCATCTTGGGCATCTGAAACTTATTGAAATGCTTGTGGAGTCTGCGAGAGAAACTTCCACGGAATGTGTTCTTATTACTTTTGAACCGCACCCGCGCACTGTTATATCAGGAACGGCCGGATTAAAATTATTGACCACAATCGATGAGAAGTTAAATGTTCTTTCCAGGACAGAAATATCAAAAGTCTGGGTAATTAATTTCACAATGGAATTCGCTCAGATAGATTTTGAAGATTTTGTTTCGGAGTACCTTGTAAAAAAACTTAATGCAAGACATCTTATTGTCGGATACGATCATAAGTTTGGACATAACCGGAGCGGTGATAAAAACAAACTTTCCGGGCTTGGTCTCAGATATGGCTTCGATGTATCTGTTCTCGATGAAGTTGCGTTAGGTGAGAAAAATATCAGCAGCACGCGGATAAGAACCGCACTTCTTTCCGGAGACGTTAAAGCCGCCGCTGAGATGCTGGGCAGAAATTACTCATTCACCGGTAAAGTAGCCCAGGGAAAAGGCAGAGGTAAATCAATCGGATTTCCTACAGCCAATGTTGAAATTGGGGATGTTAATAAACTGATCCCTGCCCCCGGAGTTTATCTTACTGCCTGCAGAATTGGTGATGAAAGGCATTTCGGAATGATGAATATCGGGTACCGCCCGACTTTTGAACATGATGGAATGATAATCCCGGAGGTTCACATTTTTGATTTCGACAATGAAATTTATGGTGCGGATATTGAAGTGGAGTTTATTTCCCGGATCAGGGATGAAAAGAAATTTAATTCGGCTGACGAGCTTATAGCTCAGATAAATTCCGATAAGGAAACATCACAGGTATTATTAACTAATTTAATTAATTAATCCCGGTAGGTTCTGGGATTTAATCGTAAAATAAATCATGAGGTAAAACAAATGAATTTAACAAAAGAAGAAAAACTTCAGATAGTACAAAAATACGGAAAGGACGAAAAGGATTCCGGTAAAGCTGAAGTTCAGATTGCTCTTTTAACTGAGAGGATCAACAAATTGACTGGACATTTCTCTTCTCACAAGAAAGATCATGCTTCGAGAAGAGGTCTGATGATGATGGTTGGTAAAAGAAGACGTTTACTTGACTATCTCGTAAAAACGGATATTGAAAGATATCGTGCAATAATAAAAGATTTGAACTTAAGAAAGTAAAAGGAATTTAAATGATAACAATTAAAGAAACCCTTATCGGAGGAAAACCTCTGATCATTGAGACAGGGAAACTTGCAAGACAGTCAAACGGAGCCGTGATGGTAACTTACGGAGATACTATGGTTCTGGTTACTGCTGTTTGTGGTTCCGAGGATAAGGAGGATCTTGATTTTTTCCCTCTTTCCGTGGAGTACAGAGAAAGAGCCTTTGCAGCCGGAAAAATTCCCGGCGGGTTCTTCAAGAGAGAAGGAAAACCAACTGAAAAAGAAATACTTAGCGCAAGGCTGATTGACCGCCCTATCAGACCATTATTCCCTGAAGGGCTTTTAAGGGAAACTCAGGTTGCTGCTTTTGTATATTCTTTTGATGGTGAGAACGATCCGGATATATTAGGCGCAATAGGAGCATCGGCAGCGCTTTCAGTTTCTGATATTCCATTCGATGGTCCCATCGGTGAAGTCAGAGTTGGAAGAGCAGGTTCTGAATTCATAATTAACCCGACACACTCGCAGATTGATGCATCGGATATGGAGCTTGTTGTTGCAGGTACTTATGATTCGATAATGATGGTTGAAGGCGAAGCAAAAAACGTGAGTGAGGATGATCTTCTTGAAGCGTTGAAATTTGCCCATCAGGAGATTCAGAAACTTATTGTTCTCCAGAATGAACTGCGTGAAGCCTGCGGCAAACCGAAATTTGAACTTAAACCAAAAGCAATTGATGAAAATCTCAAAAAAGAGATATACGAACTTGCAGTGGAAAAATTCAAAAATGTTGTCGCTACTACGCTTAGCAAAGAAGAACGCTCTGCAGCCAATAAAGAAATTACAGAGTCCGTTCTTACTGCCCTGTCCGAAAAATATCCCGAACAGGAAAAAGTAATGAAACTTGTCCTCCATGATATGGAAAAAGACCTGATGAGAGAAAGAATTCTTGATGCCGGTCTCCGCCTCGATGGAAGGAATACCACACAAATCCGTCCGATAACAATTGAACTCGGTCTTGTAAAAAGGACACATGGTTCATCCTTGTTTACCCGCGGTGAAACACAAAGTCTTACAACCCTCACGCTGGGTACAAAAGATGATGAGCAGATAATTGACGGACTGAAAGAAGAGTATAAAAAACGTTTTATGCTCCATTATAATTTTCCGCCTTTCTCGGTTGGTGAAACAGGTCGTTATGGCGGAGTTGGCAGAAGAGAAGTCGGTCACGGCAATCTTGCTGAAAGATCGCTCAAAGCTATGCTGCCGGGCGAAGATCTTTTCCCTTATACTATCCGTCTGAATTCAGATATTCTTGAATCAAACGGCTCATCTTCGATGGCTACAGTTTGCGCAGGTTCGCTCGCTCTTATGGATGGCGGGGTTCCCGTCAGCAATGCAGTTGCAGGAATTGCTATGGGTCTTGTGAAGGAAGGCGACAGATTTGCAGTCCTTTCGGATATTCTCGGGAATGAGGATCATCTCGGAGATATGGATTTCAAAGTTGCCGGTACAGATCAGGGTATCACTGGTTTCCAGATGGATATCAAAATCCAGGGTATCTCTTTTGAAATAATGCAGAAAGCGCTTTATCAGGCAAAAGAAGGCAGAATGCACATACTTGGTAAAATGAAAGAAGCAATTGTTGCTCCAAGAGAAAGTATTTCGCCATTTGCTCCGGTCATGCTTCTGACTAAAGTTAAAACTGAAAAGATCGGAATGGTAATTGGACCTGGCGGCAAAATGATTCAGGGCATCCAGAGAGATTATGGAGTTGATATATCAATCGAAGATGACGGCAGTGTAAGCATTGCCGGAACCAGCATGGAGAAAGCTTCCAAAGCACGCGACTTCATCCGCGCACTTGTTGCTGAACCTGAAATCGGAGCCGTTTATCATGGCAAAGTAATTAAAATAACCGATTTTGGCGCTTTTGTTGAAATACTCCCGGGTACTCAGGGTTTGCTTCACATCTCCCAGATAGACCACACAAGGGTTAACAAAGTTACAGATGTTCTCAAGGAAGGAGAAATGATTGACGTTAAGCTTCTTAAAGTTGAAAACGGCAAATTTAGCCTTTCCCGTAAAGCTACTCTTGAGCAGCCGAAATCTCAGGAAGAAAAATAAAGTTGTTGTGCCGGGTGGTTTCTATCCGGCACATCTCTTTTTAAAATGGACTTCCGATGCTTGTCGGTAAACTTGATTTAGGAGATAAACTTTTTGTAGCGCCAATGGCGGATGTTTCTGATATGCCTTTTCGTCAGATATCCAAAGAATTGGGTGCAGGGCTGTGCTTTACCCAGATGGTGAGCGCCAAAGGTGTGATCGAAAATGATTTCGATTCGCTCAGAGACCTTGCGTTCTCTCGTAAGGAAAAACCTATTGGTGTTCAGTTTCTTGGTAACGATCCCGAAATACTTTACTCTGCTTCATGGGAAATTCGTTCTTATCAGCCTGATCTGATTGACCTTAATTGCGGCTGCCCCACCGAGAATGTTGTTAAGTGTAATCTCGGTGCTAATCTGCTCGAAAATCCCGCCCTCATTGGCAGACTGGTGAGCAGTATGGTCAGAGGCGCCGGGGATATACCTGTTTCTGTTAAGTTACGGCTGGGACCGGACAGAAAAAAAGTTAATATTTTTGATACAGCCAAAGCTGCTGAAGATAATGGCGCCAGTTTATTATTTATCCATGCAAGAGCAAAAACTGACAAATATCACATGGATCCGTTGATAGAATGGATTTCAGAAGTGAAAAAGAGAGTTTCTATCCCAGTGGTTGGGAATGGCTCGGTTTTCACTCCTCAGGATGCGGAACTGCTCAGAAACGAAACCGGCTGCGATTCAGTGATGGTTGCCCGGGGAGCGCTCAGCAACCCTTTTATCTTTCAGCGATTTAATAAGCTTAAATCTGAAGGATCTGATCCCGGTCAGCCCCAGATTGATGAAGAGCTATCTGTTGCCCTCAGGCATATATCTTACCTTGCCGTGGAATATAAAGAAGCCCTTTTTCTGAACCATGCCAAAAAACATTCCATATGGTATTTCAGGAGATACGCCGGGATTAAGAATTTTGTAAATGGTCTTTTACCTTTAAGGACCAGAGAAGAAATTGAAAATTTTTTAAAACAACACGCTTCTGAAATCAAAAACCGGAATTATGTAGAATCTGATCCCAGCGATAATGATGAACAGTTCAGAAAACGTGTGGTTTTTTGGATCAACCAAACATAAAGTTTTATGAGAAAAGAAATTGTAATTAACTCATCCACGTCCCAGAATCGGCTTGCTATTATCGAAGATGGGAAACTTGTGGATTTTTTTATTGACCATCACGATAAAGATCGTATGGTCGGAGATATCTACTACGGGCGTATCGCCAGGGTTCTTCCCGGTATCCGGGCAGCATTTGTAGATATCAATATGAAACACGATGCTTTCCTGCATTTCTCCGATATCGGGGATAGAATGAAAGAGCTGCAGGCAGTATTCGATGACGACGATGAGGATGGTGAGAAACCACCCCAGGAAAAACCTCAGGCTGAAAAGCAGGAGAATGTACCCAGCGTTAAGGAAAAAGCCGCTCAATTGCATAAAGGGCAGGAAATCCTTGTACAGATAATTAAGGAGCCCGTCAAGGATAAAGGAGTGCGTGTGACTTCCTCCATTTCCATTCCGGGCAGATTCTGTGTGCTTATACCTTACGATAATAAAGTAGGCATATCAAAAAAAATAACTGATTTCCGCGAACGTAAAAGATTAAGAAAGCTTGCCAAGGGAATTTTTCCGGATAATTGCGGACTTATTATCCGTACAGCAGCTAAGGATCAGACTGAAGAATCTCTTACCGGCGATCTTAAATACCTCGTTAAAACATGGGATGAAATCCAGGAGAATATCAAAGCTCAGTCGCCTCCCGCTCTTGTGTATAAGGATATATCGACAACAATGAGCGTAATACGCGATATGCTGACAAACGATATTACGAACCTTTATATCGATTCGAAAAAAATCCTGAAGGAAATAAAGGATTATTTGCAGATAATTCAGCCTTCGCTTGTTGCAAAAGTGGAATTTTACCGCGGCAGTGATTCTATTTTTGATTATTTCAAGATCGAAGAGCAGATCAGGGAACTGATGGGAAGACGGGTATCTCTTCCGGCAGGCGGACATATTGTTATTGAGCATACTGAAGCTATGACTGTTATAGACGTAAACAGCGGAAGGTATGCCGCGAAGAAAGAGCAGGAACTGAATTCGCTGAAAACAGACCTCGAAGCCGCAAGGGAAATCGTAAGACAGCTCAGGCTTAGAGATATCGGCGGTTTGATAGTTGTGGATTTTATTGATCTGGAAGACGATAAGAACCGTAAGAAAATTTTTGATGAACTTAAAAAAGAATTCCGGAAAGACCGTGCAAAAATTGCAATGCTGCCTATGACAGATTTTGGCTTGATGCAGATCACACGTGAACGCATCAGGGAAAATATCGTTCAGTCAATGAATGAAGTATGTCCTTATTGCGATGGCACCGGAATAATGCTGAAAAGATCGAATCTTATACACTCAATCGAAGACTGGCTGCGCCGCTACCGTAATGAAGGCAAGTTCCGGAAAATCAGGCTTATTGTTCATCCTTCTCTGGCAAAGGACCTGAAATCGGGTGTCATCTCCGCAGTAAACCGGTATCAGTTAAAATACTTTTTAAGAATAATTCTTCAGGAAGATATAAGTCTTAACCCGCAGGTATTCAAATTTATCTCGGCTAAAACGGGCGAAGACCTTACGGACGATTTTATCTGAGTTTCTGCTCTTCCGTAATTTTCATAAATTTATATTTTACATTATTCTTTATTAAAGATACTGAACATTAATCTCTTCGGAGTTTACAGATGAAGAAAACAAAACTTTACACCGCTCATCAGAAATATGGAGCGAAAATTATCGATTTTGCCGGTTATCAGATGCCGGTGCAGTACACCTCAATGATTGCTGAACATCAGGCGGTCAGAAATGCCGCAGGCTTGTTCGATGTTTCTCATATGGGTGAGTTTTTTGTACGCGGCAAACAGGCGCTCGATCTTGTTCAGCATGTTACAGTCAATAACGCAGCGCTGCTTAAACCCGGGAAGATCCAGTATTCGGCTATGTGTTATGAAGATGGCGGAATTGTTGATGATCTCCTTGTTTATATGATCTCTCAGGAGGAGTTTCTGCTCGTTGTAAATGCTTCGAACATTGAGAAGGATTTTCAATGGATCACATCCAACAACACCTTCGATGCCACAGTTACCGATGAGAGCGATGAATGGAGTCTCATTGCTTTTCAGGGTCCTATCTCCCGCGGGGTTCTTCAGTCTTATTGCGACTCTCCGCTTGAACTGGAGTACTATCACTTTATGTACGCCAAAGTCTGCGGTATCGATACCCTGGTCTCCAGAACAGGATATACAGGCGAATTGGGGTATGAGCTCTATATTAAAGCAGGCGAAGAGGAAGTTCTTCATATATGGGACAGCCTCTATAAAACCAGCAGCGATAAAGGCGGTTCGTTAACCGGTCTTGGGGCAAGAGATACTCTCAGGCTTGAGATGGGTTATTGTCTTTATGGTAATGATATCGATGCTGCAACAAATCCGCTGGAAGCCGGACTTTCCTGGATCACCAAACTGAATAAAACAGAATTTATCGGCAGGGATGCGCTTTTAGAAATAAAAAACCAGGGACTTAAACGTAAACTCTGTGCTTTTACATCCGATGAGAAAATTTTCCCCAGACACGGTTATTCAATATTTAATGGAAATGAAAATATCGGGGTTGTAACCAGCGGAACAGTTTCCCCAGTTCTTAATAAGCCGATTGGTATGGCTTATATTGATAGCCGGTATTCTGAGACAGGTACCGAACTTGAGATTGAAATCAGGGGAAAAAGAAGTAAAATTGATATTGTCAAACTTCCCTTTATCCTGAAATAAATGAATATTAAAGTTTTATTTTCCCCGCTGAATGCCGATGAACTCTTCTTCAGCGGAAAAAACACTGTCGTAATTGATGTGCTCCGTTCCACGACTACAATAATTACGGCTCTTGATAATGGCGCAAAAGAAGTTCTCCCTGTAAACTCAATTGAATTTGCGATGAAAATTTCTGTCAGCGCTTTTGGTAGTCTTAGCTTAATAGCCGGCGAACGCAACGGTATTAAAATCGATGGGTTTAATCTTGGTAACTCACCGCTCGAATTTGATGAGGAGAGAGTAAAAGGAAAATCTATTATTCTTTATACTACCAATGGCACAAAAGCTATGGTCAGGGCTAAATTTTCATCAAAATTATATGTCTGTTCGTTTGCTAACCTTTCGGCTGTAGCAAGGAAGGTTGCAGAAGATAATGAGGATTTGATTATTCTCACTTCAGGTTCGAACGGGATGTTTTGTCTTGAAGATACCGTGTGCGCAGGAATGTTGATTGACGAAATTTCTGCTCTTACGGGTAAAACATTTTATTCTGATTCGGTTATTGCCAGTTGTAATCTAAGCGCCGCTTATAAAGGGGATTTATTAAAGCTCCTGAAAGAATGTGAACATGGCAAAACTCTGATTGAGAAAAATTTTATGCAGGATCTGGAATTCTGTTCGCGTATAAATTCTTCGGAAACAGTTCCGGTTCTGGTTTCTGGCGCCATCCGTAAGCTATTGCCAGAAAATAATTTGCAAGATGAACTAGTTGAAATCTGATGACAAAAAAAGTTAAAAAAGAGAAAGATAATTCCGATAATTTTTTTCTTATACCTCTGGAAAAAAAGAAAAAGATATTAGGATTTCTGCTCCTTCTTGTAGCGCTGTTTCTTTTTCTTAGTGTACTTTCCTATCGTTCAAGCGATTACGCTAATTTAACTTACAGGTTTACCGATCTCTTCAAAATCTTCTCCGATGATGTTGAATTTTTGGCAAGGGTGGAGAATACAAAAAATTGGCTCGGTATTTTCGGGGCTTATACTTCCTCAATTCTAATTGCTTCGACTATCGGCTATTTTTCGATTGTTTTTCCCCTTGTTCTTTTTGTTTGGGGCTACCAGGTAATAAAAGAACATAATTATAAATTAGCTGCACACATCTCGAATATAATAATTGCAGCCGGTGTTCTTGCTGCATCTTTCTTCGGACTGCTTCAGGCGGAATTAAATATCTTTCCTGAAACGATCGAATTATCAGGCAAAATAGGATTTTTTCTTGGCTCGGGAGTCGGCAGACTGCTTGGCGGTCTTGGCGGCATCCTGTTTTTTGCCGCAGCTTATTTGATCCTTGCTTATATACTGTTCGAGAACATTATCGTTTCATTTGTTAAGTCTTTTTTTGAATTCCTTAAAAACACTTTCAGGGATGAACCCGAAACAGAAAAACCAGTTCAGACCGATTCCCCGTCAGAAAAAGAAATACAGCCTGTCATAAGCGTTAAAAGAGATGAACCGGAAATCAGAAAAGAAGAAAATCGGCCGACCATCATCAATATTCTGAATGAGCAGCCTGATAGTCTCCCGGTAAAAGACCGGGATAATATTTCCGGCGCTGACGACCTTCCTGCTATTAAAGTAATCAAAAGGCATAAGGAAGAGGCGATAGTTGAACATGTTGATAACGACTATGATCTGCCTGAGGAAAAAATATCTGCTGATGACACCGATGATTTTTTTGACGACGATACTGCCGAAAATATTACGAGTCTCCCCGAGCAATGGGAGGAAACCCTCGATTACACTCCTCCGAAACTTGAAGACCTTCAGAAAGATCCGCTCGATAATTACCGGATTCCGGAGGAAGAACTTCGCAACAATGCAAAATTGCTGAAGGAAAAACTTGCGTTATTTGATATTGGCATTCAGGATATATCTATTACTCCCGGACCTGTTGTAACTATGTATGAATTAGTGCCTGAACCCGGCGTTAAGATAAGTAAAATAGTCAGTCTTGAGAATGACATTGCCCTCGCTCTTGCAGCCCGTGGAATAAGGATAATCGCTCCGATTCCCGGGAAAAGCGCTATTGGTGTTGAAATACCAAACAATATCTCTGCTACTGTCAGCGCGCGCTCCGTGCTGGGCAAAATCCGGGAATCCAAGGCGATTCTTCCGCTCGCGGTCGGGAAAACAATTGCAGGGGATATTTTCTTTGCCGATCTTGCCTCCATGCCTCACCTTCTGGTTGCAGGTTCTACTGGTTCGGGAAAGAGTGTCGGTATCAATATGATGATTATGAGTCTCCTATATTCGAAACATCCTGTTGACTTAAAGTTTGTGATAATTGATCCTAAGAAGGTCGAACTTTCATTTTATAAAAAACTCTCACACCATTTTCTCGCTGTTTCTCCGGATATTAATGAGGAGATAATTACAACAACTCAGAATGCTCTCGTTGTACTTCAGGCTCTTCTGCGTGAAATGGAAATGCGTTATATAATGCTTTCCAAAGCCCAGGTGAGGAATATTGTTGAGTATAATACCAAGGTTGGTGATCCTTCGAGAGCCCCTAAAAACACTGACGGCGTCGTTCATCACAAACTCCCTTACGTTGTGGTTGTTATAGATGAACTTGCCGACCTTATGATAACTTCAGGCAAAGAAGTTGAAGAACCAATTACGAGGCTTGCTCAATTGGCGCGTGCAGTTGGAATTCACCTGATTCTTGCTACGCAGAGGCCCTCGGTGAATGTTATCACTGGCATTATTAAAGCTAATTTCAGCGCCAGGATTGCTTATCAGGTTGCCACCAAAATAGATTCCCGCACAATTCTCGATATAAATGGGGCTGAAAGACTGCTCGGAAAAGGCGATATGCTCTTTCTGACGGGCAAAGACCCTAAACCTATCAGGATGCAGAATGCGTTTGTTTCCACAGATGAAGTTGAGAAGATTACAGAGTATATTTTCAAACAGAGAGGTTTCTCAAAACGATATTACCTTCCTTCGATGTATGAGACACAGGGTGGTGATGATGGTATTCTCGACGATAAAGATGAACTGTTTGTAGATGCGGCCAAAGTTGTTGTCAGGACTCAGCAGGCTTCAGTCACATTTCTTCAGAGAAAATTAAAAATTGGTTATGCCCGTTCTGCACGCATTATGGAGCAGCTTGTTGCTGCCGGCATTGTCGGGCAGGGCGAAGGCAGTAAACCGAGAGATATATATTATAATAATGAGGACGACCTCGCTGATTTACTGAGGACTTTATGATTAATCTTTTTCTGGCTTTTATTGTTTTTTTACTTCCGCAGGATCCTGCCAAAACACTTGAACTCATCAAGGAAAAATATGCGGGACTGACATCTCTCCAGGCTGAATTTTATCAGGGAAGCGGGGTTTCCGGGAAAGATGTTAAGGGTGTTCTGTATTATAGTAAAAGGAATAAATTCCGGGTTGAATATTCAAATAAAGTTCTCGTATCCAATGGTGAAACTATCTGGAATTATGAAAAGGAACTCAATCGGGTTCTGATAAATTCGGTTAATAATGCGCCTTCAGTGTTTTCACTTGAGGAATTTTTGGATGAACTTTCATATAACAGTCTTATTGCCGATGCCGGAACTGACGATGGACTTTCGGGACTGAAAATCGAACCGCTTCAGAGCGAATCAGGCTTCTCAAAAGTATTTTTATGGGCTGACAAAGACATGATAGTAAGGAGAGTTAAAATCTTTGACCTTATGGGTAATACTTTCGATCTCAGAATGAGGAATATCAAACTGAATCCTGTCCTCCAGACTGAGATATTCATTTTTAAACCAGTTAAAGGTGTTGAGATTATTGACTTCCGCTAAAAAAAGAATCATAAATATTTTCCTGGGATATATTTTCCCTGGTTTACTTGCCATTGTCCTGCTCTATTTTGTTTTCAGGGATATGGACTTTAGTATTGTATTCGGATACATATCCGCAATTTCATTTTCCTGGCTGATAATTTTCCTGGCTATCTTTATGTTCTCGCATTATCTGAGGGCTCTCCGGTGGAAAGTAATGCTTCGGTCAATCAAACCGGAAACTTCGGTTTTAAACCTGTTCGGGGCTGTGATGATTGGTTACGGTGTTAATTGTATTATTCCCCGTCTTGGTGAATTATACAGGGGTTTGTTTCTTGGGCGCTGGGAAAAGATTTCCAGAACATCAATTCTTGCAACGGTTATACTTGAAAGAATAATTGATATTATTGCACTCGGCGTTGCTGTCGGTATCGCAGTAGCTATTTATCCCGGCGAACTTTATTCAAAGGTTCAATGGCTTAAAACTGTTTTTATTCTGGTTTTTGGTTTCGTTTTATTCATAGCTGTCTTAATGGTATTGCTTGTCAGATTCAGAGAATCCATTATTTTATATATACATTCCAAAACAGAGAAAAGATTTCCTGTTTTTTCTTCTTTCGTCATAAAAAGTATCGAACAGCTCAGTTTTGGCTTCTCATGCATCCGGGGTGTTAAGGATTCTTCAATTGTTGCCACTTATTCGGCGCTCATCATGATTGCCTATGCCTACACATCACTTGCCGGGTTTTATCTTCTGCGGATGGACAGTATTATGGATGTTAATTTTACAATGGCATGGATTCTCCTTAGTGTAAGTGCGTTTGGTGTTGTTTTGCCTACTCCCGGGGGTACGGGTTCATACCATGCAATTGTGATCTTCGTTCTCGTTAGCCTGCTCGGCTTTTCGTATGAGATCAGCGCAGCATACGCTATCCTTACTCATATTATTAGTTATATCGTATTTATCTTCCTGGCGCTTGTTTCTTATTATTTTGTTAATGCGAAAATGTTCAAAGCCGGGATTCCAAAGGAAAACTTTATCTCAGTTTTCAGGAAAAGTAAAAATGAAGATTAAATTATTATCGCTTTTTTGTGTAATTATACTCGCTGCCAGTAATATTAAAGGGCAGATAGATGTTTCAGCGGGAATGGGACTTAGTTTTTTCAATTCGCCCTCTCTGCAGGATTACATCAATATCAATTTTGCTCCTTATGATAATAATCTCGGGACATTCTCGAGCTCCGGCGAATTCTATCTTGAAGCCGCTTATCCATTGACCCCTGATTATCAGGCGGCGATTCTTTATTCCATCCAGTTGTTCTCGTATAATACAGCATCCGGCAGGAGCGGTTTTTATGAAATGTCGCTCACTAAGCACAAACCTTTTGCCGTTGCTTACTATCTGCTCACAGGGAATGGATACAGATTTAAGTTTGGCGGCGGTATTGGATTAACTTTTGCCAGTTTTGAGGAACAGATAGCAAACTCACCCGTGAAAAGATATTTTACTGCCGTGGGACCCGCTTTTATTTTAAATGCTGAAGGACATACATTATTAAGCGGGAATCTCTACGCAGTTATTGGCGGAACACTTTGTTATGAGTTGACAGGTGAACTTTCGGACGGTGATCTCAAACTTAGGAATAATGTTCTAAGCAGTGCGGTGGATCTTCACTCATTATCTGCTGCTTTCAAATTAGGAATTTCATACTTTTTCTGAGAAATAATATATGTCAATTATAGAATCGATTATCCTGGGTATTGTCCAGGGACTAACTGAATTTCTGCCGATCAGCAGTACAGGCCATCTTACACTAGCCGGTAAACTGATGGGACTTATTTCTGAAACCGAGCCGCAGCGATGGACAGCTTTTATCGCCGTCATTCAAATAGGGACACTTATTGCGATTTTTGCTTATTTCTGGAAAGATATCGTAAATATAACTTTAACTTTTCTTAAGGAAAATCTATTCGCACGGAAGCAATTCAAAGCGCAATCTCCGGATTCAAAATTAGGCTGGATGATAATTCTCGGCTCCGTTCCTGTTTTTATTATCGGACTTGGATTTAAGGATTTTATTGAGGGAGCATTTACAAAAAACCTGTTTGTAATTTCCGGAAGTCTTATTGCATTGGGAATTATTCTCGGGATCGGTGAAAAGATTGGAAAATTCAGGAAAGAGATCAATGAGGTCACATGGATTGATGCTGTTCTGATTGGTTTTGCCCAATCTTTAGCTCTTATACCCGGATCATCAAGGTCTGGTACTACTATTACTATGGGTATTTTTCTGGGACTGAAAAGGGAGGCTGCCGCAAGGTTCTCGTTCCTGCTTAGTATCCCGGCTGTTTTTGGCAGCGGAATGCTTCAGTTTTATGAATCTCTTGAATATCTTGATAATCAGGGATTTATTGCTCTTGCAGTTGCAACTATTTTTTCGGCTATAAGCGGTTATTTGACAATTGCTTTTCTTCTGAATTATCTCAGGAAAAATTCGACTTTTATTTTCGTTTTTTATAGGATAATTATTGGCCTGGTGATCCTGGCTCTAATTTATTTTAACATTATCAGTGCATAAATTACAGGAGTTATTATGAAAAATATATTTTTTGTACTCATCTTGATATTGCTTACAACTGCTTGCAAAAGCAATCAAACTGAATTAAAATCACAAGATAAAGGAACAATTATGGAAGAAAAAAAAGGGACACAAAAACTTGTGGCTACAGTTGAAACAAATATGGGAACTTTCGAGCTTGAACTTTTTGCCGATAAAGCCCCGAGAACTGTTGAAAACTTCGCCGGTCTTGCTAAAAAAGGTTATTATGATGGTGTTATATTTCATAGAATTATAAATGGATTTGTTATTCAGGGCGGAGACCCGACAGGAACCGGACGCGGAGGTGAAAGTCTCTGGGGCGGTAAATTTGAAGATGAATTTGATCCAACCCTTAGACATACCGGTCCAGGTCTTCTTTCAATGGCAAATTCAGGTCCCAACACAAACGGCAGCCAGTTTTTTATTACTCTTGCACCCACTCCATGGCTCGATAATAAACATTCGATTTTCGGTCAGGTGATCACTGGTATGGATGTTATTGATAAGATTGCCAATGTTCAGGTTGATCAGGTCTATAATAAACCTTATCAGGAAGTGAAAATGTTAAAAGTAACGATTTCCGAAAGGTAGTATTTACTTGGCTTCGCAGGGCGGCTTCATAGTCAGGGATATCGGCAGGATCAATGAGTTTTTTGATAATGACAAAATCCTTCCGGTTTTTTTCTTATGCGGGGAAGATGATTTTGCTGTCGAATCTGCCTTTAATGAGGCTTTGGAGCGCCTGAAGCCTTTAACTGATTCCGATTTTGATTTTGAAAGCATACTTCTTCAAAAAAATTATAACCTCGAGGAGGTTATCGGCATTGCCCAGACATTTCCTTTTGGAGGTGGTAAAAAGGTTGTAGCACTTAAGGAGTTCGAATCTGTTGATCAGAAGGAGCGGCTCCTGCCATACATCAAGGATCCTTCTGACTATACCGTCCTTCTCATTTCCCATAAGGGTAAAGTTGACTTTAAGAAGAAAGGGCTGTTTTCCGAATTAGCTTCACGAGGTTATGCTTTCCAGACGAGCAAGACCCGATCAGATTCGCTTATTTCATGGGTGATTAACCATGCCGCCAGGATGAAAGTTGTTATAGATCATGAAGCTGCGGGTATTCTGGTCGAAATGACCGGCGAGGATAAGGGAATTCTCGAAATGCAGTTGAAGAAATTCATTGACTATGCAGGCGAAACAGGAAAAATCACCAGGGAGATAATTCTTGAAACAGGTTCAAAAACTAAAACATACACAGTTTTTGACCTTACCGATGCTGTCGGCAATTATGATAAGGCTAAAGCGTTTCTTGTGGGCAATAATCTGCTTGAAAACGGCGGTACTATGCCGTTTATCCTGACAATTGTCGGAAAATTTATTCATATTACCGCCTGCGCAAGGGAAGGACTAAAAAGAAGGCTTCCTGATACCGATCTTATCAGTAAACTTAAAGTGGCGCCTTACTATTTTTCCAAATGCAAACAGGCTGCATCAAGATGGGACGAAGCTAGACTTACAGCCGCGTCAAGGGCTTTACTTGAAGCGGAAGTGAATGTTAAAAGTTCATCTCTCGATGATAAAACAGCATTTGTGATGCTGATTGCCCGAATGTTTTCAGCATATGAGGATAATGCTTCCGCTGATTTCAGGCGTTAGCGGATTAATTACTTGACTTTATAGCTTTAATTTTCAAAATTTTAAATGCGGATTGAAACAAAATTTGAATTACAGAGTTTAAATTGAACAGAAAGTTAACGGAATTGCAGGATGAGGAACTCATCAAGGAATTCCAGGACCACAATACGATTGCAGCTTATGAGATTCTCGTCAAACGGTATAAAGATCCGCTGATGAATTTCACATATCGTTTTTTGGGCGATAAGGACGCATGCACCGATATCGTTCAGGAGACGATGATTAAGTTTTATCTGAACAAGGATTCTTATAAGTCGTTTGCAAAGTTTTCAACATGGATTTATACCATTGCCGGAAACCTTGCTAAAAATGAGTTGAAAAGGAGAAAAAGAAGATCAATCCTTTCACTTTTTAATGATGACGACGAAAAATCTCTTCAGATAGAAGACAAAAATATTATTTCACCTGAAAGGTCAGCTGATGGTGAGATTAAAAACAAGATGATACAGGATGCTCTTTTGAAAGTGAAGCCGGTTTACAGGGAAGTGGTGATACTCAGGGATATTCAGGGATTATCATACGAGGAAATTGCTGAGATCACCGAACTTTCAATAGGTACTGTTAAATCAAGGATCAATCGTGGAAGAACTCAATTACAAAAAATGTTAAAAGGAATCTATAAAGAGTAATTTACAATGGAAGCAAAAAATCCTGAACCCAAAAATGCACACGAAGAAATTTCACGTGTTCTTTCAGGGTTACCAAAAATAAACGCCCCTGAAAATTTTGAATTCAACCTTATGACCCGTATCCAGAACGGTGCTTATGAAAACGCCCGCTGGAAAGTGAAAAATCCGCTTTTCACTCCCTGGAGGCTTGTTCCTGCTGCCGCAGGATTAGCTGCCATTGTACTTATGTTTCTAATATTCCCCGATCAGGATACGACTGAGAATCTGCTTATGACTGATCCGCCGGCTCGCGCTGCTGCAGTCAACGCTTCTCCGGATACAATGCATCTCAGAATCTCATCCAAAGCCGGCAATAAATCCGATCAGACTTTAGCCGGGAATAAAAAGGGAACTGAGAATAAAGACAAAGCTGCACCGGCTGAAGAGACTTTCAGGGTTGTGGTTAATCCGAATGATGCAGTTACAAAAGAAAAATTACCCTTCCAATTTAATGACAGCCGGTCAGTTGATCTCGATAGTTATCTTGGCGGACATAAATCTCCGGCGGCTAAAGGAGGCAGAGGGGTTCTTGTCAGCAGCGGCAATTCTATGAGCGCTGATGAATTTGATGGTTTTATTATGAGCGGTGAGATGGAAAAACTGCCCGAACTTAAGGCTCGGATGGATTCAATAATGCTGGAGTATTCAAAGCAGAAAGAAAAAAGACAGAAAGCCGCTGAAAATAAGGAAGAAAAGCGTTTGAAATAATTCTATAATTAATTATATTTATTGTCTGAAAATTTTTAAGGAAGTGAATCCATGAAAGCCGGAATTCATCCAAATTACAAAAAGTGTGAAGTGTCATGTGTATGCGGGAACACTTTTATTACAAGATCAACCGTCAGCCAGATAAAACTTGAAATTTGTTCGAATTGCCATCCGTTTTTTACGGGTAAGCAAAAAATGATCGATTCCACGGGTAGAGTTGAGAGATTTAATAAGAAATACGGTTTGAAGACCAATTAAGTTTGAGGCTGCCGAGAGCAGCCTTTTTAATTTATTACCCCCTCTTTACAGAATTATCTTTTTATAGTTATCAAATTTCGTATTTTCCTGTTAAATAATAATGAATAAAACTTATGGATATACCTGTTACAAGAGAATTTAATACCGGTAAAGATGATCCCCAGGGGATGAACTTATACCAGGGCTGCAGGGGGCTCGCTGTTAAAATTCTTAACAGGATTGACCGGACAGATGCCTACCTCGATAAACTGCTGGATGTTGAGATTAGAAATTCAGAACTTAACAGTTCCGATAAAGCACTGCTTTTCGAAATTGTTCACGGGGTTATTCGTTGGTTCGGACGTATTGACTGGATTCTGAACGGATTTTATAAGGGACAGTTCTCCAAGTGTATCCCGAATGTCAAAAATGCGATGCGCGTAGCATTATATCAGATTTTATTTCTCGATAAAGTTCCTGATTATGCAGCGGTCAATGAAGCTGTTGAGTTTGTGAAAAAACTTCAGGGGCAGAAACCCGCTGACATCACAAATGCAGTTTTAAGAAATATTATCCGAAGCAAAAATGCCATACGTTATCCTAATCCCGAAGAAGATCTTCAGGCATATTTTTCGGCTTATTATTCCCATCCCTCATGGATTGTTAAAAAATGGCTCGCCCGTTATGGTAAGGATTTCACCGAAAAACTCCTGATTGCTAATAATTCAAAACCCACAATACACCTGCGGATCAATTCCCTGAAATCGAGTAAAAGTGAATTGATGGAACTTCTCCGCACCGTTGACCTTCCATACAACGACAGTACTTATCTTCCGGAATTCATTCATCTTGTTAATTTAACTAATATTACCTCATGGGAATATTTCCAAAAAGGATATTTCAACGTGCAGGATGAGAGCACTGGGTTCGCCTGCAGGATTCTTTCGCCGGCGCCGGGTATGAAAGTGGCTGACCTTTGTGCAGCTCCCGGCGGGAAAACGGGCATCATTGCAGAGATGATGAAAAATCAGGGCGAGATAGTTGCTATCGATCGATTTGAACCTAGACTTGAAGTTCTCGAAAAAAATCTGGAAAGGCTTGGAGTAACGAATATCCGTACCAAAGCCATTGATGCACTGGAATTTGACGAAACAGGTTTTGACAGAGTCCTTATTGATGCACCATGTTCGGGATTGGGAACTCTGACGAAAAAACCTGATATCAAATGGAAAAAAAATACTGGCGATTTACGGAAACTTGCTCCCACACAACTCGATTTGCTTACAAAAGGGGCTTCACTTCTGAAACCTGGCGGTTTCGTTGTTTACAGCACCTGTACTATAGAACCTGAAGAAAATTTCGAGATCGTAAGGAAATTTCTGTATAATAATCCCGGCTATGAACTTGTGAGCCTCAAAGGCGAATTGCCTGATGATCTTGTTGATGAAAATGGCTGCTTCCAGAGTTATCCGCACATCCATAATATTGATGGAGCATTTGCAGCGAAGATCAGAAAACTGTAAATTCATATAAAAAGAAAATTTTTTATAATGACTGAAAACCTGAAAAAATTCTCAACTGATCTGCAAGCCAAAAGGCTTGCTGAAGGTATTACACTTCAACAGATTGCTTCTAAAACCAGAATCGATCTGAAAATGCTTGAAGCAATAGAAACTGGCGATTTTCAAAGGATGGAAGAAGTATATATACGCGCCTTCCTTAAGGAGTATTCAAGTTCTGTGAATCTTAATTCCAAAGATGTCCTTGAGATGTACGATCTCGCAAAGAAGGGAAAATATATTTCTTTGGATGAAACAGAGATTGAGTTAGAGACTGCCACTCCCGAAAAAAAGGTGATCGGATTCGAACCCGTGCATGATGAAGAACCGGACTTACTGCATGAGAATAATAAAAACAATAATATTTATCTGGCAGCAGGTTCAGTGTTTGTTTTGCTTGTTCTCATATATTTTATTTTCTTTTATAATAATAAGCCCGAGTTTATCCGTGAACCGGGTGCAGCTGCTGTTAACCCTTCAGAGATGTATGAGACCAGCAAAAAGGAAATTATTAAAGAGTCGGCGACAGATACAAGCATGATCAGGCTCGATATTTCTGCATTTGAAAAAGTCTGGATGCGAGTTATCACAGATGATGAGTCATTCAGTGAATTTACTCTGCTGGCTGGTGAATCAAAAGCACTGGAAGGAGAGCGGAAATTTTCGGTGCTGATTGGCAATGCAGGTGGGGTCACTTTCAGACTCAATGGAAAACCTGCACAGTTTGAAGGGAAGAAAGGAGAAGTGAAAAATCTTCTGGTTGACCACCAGGGTATTCATATGCTTAGAACTCCGCCCCCGCCGAAGAATGAATAATAATATTAAAAATGAAATTGATAACCTTCGTGAATTGATCAGGCGCTATGATCACGAATATTATGTCCTGAATAATTCTACTATAAATGATTTTGATTATGATCTGCTCTTCAAAAAATTAGAGCAATTAGAGAAAGAAAATCCCGGTTTAATTACCCCGGATTCCCCCACACAGCGGATCGGTTCAGACCTCACCAAAAAATTTAATTCAGTAAAACACGAATTCCCTATGCTCAGCCTTGCCAATACGTACAATGAAGGCGAGCTGTTTGAATTTGACCGCAGAGTGAAAGAAAATCTGCCTGCCGGCGAAATTGTGAATTATGTCGTCGAATTAAAAATTGATGGCGCATCAGTAAGTCTGACCTATTCCGGCGGCAAACTTGTAAAAGCTGCGACAAGAGGTGATGGTGAATCGGGAGAAGAGATCACAGCAAATGTCAGGACGATAAGGTCAGTACCTTTAAAATTAAGGGAAGTTGAAGGCGGCTATGATCTCTCACGTATTGAAGTACGCGGGGAGATATTTATGGATTTGGAATCATTCAGGAAAATGAATGAAGAACGGGCTGCTTCAGGGGAAAAGACATTTGCAAATCCGAGAAATTCGGCAGCCGGAACCCTTAAGCTCCAGGATCCCAGAATAGTAGCATCACGGAATCTGGATATATTTGTTTATTATCTTCTTAGTAATTCCGGTCAGCTTCAAAAACATTCAGAAAATCTCGAAATTCTCGAAAAACTTGGATTTAAGGTTAATCCATTGCATAAGTTGTGTACTTCAATGGATGAAGTGATTAAATTCTGTGCCGCAATGGATGAACTTCGTGAAAAATTGCCTTATGAAATTGACGGGACAGTCATCAAAGTTGACTCACTCAGCCAGCAGAAAACTCTCGGCAGTATTGCAAGATCACCAAGATGGGCAGTCGCATATAAATTTAAAGCGAAGGTTGCGCAGACAAAACTGTTGAAAGTGACCTGGCAGGTCGGCAGAACTGGTGCTCTCACTCCGGTAGCCGAGTTGGAACCCGTTTTTTTAGGGGGTTCGACAATCAGCCGTGCAACGCTTCATAATATGGATGAAATAAGGAGGAAAGACCTTAAAACAGGCGATACAGTTTTTATTGAAAAGGGCGGTGACGTTATTCCAAAAGTCACGGGAGTAGTCCCGGATACTAGAACGGGAAATGAATCGGAGATCAGTGAACCGGAAAACTGCCCTGTTTGTGACAGCCGCTTAAATAATCCTGAAGATGAAGTTGCCCTTTATTGTGAAAATCCTGTATGCGGTGCAAAAATAAAGGGGAGCCTTATTCATTTCGCCTCACGAGGGGCAATGGATATCGAGGGTTTGGGTGAATCGCTCATCAACATGTTTGCCGATCTCGGCTATCTTAGGACAACCGCTGATATTTATAAACTCCGGGACAAAGCTGAGGAGCTGATCGATATTGAGAGAATGGGTGAAAAAAGTATTGCCAATATTCTTAATGCAATAGAAATTAGCAAGGAAAAACCCTTCGATAAGGTTTTATTTGCACTGGGTATCAGATATGTGGGTGCCGGAGCAGCAAAAAAACTTGCAAATCATTTTCGCTCGATTGATATTCTTATGAACGCCTCAGAAGAAGAAATTGAAGCCGTGCCCGAAATTGGTCCTTCTATAAGCCGAAGTATTAAGGAGTTTTTCTCCAATCCACTTAATATTGAGATTATTGATTCCCTCAGGAATTCAGCCCTTAATTTCAAACTCGGTGAGCCAGATCAGATGGGAAAAAAGCTGTTTGACGGACTCACATTTGTACTGACCGGAACACTCTCCGGTATGACCCGCGAAAAAGCCCGGGACGAGATTGAAAGATTCGGCGGAACTGTCGTATCTTCTGTTTCAAAAAAAACTAATTATGTTATTGCCGGCGAGAGTGCCGGGTCGAAATTAGATAAAGCTCTTCAACTGGGTGTTGAAGTGTTAAATGAAAATCAGTTTCTGGCGTTGTTAGGAGAGAAATTATGATCCGCGATATAAAAAACAAACTTGCTCTTTTTGTTATCAGGAAAAGAATACACAAAGTGCAGGTCTCAAAACCTATCGCTTTTAATAATGTGGTAATAGCCGCTTCGCGGTGTTTTGTTATTTTACCTGAGGTTGACCAGCTGCCTGATAAAACCTATGAAGTTCTCGATTACCTCGCAGATTATGGTAAAATGATCCGGCTGCTCATTCCGAATGGAACTTACTCCGGTATTGATAAGGATTTCCTTAAGGATGCCATTTATTTTGGAAAAGAGGATAAAACAAAACTTGGTCTTCCGACTTTACAATTCCGTGAAATTCTCAAAACCGTTGAATCAGATCTTCTGATCGATCTTAATAAAAAAAGTGATCTGTTTGCCGGGGCGGCGTCATGCCTGATCAATGCTTCAGTGAAAATTGGATTCGAAAAGGAGAATAGCGATCTCTTTTATAATTTTCAGGTTAAAAGCAGTTCGGAAATTAGTGTTGAACCCTATCAAAATTTGATGAATTTTTTCCAGATGTTTTAGTATATTTATTGTAGATTTTATGGGAAATTAAGTTCTTATATATGAGCGACAATTTTAATTTTGAACTAATAAAAGCCGGTGATGTTGTTATTTTCAAATTGAACGAAAGACGTTTCGATGCTTCTATTGCCGGACTCGTGAAAGGAGAACTGACTATCCTCCTGCATACCGAAGACGTCAGAAAACTTGTTTTCGACCTTTCAGGGGTTGAAAGTTGTGACAGTTCCGGATTGAGCGCTATTTTGCTTGCTTACAGAATTCTTCAGACTAATGACGGCGCAATCAGACTGGCTAATCCCCAAAAAAATGTAAGATCGCTTATCGAAATATCTCAATTGAATCGTATCCTTCCTATCTGCGATTCGCCTGAAGATGCAGTAAAAGAACTTTCGGACAGCTAAGGTTTTATTTTGGACCGGACTCTCGATTATTTTATTATTGGAATTTATCTTGTCGGCGTTGCTCTGTTCGGAATTATCTCAGGCGGCAAACAGAAATCTGTTAAAGATTATTTTCTTGGCTCTAAAACCGTTCCGTGGTGGGCTGTATGTTTTTCAATAGTTGCTGCTGAAACCAGCACACTCACCTTCATTTCTATTCCCGGACTCGCATATTTAACAAATCTTAATTTTTTACAGGTTACCTTCGGTTATCTTCTTGGGAGGATTCTCGTAGCGAAAATTCTTCTTCCTGCATACTTCAAGGGCGAACTCAGCACAGCCTACGCATTTCTGGAAAACCGTTTCGGAAGCGGGGTCAGGCGGTATGCATCTGTTGTGTTTCTCTTTACCAGAACAGCCGCTGATGGTGTAAGGCTTTTTGCCACTGCAATTCCTCTGAAACTTATGCTCGATATTGATTACCCGACTGCAATTGTAATAATTGCGGCCGTCAGCCTTATCTATACATTCACAGGCGGGGTAAAAGGTGTTATCTGGGTTGATGTTGTGCAGATGTTCATTTATCTTGGTGGAGCAGTACTATCCCTTATCGTGCTTATGCAGTTATTGCCCGGCGGAGTAAGTTCTTTCCTTGGAGCTTCGGCTCATTCAGCTAAGTTATCCGTTATCTCATTCGGGTTTGAAGACGGATTTGCTGCTTTTTTCAGCAAGCCCTATACTCTCCTCGGTGGAATTATCGGGGGTATGTTCCTTTCGATGGCTTCACACGGAACTGATCAGCTTATTGTTCAGAGGCTGCTTGCAACCGGAGATCTTCAGTCCAGTAAAAAAGCAATTGTCGGAAGCGGCTTTATAATTATTTTCCAGTTTACTCTTTTCCTTATTGTCGGTGTTGCATTGTTTGCTTTTTATGGACCGCTTGATATAAAATCGGATGAAATTTTCGTCAAATTTATTCTGGAAGAAATTCCTGTCGGGCTTTCCGGGATAATTATCGCGGGACTTTTTGCCGCGGCAATGTCAACAATTGCGGGTTCTATCAGTTCACTTTCTTCTTCAACAATATTCGATCTTTATAAACCGGGTGTTCTTGCAGCAGGTAAAGAGTTTAATGAAGCAAGGGGATTCAGAATTTCAAGAATTGTTACTGTAGTCTGGACTCTCCTACTTATTCTGGCAGCGATATTTTTTAAAGAATCCTCCAAGGCAGTTGTTGAGATTGCTCTCAGTATCTCTTCGTTTACTTACGGCGGATTGCTCGGAACCTTTCTTCTGGGACTCATTCTGCCTTCAGCCAATTCGAAAACCGCTATTATAAGTTTTACTGCCGGAATTCTTCTGATGGTTCTTATTATTTATTTCCAGGTTGTGGCGTGGACATGGTTTACTATTACCGGTGTTGCGATTACGCTGCTGACTGGATATCTCCTTACAGGTAAAAACAAAAACTAAAATTTAGGCTCATTATGCCGGTGCTGAATTATCTCGACTGGTCGATCATTGTACTCTATTTTGTAGTTGTATTCACAATTGCCGTCAGGTTTTATAAAAAAGCCGGCGAAGATACCGGGCAATTTTTCTTATCCGGCAGAAATATGCCCTGGTGGCTGGCAGGTACTGCTATGGTAGCCACTACCTTCGCTGCCGATACTCCGCTCGCAGTTACCGAACTAGTTGCCAAGAACGGCATCGCAGGCAACTGGCTTTGGTGGAATCTGGCAATCGGCGGTATGCTCACCGTGTTTTTCTTTGCCAAACTCTGGCGCAGAGCGGGTATTGTTACAGACGTTGAATTCGTGGAAATGAGGTATGCCGGTAAACCTGCTGCCCTTCTGCGCGGCTTCCGTGCACTTTATCTCGGGCTCTTTATGAACAGTATCGTTCTGGCCTGGGTAAATAAAGCGATGGAGAAAATATTCGATGTGACACTTCCCGGCTGGGATGCTTTCACACTTGTAATTTTATGTATGGTCATAATTTCAATTTACGCGTCCGCCTCAGGACTCCTTGGCTCTGCCCGGATAGATGCATTGCAGTTCGTTATTGCAATGGCTGGAAGTATTGTTCTTGCGCTTATTGTATTTAATCTTCCTGATGTCGGAGGTGCCGAAGGAATTAAAAGCAAACTTTCCTCATGGATTTTTGAATTCACCCCGGTGATCGGCGAAAACCTTGTGGATCCGATTCTCGGCGGAACTCTTGCAATAACTTTCGGAGCATTCATAGCTCATATCGGGCTTCAATGGTGGTCATCATGGTATCCCGGATCTGATCCCGGCGGCGGTGGATATATTGCGCAGAGAATGATGTCTGCCAAAGACGAAAGGCATTCACTTTTTGCCACATTATGGTTTACTGTTGCACATTACTGTCTGCGTCCCTGGCCCTGGATTATCGTTGCGCTCGGGGCAATGATTCTTCTTCCGCGTCTTGATACAGAACAGCTCGCCGATGGGAAAATAATCGGCGAATACAAGCCTGCCTATGCACTTTATACAGAATATTATAAGAAAGGGCTTGATATTCCACAATCCGGTATCTCTCCGGAAACAAGAGAAAAATTAAACCATTTTATTGCTGACCGTGAGTTCTTTGAGAAATATGAGAACACTATTGATCCGGGGAAAATGTATCCCAAACTTATGGTTAAATTTCTGCCGCCAGGTATTCTCGGTCTTATGATGGCAGTATTTCTTGCGGCATATATGTCCACAATTTCATCCCAGCTAAATTGGGGAACTTCATATATTATCAATGACTTTTACAGGCGTTTTATTCGCCGAAAATCTTCCGAGAAGCATTATATCCTTATTTCGAGGATTTCGATTATAATAATGATGATATTTTCTCTGCTTATAACGAAATACGTCCTGCATACGATTTCAGGTGCATGGGAATTTATTATTAATGCAAGCGCCGGACTTGGTGCGGTTCTTATTTTACGCTGGTACTGGTGGAGAATTAATGCCTGGTCTGAAATTTCAGCGATGATCGCACCGCTTATCATTTACCCGATTGCGCATTATTATTTTGGAATGGAATCTCCGCTGACTCTTTATCCTACAGTTTTGGGAACCACTATTGTGTGGATTGCAGTTACATTCTTTACAAAAGCTGAAAATGATACTGTTCTCAACTCATTCTACAGAAAGATACATCCCGGAGGTCCGGGCTGGAAAAAAATTGCAGACAGGAATCCTGATGTCACTCCAGACAGCGGTTATGCAAGGCTGACTGTCAACTGGATACTTGGAACCGCGACTGTTTATCTTACACTTTTCGCAACTGGAAAAATAGTTCTTGCTGAATATGGAACGGGTTTATTATTGCTCGCTCCGGCAGTTGTTTTTTCAGTGATTATTTTTAATAACATTAAAAGCAAATGATTTTATGATCAGCAAATCGGATCTGAAGAATATTAAACTCATCGTGTTCGACCTCGACGGCACATTACTTAACAGTAAGGATCAGGTAGGGAACGAAACCCAGGAACTTATTTCGAAACTTCAGGAAAAGGGCGTTACATTTTCTTTTGCTTCAGGAAGACTGCACGGTACTCTTATGTATCACGCTGAAAAGCTGAATATTAATACTCCGCTTATTTCGCTCGATGGCGCACTTGTTAAAAGTATAGCAGACAACCGATACATTTCTGAAAATTTTATCCCTGCGCGTTACGTCAGGAAAGCGATGGCTGTTGCCGATGAATTACTTCTCAGCATTGCTCTGTGCCATAGTGAGACTATTTATTATACTGAGCACAATTCCACAATTCCGCACCTCATGGATAAATTCGGCGCAAAATATGAGGAAGTTCATTCCTACGACGATTATATCGATGAAACTCTTGAACTGGTTATGGTCAGCGACTATAAGGATAATACCAAGCAGGCTTTAAAAAGACTTTCTTTCCCATATACATTCGGACTTAATACAGGTTATTATAAATCGAGCAAACACGAAGAAATTTATTATATTGAAGTTCGAAGAAAAGGTGTAAGCAAGGGAACCGGATTGAAAAAGCTTTGCAGGTATCTCAAAACAGGCATTACTGAAACAGCGGTTATGGGCGACTGGTATAATGACCGAACCCTTTTTGAGACCAAAGCGATTAAAGTAGCTGTGGCAAATGCTGTACCCGAAATTAAACGGCTTGCTGATTTCATTACAAAAAGGACAAATGAGGAAGATGCTGCAGCCGAATTCCTGAAGATGGTCCTGGACGCAAAAAAATAAATGGTTAACGAGGAAGTAAAAAGCAATATAAGGAAAAGTCTCAGGATTAAAATCCTGCTCCTCATTGTTACGATCGTTTTGTTCGTGGGAATGTTTCCGAAAGGTGAGTCACTCGAATCGGAAGTTACCATCGGCTCGGTATGGATTCAGGAAGATCTTATCGCAACGATGACATTCGAAGTGCTTAAGGATAAAGAAACATATCTGAGTGAGAAGCAAAAGGCGGCGAAGAATGTTTTTATGGTTTTTGTCCATAAGGATGATGAGATCAGCAAAAGCATCGATTCTATGGAGTCCTATAATGAGTGGCTGCTCTCTGAGATTGATAAAACGATTCGTTCGCGTGGTCAGTATTCTATTGCCAATCCTTTGATTTCCCCTCACTCCCTTGAAGAAATTATTAATATTAGAAAAACTGAAAATCAGTTCTCTTCACAAAGCAGGATTACACTTAATGATATTTTCCGCATTTCGACAAATGCTTTAAACCGTATTTACAGGAAAGGATACATAAACGTCAATTTAGATGATATTAAACACGATACTTTAGCTGTTCGTGAGGGTAAATTTGAACGTCTGATTCCTAAGGATTCTTTTTTTGACGCTGATGGAGCCGTTAAAGAAATTAATGAGTACCTCAGAATATATTTTGGCGAGCGATCGGAACTCATTTCAGCAGTTGCCGAGTATGTTACTTATTTCCTGATCCCGACAATCGAATACAGCGAAAATCTTACAAATTCCGCAAAAGAAATTGCGATGGACAGAATTTCTCGAAATCTCGGCATAGTTAATGAAAATGAAAGAATAATTGCAAAGCATAACAGAATTACTCCTGAGGTCAAGCAAAAAATTGATTCCTACAGAACTGCCCGGGGTGAACTTTCTGGTTCTTGGTGGAGGTACTGGCAGTCCCTGGGTAAATTTCTTCACATTGTAATTGTATTAGCCCCGATAGTTATTTATATATATCTTTTCAGACCCAAAATATATAATGACAATCTTAAGATACTGCTGATATGCATTATTTTCCTGTATATCGGTTTTCTTACATTTCTAATTCAAAAGCTTAACGTCAACTCGCCCGTACATTTTCTTATCGTCCTGCCGATGGCGTCAATGCTGCTTACAATTGTTTTCGATTCGCGGGTCGGGTTTTATTCAACTATTGTTCTTGCACTGATAATTGCCGGACTAAGAGGCAATGATTATGTTTTTGCCGCAACGAATATTATTGCCGGGGCTCTTGGTGCATACACAGTCCGCGATCTGAGGAATCGTACACAGATATTCCGCTCATTCTTCTATATCCTTATCGGTTACCTTATGGGGATAATTGCTTTCGGTCTCGAGCGTTTTGCAACCTGGGACCAGATGCTGATGGATAGCGCTTTTGCAGCATCGAATGCACTTATTTCACCCGTTTTTACATTCGGAATGATCATTTTTATTGAGAAAGCATTCAAAATCATTACTGAATTTACATTGCTCGAACTTAGTGATCTGAATAATCCGTTATTGAAAAATCTGCTAAAATACGCTCCCGGAACTTATACGCATTCAATGACGATCGGATCACTTGTTGAGAATGCAGCAGTAAAAATTAATGCAAATCCTTTGCTTGCTCGTGTTGGTGCATATTATCATGACATTGGAAAAATGACTGATCCTGATGCATTTACTGAAAATCAGATGGATCATAAAAGCAAACATGAGGATCTCGAACCGAAAGAAAGCGCAAGACTTATAATCGAGCATGTGAAGGAAGGCATCTCTCTGGCTGAAAGGCATAAACTCCCAAGAGAAATTATCGATTTTATTCCGATGCATCATGGGAAAATGACCGTGTCATTCTTTTATGCCAAGGCAGTTGAAAAGTATGGAAAGGAAAATGTCAATATTGAGGACTTCCGTTACCCGGGACCGAAGCCCAATTCTAAAGAAACCGCGCTTCTGATGCTCGCTGATGCCTGTGAATCTGCTGTACGTTCTATTGAAGATCCCGACCCGAAAAAGATTGAAAATATGGTTGACAATCTCATAAATAATCGCGTTGAAGAAGGTCAGCTTGCAAATGCCCCGCTTACTTTTTCCGACCTGACAAAGATTAAAGAGTCATTTCTGAGTATTTTACAGAGCCAGCACCACCGTAGAATTAAATATCCACAACAGGAGGAGCTGGAAAAAGATAACAGCCGGAAAGAAGGCTGATGATTGCTTTTCTTAAGGAATATCTTACTGTTCTGAGAATTGAAAGGAATCTTTCGAATAATACTCTTACTGCCTACCAGACTGATCTTATGTTTTTTATTGATTTTATAGTTGAAAAGGGGACGGATGACCTCAGTGAGGTGGATACCGGCTTATTGCTTTCTTTTTTTGATAAACTTAAAAAGGAAGGCAAAACAAACAGTACTATTGCCCGTTACTCTTCTGCCGTCAAAGGTTTTTACAGCTATCTCGAAGTGAACAGGTATATCCTGAATAATCCGACCGAAAAACTACTTTCAACCCGAATAACCCGTAAACTGCCTGTTGTGCTTTCAATAAGCGAGATAAATAAAATTCTTGATGCTCCCGATATTGAAAAAAATGAAGGATTAAGGGATAAAGCTATTCTGGAACTGATGTATTCCTCCGGACTTCGTGTTTCGGAAGTGATTACTTTGAAATTATCTGATCTTATGTTTACCGACGAAATCATAAGGGTATTGGGCAAAGGCTCGAAAATGAGGATTGTGCCGGTAGGGAGCAGCGCCGTTCACTTGGTTAAGAGGTATCTTGTTAATGTCAGACCGTTGCACGAAGTTAAAGCACGCAGCGGAAATATTCTTTTTCTGACCCGCAGAGGGAAGGGATTTTCAAGAATGGGACTGTGGAAAATTGTTAAGCAATATGCTAACGAGGCGGATATTCAGAAGCAGGTCCACCCGCATACATTCAGGCATTGCTTTGCTACTCATCTTCTCGAAGGCGGAGCTGATCTGCGGGCTGTGCAGGAAATGCTCGGACATGCGGATATTTCAACTACTCAGATATATACCCATATTGATCGTGAATATGTTAAACAGGTCCATCAGCAGACACATCCGCGCGGTTAAATGAATATAAAAATGTTTGCATTATTTTCAATTCTTCTGTTATTCCTCTTCGCCTGTAATGAAAAATCCGGAGAAGAGGAAAAAATAAGCGGCACTATACCGGCTGGGAATGAATACTCTATTGCAATTGATACAGCTTCAGTCCACTTGCTCAAAGACAGAACGGATATGCTTACAGGTTTCGTACCCCGGGATAAGATTGAATTAAGGATTCGCTCCCGTAAAAGTGTTTTCGTAAAACTCGGCTACTTCCCTGATTCTTACAGCGCCGGGAAAGCCGGTTTCAGACTTTTTGCCGATTCTCTTGTTAAGGATTATCATGTGTTAAAGGGTGACGAACTTGTCTATGATAATTACACAAATTATTTAGTTGTGGGCAAACATCTCGACGACAGACCGGCACTCTATTCTTTCAATCTGAAAACAAAAAAAACTGATCTCGTTTGGAGCAAATGGGGCAGAAAAATTATAGGATTTCATTACACTCCTGATTATTCCTCAGCATATTTCCTGAGTACTCTTGGGATGGGAATACGCGGATCGTTGCCTTACGTACTCGATGCAAGAATCTATTTTATCCGGAAAGAAACCGGGGAAGCAAAACTGCTTGAGAATCTTGGTAAAGGTCTTCAGTTATATTCATTCTGGGAGAACAGCAAACTCTTCAAAGTGAATTTCACTTTCCTTGATACTTTTAAAACATCAACCCTGATAAGCCGTTTATTTACATATAACGCGAAGGGAAAAAACATAGAAATGAAAGAACAGGTTTATGAGCTTCTGAAAGATGGGTTTCCATCCATTCCAAAACCTCTGCTCGATATAAGCTCGCCTGCCGGCTCTTTCAGCATTAAAATTGCTAACGCAGAAGGAATTACTGATGTTTTCCTTCAGGATCAGATCAGAAATAACCGGGCGTATCTCACTTCAACTGATCATATCGTATATTCATGCGGCTGGACTGATGACGAGAAATATCTATTCTTCAATACAAACAATTTCGGACAGGCTGCTAAGGCTGAGGAGATGCAGTCCAATCTTTTTGTGGTCAATACCGGGACAAAAATGATCGAAAAGGTATTTCAGGGAACTGGTTATAAAAATTTTGTTATCTACGATAATCTGTTAATATTTGATGATAATTTTGACGAAAAATCTGCAATTACTTTTTACGAATACAGAAAAGACAATATTTATCATATACTAAAAATACGGGGCGGTTGCGGAGTTAAAAATATCTCGGCCCGTTATCTCAAGGAAATTGATTGAAAACTTATTTAAGATTACTAAGTTATGTTAAACCTTACTGGAAAAGCCTTTCCATTTCGATTCTTTGTACAGTACTCTATGCATCTTTGAACGGAGCTTCCATATATCTCACAATACCCTTGCTGGATACTCTTTTTCAGGAATCCGGGAAATCCGATGTGCCTGCACAAACAGCCGTCGCCACTCAGATTCCGGGAAATTCGGGCTTTTTCCAGGAGATAATTGATGATGCATCTGCTGCCATTAAACAATTCATTTTCAGCGGTGATACTTCTGAAGTGCTGTTTAAGTTATGCACACTGATCATGATAGCATTTCTGGGCAAGAATATTTTCGGTTATCTTCAATCTTACTATCTGGCTTCAGTTGAACAGGGTGTTATAAAGGATATCCGTAATGATTCATACAGACATCTGCACGAACTGCCGATGAATTATTTTAAGAACGAAAAAACGGGAAATCTGATCTCAAGAATTATTAATGACGTTAATGTGGTTCAGTCAAGCGTTTCAACTGTATTTCTTAATATGATAAGAGAGCCGCTTACTATCGCTGTTTTTTTAGGCATCGCTTTCTCAATCAGTTGGAAGTTGACAATATTCTCACTTACGGTGCTGCCGTTTTCGCTGTTCTTTATTAGCTGGATAGGATTCAAACTTAAAAAACAAAGCACTCAGCTTCAGGAGAAAGTCGCAGACATAACCACCGTTCTTCATGAGACAATTTCAGGCGTAAAGATTGTTAAAGCCTTCGGCGCTGAAGAATATGAAAACAAAAAATTCGGATCGGAAACCCGGAAATATTTTCTCTTAATGCTTAAAATGGTGAGGACAAGAAATGCCGCAAGTCCTGTCACGGAATTTCTGAGTGTGGCAGTTGGTGTAATTATTATTTACTATGGCGGTCATCTCGTGCTTGAACAGGGAACTATTAAAGCAAGTGAATTTCTTGGATTCCTTTTTGCGATTTTTCAGCTTATGCCGCCTATCAAAGAGTTGAGCAGTATTAATAACCGTATCCAGGAATCGAGCGCTGCCGGTGACAGAATTTTCGAAATAATGGATACCGAGCCGGAGATAAGAGATTCGGCTAATCCGGTCGATAAACTTACATTCGATGATTCAATCGAATTCAGGAATATCAATTTTACTTATCCTGATTCGGAAGAAAATATTCTCACCAATATCAATTTTAAAGCTAAACGGGGACAGATTATCGCTCTTGTGGGTAGTTCAGGCGCCGGAAAGACGACGCTCGTTGATCTTCTTCCGCGCTTCCATGATCCTGTTTCAGGTGAAATTCTTATCGATGGAATTAATATCAGAGATATCCGGGTTTCGCATCTGCGTAAACTTATGGGCATTGTAACTCAGGAGACAGTACTATTTAATGACAATGCGTTCAACAATATTGCTTATGGACAGGGCGATACTGATCCTGCTGACGTTGAGCGGGCAGCCGGAGCGGCGAATGCCGATAAATTTATTAAAGAATTACCGAAAGGTTACAACACGATTATCGGCGAAAGAGGCACGAAACTTTCAGGCGGTCAGCGGCAGAGAATCTCAATAGCGCGCGCCCTGCTGAAAAACCCTCCGATAATGATCTTCGATGAAGCCACCTCCGCGCTTGATAATGAATCCGAAGCGCTGGTGCAGGAAGCTATTGAGAGACTTATGACGGATAGAACCACTTTTGTAATAGCTCACAGGCTGAGCACAATCAGGAATGCTGACGTTATACTTGTTATGGATAAAGGCAGAATAGTTCAGAGCGGGAAGCATGATGAACTCCTCACTGATGAATCGGGTATTTACCGCAGATTGTACGAATTACAATTCAGAGATCAGAAATGAAAAAGGATAGTGTGATAAATTTCCTTGATAAAGGAATAATTGTTTTTATATTTCTTTTTCTCGCAAGCCTCACAAATTCAATTTTTGTGAACCAGCTTGGTTATTACGGCGCACTTCTTTTTATGCTTATCAAGTTTGGTGTCTCGCGCAAAAATCCTTTCTTCAGAAACGGACTCGAGAATGCCTTACTGCTTTTTATGGTTGCCGAAATTCTTTCTACAATCTTTTCAATTGATAGCGCCTCCTCTTTCCATAATCTGCTGAAACGTTTTTTTCTGCTGCCGATAATATATACTGTTTCCACAGCCGCAGATAATGAAGATTCCTTAAAGAAGATATTTACAACATATCTTGTTTTTGCGCTTATAAGTGCTGCTATATACATTATCAATTCATACGATTACTTTATCAAAGGACTTCTTCAAATCACCGGCTCAGGCCCCGGTGTTTTTCAGTACCCTATTACTACAAGCATTCTGATAAGCTTCACGGCAATATTTGTTTTTTCTTTTGCGATTGATAAAAGATACGCTCTTAAATGGAGGATTATATTTGCACTTCTTTTTGCTATTACCCTTGTAGCCATTTTTGCAACGTATAAAAGGACCGGTTGGATGGGACTTGCGGCAGGTCTGTTCATAGTGATTCTTATAAGGAAAAAGTATTCTCTGATGATTCCGCTCGTTATTCTTGGAATAGCTGTTTTGTTTATGGAAAAGCAGGAAAGTTCTTTAACTGTTTTTAAGAATGGAAACGAAATCCCCGCCCGGATTATTAAGACTGAAGGCAGGATATCGCAGATTTCTGAACTTGACAATAATATATATATCAGCGATTTTAGCAATGGAGTACTTCAGAAAAAAAATGATGATTTTGCCCCTCTCATTAAGACAGATGCGCCGGTGATTGGTTTTACGAAATGGGGTGATACTCATTTTGTCGCACATTTAATAGATACCCGTTTTGTTTTATATACCAGCAGCGATTCCGGACTTGTAAAAGTATCCGAATTTATCTCGCCGGGTTATACGGTTGACTATAAGAGTTTTGCGAATTTATTCTATGTCCTTGATTCAGATTCTGGTCTGACTGTTTACACAGACCCTGAAAATACAGGTAGCCGGGAAAGATTTCGTTATACGCGCGAATACAGATTTTTTGATGTCAGTGAAGAAAATCTGCTCCTTTATTCTAAAGAGGAAATGCTGGCGCTTTATGTTCTTAAAAACGGCTTGCCGGAAGACGAACCTGTCAGGACATTTGACCGGGCAGGTCTTAAATTTGCGATTCTGGATAATAGCGATATTTATTTTGCAGGCAGCCGTTTTGCAGGGAAATCCGGACTTGATTTCCTGGAAACGGAATCCCTCGATTATCTCCCTCAGGAAGCAGATTATACTCAGATAATTAAATATAATAGCGGGCTGATCTTTATTTCTGCCGGCGGGAGCGTCTTTGTCACGGAAAATGACAGCACTGGCGATAAGCTCGTTGCCGCATATAAACCCGGTTTTATTCCGAAATCGGTGCTTCTTGATAGCAAAGGAAATCTTTGGGCGGCAAATCAGAAATCAAGCCGGCTTGCAAGTATAATTGATATGTACGCCCCCTCTAATTTTGTCCGTTTTGCACTTTGGAGGGCAGGGCTAAAGATTTTCATCGATTATCCCGTTTTTGGAGTTGGAGATATCGACCTTATCAAACTCTACTCATCGTATAAACGCCCATTCGACAAAGAAGTTCAGGGACATATGCACAATAATTATGTCCATCTTTTAGTTATACTCGGCGGTTTTGGTTTTCTTGTTGTTATGTATCTTTTTTACAGACTGGGAAGAGTTTTTTATTCAGCGTATAACAAATCAAAATATCACAATTTTTATGCGCCGCTTACTTCCGGGGCTTTTGGCTGTTACATTTCTTTTCTGGTTGCAGGGCTTACTGAATGGAATTTCGGCGACCATGAAATTGTAACGATGTTATGGTTTATTACGGCTATGGTCGTCGCGGCGAAAAGGAATCTCGATAGCAAAACACAATAACTGTCTGAAAATTATTTCAAAGTTATTCTAATACCCCATATTTTTGCCGGTAAGTATCTGCCTTACCGTGGCAATCAATATTTGTATATCTAACCAGAAAGTCCAGTTTTCAATATACCATAGATCGTACTGGAGTTTTTTACGTATCCGCAGTCTGTTCTCATCCTCTTCAGTCACATCGCCCCTGAGCCCGTGAATTTGCGCCCAGCCTGTTATTCCCGGTTTAACAAGATAACGAAGCTCCATCTCGTCAACAACTTCCTTTGTATATTGATTATAAGGAAGCGGATGCGGGCGCGGACCTACAAGAGACATATCTCCTAAGAGCACATTAAAAATCTGAGGGGTTTCATCGAGGTTTGTTTTCCGCAGGAATTTCCCGAAAGCGGTTATGCGGATATCATCGGTTTTTGCCGGGTTATAAACGTTTGCATTTGTCTCCGGCTGCATCGATCTGAATTTATAGCACTGGAAATTTTCCTTGTTAATCCCGACACGCGGCTGAATAAAAAATACCGGACCCGGACTTTTAATCCTTTGTATTAGTATTATTATTGGAAAGAGCCAGCTTGTTACAAATATTATAACAAGAAGACTCCCGAAAATATCAAAAACGCGTTTCAGGAATTGCCAGTGCGGAGCTTCGAGGGGTTCTTTCCGCAATTTCATCAAGGGGAAATTGCCTATAGTTGAAAATTGAAATTTTTGAAGGTATAAACCGAGAAATGCGGGAATAAGATATATCCTCACGGCATTAATTTCGCAGGTTTTTATTATATCCATAAGGAATGGTAGTTTTTTATCCGTCAGGGATATAACTACTTCTTCAATCCTGCGTTCTTTAAGGATGTTATCAAGCTCCTCAAGTTTCCCGATTACTCTGTGATTTTCCTGACCTAAATCCTCATTTGTGACAAATCCCTGAAGAACATATCCGAAACCGGGGTTCTGCTCAATAAATTCCGCAAATTCGCTTCCTCCTTCGCCACCCCCGATTATAAGAAGATTTTTACCCTGCGGAGTGATATGGAAAACTCTTAACGAAAGCAGTCTTATAATTATTACCCGGAAACTGAGTAAAAGAAAAGTATTAAGGAAAATGAAAAAGATAAAATTCCTTGTAAAGAGTGCCTCTTTTGTAAGAAAAATAAAAATTACGGCGGTAATTGCCTGAACGAGTGATATTTTAATAATACCGGTAAAATGATCCGAATAAAATTTGAGATTAAAATTATCGTAGAGACCGACAGCCTCCGCTGCATAATACCAAACAAGAACCTGCATTATCGGCAGAAGAAACATATACGTCCTGACTGCAAGCGCTCCGGCTAATGTAAGCTTTACTTCCTCAGCAAGATACAGGGATATTCCTGCTGCCGAATAAAAAATCGTAGCAATTACAAAAATATCGGCAATGACATTTGTATAGAATAAATATCGCTTTTTCATCTCTGAGCCTTGCTGCTGAATTCATCCAGTTTAAGATCAGTGTATTCGCGGATTCGCTTCTCATAATTCTTTTTTGAAAAGTACTCCGTTTCCGCTGCGATTTTCCCATAATCGAACTGATGTTCAATTGATTCAAATTTTTTGATACTCTCAAGCAGCGAGGGAACATCCTGCCCGGAGAAATGTACTCCGTTGATGCCATCCCGGACTGTCTCCGCAGTTCCGCCTCTGTTATATGCAATTACCGGCGTTCCTGCCGAAAGCGCTTCCACAACAATTATGCCGAAATCCTCAAGCGCGCCGTAAATAAAGCAGCGTGCTTTACTAATGAGTCTTGCGAATTCATCATCCGGAGCATACCCTATGATCTCCACATTTTTCCCCGCTTTTTTACGGATATTCTCCATCTCCGGTCCATCCCCTATAACAACAAGTTTTTTCTCCGGCAGATGTGAGAACGCCTCAACTATCATCTCGATTTTCTTATACTGCACAAATCTGCCGGCAGTAACGTAATAATCATCTTTTTTAAGAACTGGATTGAAGCGGTTGATATCAACAGGAGGATAGATAACCTCGGAGGGCCTGTTGTAGATTTTTTTTATCCTTGCAGCAGTGTAATGTGAATTTGCGATTAAATGATCGGCTCTGTTCGCTGTGGTATAGTCCCAGATCCTTATTTATGCATCATCCAGCGGGTAATAACACTTTTAATGCCGCGCTCAAGACCTGATTCTTTCAGGTACTGGTGGTATAATTCCCATGCATATCTTATAGGACTGTGGCAATAACATATATGTAGTTGATGCGGAGAAGTTATTACTCCCTTAGCGAATGCATGTGAATGGGAAAATACGAGATCATATCCGGTTACATCGAATTGTTCAACTGCCGCCGGAAAAAGGAAAAAATAATTTCTGAAATGTTTTTTTGCAAAGGGCAGGCGGCTAATAAAACTCTGCGTTGTTTTTTTTCCTTTGAGCGCAATTTCCCTCGTTGCATTATCGTAAGTATCAATTATGGAATAAATATCGAGGTCTGGCCAGATATTTAGAAAAGATTCAACGCATTTTTCCGCACCGGAATAATAGTCAAACCATTCATATACCAGAGCTTTTTTCAATCAGGAACCTATCCGGTTATTATATTTAATCTTCAAAAATACGGAAAAGCGAAGGCTTAAAAAATATTGGAAACAGGTATTTCCTCCATTCCATCTTCATGAGTATTCATTGCATTAAGAAGAGTGAGCGATTCGAAAGAGGAAAGATCGGCTGCTCTGATTTCAATGACCTCGGTTTTCCCAGAATCAATCAACATCTGCCGGGCAGTTCCTTTAAGAAGAGGACTTGCCGGTGTATAGAATTTTTTCCCCCGTCTGAAAAGCAGATTGCTGTAAGAAGTATCGGTAAGCAAACCATTCTTTACAATTATTATTTCATCTGCCCCTTCACGGTATCCATAAAGTTCTTCGAGTTTTTTACGATCCGAGTATTTTAGCGAATAATCAATTGTGTTGTCTTCAACAAGTTTCAGCGAGCGGATAGTCCTTCTTTTGTAAGGCGAAAATTCACCGGTGAATCCTTGCCGGTTATACATAACTCTGTACTTAAACAATTCACGACTCCCGGGCAGCTCGGTATTAAATATCGCCATAGGGTCGAATTCTGGTATAGAACCGAACAATCTCAGTGCAGAGTCATTTATCCGCCGGATATGGTAACCTGGATTCCGGAAACTGCCGTCCACAAATGCAATTGATTCAAATAACGGGTACATAGATTTTATCATTCAGTTCCTTGTACTCTTTTTGCGGATCGGAATTGACAGTTATCCCGCCGCCGCTCCTGTAATAATATCTGTCGTTTTTTTCTTCAATGTAGCGGATGAGGATACAGGAATCAAGTTTGTTTCCGTCAAAGAATCCGAAAACACCGGAATAGTATCCACGGTTTTCTCCTTCGGCTGATCGTATGATCTCAATCGTTTTTTCTTTCGGTGCACCACTTACTGAACCTGCCGGAAGCAGCTTCAGGATCAACTCCGCCACGTTATTCCAGTATTCTTTGCTTATCCTCCCTGTTATCTCAGAACTTACCTGCAGAAGGTTTCTCTGAAGGGAACGTACTTCCGAAACATACCTGTATCTTTTAACTTCCACCTTTTCCGCCACCATACTCAGATCATTCCTGAGCAGATCGACTATCGTTGCATGCTCTGCCTTTTCCTTCTCATCTGCAAGAATTATCGCCTCAGCATCCGGAACGGAAGCATCAATCGTTCCTTTCATAGGGAAAGTAGAAATCCCGGTACCATCTATTGTTACAAATGTTTCGGGGGAGAAGCATAGGAATTTATCCTTCAGCAGGATTTTATATTTTGCCTGCCCGGCATAAAAAATATCTGCGGGCTGCCAGTTGATTTTAACAGGCGTCGGGAAAGTGAGATTGAGCAGATATGAATTGCCGTATCGCAGATTATCCATGACGGTATCGAATGCCAGCTTATATCGAACATAACTTACAGGCTCTGTCTGAAGCCGGAGGGGTGTGATAGGTTTTTTTGGAGTCCCGGAAATATTGCTGAAATTCCCTGCCTGAAACAACAAACCTTCTCTGCCGGCTTCGGCAATAGAATAAACAATTGCTTCGGTCATTTCAAAATTTACTATAAATACAAAAGGAACTTTGTTGTTGTAATATTTATTAAACTTCTTTACGAAAAAATTCATTTTTAATCCGGAACCTGCCCCAATGAAAAAAGTTCTGATCGTGGATAATCACGATTCTTTCACATATAATCTGAAACAGATCGTTGAGCAGCATAACGGCTGCGTAACAGATGTGATCAGGAATGATGAAATCGATTCCGGAAAGATAAATAATTACGCAAAAATTATTTTTTCGCCGGGTCCGGGTCTTCCAGGCGAAAGAAAAATTATGACGGATATCCTCAGGGCATTCGCTCCCGGTAAGAGCATTCTCGGCGTATGCCTCGGTCATCAGGCGATAGGGGAGTTTTACGGCGCCGAACTTATCAATATGCAGGATATTTTCCATGGCGCTAAAACAAATATTAAAATAATCAGGGATGATCTGCTTTTCACAGGAGTGCCGGATAATTTCGATGCCGGATTATATCATTCATGGGCTGTTTCAGATGAGAATTTCCCCTATCCGCTGGAAATTACCGCGCGCTCAGAAAGCGGAATTATTATGGCAATTAGGCATAAATTCTATGATATCCGCTCCGTACAATTCCATCCCGAATCGATTCTGACACCGTATGGCGTGCAGATTATTTCCAACTGGCTGAACGGATAAATTCCCGTCTCTAATTGTGCTTAAGCAAGAATATGAATTTAAGGGACTGATGTTTCACAATTTTTGCCTAATTTGACGTATGTCAGCAATTAATATATTACAATGAAAACTTTCAGCCCCAAAATTGTCATTTCCGATCTTGACGGGACACTTCTCGCTTCTCATAATAAGCTAAGCACAGAGAATAAGGCTTCCCTCGAAAAATTAGGCAGACTTGATATTAAAAGAGTTGTTGCTACGGGCAGATCATATTTTTCAGCGATGAAAATTCTGCCTCCCGATTTCCCGATTGACTACCTGATCTTTTCTTCAGGCGCCGGGATAATCGACTGGAAAGAGAAAACGCTCCTCAGGTCTTATGTTATGCAGAAAGATCAGATTACCGAAAGCCTTAAGCTTATCCGCAGGAACCGCTTCGATTTTATGGTTCACGATCCCGTTCCGGAGAATCACAGGTTTTTCTATAAAAAATATTCAGGACATAATCCGGATTTCGACAGGCGCGTTGAGGCATACCGCCCTTTCTGCTCTGCATTCTCGCAGAAAAATGTTCCCGATAAAGCGAGCCAGTTCGTTGTTATTATGCCAGCAGAAGAATTCGATGTGTGCAGTTATTTCCGCGCGAATATCTCCGATTCCAGCGTTATTAAAACAACCTCGCCACTCGATAATAAATCTTTATGGATTGAAATATTTCCGGGCAGCGTTTCCAAATCGCAGGCTGCTGGTTATGTTTGTCAGATTAATGATCTGACGAAAAATGATGCTGTTGCTATAGGCAACGATACCAACGATCTTGATCTGCTTCACTGGGCTGGCAGAGCTTATGCAGTGAATAACGCACACAGCGCTCTTGCTGCACATTTCCCTTCAATGCCTTCAAATGATGACCACGGATTCAGCCATCTGATCGAAAAGTACTTTGATTAAAATATTCTGATCGCTGCTTTTATTTTACGGACTGGCATCATCATATAAACCGATGATAACAAACGTCCTAAGGTAAAAGCAAGCGCGGCGCCGATAAGTCCTGCAATAATCCCGGAATATACTGTCAGAGCCATCACGGTCAGGATTGTTGTTGTCTCAACTACAGTTGCCCAGGTGATGTATGAATTTTGCTTGGCAGACATTATTACTGCCCGCTGGAAATTTACTGCCACATTCACCACCGGAAGCAATACCTGTATCTGTAAAGGCAGAAGCGCAAATAAAGCGAGGCTTAAGGATAATCCCGAGATATCGTGAAACCAAACCATTGCAAGCGGGGAAAAAGCGATAACCGAAAAAGCCAGAAAAATCATTCCCGAAAAACCGTAAGCAAAATTTCTCAGTTTTTTATAATTGATAAAATCTTTACCCATAAGAGCAAGTCCGACTTCCTGATATGATAAACCGAGACTTCTGAAAATGAACAGAAATGCATTTATTACCGGGAGCGCTGCAAGCGATTCGATAGGCTGCGGGGCTTTTCCTATAAAAAATGTGACAAGCGGCTGAATACCCAATGCCAAAAAAGCTGTCAGGGCTAATGGGTGATAAAAACTTATTATCCCGCGGTAAGTGATATCTTCATCATCTTCCCCGCGTTTTAATTCCGGAACAACTTTTCGAACAAACAGATAAGATGCGGCGGCTTCCACAAGCACGGCTGTTGATAATGCAAATGCCCCGATCAGAACGCCGGGCGGTTTGATTGTCACCCAGAGCAGCATAGCGGTTACCGACATTGAAAGTATCCTGATGAACGTTCCTAATGCCACATATTTTGTGCGGTTATTTGCTATCAGCACACCCTGATAAAATCTGCGCATACCTATTGCCCCGGGCCAGGGCAGCATAACAATTATTGCCAGATGAGTAAGATGTGAAATCTCAGGTATTAGCCCGATAACATCATGCAGCAGAAAATCGGCTACTGGAGGGATGGCAACAAAAAGCATAGCGGCTGTCATGGATATACTCAAAACGAGGCTGAAATTTCTGAGCTTTATATATGTCCTGTACCCCCGGACAAGCGCGGTCGATGCGCTCAGGAGCATCATTACCGGAGCTTCCATTATAAGCGCGAATGCGAAAGCCACGCCGTAAGCCGCAAGATTGCACTCGGGATTCGGTGTTCTCGAAATTATTGCCGCATTATAAGGACCTTCGATAGACATCATCAGCCATGTTGCAGCTAATGGCAGCCAAAATATGAAAATCTTTTTATAAGTCAGCTTGTCCTGCACAGCCTGTTTTTCAGCCACTAATAATCAATAATTAATAAATACAATTTACTAATTACGAATTATTAATTTAAGAATAGCACTCCGGGAAAAATATCTCTCGCCCCGCTCTGCGAGGCCTGCCCTCTGGGGTGCTGATACCGTTTTTACATTATTTTCCTATAAAAATATCACCCTTTCAGGGTTTTTATCTTCTTTTGCATTGCATATGCTATAAAACTAACACCCCTCCGGGGTTATCATCTTCGTATGCATTGCATAGGCTAATAAACTAACAATCCTCCGGAGTTAAAACAATATATGATGATCAGTAAAAACAATCCCGAAGGGATGATATTATTATAGAGATGTCCAATTCGAAAACAAATTATCAACCCCGTTGGGCCTGCCTGCCGCAGGCAGGGTGACATTATTGTAGAATGAAACGCCAACCGAAAATCATCAATCCCGAAGGGATGATATTATTATAGAAATGTCCAATTCGAAAAACAAATTATCAACCCCGAAGAGCCTGCCTGCCGCAAGCAGGGTGACATTATTGTAGAATGAAACGTCAACCAAAAATCATCAATCCCGAAGGGATGATATTATTATAGAAATGCCATTTATCCAATCTTCGTACAGACGCGATTTATCGCGTCTCCGGCAAAGGAGCCGATTCTCCCATGCACCTGAAAAAATATCTCTTGCCCCGCTCTGCGGGGCCTGCCTCGATAGGCCTGCGCAGGGGACACCGGTCACTTCGACTCCGCTCAGTGTCCGGTGCTCACATACTACAATAGGCGCAAAAATAATTAACCATTTACCATTAATAATTAACAATTAACAATTAACAATTGCCTCTTCGTTGCATATTATCAACAAAACTCGTAATATTGTGCATATTAAACAACAATAAATATTATGAAGAAGCAGATTATTTTTCCGAAATACAAAAAGCTTTTTGAGCAGCTAGGTGAAAATCTGAAATTAGCCAGGAAAAGAAGAAAACTGACAACTATTCAGGTATCCGAAAGAGCGGATATTGACAGGAGCACCCTTTACAGAATCGAAAAAGGCGACCCGCGGGTTTCTCTCGGTGCATACTTTAATGTTCTGCGTGTTATGGGTCTTCAGAATGATATTGTCAAACTCGCCGCCGATGATGAACTTGGGCGCAAGCTCCAGGATATTGAACTTTTGAGGTGAGCCGGGAATGACTACAAATATTTTGGTTTATGGGCATTGGATGGGTCTCAGCGCCCCATTGCTGATTGGTGTTTTGAGCGCGGAGCAGCTTCGGGGAAAGCTATCCTTTAGTTTTGAATATGACCCGCTTTATTTGAAATCTGATCAGAGATTTATTCTCGATCCTGACCTTGGCTTTTTCACGGGTAAGCAATACACGGTAAATCGTCAGAACTTCGGCTTGTTTTTGGATTCTATGCCGGATACCTGGGGCAAAACCCTGATGAAGAGGAGAGCCGCGCAGATTGCAGCAGAGAAAAAATCAAGTTTACGTTTTCTTAATGAAGTCGATTTTTTACTTGGAGTAAATGACAAAGCGCGTATGGGCGCGCTGCGTTTCAAATTAGACCCCGCGGGTCCTTTCCTTGATGATGATAAACAATATCCGGTTCCGCCATGGTCATCTGTTAAAGAACTTCAATATGCTGCGAATATTTTGGAAACAAGCCAGGATGAGCGTGAATTAAGAGAATGGCTGATGATATTACTGGCGCCAGGTTCTTCCTTAGGCGGAGCGAGACCCAAAGCGAGTATTCTTGATAATCATAACCATCTCTGGATAGCAAAATTCCCTTCAAAAAATGATATTACCGATAAAGGCTTATGGGAATATCTTGCATATCGACTGGCGTTGAAAGCAGGTATTAATATTGCTGATTCTGCTGTTGAAAAAGTCACCGGTAACCACCATACTTATTTTACAAAGAGGTTCGACCGGGATGGAGAATTCCGCATCCATTTTGCATCTGCAATGACAATGACCGGAAATGACGAAAGTTTAATAAGAGATAATTCCCCAAGCTATTTGGAAATTGCGGAATTTATCCAAAATAACGGGGCGGATATCAAAACTGATCTGGCACAACTCTGGAGAAGGATCGTTTTTAATATCCTGATATCGAATACAGATGATCATCTGAGGAATCATGGTTTTTTGCTGCATAGCGATGGATGGAGACTTTCACCGGCATTCGATTTAAATCCCTCGATTGAAAAGAATGGCCTTGCTCTTAATATCGATATGGATGACAATAGTCTTGATATTGAATTGGCGAAAAGTGTTGGAAATTATTTCAGACTCAATTCAAATGAAATGAATGAGATAATTAACGAAGTAAATTCAGCGGTCGCCTCCTGGAAAAAAGAAGCAGCGGAGATCGGCATTCCTAGAAATGAGTTATTACTAATGGAGCCAGCCTTTTTAAATTACTAATTACAAACCTGCCTGCCGCAGGGGACACCGGTCACTTCGACTCCGCTCAGTGTCCGGTGCTCACATACCACAATAGGCTAAAAAATAATTATTAATTACAAACCTGCCTGCCCTCTGGGGTTCTGATACCGTTTTTACATCATTTTCCTAAAACAATATCACCCTGCCTGCGGCAGGCAGGCCTTTCAGGGTTTTTATCTTCTTTTGCATTGCATATGCTATAAAACTAACACCCCTCCGGGGTTAAAACAATATATGATGATCAGCAAAAACAATCCCGAAGGGATGATATTATTATAGAGATGTTGCCTTCGGCAGGCAGGGTAATATTATTGTAGAATGAAACGTCAACCAAAAATCATCAACCCCGAAGGGCCTGCCTGCCGCAGGCAGGGTGACATTATTGTAGAATGAAATATCAACCAAAAATCATCAATCCCGAAGGGATGATATTATTATAGAAATGCCATTTATCCAATCTTCGTACAGACGCGATTTATCGCGTCTCGATACATCCTGCTGGCGTATGGCGCTCAGGGTGCGCCGAAGGCCTATGAAAATGCATCCCCCCCGTCAAAAAAAGGCAGACCTCACCCGTGCGATATGGAATTGGGATTTGTGCGGATCAAAAAAAAGCAGGTCAGACTGCCCTTATGCAGGCAGCCTGAAAAAAAGGAATGTCAGTTAAGGGGTAAAGCGGGAGCCTGGCTGAAGTTATAAACCATCTCTTCAACCTTTAATTTTACAACTCCTTTATTCACCATTCCCAGAGCCTCGGCGGCTCCAAGTGAAAGATCGATCTGTCTGCCTTCGAAATAAGGTCCGCGGTCATTTATTCTCACGAGAACCGTTTTATCATTTTTAGGATTCGTCAGTCTGAGCACAGTCCCGAAAGGAAGATTTTTATGAGCGGCTGTAAGACCCATCTGGTCATAAACTTCGCCGTTTGCAGTATTTCTGCCATGGAAATTAGGACCGTACCAAGAAGCCACCATATCTTTTTTGGTGTTGAATTCGGGCGTTGTGAAAGTGATATTTTCGATGTTGATTCTGCCAATAAATTCAGATGTTTCGTTCTCTGCTGCGGTTGTGTTCCTGATATGAACGGTAAGAGCCGTTATAATCAGGAATGCAGCAAATATGTATAAACGCAATGATCTCAATTTATCCTCATGTCTGTGGAACAATACAATTAAAAAAAAAGGAATAAGGGAAGATTCTAGTTATTTAGAATCGAAGTAAATGATTCTGCCAAAGCAAAACTAAGGCAGGAATTTTTGTGTGATAGTTTATTAAGCGTGCATATGCGGGTTTGCGGGTTCGCTGCCGGTATCAGTACCCTGTTCACGGCGGGTTTCAGGCTCACTGAATCCTGCCGGAGATAATATGTAAAATTTGTATAAAGCATTAAAAAAATGTTTTCCCGGTAAATCAAAAAATTAACTTTTGCAAATATAACACTTTTAAATAAATCAGACGTGATATAGAGCAACCGCATCAGTTCTGAATATTTCAATTATGTAAAACCCGTTCGCGCTAAAAAAGTTCCCGGGGTTAGAATTCAGGTCAGAATTGGTTCGAAAAATGCGTAATTTTGTGAATTGAAAAATTGTATTCCGGCGCTAAAAAAATCACAGTAAGGAATATCACCGGTGAATTATTTAGGCTTCGGAGGGGAATAGGCAGTTGTACCGTAAAAATTTGAAAAAAATAAAGGGAAATCAATGAGTTTTAAGCTGACAGTAGTAATACCATCAAATAACCCGGCAGAATCTTCATTTGTTAAGAATATGCTCGGCGATGACAATGTCGAAAAGGTTATTATAATGACCTCTTCAGAGGAAACAAAATTCGACCATCCGAAACTTGTTTACCTTTTTACGAAAAATCCACATGGAAGCGAGGCTGTAAAAAGTGTTGCCGAACTTGCCGATGGATACAGTGTTCTCTGGCTTCAGAGCGATCTGGAGATTGAACCGGGCCAGTTTTTCCTTGATAGATTTGTATCCGTTTCCGAAGATACCGGCGCCGGTATGGTCTATTCCGATTATTATGATATTAAGGAAGGCAAAAAATCGCGCCATCCTGTAATCGATTATCAGTTCGGTAGTCTCCGCGATGATTTCGATTTCGGACCCCTTATCTTTTTTGAGGGAGATGCGTTCCAGTACGGCATCCGCTGGGAAGCTGATTATCTTCACGCCGGTATATACGACCTGCGTCTGAAGCTTTCACAGGAATATGAAATAATCCACATCCCGGAATTTCTATATACTGCTTCCGAGCACGATTCAAGGAAATCCGGCGAAAAAATGTTCGATTATGTCGATCCCAAAAACCGCGCGCGTCAGATTGAGATGGAGCAGGCAGTTACACAGCACCTGAAAGAAATCGGCGGATATCTGAAACCGGAATTCCGTGAAATTAATTTCAGTGAAAACGATTTTGAGGTGGAAGCCTCTGTTATTATCCCGGTTAAAAACCGTGTAAAAACAATTGCCGATGCAATATCCTCAGTGCTTAAGCAGAAAACAAAATTCGGATTTAACCTTATTGTTGTTGATAATTACAGCGATGATGGAACAACCGAAGTTATTAAGGAATTTGCGAAAAAAGACAGCCGTCTTATTCATCTTATCCCTGCAAGAACCGATCTGCTGATTGGCGGCTGCTGGAACGAAGCTGCCCATCATCCGAAATGCGGTAAATTCTCTGTGCAGCTCGATAGTGATGATATATATATAGATGAAAACACACTTCAGACTGTTGTTGATGCATTTTACGCACAGAAATGCGGAATGGTTGTCGGCACATATAAGATGACAAATTTTGAATTGCAGCAGATACCGCCGGGAATTATTGACCATAAGGAATGGACTCCGGATAACGGCAGAAACAACGCACTCAGGATTAACGGTCTCGGCGCTCCCCGCGCTTTCTATACGCCGCTCGTAAGGAAAATTAAAATACCTAACGTAAGCTATGGCGAGGATTATGCCGTCGGTCTTGCCGTTTCAAGGTATTATCAGATCGGAAGGATTTATACCCCGATTTATTGCTGCCGCAGGTGGGAAGGCAACTCGGACGCTGCCCTTGAGATAGAAAAAGTTAACCAGCACAATATCTATAAGGACAGAGTACGAACGATAGAACTTCATGCAAGGATTCAGAAAAATATGAGTATTGATGGCTGATCTTTATTTAAGCGGAGCCGATCTCGCTTTTTATCTGAAAGGCAAAGGCTTTGCCGGAGAAGCTTCGGCTCTTCTCGACCAGCAGAAAAATTCCTGGGAGATGCTCCGGCTGAATTACGAAGCGCTCGGCAACGTGCGGGTTAAAACATTCGATTTCGGCGCATTCCAGGTCAAAGTTCAGTTTAATCCCGGCAGAATGACTTCTTCTTCTGCCAAAGTGGATGCAAAATCCATAAGCGAGCGGAAATGTTTCCTTTGCAGGGAAAATCTTCCGCCTGATCAGAGGGGAATACTCTACCGGGAAAAGTTTATCCTGCTCTGCAATCCTTTCCCGATATTCCGGAATCACTTTACAATTCCCCGGATTGAGCATATTGAACAAAGCATACTTCCGCATTTCGAGGATTTTTATCATCTTGCAAAAGACCTATCTCCGGCTTTTTCGGTGTTTTATAACGGACCCAAATGCGGCGCATCTGCTCCCGACCATATGCATTTTCAGGCAGGTGAAAGGGGATTCCTTCCCGTGGAGCGCGAAATCGGATCATTGCTTAAACGTTCGGGGCAGGAGATCGTTCAGAACGGTTCATCCCTTGCCGCGATGATTGAAGGATATCTCAGGCATGTGCTTTATTTAGAAAGTGATTCACTTAAAGAAACTGTAAGCCTTTCGGAAAAAATGTATAATATGCTTCAGGATGTTTTCCATACCGAAGAAGAGCCCCTGCTCAATATTATCGCATATTATGATGAAGACCGTTACAAGGTGATATTTTTCCCGAGAGAGCGTCACCGTCCGTCTCAATATTTTATCGAGAGCGAAGAAAAAATACTGCTGAGTCCAGCAAGTGTGGATATCGGGGGAATCTGTATAACTCCCAGAGAGCAGGATTTCGAAAAAATCTCATCGGAGGATATTGAGGATATATTCTGGCAGGTTTCAATTTCGCCCGAAAAATGGTACGATCTTAAGAGTATTTTCAGGAAGGGATTGAGCTGATCAATCCCTTTTTAATACAATAAGAGTCACATCGTCATCAAACTTATTGGCTGTGAATCCGATAAAATCTTCTTTGATCTGATCAATAAGTTTACCGTCATTTTCCATTTTATTGATCACATCCAGAACTCTGCCCTTCCCGTACATCTCACCTTCTTTGTTCCGGGATTCGGTTATACCATCCGTAAAAAGCAAAATGTGTTCGCCATGTTTCAGTTCAAAATGTATATCCCTGAATTCGGATATCTGGTTAAGACCCAGATACGGACCGCCTGATTTATAGCTGTTAACACCTGATGAAACGTGCAGAATAGGCAGGTCGCCGGCTCCCGAATAAATTACGTCTGTCGTTTCGGAATCGAGTATAAGCAGGGAGAGAGAAACGAGTATATCCCCAAGTTTCTGATCATGATAAATTGACTCATTTACATGGTGCAGAATCTCACTTGGCTTATTAAATGGTGAGGATTGGAATGTAAACCGGACTGCGCCCCGGATATAGCCTGCGTAAGCAACGGCATAATACCAGGCATTCCACTTTTTACCCATCACATCCCCTAATACAATCGCAATTCTCTTATCCGATATATGGTAATAATCAATAAAATCACCGCCGGGAATATTTTTATAGGGTACTGCCCAATGCCCGATCTCAAAGCCTCGTATTTCGGGCATCTGTTCCGGGATCAGAGCCGATGCCATAGTATCGGCAGCGCGCCTGAGATCCTTCTTTGCTATTAATTTCTTGCGTTCGGAACTGCGAAGCAGTGATGTTATCCGGGCAACAATAACTCTCGGACTCGAGGTTTTTATTATGTAATCCTCAATATCAAGATTATACCCCTCAAGAACGCTGTCGTCAGCATCCATCGAAGTGAGGAAAACGAATGGAATTTCATTCAGTTTCTCTGTTTTAAGGAGGAGTTTCCTGAATTCAAAGCCATTTAACCCGGGCATATTGATATCGCTTACAATAATATCCGGCATAAGGTCTTTTGCCATTTCGAAACCGATTTTTCCATCGGTAGCAAGAACTACATTAAAACCAGCTTTCGTAAGAAGATGGAAAAACATCGTGGCAATTCCATTATCATCTTCAACGACCAGTATCGTACTATTTGGGTTTTCCTGAATTTCCAGAATTTCCTGCATTTCCACAATTAAACTTATTCAAGCACCAATTTATAAATATCGGAGATTAAGTCAAATTTTCTTTGAATTTTATGATCAATTTTTTGTAAGCCTGCGGAAAGAGAGAAGGAAAATTATGCAGATTGCAGCGCTGCCGATCCAGTAGCCGTATAGTTTATCTGCTTCTATTAATGTGGAAGCCATAAGGGGACCGGCTATTGTTCCTGCTCCATAAGCCGAAATAAAATAGCCATTTGCCTGTGCTGCATTTTCCTCGGAAACCGATTCGATTGTGAAGCTTAATCCAATAGTGTAATAAGCCGGAACCAGACCGCCGATAATAAAAAAGAAGATAAGTAGTCCTAAATAATTTAATGAGAACGGAACGAGCAAAAATAGAATTATCATGAGAACGGTTACTGCTGCAAGCACTTTTTTCCGTGCATAAAGATCAGAGATTTTTCCTATTAAATAAAGCAGGATTATGCCGCCGAGAACAAAAGAGCCCAGAAAAAATTGTAATTGTTCGTCATTAAAATTATTCCTCAGGGCGAATAGCGGCAGCGCAACAATAATCGAAGCCTCGAATATTCCATACAGGAATGAAGCTGCTAATCCGCCTGCCGGCATTTCAGTTAGTTTCATTTTGGGCGGATTTTTTTGTTCGTGACTTTTTACATCATTCTTAAGCAGATACATCTGGAAAATGAAAACAAAGAACATTACGGCAGAAGCTATTCCGAATGGCAGATAATAATGTATTGTATGAGTCCAGATTAAAAAGGTGCCTCCGGCGATTCCCAGAGAAAGGATTCCCGCATATAAACCGATATATCTCCCGCGGTTTGCAGCAGTGCTGACAGAATTAATAATAACTTCGGTTGATACGAAAATAAGAACACCGCCAATGCCTGTTATTATTCTGGCAGGAAAAAGTATATACATATTATACACGTAATAATGTGCAAGCGCACCTATCGCCCAGATAAAAAGCCCGCTGAGAAGCACAAGTTTCGGACCATAGCGGTCAACAAACCTGCCCCCCTGAATTGAAAAAAGCATCACCGAAAGATTGCCTGTCATAATAGCCAGTCCGTTGACAAACGAAGAGAAATGTGCTTTCTCAAGCAGGATAACGGTTACCGGGCTTACTAATCCGAACCCGATACCGCCAATAGCTATTCCAGTCAATGCTGCAATTAATTGTCTTTTTGAATCCATACTCTGCAAATTTTACAGTTCAAAATTAAGCAACCGAATCCGATTCACGTTACCTTAAACAGATATTATTTGCTCCTGCGCTGACATCTTCTGCATTCCCAAATCTGTCTCAAAATCCGGGGCTTTTTTCGTTTCGTCAGAGTGACAGATGAGAGCCGGTTAATGCCTTACCGCGCCGGATACTGTAAGTGAAAAGAAAAAATCCGTTCCAGTTTTGTATTTTTGGATGAATTATGAATACTAAATTGAAAAAACCCGAATTATTAGCCCCTGCCAGAGACTGGCCCACACTTATCACAGCTATCGAAGCCGGTGCAGATGCCGTTTATTTTGGGGTCGGCAAACTGAATATGCGTATGAAAGCAGGAAATTTTAAGGTGGAAGAATTACCGGAAATTGTTAATTACTGCCGGGAAAGAAATGTTGATGCCCACCTGACGCTTAATACAATTGTATATGAGAATGAAGCCGAAGACGTTGAAACTATTGTGCGGGCTGCAAAAGAAGCCGGAATAACACTTGTTATCTGCTGGGATCCATCTGTGATAATGGCTTGCAAGAGTGCAGGCGTCAATTTCTGCATAAGCACCCAGGCTTCAGTATCAAATCCGGAATCCGCAAAATTCTATAAAATGATGGGAGCTTCACGGATTGTTCCTGCAAGGGAATGCAGTCTCCCGCAGATCAGGTCGATACGGGAAAAAGCCGGAATAGAAGTTGAGGCTTTTATTCACGGGGCAATGTGTGTGGCTGTAAGCGGACGTTGTTTTATGAGCCTCGATGCATTCGGAAAAAGTGCAAATCGGGGCGAATGTTATCAACCCTGCCGCCGCGAATATAAAATTGTTGACGAAACAAAAGAAATTGAATTTGTGCTTGGCGAGGATTACGTTATGTCGCCGAAAGACCTTTCGACTATCGGTTTTATCGATCTGCTGATTGAAGCCGGTATAGATTCCTTTAAAATCGAAGGGCGGAAACGAAGCCCGGAATATGTTAAAAAGGTTGTTGGCGCATACCGGAGAGCAATTGATGCCTATTTCGAAGGCGGACTAACCAGCGAACTAAAGATTGAGCTCGAAAATGATTTAGCCCAGGTGTATAACCGCGGATTTTCAGATGGCTTTTATTTCGGTGTTCCAGGCGATGAGAGTTTTGCACGCTCTTACGGTAGCAAAGCAACAACAACAAAAATCTATGCCGGAAAAGTGCTGAATTATTTCGATAAAGCAAAAGCTGTTTTTGTAAAACTCGAAGCCGAACCATTACAAAAAGGCGATAAAATTTATATAATCGGACCAACGACCGGAACCGTTGAACTCAATATTCAGGAAATGGTTGTGGATGAACAGGAAGTGGATGCTGCTGAAAAATCTTCGGAGGTTACATTTGTTTGTGCGCAGAAAGTTCGCAGGAATGATAAAGTTTATAAAGTTGTGAGCGCTTAAAATGTTCAGAAAAATATTAATCGTAATTTTTTGGGGAAGCAGTCTTATGATCTCCGGAGAAAAAGTAAATTTTACGCCCGACTGGGCCAAGGATGCCGTCTGGTATCAAATATTCCCCGAACGATTCAGGAATGGCGATCCGGCTAATGATCCGACTTTGGAATCCATCAGAGGATCTTATCCGCATGATAACGATTCACCCTGGCAGGTTCACCCCTGGACTTCCGACTGGTACGAGCTTCAGCCTTATGAAAAAGAGAACGGACAGGATATCTGGTTTAATCTCCAGCGCAGGAGGTATGGCGGTGATATTCAGGGAATTCTCGATAAACTCGATTACATCAAAGATCTCGGTATCAATGCATTATATCTGAACCCTGTGTTCCAATCCCCCTCGCTGCATAAATATGACGGCGCAACTTATCATCATATCGATCCTTTCCTCGGTCCCGATCCTGAAGGTGATCTCAAACTGATCGATTCTGAAGTTCCCCATAAGCCAGAAACATGGGTCTGGACTTCGGCCGACCGGCTTTTCCTGAAACTTGTTCAGGAGGTGCATTCAAAAGGTATGCGGATAATAATTGACGGCGTGTTTAATCATATGGGGCTGAATTCCTGGGTTTTCAGAGATATTAAGGAAAATGGGAAAAATTCAGCATATGCCGACTGGATGAAAATAAAATCCTGGAACGATAAGGAAGCTGGAACCAGATTTGAATATGACGGCTGGTACGGAGTAAAAGAATTGCCGGAATTAAAGCAGTTAAACGGCGATATAGCGCCCGGTCCCAAGAAGTACATTTTCGACATTACAAAAAGATGGATGGATCCTGACGGCGACGGGGATCCCGCTGACGGAATTGATGGCTGGCGGCTTGACGTTGCCTTTATGGTCGGGCACACTTTCTGGAAAGACTGGCGCAGGCATCTGAAAGCAATTAATCCGCAGGCTTACATTACCGCTGAGATCATTGAGTCGGTTGAATATAATAAACCTTTCCTGCAGGGCGATGAATTTGATGCGGTTATGAATTATAATTTCGCTTTTCTCTCAGAGGAGTTTTTTATTAACCGGAAAGACCGGCTCAAAGTATCGGAATTCGATAATAAGCTCAAAATCCTTAGAGAAGCTTATGATCTATCCATTTCGTATGTGATGCAGAATCTTTTCGACAGCCACGATACCAACCGGCTCCTATCGCATATAATCAATGCAGATATAGGCAATTACAGGGACTGGGGTAGGTATTACGGTCTTTCAAGGGGTTCTAATCCTGATTATTCAGTCAGGGCTCCCGGAGAAGACCATTTACGTATTCAGAAGCTGATGGTGCTTTTCCAGATGACATACCTCGGAGCTCCGATGATTTATTACGGTGATGAGGCAGGTATGTGGGGTGCAAATGATCCCTGCTGCCGGAAGCCGATGATCTGGCACGATCTCAATTATGCAGATGAAAAATTCAACCCCAATCAGTCCTGCCGGGAAGCTGATAAGGTTGAATACAATTCCGTTCTTGCTGATAATTACAGGAAGCTTATCGCGTTACGCAACTCTGAACCAGCTCTCAGAAGAGGCGATTTCAGGACAGTTCTAAAGGATGATAATAATGCAGTTTTTGCTTATGCAAGAACTTACGGAAAGGATGAGATAATTATTGTTATAAATAATTCAGCGGAAGAGAAAGAAACTGATATCGAAACCGATGGTCATTCTGATTATCAGAGTCTTCTTTCAGGCAAAATATACAAGTCCTCAGTTGTCGGAGTCCAGATTAAACTGAGCGCTTTGAGCGGAGAAATATTAAAAGCATTAAAATGAAAAAAGTTCTGTTTATCACATTTTACTGGCCTCCCTCCGGCAAAGCATCGCTTCACTGGCCTCTTAAGATGATACAATATCTTCCGGAATATGGCTGGGAACCGTGTGTTCTAACTGTTAATGATGATACAGTTAGCGCTGCCGACAGCAGTCTTCTTGGGGATATTGCTCCCGGATTAAAAGTAAAAAGAACCGGCTTCTTCGATCCGTTCCTTATTTACCGGAAACTGACAGGAAAGAAGGGCGAAATTCTTCAGGCGTCCGAAGCTATAAGTTTAACGAACCGTTCTTTGGCGCACAGGGTCTCTCTCTGGATAAGAATGAATCTTTTTGTCCCGGATGCGCGGGTAGGCTGGTATTTTCACGGTTTAAGGGAAGGCGCCCGCTTTCTCAGGGAAAACCCGGCTGATCTTATTATTACAAACGGTCCGCCTCATTCCACACATCTTATCGGGAAAAAACTTAGCAGAATGTTCAATGTTCCGTTTGTAGCTGTTTTTATCGATCCCTGGGTCGATATTGCCACATACAGGGATTTTAACCGTAATCCTCTTACACTTAAACTTGATAATTATTTCGAGAAATCAACATTAAAGCAATCTTCTGCTTCCGTTTTTGTCACCAGAACCATGGATAATTATTTTCTTCGCAAATATCCATTCCTGAGAGGCAGGACTGAAGTCATAAACTGGGGCTATAACGAGCAGGATTTTGAGGGACTTAAAGCTGCCCAGCCTTCAGGGAGCAAGAAGGTAATTCTTCATGCCGGGAATATTTATGATCACCAGAATCCGGTGAAATTCTGGAAACTTGTGAGGTCAGTAATTGAAAGCGGCAAGATGGAGATTGAACTTAGGTTTATAGGCACAGTATCTCCTGCCGTAATGCAATCACTCGAAGATGAAAATTTAATGCCGCATTTTAATTATCTCGGATTTTTGCCATATAAGGAAGTGCTTTCACAGATGCTTTCGGCCGATTATCTTTTAACCTGTACTCATGAACCACGGCATGTGCCCGGAAAACTTTATGAATATATGCGGGTGGGAAAACCAGTTATTGCTTTCGGAGATGATAATGAGGAAGTCGGGGATCTTCTGTCAGAATCAGGTTCCGGTATTCTGATTCCTTATAACGAAATTCCCGAGGATTTATTCGGGCAGCTTGATTCGCTCAAACCGGATAATTCAGCCGTAAAAAAGTTTGACAGGAAAGCTCTTGCCGGGAGATTGGCTCAGGTGCTTGACCGCCTGCTCTAAACCTTCTTTTCAGCCGTTACCATTATGCTAGTTGCCAAAAATGGTATTCTTGTTGTATCACCCCGGAAAATAAATTTCTGCATAAATGATTTGAACTTTCCGTCCTTCAGTACATCAAGCGGCGCTGTAATATATTTTGTGTCTGTGACAGTAAGACCGGCTTCAGTAAGTACGTTTTTAATTTTGTGTTTTGTGTAAATCCTTGCATTCGCATAACGTTTATGAATAAACGAAGGCAGCCACGAAAAGAACGGGACACGGTTCCAGGGTAGAAGGGGCAGGGATGCGCCGTGAGTCTCAAAAATCCACCACTTATTGGGCACCGTAAAAACAGCTTTACCACCGGGTTTCAGCAGGTCGGCTATTTTTTTTACGTTTCTTTCTTCACGGAGATGTTCAACCACTTCAAAACAGATTATTCGCGGGAATTGCTCCAACTTGACGTTTTCGGTTTCAATATCAATCCGCCTGAAGTAATATGTATCAACTTTCCCGAATTCCATCATACGCAGGAACGCGGTTTCATTGTCCGGATCGATATCCATTCCGTTAACAGTTCTGAAATATCCTGCGAGCAGCATCGAGGAGGCTCCGTTGCCGCATCCGAAATCGAGCAGATCGAGGTCAGGGTCACAGAAAGATGGAATATCTTTTACGACACGGACTCTGCGCGTAACGATCAGATCTTTAAGCTCAGCAGGTTTGCCAAGATAATGTCCTCCGCGAAAGCGTTTTTGATCAATATATGTCATTATTATTACCGGAAATAGTTAAGTATTCTTTTTATAGGTGTGGGCTTGAAAAAACGCCGCACTTCTTTCATAATTTTTTCGTCGGTGTAAATTTTATCAGGAAGTTCAGCAAAGTATTTTTCCGAGAGCTCGACATCATAAATTGAAGTTTTTCTCATATGTGTGCCGCTCTGATCTGCGCCGGTATTTCTCACGAGAGGAATGACGGGAGTAAGGCATAATCCATTGTTCTTGTAGTGAGTGTAAGCCCAGCGTATTGCCCAACTGTCAATCTCCCCGTCCATCTGCTTTTTCATCATCCTGCTGAGATCAGCTCCCCCCTTGTTGAATCCGGATTGTATCGCTTTATTGCTGCGGAACTCAGCGTAATCTATCACTTCCCAGTCTGCGAGTGCCCAGCGGTCTCTCCAGGAAGCCCAGCCCCAGGAACTCGATCTGTGTGAAAAATAATAATAATTCTGATAATTTTCCGGGAAACGGATCGGCACACCATAGCCGGAAACTGAAAAAACCTGATTGGTATTTTTGTACTTTGATAACGCTGAAACCATAAATTCGAGAAAATGAGGAGAAAATTCAAGATCATCTTCAAGGATCACTGCCTGTTCGTATTCCATAAATACTTTGTTCAGTCCGGATATCACAGAGGCTGCAAGCCCCATGTTCTTATCGTTTTTATGGATTGTTACTTTCGCGAAATTCCTTGCCCCGGAAACAATATCTCTCACCGAATTTACTTTTAAGCTTTCTTCAGAATTGCGCGGTCCATCGGAAAATACAATTAACTCATGCTTCCCGATACCGATATTTCTGCTTAATGAATCGACAGTCCTTTGCGTATGTTCGGGTCGCTTGAACACAAAAAGAACTACCGGAATTTCCTCAGCCCGCAGGATCATTTATTTGAATCACCAGAATATATTAATGTAAAATATTTTTTTAAGTGCATAAAAGCAAATGAAAATACTGTTGGCGCCAGCAATGAATAGAAAAGCATTTTCGTTTGTCCCTTTGTTTTTCTCGAAACACCAATTGTCATCACTGCAAAAGTATATGCCGTAACAGTTGATATTGCTGCCCCGGTTATACCCAGCAGGGGAATAAGGAATAAGTTTAGTAAAACATTTATTGCGCCGCCGATAAGTGTTCGGACAAATGCAATTTTTGTAAGATTTTCTGCGATCAGGTACTGCCCGGAAGCAACCCCAAGTGACACAAAAATTCCACCCCAGATATAAATACTCAACACAGGTGCAGCTTCCGCAAATTTGGCTCCATAGAGAATATTTATTATGTCTCCGGCAAAAATTGTTACAGGGACAGCAATTAATATCGCTGAGAGCGAGAGCAGGTCATACAGCTTTTGCAGCCGGTTCAGATAGAATTCGTTGCTGATTTTTCTTGCATTTATTATCGCGGGAAACAATGATGTTGTTATCGCCATTGGAATAAAATACCACGCCTCACATATTCTTACTGCAGCCGAATAATAGCCGACGTCTTCCGCAGTAAGCATCTTGTTAATCATTATTTGCCCTGTTTTCATGTATATAGATACAGCAACTCCGGATAAAATTAAAGGCCACGAATCACGCAGCATCATCCCGGCAATGCTTTTATCGAAGGTCCATTCTTTAACAGAGAATCCCGACTGCCGGTAGATTAAAATAAGTCCTATGCAAAGAAAAAAACTTTCGAGAGCAACTGAGATTACAAACCAAATCAGCGGGAATTTAAATAACACAAAAATAATTTTCAGAATTGCCGAACCAAATAGTGAAACAGATAATGGTATTACGGACTTTTTTGATTCCACGCGTGATTGGAAGAAGAAGTCAATAACATTAAACGATTGGAAAAAAAATCCAAATGCAATCAATGCTATGAAAATTTTGACATAATCTTTATCCTGAAGTAAAAAGGATGCAATCACTGCTGCGAGAAGGGCTGCTGCTGCTCCGGTCAGCCTTAAGAGGAAGACAGTGCCCATAATCCCGCCTTTTTTTTCCGGAGTATTTACGAGTTCACGGACAGCCAGCCTGTCAAGTCCCAGAGATGCTAATGCTCCGAATAATGAAGATACACTGAGTGAATAGCTGTAATTACCGAACTGGTCGGGTCCAAGGTATCTTACAAGAATTATTCCAACGATAAAAGTGGTTAGAAGACGAAAGACCTTTTCAAAAACCATCCAGCTTGTATTAAGCAGATATTTTCTGAAGGCGCCGGATTTAAAATTCAGTTTAGTGCTCAATAATTTGAGAGACTTCCGTGTTTATTCAAAAACCGAAATATACATTCAGGAAAATTAAAAATTACTGCTTCAATATTTTTCTAATAGTTATGCGGGGGAAAAACGTTTTTGCCTGTTCTGATTTTTTTAGCTGGATTTTCATACTTTTACTATAATCTTTTAATAATATAATCTGGCTTATCAATATGCAGCTAATAATAAACATATACAGGTTTATCTTTGCCCGACCAGTATTTATAAGGTTTAATTATATGTTATATAATCTTGTCCTTAGAAGTATTGGCGTACTGAATTTTGAAAACAGTAAGGTCAGCGGTGAGAAAAATCTTATTGAGAAAATTTATCCTAAGTTATTGAGCAGCCGGAATCCTGTAATATTTGATGTTGGCGCTAATAAAGGTGATTTTGCTGCAAAGTTGTACGGGCAGTTCACAACCTCACAATATCATGCTTTCGAACCGCATCCTGAAACTTTTTCGAAATTAATTTCCAATACTACGGGAACAGAAATTTTATGCCATAACCTGGCACTTAGTGATACTAAAGGTGAATTAATTCTATACGACAGGGCTGATATTAACGGATCACCTCATGCATCGCTCCATAAAGAAGTTATTAGCCATATTCATAAAAAAAACGTAACCGAAAACAAAGTAAAAGTTGACACACTGGATGAGTTTTGTATTGCTAATCTGATACCTGCCATTGACATATTGAAAATCGATACTGAAGGAAACGAATTGCGAGTTTTGGAAGGAGCAAAAAATATGCTTTCTGAGAAGAAGGTCGTTTGTATTCAATTCGAATTTAATGAAATGAATATTATTAGCAAGACCTTTATGCGTGATATCAGGAAAGTTCTTAAAGGTTATGAATTATACCGTTTACTTCCAGATTCATTAGTTAAATTGACAGATTACCCGGTGCATTCTGAGATATTCGCTTTTCAGAATATTCTTGCTGTCCGTTCCGATATTAAATTTTAAGAGATAGATTGATTTGGTGTTTTTGAAAATCGGGTAGTATTTTCCAAAAGGAATTACTGATAAGTTTATGAATGCTTTTTCTAATTCTCTCCGATCAGAAGATTAATATTCATCTCAAGAGGTTTTGAAGACTTTATGCCCATATAATATATTCTTAATCCCTCTTCATTCAGTAAGATATTCGGGTAATTGATCTTTTCAATTCGATCAGAGTAGCTTGTTAATTTATAAACCGGATTCAATGGCTCTTTCTGCCAGTTTATCCCGTCCAGCGAGTATGCAAATCCAAAAGCGTTGCTATGCAAAGTATTTGCATAGCACATAATAAAACCCGTTTCGGTTTTTACAACAGAGCCTTTGATAATTCCGGGCTTTTCCCACTCGGTTTCGGGCTTCAGGATGGGTGTATTTTTAATTCTTGTAAATTTGTAACCATCTTCGGAAACTGCTAGCCCAATCCGATTATCATAGAATTCTGTTTTCCCTGAATAATATAAATAAAACCGGTTTTTAACTTGTAATATATTATCGGCAACAGGAAACCTGTCCCATTGATCCTGGGCGCCGCTAAATACGGGCTCCGAATGTTTTGTCCAATTAATACCATCGGAGGAAACCGCAAGTCCCACATCCCATCTCGATGTTTTGTCTGCCCAGCCTCCATAATACATTCTGTACTTATCGTTTACTTTAATTACTACCGGACTAGTCACACTCGACATATCCCACGTCCCGGAAGTACCCGGTGTTAGTACCGGACCTGATCTGTCCCTCTGCCAGTTTATTCCATCAAGCGAGGTGGCATAATAGATATAGCCCACTCCATCCTGGCTCTTAACTTCAAACCACATCTTATAAATCCCGCCGTCGAAGATAACGCAGGGATAAGTCATTCCGGATTTTTCTTCGGGATTGTCGTCTTTGCTGAGAACAGGGTTGCCGGGGTAATCTTTTAATACATACTTTTTATGCGGTACCTGAATATCAATGAGAAGCTTTCTGTATTTTCCCAGTTTCAGGTCAAGAATAAAATTGGTCGGGATATGAATAAAATCGGGCAGTGAAAAATTCTTGGTGCCGCTGTAAAGTAAATTTCCCGAAATATCCTCAGTGTAAATGATAAGATTAAAAACAGTGTCAGTTATTTCCTTGAAGATAAATTCGTTTACGGAGCCCCTGGTTGAAAATTTCACTGTCTCGGTCATGTCGCTATTCGGGCCGTCAATTTTTGCGATTAATTTATGCGTGTTCTCAGGAAAAATGTTCTGATCGAACTGGAAGCGCAGACTAAAAACGGCTTCCTCACCGACCGAAGATGGCGTTAAAATAAAATGCGATGCACTTAAGATGCTGATAATTAAAACTATTCCTATGACGGTTTTTTTCATTTAATTGTCTGAAAAGAGGAAAATACCTTAAAGAAAATTATGTGTGGTCCACTGAGTTTAGTCTATCCGAAACATAAGAAGAATATACGATATTTTAAAGTATAAAATCTTTAATACAGAAAAGCTATTTACTCTGATTCCTTTTGACAACAAGCGGATTTTCAGTATTTTTGCGGTGCACCCTTAGCTCAGTTGGTAGAGCAGTAGACTCTTAATCTATTGGTCGGGGGTTCGAGTCCCCCAGGGTGCACAAGTTTTTTTAGATAATTATTTTCTTTCCGGCAACTATTTCACCATTTTATAACCCTTATACATGCAATTATTATCAGAGATGAAAAGCCGCACAAAAAATATTAAGAAAAAAATCAGAATACCTTTACCCAGGCAGCGACCAAAGATAAAGGATTCCGCAAAAACCTACAGCAGGGCTAGGGAAAAAACCGCCTTGAATAAAGCCGGGAATTAAGGCTAATTTTATTTTCAGATTATTTTGCTTATATTTAAATGTTGCTTCAAATTTTCCTCAGAATGAGCACACCTAATTAATTTACATACAGAATGCTTCTTTGGTTTTTCCTTCTAAGTGCTCTGCAATTATTTACATACATAATATATCACAGGAAACTGTTATGAATATCTACATTGGGAATTTATCCCGGGAAACAACCGAAGGAGATTTACAGGAAATTTTCTCCGAATACGGAAAAATCAAAAGTGTCAAAGTTATTAAAGATATGTTCACAGGCGAATCCAAAGGATTCGGATTTGTTGAAATGTTCAGTCAGACTGAAGGTCAGAAAGCTATTGATGAATTAAACGCAGCAGAATTTGACGGCAAAAAAATCACCGTTAATGAAGCTCGTCCGAAAACTGATAAACGCACAGGCGGCGGCGGATTTGGCGGCGGAAGGAATAACCACAGCGGCGGAAGCGGCGGCGGATCACGTCATGGCAGAAGCGGCAGCGGCACAGGCGGCGGCGGCGGAAGAAGGAGCTGGTAATTTTAAGATGGGGCGCTACGGCGCCCTTTTTTATTTATCCCGTTTATTCACCTGAACCAAATACATTATCTCTTGTCTCTGTTTACCGAAGTCGCAAAATTGTCAATAGATTAGGATCCCAAAGAAACAAACTTGGAGAGTTCCATCTGCCCCGGGTCTCCAGCGCCGTTTGGCAAAGCTTCCTCTTTTGGCAGCCTGACAAATATCATTTCTAAAATTAGCAACGCTGCCTGAGAACGCGATATATTTCCTGTCCCCGATAATCCTTCCTTTTCGAAATCATCAGTTCTGTTATTACTGCTATTACAATAACGCCGGGCTGTAAAGCTTAATAAGTCCAAATGTGAAAAGAATAATTTACCTTTTCTTACTATATTTAGAACATGAGTGAATACATTTATGAACTGTTCGAACCCCTGCCGCGAAGCGGGCCCGGGAGCCGTGAATCTACCCTGAGGGCTCTCAGTAAAATTAAACTGGTAAACCACTCTCCGTGCATACTTGATGCCGGCTGCGCACAAGGGAAGCAGTCTGAAACTCTATCCGGGATTCCCGGATCGGTGATTTTCGGCATCGATCTCCACACAGGTTTTCTTAAATTGATCAATCGAAATAATTTCCCTCCAATGCATGTTATCTGCGCTGATATGTCTGCGCTTCCATTTTCCCGCAGTTTATTCGATCTTATATGGGCGGAGGGTTCAATTTATAATATTGGTTTTCAACGGGGACTCTCGTACTGGTATGATTACATAAAGCCCGGCGGATATATCGGCGTTTCTGAACTGACAAGGCTCAGGGATAATCCTCCAAAAGATTGCTGCGATTTCTGGGAGACCGAATATCCGGCGATCGGCAGTATCGATTCTAATCTTAGTATTATCAGGAACTGCGGTTACGAAATCATTGACCATTTTACCCTCCCTGATAGCGATTGGTTTAACGATTTTTATGACCGGATGCCTGAAATAATCGCCGGACTTCGATTAAAATACAGCGGCATCCCCGAAGCTATGCAATTCTTTGACCTCAGTCTGAAAGAAATAGAAATTTTCCGTTCTTGTTCTGATTTTTATAGCTACGTATTTTATATTATGAAAAAATAAGCAGTTCACAACTTTATCACACAAGAATTTACAATTTATAAGGGGTTACCCAAAGTGCATGCAATTTTTAAAATTTCAAAATCAGGAAGATTTATGAAATCCCTAATATTTTCACTTTCTCTTGCTGCCTTCGCGCATGCTCAGACAAAAGATCAGGATATCGAAAAGAAAATTGACGATCTATTACAACGTCTGACTCTCGAAGATAAAATTTCTCTAATAGCCGGAACAGGTTTTGCCTCACGGGAGATAGCAGAGTATGGGATCCCTGAGTTTAAAATGGCCGATGGTCCACTCGGAGTACGATGGGATCAGTCCACGGCTTTTCCGGCGGGAATTTCGCTTGCAGCCTCCTGGGATCCCAAAATAACGGAGAGGGTTGGAATTGCTATTGGAAAGGAAACAAAAGCAAAAGGCAGGGATGTGATACTGGCGCCCTGTGTGAATATAGCTCGGCTGCCGATGGGCGGCAGGAATTTCGAGAGCTTCGGCGAGGATCCATTTCTTGCATCCCGAATGGCTGTTAGTTACATAAAGGGCGTTCAATCGGAAAGAGTTGCTGCGACTGTCAAGCATTTCGCCGTCAACAATCAGGAACACGAGAGGATGACAGTTGACGTTCAGGTAAGTGAACGTGCCCTGCGCGAAATATATTTTCCCGCATTCAAAGCAGCCGTTCAGGAAGCCGGAGTGCTATGTGTTATGTCAGCCTATAACAAGGTAAACGGATTTTATGCAAGCGAAAATGATTTTCTGCTGAAAGATGTTCTGAAAGAGGAATGGGGATTCAACGGGCTTGTGATGTCAGACTGGGGTGCCGTTCATTCGGATTTACCGACATTCAGGGGAGGTCTCGATCTTGAGATGCCGGACGGCAAATATTTGAATAACGAAAATCTCCTCACGGGATTAGAATCCGGGGATTTGTCAGTTCAAACGCTTGATGATAAAATACGCAGGCTGTTACGGGTTATGTTTCATCTCGATCTATTAGAAAATCCGCACACAAAGGATACCGCTGCTGTAAGTACCGGTGAGATCAGAAAAACTGCACTTGACGCCTCTCTCGCCGGGATTGTCCTGCTTAAAAACGAAAATAATATTCTGCCGCTTAATTCCGCCAGAATTAAAAAATTAGCAGTAATCGGACCGAATGCAGCCAATGCCAGAACAGGCGGCGGCGGCAGTTCATTGGTCAGTCCTTCCTATGAAATAAGTCCCCTTGAAGCTCTCAGGAAGGAATTCCCGGACGCAGAAATACTTTACGCACAGGGAGTTATTCTCGATGGCGATCAGAATCCGGTTCCTTCCGAATACTTATCTGGAAAGAATGGATCGGGAACAGGTATAAGAGCAGAGTTTTTCCAGAACATTGAACTAGCAGGCGAGCCTGTTTTAGTCAGGGAGGATCGGCAGATTAATTTCCAATGGCATAGCGGTTCTCCTGATGAACGCATTGAGAATGAAAACTACTCCATTAGATGGACCGGGTATCTGACTCCGCCGGTATCGGGAGAATATACGCTCAGTGTTACGAGCGATGACGGAATCAGACTATATATCGAAGGAAAGAATATTATTGATGACTGGAATGATCACGCCATGGAGAGCAGAACTGCCAAAGCAGTTTTCGAAGCTGGAAAAAATTACGATTTTGTTCTTGAGTACTATGAGAGAAAAGGGGATGCAGGGTGTATTCTTCAATGGCAGCAGCCTGGAATTGATCTGACACAGGAGGCAATACTTGCTGCCCGGGACGCTGATGCAGTGCTATATTTCGGCGGTACTTCCTTCAATTATGAGAGCGAGGGAAAAGACAGAGATGATCTTTATCTTCCCGAGGGACAGGATGATCTTATTACTGCTCTCTCAGAAGTGAATAAAAACACTATTGTCTTGCTCAATATCGGATCTCCGGTAATTATGAATCAATGGATTAATGCTGTGCCCGGATTGATCATAGGCTGGTTTGGAGGTTCAGAAACTGGTTCAGCGCTCAGCAAAGTGATCAGCGGAGTTTATAATCCCGGCGGAAAACTCCCGGTTACATTTCCGGTTTCCTACGAGGACTGCTCTGCTTATTCGACATATAAAAGCCAGACAGATATTACCTCATATTCCGATGATATCTTCGTCGGTTACCGCCATTTCGACGCAAAGGATATCCGGCCTCTTTTCAATTTCGGCTATGGTAAGTCCTATACGGAATTTGCCCTGAGCGCTCCTTTTCCGGCTAAAAAGGTCTATGCTGCAGGGGAAAATATCCTGCTGAAATGCAAAGTTAAAAATACCGGAAGCATTGCCGGAAGTGAGGTCGTACAGATCTATGTTTCCGCGCCCGGAAAGGAGATCAGCAGATGCAGAAAAGAATTAAAATCTTTCAGTAAAGTATTCCTTCAACCCGGCGAAGAAAAAGAAATTGTTTTTGAGATCAATACCGATGAATTAAGATATTATGATGAGACTAAATCAGCCTGGAAACTTGAACCCGGTGATTATACGATTTTTGCGGGCAATTCTTCACGGAAAGAAGATCTTAAAAGCACCGCGATAAAAATAACGGAGAAGTAAGAAAAGCATATACGGGATTGAAGAAAAACTAAAATTTGATTACATTCTTTGGCGGTGCGGCGGAAACTGTTTTGTGAAATTAGAGGAGTTCATAAAGAATGTTAAGCAATAAGGATTTTTACGAGAGGATTGCAGCCGATTACGATAAAATGACGGCATTCGAACCGGCGATGAAAAGAGCATCTGAATTCTACATCCGCCTCGGAATTAAATCAGCCGCGAATGCAGTTGATTTCGGCTGCGGCACCGGAGTTGATTCAATTGCGCTTGCGGGTCTCGGTTATAGTGTGATAGGGTTTGACCCGGCACCTGGAATGATCAGTCAGGCTAAAATTAATGCTGAAAGGCACGGAATGTCGGGAAAGGTCAATTTCCGCAGCGATAGTTTTTCTGCCTATAAATTTCCTGCGGCTTATAAAGCTGATCTTATAACATGCCGGGGTAACGTCCTGGCAAATCTTGATGGACGCAACCTGAACGCGTTTTTCCGGAAGGTGAAAAAGATCATTACACCGGAAGGAATTCTTATTCTTCAACTTATCAACTATGTACCCATACTTGCGGAGAAAAAGCGGATCGTTAGTACCCGCGTAACGAATGATAAGATTTTTGTGCGCTTTTATGATTTTGAGAAAAGCCGAACATTTTTTAACATAATGAGCATCGATCTTTCTGAACCGAAAAACACTGAAATCCTTTCAACGAGGATCTACCCCGTCACAGAAGATAGAATACTTGAATTATTAAAAATAAACGCGTTCCGCAATATCTATTTTTACGGGGATGTACAGCTCCAGCCTTTCAACCCGGAAAAATCTTCAGATCTTATTGTGGTTGCCAGGCGGTAGTTTCGACTCCGCTCAACCACCGCCCGAGGACAACGATAAGTAACCAACTCCCCGCTGCCTGAGCGGAGTCGAAGGCAGCAGCAAAAAAAAGTCCCAACAGCTTGAATGCTTAAAGGAATTGTCAGAGTGAATGAATGAAACATAATGCACGAATTTTCACAACGGTGGTTTCGACTCCGCTCAACCACCGCCCGAGAACAACAAAAAATGATCAACCCCTCGCTGCCTGAGCGGAGTCGAAGGCAGCAACAAGCAGAACCGATTTAAAACCTCTCGAATTCGAGAGGTTTATAGAGAAAACAGCAACACAAAGTGATCAATACCACCCGCTGCCTGAGCGGAGTCGAAGGCAGCAGCAAGCTGGATAATTCAAAGCGATAAAATTTTCGTGAGCGTCTTTTCCTTTAATTGTTCGAGGCTTTCCTCAGCAAACATTTTATATGCCTGATCGCGTAGAGCACCCCATTTTTCATGAAGGGGACACGGTTCATCTGTGCTGCATCCCGGAAATCCCAGAACACAGTTTTTGAAAACATCCAGCCCGTCAATTGCTTTTATTATATCGATAATTTTTATATCCGAAGGTTTTTTGGCGAGGTAAAATCCGCCGTTTTTTCCTTTTTTCGAGCCGACAATCCCGCTATCGGTCAGTATCTGGAGAACTTTTGAAACGAATTCCTTGGGCGCTTTAAGTTCCTCTGCTACCTCTGATGCTTTGAATATCTTATGATTCTTTTTTATGGAGAGAAGAAGCACGGAATGAATTCCAAGCTCACATTTTTTTGATAAGAAAACTGTCATCCGATTATACCGCTTATATAAATAATTTTAATATAGTACATTACAGCAAAAAAAATAAAATAAACCACAATAATATAAGAATTAAAATTCTGATTAGATCATCGATACCATTTTTGCACTGAGGTAATGACGTTGTTTTTAAACAATAGCCAGGCAGTTCAATTCTGCAACAACTTCTTGCATTAATCAGCGGGGGAAAGCTACGTGATTTACCAGTCAGTTATTAAATGAGCAAGAAGGGAGCTAAATTTACTCGTCAGAAAAAATACTGCAGGAAAAGGCAGCGTCTTAATAAATTGAACCAAAAGCTATAGCTATCCGTGTCTGGTCAGAACAATTCTGATTCTTTCAGTTAATTATGAATTTAACCTTAATTTTGTTTTAATTATAGCCTAAGTTTTTAAAAAATTATTTGATCTTATATGCTCAGTAAAGAAATACTCGAAAAAGCCGCGAAAATAAAACTGGTTGTCACCGATGTTGACGGTGTACTGACCGATACAGGCACTTATTACACAGCCGATGGCGAAATGATGAAACGATTTTCGATACGGGACGGAATGGGCGTGGAAAGGCTCAGGTCATTTGCTGAAATTGAAACTGCTATAATCACTGGTGAGAACACAGAAGTGGTAACAAAAAGAGCGCAAAAACTTAAGATAAAGGAAGTTCATCTTGGTGTTACAAACAAAGTGGCAGCGATGTCTGAACTTGTGAAAAAACTTGGACTGGATTTTACAGAGATTGCATATATCGGCGATGATACAAATGACACTGAGGTTATGCGGCTTGTTGGACTTTCGGCATGTCCTTCCGATGCGACATCATTTGCAAAAAATTCTGCTGATATTATTGTCGAAAGTCCCGGAGGTCATGGC
>Ga0172368_10000203_pt1 | contig 82144 bp, 81 predicted proteins | sample Lak11m_FD_114540 | JGI IMG/M metagenome (GOLD analysis project Ga0172368, IMG submission 114540) | Freshwater microbial communities from Kabuno Bay, South-Kivu, Congo - kab_022012_11m | ecosystem: Environmental > Aquatic > Freshwater > Lake | place: Democratic Republic of the Congo: South-Kivu...
CATTTTCTCTATCATTTTTCTTTCCATGAAATTAATCTGTTTCATAGGCCACTTGGGTTAGATGATATTTGGTTATATCCATTCTATCTCAAGTGGTCGGTTTTATTTTAGAACCTGCGAAATACAAGTTTGCCCTTGCCAAAATCTTAATTTATTAGTACAATTTTCACTGCGAAATTTTTTTTCCCCTAAAATAATGAAACGAGACAAAAAGAAGAAGTTAATGGCGAAACATGGTATCCATGATAAAGATACCGGATCATCACAAGTCCAGGTGGCGGTTTTGACCGAAAGGATCAATGAGCTATCTGCACATTTGGAATCACATCCAAAGGACGATCATTCACGCCGTGGTTTACTCGGATTGGTAGGCAAACGCCGCAAGCATTTGAACTATCTTCGTTTACACGACAAAGGTGAATACGAAAAGCTCCTAAAGGATCTTAAGCTTCGCAAATAACCAGCCCCGCCCCGCCTTGGCGGGGGCATTGATCTTTAAAAAATTTTCCTACACCCCGGAAACTGCATCTCAAGTAGCAGGGTTTTGGAAACAATTTTTTGTTTTCAGAACCTTGTCACTTAGATCAGTTCCATTTGGGGTCCTTATCCCATAAGTTCTTAAAAATGGAACACAAAGAAGTAAAAATGGACCTCGCCGGTCGCGAGTTCCGTATCAGGAATTATCCTGTTTCCAGTTATGCTAATGGTTTTGCCTTGGTTTCTCTCGGCGATACCGTAGTAATGGGTAATGCATCAATGAGCCCGAAAGGCAAACAAGGTGCAGCTTTTTTCCCGATGACTGTAGACTATGAAGAAAATATGTATGCTGCCGGTAAAATAAAAGGCAGTCGCTTCATTAAACGTGAAGGCCGACCATCAGAGAATGCCATTTTGGTATCACGTCTGATCGATCGTCCTATGCGTCCGCTTTTCCCTAAGCATACAACCAATGAAGTACAATTGATTTGTACCGCTCTTTCAGCAGACCTTGAGGTTGATCCGGCTACTACGGCAATCAACGCCGCTTCGACGGCTCTTTTGGTTAGCGGAGCACCATTTGCTGGACCAGTTGGTGCAGTGCGTATGGGGTATCTCAACGGCAAACTGATAGTTAATCCTACCTATACAGAATGCGAAGAAGGACAAATGAACCTCGTTGTGGCAGGTACTCTAGATGCCATTACTATGGTTGAAGCCGCAATGAAAGAAGTTCCCGAAGACGTTATAGTTGAAGCTCTCGAAATGGCTCACAAATACATTAAACAAATTTGTGAACTGCAACTTGAATTCGCTAAATTATTCGATATTAAGAAAATCGAAGCGGAAATTGCCGGTCATTCTGAAGAAGCAGTTAAAGCGGTTCATGGCTTTGTAACTGATGATATGTTAAATATTAGCGGTAAAACTAAGATGGAAGTGAAAGAAAAAATTCACGCTATCGAAGATAAATTATTTGCAAAATACGCTAAAGAAATCGAAGAAGAAGTATTTAGCGAAAGTGATCTCGCTGATATTTTGAACGAAATGCTCGAAAAGCATATGCGTAAAAATATTCTTGAAAAAGAAACTCGTCTTGATGGTAGAAAATTGACTGAAATTCGTCCTATTTCAGTGTTCCCGGACGTACTTCAACGCACTCACGGATCAGCGATTTTTCAAAGAGGGGAGACTATGGCTCTCACTATTACAACACTTGGTGGTCCCGGTGACGCTCAGATAATCGATACAATGGAAAAAGATGTTACAAAACGTTATTTCCACCATTATCATTTTCCTCCTTTTGCTACTGGAGATATCAAACCTCTTCGTGGCCCTGGTCGTCGTGAAATCGGTCATGGAGATTTGGCTGAAAGAGCGCTTATCCCGGTACTTCCATCAAAAGAAGAATTCCCATATACGATGTGGTTGGTTTCGGAAGTTACAAGATGTAACGGATCCAGTTCAATGGCTTCTGTCTGCGGTTCTACGCTTTCCCTTATGTGCGCGGGTGTTCCATTAAAGAAACCTGTTGCCGGTATTGCCATGGGCCTTGTTTCAAATCCCGAAAATGGCGATTACAAGATTTTGAGCGATATTCAGGGTATGGAAGATTTTGCCGGAGACATGGATTTCAAAGTAACCGGTACTCGCGATGGTATTACCGCTTTGCAAATGGATATCAAGATTAAAGGACTTTCCCTCGACCTTATGCGTAAAGCTCTTGCTCAGGCTCATGAAGGTCGCAATTTTATCCTGGATAAAATGCTTGCCGTAATTCCTGAAGCTCGTAAAAAATTGTCTCAATACGCTCCATTAATTATGAATTTGACCATCGATCCAGATATGATCCGTGTGGTTATCGGTAAGGGAGGCGAAACTATCCAGACAATTACTAAAGAATGCGGTGTAGAAATGGATATTTCTGATGAAGGAATTATTACTATTACTGCTCCGGATCAGGAATCTGGAAATAAGGCTATGGAATGGGTGAAAAAGATTACCTATCAACCAAAAGTAGGGGATGTGTTTGAAGGAAAAGTTGTAAAAATTATGGAATTCGGCGCCTTCGTGGAAATGGTTCCCGGTAAAGATGGCCTCGTTCATATTTCTGAATTGGACAACAAGAGAGTGAATAAAGTCGAAGACGTCGTGAAATTGGGCGATAAAATCAACGTAAAACTGATGAAAATTGATGATCAGGGCCGTTATAATTTATCCAGAAAAGCTTTGCTCACACCGACGGGCAATATGCCGGCCTCTATGAGTGGTCAAAGCTCCGCTGATCTCAAAAAACATTCACCGGATGAAGGAAAAGGCGGCGAGGGTCCTATTGTTCCAGGCACTCGTCATGTACGTAAAGTGAACGGCGACTAAGACTTGCTGAAATTAGGTTGACCGAAAGAGCGGGGATAATTATATTGTCCTCGCTCATTTTAAATCCTCCTTAACAACCAGCGGGTATCGTATAATGGCTATTACGTTGCCTTGCCAAGGCAAAGACACGAGTTCGATTCTCGTTACCCGCTCCAATTATTTATCTAGTTTGAAACCAATTTTGTTTTCCGACCCTTTTTCGATATTTGTTAATCTATCAAGCATCTTCCAAATTCTCCTGAATTCTAGATCAGTTTTATTGCTTTGCTTCAAAATAAAACTGCGAATTTCAGTAATTTGTCTTAAAATATTTTTTTGAGAAGATAATATTCTACGCAAACTAACAAAAGCTTTTACCACTTCAATATTCACTTTAATAGCTCGTTTACTGCGGAGTACGCTAGCCAGCATAACTGTTCCATGCTCAGTGAAAACAAATGGCCTTTTTCTGCGCCCTCCCCAACTTGATATCACAATTTGTGACATCAAGTTACTAAATTCTTCCTTCGTCAGTTGAAACATAAAATCTTTAGGAAATCTATCTTTGTTTCTCCTAATCGCTTGGTTTAATACTCTAGTTTCAACTCCATACATATTTGCTAGATCTTCGTCCAACATAACTCTATGTCCACGTACCATATAAATTACAGCTTCTATATCGGTGTATTTTGTAATTGTTTTTGTCATATAAAAACTCATAGCATATAAATCTAAAATTTTCTTAAAATATTTCTAAAATCAAGAAAATACTCATCCGACCCGCTAGCAAAAACCGTCCTAATATCCTTCACGATGGAGCTCCAGAACTGACTAGAAAGCGACCGATGCAATTCATTTTTTATTTAATTCCAGCCAACTTCAATAATCTGCTTAGCACTTCATATTTCGGAAAATTAGCAGGATTTTTTACAATTCCCAATTCACAGGCTGCTCTTCCAATGTAAGCATTAGCGGAAACTGCCTTCCCATCCGTGCCTGTTATAGTTAAGCCTCCAAAATTCCACAATGGCAATTGCTTTACATCTATTCCGCCTCTGATCTTCTCTGCAAAAGCCCGAAGTTCTATTCCAATCTTTTTAGCATTTTCTGCTCTAAAATAAGCACGCGGACTATTAGCTATCAAAATATTATACAATTCAATTTCCCAAGTCCTATTTCTATATGCCAAAAATTTAACATTATGGCAGCGTCTTAATTGATTTTTTGTCATGCGCGCATATTTTTCGGCTTCTTCCAGAGTTGCCTCGACTACATAAGTCGCATTACCAGCTTTGTCGCAAACCAAAATAATTTTTCCCAATTCAGGGATAGCAATTATTTCATAAATATGACCTTTACCACTTTCGTCTTTATACGCTAAGCAGTTTTCTTCTGAAATATGGAGTTTTTCCAGTATCTTTCTAAAAATCGCCAGTCTTGGGCCGTCAATACTAGGTGCTCTATTACTGAAATATACGGCCGATTTTTCAACACCTGTTCCTGGTGGTAGAAGAGGACCACGTATAAGTTGAATTGGCATGATCACCTCTTCCCATGTATCGCCGTCATCCACATCATCATAATCATAGTCGCCGTCATCCACTTCGCCTTCTATTCCCACCAAGGGATCACAAATTTCTCTCAATCTCAAGCCTGATAGGTCTATTATCGAATAAATCGCGGTTTGCATCGCCGCTGTTAGATTCTCAGCTTCACGCAGAATTGTAATTATTCTATCCTTAATATCTGTACGCAAAATATCTGCAGATTCAGGTTCTTTTTCAAGCATGTCCCTAATAGTCAGTAGTTCTTTTTCTGCGTCCACCGTTGATATACTCATATAACCCTTGTCGAGCATAAGAAAAATTAACGAAAGCATAGACTATAATAAAAACATCAATACGTCAAGTGCAAAAAATAGAATACATCTTGTAAAAGAAATTTCGCCTGAAATAGGCGCTGAGGTAGAAAGAGTATCGGAAGAAGTAAGATCTGATTTAAAATCACAATTTGTGACTTCAAATTTCTAAATTTTCTTCAAAGCTGCTTCTAAATCTCGTCTGGGTTCGGTTTGCAAATTAAAGGCTTGCTGAGCTTCCTCTTGAGCTTTTTTTCTCTAAGCCAAGTTTCGCAATCTGTTTGAAACATTTTTAGTTTTGCATCGACTATTTCTCCCTGAGCTTCATCCGGATCCTTTCCATTGAGGGTACTGAAATCCATATTTTCATCGCCGCCGACAGTCAACCGCAAGTGACCGGCACCATGAAATGAAAGACTATAAGTTGTTTTGCCATCAGTAACATGAAGCTGATAAAAAGATTCATTATTTTTATTTGTATCTCTAATCTCGTATCTTTTTCCTCCTGTTTCAAAACTAAACTCTTTATCATCACCAACATAGCGCGCCCCGGAAAGATTTAGAATATTTATTACGGTTTCCTCCATCTTGTTGCCGGCCTGAAGTAATGCCGCTATTGATAATTTCTGCCCTTCCATAATAAAAAAGTTAAAAGTACTTGCTTTGAATTATGGAATAAAAACGAAGATATGTCAAACGACGCCGCTACGTACAGACTCCTTTCTCAAAATTCAACTAAATTACTTTATCTTTATAAAGAAATAAATTCCACCGCCCACCAATACCGTCGCGACAAAAATTTCAAAAGTCAGCCAATCCTTATTTTTTTCGGTAGTTTGAAGATTTGATTGAATTATTTTACTCTCTTTATTTTCCAAAACCTTAAATACTGCATCATCATCAATTTCTTTGCCAAGAACCGTGGTTGTCACATGAAGTCTGTATATTCCGGCTTTTACATCAGAATTTAACTGTATAGGCATTCTCACAATAGAGCCATCTGCCGGATCGGCGGACGCGCTTCCTTTGCCATATAAGGCTCCATCATTATTGAAAATCCAATAATCGACTTTCAAAGGATACTGAATTTTTTGATCATACTTATATAAATTTATTTCAACCGTAAAAGATTTTTCCGGAGAAACAACCTGATAACCGGGAGTCAAAGATATATACAAAGGATTATCATTTACATTTTCAGATTTTGGAGCTTTCACGTCCAATGCAATAGACTTGGTATCTATGACTTGATCAGTTGCTTGAGCTCTAATTATCAAATCCAATTCGTCATTTTCTATACCAACTGGTTTTGGTGGAGACCAAATCCATTGACCATCTTTATCCGCAAATATGGTATCTTTCTGGGTCATGCTAAAGAGTTTAATTTCCAACTTTGCGAATGGAACGGTTTTTCCAGTGAAAATAATTGGATTATTGGCATACAAATCAATTTTCTCATTGGGCAATATCTTATCAACATCCAAAGTTAAAATATTTCGCAAGATAAGATCATTTCTAGTAATCTCCGGCATTATTGGCACAAGATAAGGAGTAATGATTTCAGGTTTTACAAATAGCTCCATAGTCTTTTGATCCAAAGTAATTTGATCATTTTTCTGAATAACTACATTTTTTTCTGGCACGGGTTTTACCACAATCACTTCAGGATGCTGATTATTATCGGTTGGAATTACAGGAATTATAGGTTGGGTAGCTGGCACAGGTTCGGTATTGGTTGAAGAAGGTGTAGGCTTTGGTTCAATCTTTTTAGTGGTAATTGGAAGAGAGCCACCACCGCCACCTCCACTGGTCGCCGTTTGTTGAACCGGAGTTTCTTCAATAGCCACAATAGCTGGAGGAACTGTCGCCGAAATATTTACAACATCAGTTAAAAAAGATTTTTCACCAGTCTCATGCACAATTAAATACACAAATGCATAAGTACCCGCAAGAATGACAATTAGCAATAAAAATTTCTTTTTCATAAGCAAAATATCTCAAAAAATCAATTTCTATACAAGTTTATGACTATTATTGCCTTTACGGTCTTGATTTTCCATTGAAAAAGTAGTATTATGAGATGATAAAACAAAAAAATAACAAATATATAGTATGTACTCACTAAAGAAGCTGCTCGCTAAAATTACAATTCTCGAATTGCTAATTGTTATGTTGGTGCCGAATATTTCTTATGCGGCAACACTTACCAGTGCCCAGGATATACTTTCCACAAATAAAGCAAATACGGGAGCAAATCATACAATAACTTTTGTAACACCAACCGGTGTCACAGCAGGACAGACAATAACTCTCACAATGAGTGATTTTACGATTCCACCGGGAGTGGGTTATGACGACATGGATTTTGCCGAAGGAGATTCCGGCACATGTAGTACAGCCGCATTTACTGATAAAACTTTGGCTGGTGCTCCATCAGGAGCTACTTGGGGAGCAGCAAGAACAAGTTCAACTATTCTAACACTTACTTCAGGTTCGGATACAATTACAGCTGGGCATTGTGTACAGATAAAAGTCGGTACAAACGCCACAGTGGGAGGCGCAGGTACGGATCAAATACAAAACCCGGTAACCACAGGTAGTAAACAAATCACCATCGCTGGAACAATGGCAGATTCTTCAGTTGTTGCGGTTGCTATAGTGACTGATCCTCAGGTAAATCTCTCAGCTCTTGTTGGTTCAAGCTTAACAATGACTTTGGATTCCGCAAGCGTAAATCTTGGGACACTTACTTCAGGTTCAACAACAACTGGTACGACAACAGTTACAATCAATACAAATTCAAACGGAGGTTATTATCTCAAATATTATGCCTCTAATCTATCAAATCAGTCTGGTCATTCTATTACTGCTCTGGCAACAAAGACAGCTGCATCTCCCGGTACTGAGCAATGGGGTATTAATGCAGCCACAGTAGGGAATGCGGCTTCAGGATCAGATTCGACAGGTTCAGCCACTTCAAATTACAATACCGGCGGCTCATATATGTTGGTACCTAGCGTAGAAAATTCTCTTGGTTTTGCAACAGGTACGGCTCAAGATCATGCCTATACCGTAACTTACGGTGTGGATATTAGTTCTTTGACCCCTGCAGGAAGTTATACAGGTACGGTCGATTATATTGTTTACGGAGCGTTCTAATCACGACAATAATAGTCCAATTTAAACACGCAGTTTTGCTTATGGTAAATCCATTGTTTTAACTTTTTGTGGTGTTGATTTTTGCTTAAAAAAAGACTAACCTTTATGAGGAAAAATTTTATGTAAAACCTCATCCATGTCTTTTCTTTTGAAAAAGCTTGGCCTCTCTATCGGCCTTTTGTTTATTTCCTTATTTTTTCTACACACCGTCTTTGCAGAAGGCATAAATCTTGGTGTTAGCCCTCTGATAATAGAGAAGGAGGCAAATCCTGGAGATACAATTTCGGAAAAGATAAAAGTAAATGTTGGCAAGGACAGTAAAGGAATGAAAGTAGAAACTACAGTCAAAGACTTTTATTATGACGAAAATGATGAGTTACAATTTTTAACTCAGGAAGAACAAGACGATCCCGAACTAAAACAATTTGCGCTAAAAAATTGGCTAAGTGTTGATAATGAAATTTCTTTTGGCAATTCTAGTGAAATAGATGTTCCAATTACCATAAAAGTCCCTAAGGATGCAGCTCCTGGCGGAAGATACGGAATGGTTCTTTTTTCTCAAGGTAGCAATCATGCAAATGAAAATGGCACCAACGTAGGTGTAGGAGGAAAAGTTGGTGTAATGATTCTCGTAACAGTCAAAGGCAAGTATTCAAGCGGTGGGAAAATATCCGGTGGGCTTACGGCGGGACGATTAGCGGAGGATAAAAAAGAATTTGAACCATCCAAAATATTTTTTGGCGACTCATTATTTAAAAATGGCCCGATAGACTTCAGATTCCGTTACAAAAACAATTCAGCTACTCATGTAGTGCCACAGGGATCAATTACGGTAAAAAATATTTTTGGTGGAAAAGTAGGCACATTTAATATTCAAGGTAAAAGAGTTTTTCCCGGAGTTTCCAGAGCCATTTATGGCACACTTGATAAGGATTTCCTTTTTGGAATATACACTGCAAGTTTGCAGGTAGTTGACGGTGATGGAAATACCCATACCTCAAGTACATTCTTTATTGGATTTCCACTCATGTTGATAACTTTATTGTTGTTAATTGTCGGATTTATTTTTGTGTTTTTCAAATATTACAATAAATGGCTGATTAATAAGGCTTTAAAACAATATGGTAAAGGCGGAAAACATCAGAAAAATTAGATTAATCATAGCCGTATCAACTCTATTTTTAGTTCATTCCTATATTGTATTTGCTGAAGATGTTTCTCCGGATACTTCCTCGACCCCAGAGGCAGTACCAACTCCACCACCGACAGAAGTGACCCCAGAGGCAGTACCAACTCCACCACCGACAGAACCTGTGATCGATACAAATATTACAACCCCCTCCACAACTCCCACAGACACAAGTTCATCTGTCCCTGCCGAACAGCAAACCAAAGAAAATTTTGATAAAACATTTACCGATCCAGTCGCACCAGTCGATCCAGCAATTCCACCGGCTTCACCAGATAATCAGATTATTCAAGATCCAAATACTATATTTAGTGAAGTAAATATCGAAAACAAAGCCCCAAACACTACAAATTCCACAACTGACGAAAACACAAAAAAATTTGACGAAATTTTCACCACTACCGATTTAAAAACAACTCCTCAAATTGATTTATCGCTCATAAAAGACGAACAACAAATTAATAAACAAGATGAAGAAATTACAAAAAAACCTGAGCCACTTCAATCCTGTGCTTTCGATAATTTTTCAATTGAAATGAATAAAAATGAAAAAAAAGTTATCCCTTTACTCTTAAAAAAAAGTGACCCAAATAAAAAATTTGGTTTGATGGTGGGTAAGTTACCAGATGGAGTTAAAGTTAAATTTACCTCAAACAATGATGACTGCAGCATGGGAGATACCGGTTCACCAGCTTTGGAACAAAAATTTTCCGATTTGGAAAATAAAGCCGCTAATAAAGAATTGATTTTTAAGGATTCTGTCCTTGAAGAAAAAGATCCAACATTAAAAAGCAAAGAAAAGGATCCAAAAATAGACAAAAGAGACATGATTAGTGAAGAAATTTCCGTAGAAGTATCTGGAGATTCGCAAGAAGGTTCATTTAACATCCCGATTATTTATGGTGAAAGCGACACGGATATAAGTAAAGCCGAACTCGCTGCGGAATCAATTTCTACGACAAGCTGTCAATTCAATCTAATCATTAAATAATGAAGCCAAAATTTAAAATCAGCTCATTCATTTTTTTTGTTATTGGGACCATCGCTTTATTTTTAATTAAGCCAGTTTATGCAAGCACTGGTGGCCCCGATACTTATGGCTACACTTACAGTGACAGCAATAGTTCAGCAGTATATTCATGGATAAGTCACACAGGAGCCGCCACCACAGTTGCCGGCAGGGGAGACGACACTTTGTATGGTCCGTATAATATGGGTTTTACATTTAATTTTTATGGCAATGATTATACAACTTTCTATATTTGCAATAACGGTTATGTAACATTTGATAGCGGTAGTTGCTCTTATAATAATGCCGATATAGTTACCTCTGCTGTGCCAAATAATTTTATCGCTCCATACTGGGATGATTTATATACTGGAGGCACTATTAAATATGAACTTTTCGGCACCGCTCCGGATCGCTACATGGTTATTAGTTTTGAAGGCATTAATCATATTAATTATCAGTCCGGAGATGCTAGTTTTCAGGTTGTTCTCTATGAAACGAACAATAAAATAAAGCTTCAATATAGTGATGTCATCCTTGGCAATTCCACTTATGATTCCGGAGCGTCCGCTACCGTAGGGATAGAAAATTCGGCTGGTACCGATGGTTTGAAATTTTCATATAATACCGCGAGTCTCTCAAACTCTTTTGCTATTGAGTACACTTGGCCCACGCCATCTTTGAATTTGAATCAATCAGCTTACAGATTTTTTGAAAATGCGAACGGCACAGACGTGGGATCGGCCCTTGCTACTGCCAACACTGCTACGACTTTAAATCTGACTAATCAACAATTTAGATTAAGAATGTTATTGCATATTAGTGGTGTTTCTTTAAGTCAAAATAGTGGTTCTTTTAAATTGCAATATGTCGGGAAGGGAAGTGGCAGTTGTTCTTCACCTTCAGGAGGAACTCCATCGTCATGGACTGATGTTTCGAGTACCACAGATATGGCATTTTATGACAATGCTACGCCGACTGATGGCAGTGCGCTTACAGCTAATGGTTCAGATCCCACTCATAATGCGGACACAGTTGTAAATCAAACTTATGTGGAAGCAAATAATTTTTCCAATTCTCAAGCATTAATTTCATCCAGCCAAGATGGTAAATGGGATTTTTCACTATATGATAAAACAGCTTCCGCAAACACCACTTACTGTTTTCGAGCGGTAAAATCTGATGGAACTTTGCTGGATACATACAGCGTCTATCCGGAAATAACTACAAAATCAACTTCGGGAGGCCCTGATACCTATGGCTACAGATGGAATGATAATTACGGATCAGGAGATGCCTATAATTGGAATGATATTTCAGCAACCGGAACAGAAATCACCGGAAGAACCGATGATGGACAAGGTGGACCCTACAATATTGGTTTTACTTTTAATTATTATGGGAATGATAAAACCCAATTTTATTTTTGTAACAATGGATACATCTCCTTTTCAGGAGATACTTGTGCTTACACCAACGCCACAATCGTCACCTCTGGAACTCCAAACGACATGATCGCTCCATTTTGGGATGATTTATATACGAGTGGTCATGTTTATTATTCCACGACAGGATCGGCCCCAAATAGACAATTGATTGTATCTTATGATGGAATTAATCCGTACAGTTCTCAATCAAGCGCTATTTCATTTCAAATTATTCTATATGAATCAACCAACAAAATTAAATTGCAATATCAGGATGTGGATTACGGATCTGCTTCTTACGGCGGAGGAATTGGGGCTACGGCAGGTATAGAAAATTCTGCTGGCACGGATGGTCTCTTATATTCTTTTAACCAAGCAAAATTATCTAATAACTATGCCATTACCTTCAGCACCTCCGCGCCATATAATCAATCAGCATATCGATTTTTCACCAACGCCGACAGTACGACAGCCGGAGCATCTCTCGCCGCTCAAGATACTTCATATACTTTAACAACAGATGGACAAGCTTTCAGACTAAGAATGTTAATTCATAATCTGGGCTCATCATTGGGCACAAACGGAGAAACTTTTAAATTACAATATGTGGATAAAGGAGCGGGGACATGTGCTTCTCCATCCGGATCCTCGCCATCATCGTGGACCGATATTACCCCATCGACGGCTCTTGCCTATAAAGATAATTCAACTCCTACTGACGGCTCAGCATTGACAGCTGTCGCCGATGATCCTACTCATAGTGGGCACACTGTACATAATCAGACCTATGAAGAATCCAATGATTTTACCAATTCTCAATCCACAATCCCAACCAGTGAAGACGGAATGTGGGATTTTGCCCTTTATGACAATAGTGTTAGTGGAGCAAGCACTTTTTGTCTCAGAGCGATAACCAGTACGGGCAAAGAATTTTCAAATTATAATTCATATCCCCAAATCACTACTGCGGCTCCGGCAAACTCTTTAACCTTTAGTCTTTCCACTACTAGCATAGATCTAGGAACTCTGAATTCGTCAGCAACTACAGCGCCAACCTCCAGCACTATTAGTGTCACCAGTAACGCTTCAAACGGTTTTCAAATTTACATTAAAGGAACTGGAAATGGAGCTGTGGCCGGACTATATGACAGTGCTCACTCCTCGTTAATATCAGCAACGGCATCTTCATCGGTAGTAGACAATGGCTCACCTGGATTTGGAGTGTATTTGGAAAGTCCATCCTCCGGAGTGACTATTGATGAAGGTTTTGATAATGACAGTGTTTCCGATCTCACACTTACTACCTCTCTTCAAAAAGCATTTTATACAACCAGTGCGACAGGCAGTACCGAATCAGCAAATTTACGCTGCAAAGCCGTAATAAATTCAATTGTCGCCGCCGGTACTTATTCGGAATTTGTAGATGTTATTGCCTTCGGCTCATTTTAAATTTCCTTTCGTTCACGAATTGGACTTTTTGCGCTTATTGATATATGTTTTCACCCATGCGCAAATTTGCAATTATTACAATCAGCATTGGAATTATCCTCTTTTTCAGAATAACTCAAATTGCTGAAGATAAAGTGGTCACACCTGATTTTGTTCCTAATGTTTCTCATGTTATAGCCTCAAAACAGGTACAATCACCAGAAATCGCAATTGAATCAAAGTCTCAATTCCCGCAAACATTCACTTTAAATGTTCCTTTTACTTCCCAGGCACCTCACGCGAATTGGAATATGCCGTATCAGGAGGCTTGTGAAGAAGCCGCTTTGACCATTGCTCAGGCTTATCTCGCAAACGAGACTTTTACTCCCGATTCCGCGGATAAAAAAATCTTGGATATTATCAATTGGGAAGAGAAAAATAAATTTCCTGTAGATCTGAATTTAAAAGAATTATCTTTAATAGCTAAAGAATATTATCAACTGAAAGCGAAAGTTTATTATGATCAAAATGTAACTATCGAAAACATTAAACAAATTCTCGTAAGTGGACATCCCATCATAATTCCAGCCGCCGGACGCAAGCTCGGTAATCCACATTTTACGCCTCCTGGGCCTCAGTATCATATGCTGGTAATTATTGGTTACGATGAAGACAATTTTATTACCAACGATCCGGGAACACGTTTTGGCGCATCATATAAATATTCTCAGCAGGTACTCTTAAACGCCATTCACGATTGGAATGGATCCAAAGACGCAATAGAACAAGGACGCAAAGGTATGATGGTACTCGGCAATTAAATTGATTTGCCCACTAATCTGCCGGTACACCACGCGCATTGCAGATTAAATCCACCTGTAAATCCATCTATGTCCAAAATTTCACCTGCGAAATAAAGACCCGGACATATTTTTGATTCCAGAGTTTTTGAATTTATTTCTTTTGAATCAATACCACCCGCAGTGACAAATTCTTCTCCGGCTGATCTGCCAGTAACCGTAATTTTAGTGTTTTTAAGCCACTCAACGGCTTTATTTATTTCTTCTTTTTTTACTTCTGAATTTATTTTTTCCGGATTAATTTTAATATTATTACAAATTGCCACCGCCAAAGATTTCTGAATGAAAAAATCCAAAGTATTGGCAAAGGATTTTTTTGGATTATTACTTATGGCTTCTTTAATTTTTACTGATAATTCTTCATAATTAAATTCCGGTAAAAAATCTATATACATATTTACTTCTTTTTTTAGATCAGAAAGTTCGAAAGCAGCCATCGAAGAAATTGCGAAAACAGCCGGTCCGGTAATGCCGTTATGAGTAAATAAAAACGCCCCCTCAAATTTATGAGATTTTTCACCAACCAATTTTAATCCGGCTTTTTTGAATGAAACACCGGCTAAATCTTTTACCCATTCTTCTTTCAAAATAAAAGCATTCAGACTCGGCGCCAGGGGAGTGATATGATGCCCCAAATCCTCCGCGAAAGAATATCCATCGCCCGTGGATCCTGTCTTTTTATAAGCTTGTCCACCTGTTGTAACAACCAATTCATCCACTTCTAAAATGCTGCCATCAGACAAATTCAAAACAAATCTATCATTTTTTTTGCCCACTTTATCCAATTTTGTTTTCAATTTTACCTCAACTCTATTTTTGAAAATTTTTTCAAAAGCCTTGACGACATCGTAACCATCATTAGATTTCGGAAATACTCTCAAATCAGGTTCCACCTTAAGTGCCACTCCATGGTCTTCAAACCATTCACTCACTTGTTTCGGAGAAAAATTATACATGGCAAATTTTAATAAATTTTTGCCACGCGGATATTTTTTTAATACTTCTTCCACATCTTGAATTCCCGTTGTTACATTGCATCGTCCACCTCCCGAAATAATCACTTTATTTCCAAGAATTGAATTTTTTTCTATCAAAAAAACCTCCGCATTTTGAGGATTTATTTCCGCGAGCGTAGCAGCGCACATCATGCCAGCGGCACCACCACCGATAATTGCAATTTTCATCATCGGTAGTTCGTAAATTGCAAAGGTATTTTAATTTCCGGTCTCGTCCTCAAAAATGCCATTACGGCTTGAAGATCATCAATGGATTTAGAACTCACCCTCACGACTTCTCCTTGAATAGATGGCTTGGCCTTAGGGAAACCATCCTTAATGAGTTTACTAATTATTTTGGCGGTTTCCTGATCCAGAACCTTAATCAGTTTCATGGTTTGTCTGACTCTCATTCCTCCGGCTTCTTCGATTTTTTGTCTATCAAGAATTTTTGGAGAAAGATTGCGTCCGGTCATTTTACGAGTCAAAATATCATGTACGGCTTCTATCTGAAATTCATTTTCAGCATTTACCTTGAATTCCGTATCTGTCAGATCAATTTCTATGTTCGAATTCTTTAAATCGTATCTATTTAAAGCTTCTCTTTTACATTGATCCACGGCATTCTTCATTTCTTGTAAATCAAAATTTACAACGATATCCATTGAATGATCATCTGCCATATTTTTGCAAATTAATTACTATTTTTTCTTGCCAACAATTCCGTTCCATAGAGCTGCAAGAACATATCCTCCAACAAATCCAACAACAAAAGTGAAAGCAACCAATTCCAGTGCTGTCACTGCATCAAAAGCTTTGATTGTTACAGGCATACTAATCATATGTAGATTGAGTACCCAGTTTAAACAAACTTGTGCTGCTCCGGCTGCTACCAATACTGACCATGCAAAATGGATCAGTGCAATCACAACACCAAAAAATAACGCTACACGTAACCTGTTTACCATAGGAAATGGGGTTAAATTATTTCCATTATATTCTGAATCTGAATTTGAGCAATATCCAACTGGAAGTAGCTTAATTTGACACAATCGGGTAAAATACCAGCCGTATTTAAATTATATGAAAATTGCTGTACTTACATCTGGTGGAGTAGATAGTTCTGTCGCTCTGAAATTATTACAAGAGCAGGGGCATGATGTGACTGCTTTTTATTTGAAGATTTGGCTTGAAGATGAATTGTCTTTTCTTGGCGAAAGTTGTCCTTGGGACGAAGATTTAAAATATTTACGTGAAATTTGTACTGCTAATAAAATTCCTCTGGAAGTAATTTCCATGCAAAAGGAATATTTTGATACTGTCGTTGCATACACTATAAAAGAGGTGAAATCTGGCCGCACTCCAAATCCGGATATTATGTGCAACAATAATGTAAAATTCGGACTTTTTCTGAAAAAAATCAATGAGAGCTTCGAAAAAATCGCCACCGGTCATTACGCTGAAATTTACAAAAAAGCCGGCATTTATTATTTGAAGAAAACGCCGGATCCTATCAAGGATCAAACCTATTTTCTCTCTAATTTAAAGCAAAAACAGCTTGCGCGACTTACTTTCCCTTTGGGGGATTTAAAAAAAGAAGAGGTGCGTAAATTAGCTAAAAAATTCAAATTGCCAAATCAGGATCGTAAAGACAGCCAAGGAATTTGTTTCCTTGGAAAATTCAAATACAGTGATTTTATCAAACATTATTTGGGTGTTAAAAAAGGAGACATTATCGAATATGAAAGCGGAAAGAAACTTGGTGAACACGAAGGCTTTTGGTATTACACCATTGGTCAAAGAAAGGGGATAAAACTTTCCGGTGGCCCATGGTTTGTGGTTAAAAAAGATATTAAAAAAAACATCGTCTACATTTCCAATCATTATCACGAACCGGATAAACAAAGAGATACTTTTAAAATAGGTAAATTCAATTGGTTTTCAGGGAAAATTCCCACGGCAAAAAATTTACGTGTAAAGCTACGCCATGGTGAAAATTCTTATAAATGCATTCTTAAAAAACTTTCAAAAACGACCGCTAGAATAAAACTTTCAGCCAACGATCAGGGCATAGCATCTGGCCAATTTGCCGCTTTCTACAGCGGTAAAATATGTCTCGGTTCCGCTTTGATTATAGGCTGATTATTTGCTGAAAACGTATTTTGCAATCCAAGCGGAAACAATTCCTCCCACGATTGGCGCCAAGAAATAAAAATAAGCGCTATAAGGCACTCCCACACCCACCGCCACCGCAGGATTTAACGTGCCATAAGAAATTCCGCCTGTTAGCATAATACCTAGCAAAAGTGAACCACCAATAACTATTCCGAACATATCTTCTTTTACTTTTTTCTCCACCACGGCGGAAACTCCAAACACCAACATTCCAGCACCAATGGCTTCAGCAAGAGCTGTTTTCCATACCACCGCATCATTCGGAAAATTTTCTATACCGGTCGTAGTTCCAATAAAAGATCTGGTAAAATATAAAGCTGCAAATCCGGCAATAAGCTGAATTACCACGTAAATACCCGCCTCCTTCCAATCGATTTTTTTCACGGTCGCTAAAGAAATAGTTACCGCTGGATTCAAATGTGCGCCACTGATTCCTCCAAACATATAAACAAACAGTCCCAGTGTAAGACCGGCCAAAACAGGCGTAGGAACAGACGAATGAGTCATTATTGAAACAGCTACCACGGAAGCAAGTACAAAGGTGCCGATAAACTCGGCAAAATACTTTTGGAGTTTCATGAGAAATAAATTAAATTATGAGGTAAGTTCATTTAACCAAATCCTATGTACGAAATCAATTACTATGCAGTCTTAGTTTGTGGAGTCGCTTCAATGGCTCTCGGTATGCTTTGGTATGGACCTCTCTTTGGTAAACCTTGGATGAAGCAAGTAGGTTTTACGGAAAAAGATATGGAAGAAGCGAGAAAGAAAGGTATGGCCGCCATGTGGTCTTCAATGCTCATTGCTTTCATCAGTTCATGCGTAATGGCTTTTGTATTATCCGGTTATTTAAGCTACGGCGGAGTAGTGGACGTAACTAAAGCCGCTATCGCTGTTGCTTTTATTTGGGTCGGTTTCTACGTTACCACCACAATCAGTCCTGTACTCTGGGAAAAGAAAAGCTGGGCTTGGTTCTTCATCACCATTTTCCACCAATTAGTACAATTATTGATTTTTGCCGCAATCTTGGTTAGCTGGAAATAATCAGCTAACCATATATTCTTTGATCAGCTTGGCCGCTTTTTGCAAGTAGGTGAAAGTAAGATTTGGTAGGGAAGCACGAGCAAAACTACGATAATCCTTTTTCTCACGATCTGATTCTGAGAAGAATAAATTAGAAGGGATTAGCACCACTCCTTTTTTTGCTAATCCATAGAATAATTCTTCCGGTTCCACTCCTGCTTTTTTGTTTCCAGGAATATCCATCAAATCAAAACAACTGTAATATAAATTCTTATTGTACTGCATGCCCAGAATTTCGTAGAAACTTTCCATGTTTACGCGAATTCTTTTCAAATATTCATCTCTATCATCATCTCCAAAAATCATATGAGCCACACCGAGATATTGCGATGGACCGGTGACAAATGCGACATGCTGGAATTCACCTCTGATACCACCTGGGGCCTTTGCGAAAATCAAAAGTTGCATGATGTCGGTAGCCTTATCCAGATGGCCCTTCATGATGTTTTCTGTGATATATTTTTGACCTTCTTTCTTAATCACAAATTCTCCAAATCGGAGTCCCGTACTTCTTTCGATTTTACTTCTGCCACCTATTAAAATAGTACGCTCTGGCGCAAAATGCATAATAGTTTTTTTGCGAGAAAAAAAGAAATCACTATAAACTTCATCGGAAACAATCAGTGCATTTCTTTTCTTTGAGAATTCACCAATCTTCTGGAGAAATTCTTCACTATTGCAGAATCCGGTCGGATTATTCGGATCAATCAGACAAACCATTTTTACATTGTCCGGAGCATTTACTAAATGTTCATCCAAATCTCCAACCACATTTCCGGTCACAGGATCCACCGGTATAGAATAAATATTCAGCCCCCGGTTTTCCATAATTGTATTGTATGGAGCATACACCGGCGAAGAAATAAGCACCGTATCTCCGGCCTTCAAATATCCGCATTGAGGATCATTCAAAAGTTTAAAAATTGTGCCTATTCCATGCGAAACGCCCTGCATGAAAATCAAGTCCTTATAGTCCACGCCCAAATTAAATCTTTCATTGTAGTGATTGGCAACTACCAGTCTTACCAAAGTCTCACCTTGAGGATCCAAATATGATCCACCTGATAAAGCCGAATATTTCAACATCTCAAAAATTACTTGTTTCTTATCCCAAGAGAGTCCTTGTTCCTTGGCATATTTTTCGATTCTAGTGAGAAAAAAATAAAAATCTTTTAGCATCCTATCGGCTTTTTTCTCATTATAAGTTTGTTTTGCGTGAGCCTGAATTTTTTCCCATAAAACTTCATAAGAATCTCTATTGTCGGAAACAAAATGATGATTTGGATTATTGAGTAGCATGTCCACTTCCAGCAAAAAAGCATAAAATTCACGTCCATGAACAGATGGAGAGAATCCATAGCCCGGATCACCTCGTGATAAATCTACGACATTTGAAACTCCCACACTTTCATCCGCCACTTCACGCAATAAACGAAAAATTCTAAACGGGTTGTCTTTTGCAAGATCATATCCCCACTTATTGTCAGTCAGCTTCATCATGCTATTTTGTGGTTAAATCTCTGGCACTCTAAAATTTTCCGAAAGAAAAGGCAAGCCGCTTAAAGAAAAAGAGCTTGCAGGCATAAAAAAAATATAGGTATAATAACCCCCTTAATTAAAAATTATGGCACCAGATAGATTGCACCATCCAGACCCCGTAGAAAATTTGCCTGAAACTATGGGCCCAGTGGCTATTCACAATGAAGTTGGTCAAAGAATCAAAGCACTTCTTTCCGGCGAAATTGATGATATTAACTTGCCGGTTCATGCCATACGGCACTTCACCCGCGAGGAGTTGACCACTTTCGAAGCTATGGGCATTGTTTTCAGCGGAACGAACGCAGAACATCCGGACGGGGGAGTATATTTGAAGGATGCAGCCATAAGCACTCTCAGCCTTCCACCTGTAACTCAAATGCCTACAAATAATATTAAATCGGTCACTGCCACTGGTTTCCTTCGCGGCGCGACTGGACTGATTACCAGACCGCCAATCCGTGAAGTTCCAAAGGACATTAGCGGACTAAAAAGATTTCCGATGAATGCGCTGGTTGCTGCAGTCTTTAAAGATGGAGAATGGACCGAAAGTCACGTTTTGCCGGATGGTAAATGGGTGGTAAGCGGTTACGACAATACAGCCTTTCAATATGGGCAGACTGTTTTTGAAGGCATGGTCGCCAGTCATTCAAGTGAACTTGACGAGCCCATGGAAGTTAAAGTTGATTCCAGCGGCAAAATTACTATTTTTCGACCTGAAGAAAATGCAAAACGTTTTCAAAATTCATGCGAATCCGTAAGTCTTCCACCAATTTCAGTGGAACAATTTTTGGCATCTGTCTATGCTGCCGTTCGCAATAATAAGAATTTTGTTCCGAAAGATGGCAAATTATACGTCAGACCATTCATGGTCGGTCTAGAAGGAGGTACCGGCATTCAACCCGCTAAATCTTGTCTTTTCTCTGTGGAAGTTTCTCCATACGGCACCTACTTATCAGCAAACTCAGATGGCATTGATTTAGATAAAGAACTTCCCGGAAGCAAAATTCAATGTATCAATTATCAGAGACCTCCATCAGGCAAAAATAAATCTGCTGGTAATTATGGTGCCATGACCAGAGCTAAACATGACGCTAAAGAAGCTGGATTTAATGATGTTCTCCTCATCGATGATAAACGTAGAATCCAAGAATGTGCTTCCAATAACGCCTTTTTTGTCGAACATGATAGTGACACTCACTTTGTAGTTCTCACCTCAAGTCTTGAAGCCAATATTCTCCCCGGTATTACAAGAGCCTCAATTATTGAACTTTTGAAAAATAAAGAACTGGTAAAAGCGAGATTTGGCAAGGATATAAACGTCACCGTGATAGATGATCTAATACTTTCGGAAGATAGCATACTATGCGCGGATGGGGCCTTTGGTTCTGGAACAGCAGCAGGCATAGGAAATTTCCATGAAATTACTTTAACAACGGGAAGAAAGGTTGCTTTCAAAAAAGGTACTGAAACTCAAAGATTCATTAGAAATCTATATGATCTTTTACAGGATGCTCGTCGCGGAAAAGTTCCGGGCTATGAACATTGGGTCACAGAAGTGGCTTAAAATTTAAAGTTGGATTATAGTCGGCTCATGAAATACCTCAATTTCAAATTTATCTGCCCTATATTTTTGATCTGCAGCAGCCTGCTTTTTGGCTGTGCAACTAATAATTTAACAACCCAATCCATGAAAATCACCAGCACAGCCTTCCAGCACAACGGCAATCTACCTTCAAAATATACTTGTGATGGACAAGGAATAAATCCACCACTTGCATTTAGTGAAGTTCCGGCCAATGCCAAAAGCCTTGTGCTAATTTCCGATGATCCGGATGCTCCCAGTGGCACATTTGTACATTGGACTTTATGGAATATAGATCCGAAAATCACTGAAATTTCTGAAAATTCCGTTCCAGCCGGAACGACTCAAGGCATCACCAGTTATGGCAAGGAAGGTTATGGCAGCCCATGTCCGCCTTCCGGAGTTCATCGCTATTATTTCAAACTTTACGCCCTTGATGAAAAAATCTCTCTCCCTTCAAGTGTAAAAGCGGATAGTTTAGAAAAAACCATGTCTGGACACATTCTCGCTCAAGCTGAGTTAATTGGCTTGTACAGCCGCCAGAAATAATTATTTTTGACACTTTTTACAGAAAACTGTACCTCGCCCCGCCACCACAGCTCTTTCGAGCGTATTTGAACATTTAAGACATTTTTGACCTCCTCTACCATAGACAAACAGCAGTTCCTGATTGCGACCTTTTTGCCCATAAGCATCCTGAAAATCCGAAATACTCGTACCACGGTTTTTGATACCCTGCTTTAAAGCCTTCATTACACTTTTAAACAATTTTTCCAACTCTTTTCGTTTCAATTTTTCCATGCGTGCATCTGGCCTTACTCCCGCATAAAAACAAGACTCATCAGCATAAATGTTACCGATTCCAGCAACCAGAGACTGATCCAGTAGCCATTTTTTTACAGTTCCTTTTTTGCCATTCATAATTTTTATGAATTTTTCGACCGTCAGTTCGTTATTCAGAGGTTCCAGTCCCAGCTTTGAAATTCCAGTCACTTTTTCGTATTCCGACTTTTTTGAAATCCAAACCTTGCCGAATTTTCTTACATCGCAAAACCTCAAAGACACATCATTGAAATCAATTCTTGTCCTTTCGAATTTTAGCTGCTCTTCATTCAAATCGCGCGTCAAAATTCTTCCACTCATTCTCAAATGAATAGTCATCACATAATCATTTTCAAAGAAAATATTAATAAATTTTCCACGCCTTTTTACTTCCACGACTTTTCCGCCTTTAATTGTTGCAATATTATCAATCGCCCCCGAAATTGAATTCTTATGAGTGCCAGTAAGCCCAACAAAAAAACGACCTACCAAAACAGGTTTCAAATCTGAAACTATGGTTTCAACTTCTGGCAATTCTGGCATAGAATGTTTTACATCCCCTCAAATGAAACGTCGCCATTCACCTTGCACTGACAGCATAAACGATGTTCTCCGTCTTTCATGCACATCATCTCCAAAGTTTGCTCTTCATTTGGGGTCATGGGATTTAAATTTTCCTTACCTTCCTTAATTTGAATAATGCAGGTTCCGCAAACGCCATCTTCACATCCGAAAGCGATTGGCCAACCCTTTTCACGAACAGTCTCTTTCAGCAAACTTCCTTGAGCCGTTTCGATAGTCTCTCCTGAATTTGTAAATGTAACTTTTGGCATGGGCCTATTATCCTACAACTCATTTAAATTGCAAATTCTTTTCAAATCCTGCACAATAAAACAACCTGCTAAACATTCCTCATGAAATGGGATTTCCCTCAAATTCTCAAGATATTTTCAGAAGATAAAAATTATCGCCTATTTTCCGAATCTCTTCACGGACTCGAGAGAGAATGCGTGAGAATAGATTGTGACGGCCTAATTTCTCGAAAAACTCACCCTAAAGAACTCGGCTCAGCTTTAAAAAATCATCTTATCACTACCGATTTTAGCGAAGCTCAACTTGAATTGATCAGTATGCCGGAATCTACAGAAGGAAAAACCGCGGATTATTTGAAAAATATCCATGTTTTTCTGGCTAAAAGATTGGATAAAGAATTTTTCTGGCCTTTCAGTATGCCTTGTATTTTGCCAAATAATGCCGACAAAATTCCTCTGGCAAACTACGGAACTTCTTTTGACGGTAAAAAAAGAATGCAATATAGACTTGGTTTGAGTTATCGTTATGGCCGAAAAATGCAGACAATTTCAGGCACTCATTATAATTTTTCATTCTCGGAAAATTTCTGGAAATTTTTACATCAAAAAATCGCCCCCAAATCAAAACTACAAGATTTCATCTCGGAAAAATATTTACACATTGTTCGCAATTTTTTGCGGTTCAGTTGGATAAATACTTATCTTTTCGGGGCGGCACCGGTATTGGATGAAAGTTATCTGACACATAAGCCGATTTTTATCTTTAGAAAGCCCAAATATTTAAAAAAATTGGACAGCAAAACTTACTACGGAGAATACGCTTGCTCTTTCCGCATGAGTGAACTTGGTTATTACAGCAAGGTTCAGACCCAAAATGCCATATCTTTCAATAGTTTAAAGGAATATATCAAAGATCTCGAGTATGCCATCACCACTCCCGCGACAAAATATAAAAATTTTCCTGGACTCAATCAGAATATTTTACAAAAGGAAGCTGAACATTATTCGCGCATTCGCCCAAAACAGGTTTTACGTACAAAGCCGGGAGCTCTCGGTACAAAGGAAACTCCACTGGAAGCTCTCAAAGCACGTGGTATTGCCTATATTGAAGCCAGAGCCATAGATATAAATCCATACTCTCCAATCGGTCTTGATCTTGATCAGTTGGAATTTTTACATGTCTTTTTGGTCTATTGTCTTTTCAAAACCAGTCCAAAAATTGAGACCGTTGAGTATTCTACAATTACCGAAAACCAAAACAACGTTTCCATTTACGGCCGTAAGCCGGGACTTAAATTAAATCGCAATGGCGAGGAAATCGAAATGAAGATTTGGGCAAAGGAAATTATCGAGGAAATGATCCCTATTGCCCAGATGTTGAATAGAAATTCACAGGATGGAAACCACGAAAATAGCCTTTTGACGCAATTGGATAAACTCGACAATCCCTATCTGACACCTTCTGCCAGAATTATCGCCAAACTCAAAAAACATAAAAAAACTTTCCGCGAATATGGCTTGGATTTGGCAAAAACCCATTGCCAATATTTTAGACAGCAAAAATTGTCTTCGGAATCGGAAAAAGAGTTTGAAAAAATTGCCGCTGATTCCATTATCGCTCAGCAAAGGCAAGAAATGATTGATGATACTTATACCGAGGGCTTTGAGGACATGGAATTTTCCACTCAAATACTTGTGAAGGAAGCTTGGAAACGTGATGTGAAAGTGGAAGTACTCGATCGCAAAGAAAATTTTCTCAAATTGCAAAAGGGCAGTCACATAGAATATGTAAAACAAGCGACCAAAACTTCACGCGATTCCTACATTACATATTTGATTATGGAAAATAAAAACGTGACTAATCAGGTTTTAAGAGCCGGCGGATTGCGCATTCCGACAGGGCAGGCTTTTACTGATTCAGAAGCCGCAATCGCCGCTTATCCAAAATTCGAAAAAATCAAAGCCGTGATAAAACCGACTACGACCAATCACGGAATTGCTGTTTCCTTTGCCGAGCCAGGTGATAAAAAAGCCTACATTAAAGCCGTACATGAAGCTTTTAAATTCGGAGCCACTATTTTAGTGGAAGAATTTATCGAAGGTGAAGAATATCGATTGCTGGTCATCAATGACAAAACTCGCTCAATAGTAAAACGCATTCCCGCCAATGTGGTAGGGGATGGTAAACATATGATTAAAGAGCTTATAGAAATGAAAAACGCCGATCCAAAGTATTATAAATATTTTAATACTTATACGATCAAAATGACTGAGGTAGAAAGTGGTCACCTGAAATCTCAGGGACTTACTTTTCAAAGCATTCCGGAAAAGAATCAACGCATTTTTTTGCGAACCAATTCCAATGTCGGCACGGGCGGTGATCCTATAGAGTGTTCGGATTTGGTGCATCCAAGCTACAAACGCCTTGCTGAAGAAGCCGCACGCGTGGCCAAAGCAAAAATTTGCGGAGTTGATATGATTATCAAAAATCCTAAAGATAAGGCTTCAAAAGAAAATTACGGCATTATCGAAATTAATTACAATCCGGCCCTGCAGATGCATCACTATCCAGTAGATAGCCAAGGGAAAAATGTCGCCTGCGACGTATTGGATTTATTGGGATTCGGATCTTGACGCGTGGGCAATATAGCTTAGAATATCCGCATGTTACAGAGACTAAAAACGCCAATCGTCAGTATCGGCAAAATTAAAATGGGTGGTAAGAACCCTATTGTCATTCAATCCATGACGAATACGGACACTGCCGATGCCAAATCCACGGCAAAGCAAATTATGGCACTTGCCGATGCCGGTTCTGAAATGGTGCGCCTTACAGTTAATACAAATCTCGCCGCGCCAAAAATTCCCGAAATTAGAAAAATTCTCGATGCAAAAGGCTATAGAGATCTTCCTCTCATTGGAGATTTTCATTTTAACGGACACCTTCTTTTGCAAGATTTTCCCGAAATGGCCAAAGCTCTTGATAAATATCGCATAAATCCTGGGAACCTGGGACATGGTGACAAACATGATCATAATTTTTCCACGATCATAAAAATCGCCATGGAAAATAATAAACCTGTACGTATTGGCGTAAATTGGGGTTCACTCGATCAGGATTTGTTGACTGAAATGATGAATAAAAACTCCAAACTGGTTAAGCCTAAATCCGACAAAGAAGTTATTATTGACGCTATGGTGGAATCAGCTCTTGAGTCGGCACATTTCGCTGAAAAGCTCGGATTAGCTCAGGATAAAATTATTCTCAGTGTAAAAATGTCCATTGTTCAGGACATGATCAAAGCCTATGAAAACCTTGCCGCTCGCATGCAAAAAAATAATCATTTTTACGCGCTTCATCTCGGACTTACCGAAGCCGGTGCGGACATGCAGGGAATCGTCTCTAGCTCCGCCGCTCTCGCCATTCTTTTGCAGCAGGGAATAGGTGACACCATTCGCATTTCCCTCACTCCAACTCCTCATCAGCCTCGCGCTAAAGAAGTCGAAGCTTGTAAAACTCTTCTCCAATCCCTGGGTTTGCGCCACTTTAAGCCACAGGTTACCAGTTGCCCGGGATGTGGACGCACAGAAAGTCATTTTTTCCAAAAATTGGCAGACGAAGTAAACCATTACATTACAAAAGCACTTCCGGTATGGCAAAAAAAATATCCAAAGTATGCAAATAAAATCGCCGAATTTAAAATAGCTGTCATGGGCTGCGTGGTAAATGGTCCTGGCGAATCAAAGCATGCGGACATTGCCATCAGTCTTCCCGGGCGCATGGAAAAGCCCGTTGCTCCAGTATACATTCACGGAAAATTTGTAAAAAGTCTCGAAGGCAAAAAAATCCCCCAGCAATTTATTCAAATACTGGAGGACTTTATCAAAGAAAATTTTGAGAATTAATCTTTAGTTTCTTCCAAGGTTACAGTCACTTCCTTTTGCTGACCCTTGCTTTCAAGCTTTAATTTAATTTGATTGCCGGCCTTCTTTGTAGAAATATAATGACTCAAAGAGGTATCTTTATCCAGTTTTTTGCCATCCACTTCAAGAATAATATCGTTTTCAACGATACCGGCCTTATCCGCGGGAGATCCTGGAATCACCGCAAGTTCATTCGGATTTTTACCTTTTGCCACCAAATCTCCATAGTCTACATCGAGCTTATTGGCATCTTTAATTTGGTCGTTAATTTCAACAAATCTCACTCCGAGGAAAGCTCTCACAATTTTTCCATTCTTTTTCACTGAATCTACGGCATTTTTCACCAAGTTGGATGGCAAAGAGAAGCCTATATTATTTGCGCTTGCCACAGCTACATTCACTCCTATCACCTTACCTTGCAAATTCAATAATGGACCACCTGAATTACCCGGATTAATTGCCGCGTCAGTTTGAATCACTCCCTCGAGTTGTTCGGATTGTCCTGCTCCATCACCGGCTGTAATTGAACGTGATAATCCCGAAACTACACCCACGGAAACCGAATTTTTAAATTCAAGCAAAGGATTGCCAATAGCTATTGCGGTTTGTCCCACATCTAAATGATCGGAGTCGGCAAATTCCAAATACGGCAAATTATTGGCTTCAATCTTGATTACGGCGATATCATTCACAGGATCTGTAGAAATTACTTTTGCAGGATATTTTGTCTTATTCTCACCTATAAATACCGTGTATTCCGCTTTCGGGTCAGACACCACATGTTTGTTTGTCACAATATATCCATCTGGAGAAACAATAAATCCCGAACCTCCACCAACCTCTTTCTTTTCAGTTCCATTTTGACGATATTGAGGTATCTGGAAATTGAATCCACCGAAAGGGTCGTTCCCGCCAAACTGATCAGAATTGCCAAAAGGATCATTGCCACCAAAAGGATCGCTGTAGTATTTCTCCAGTACCGGTACATCTTTTGTGATAATCACTGAAACTACGGCAGGTTGAGCTTTTTTTACTGCATCCACCACCATGGATTCCTGACTTCCAAGCGATTTTTCACCTGCGATTGAAGCCGTATCTCCAATCAGGTTTTTTAAAAATCCACCCGAATTGCCCACGCCAACCTGTGGCGCAAAATTAGTAAAAATAATGGCTACAATTAGAGCTGTTACGCCACCTGATATTGCTCCAGCCATGATAGGATCTTTTTCTTTCATTTTTGATTTGGTTAAATTTTAATTTTAATCTATATTCTAAGCGCTCGAGCGCCCCGCGCTCAAATCTACTTACGTAAATTTATATGATTCTTTCTGACAAAACCCTTAAAGGGATGATCGCTTCAGGTGAACTCGTCGTAACTCCTATAGATGAGAAGTCCATTCAACCCGCCTCTATTGATTGCCGTTTAGGCGACCACTTTCTTATTGTTGAGCAGAATCAGATGGATATTATCACTCTCGACGCTGAGATAAAATACCGTGAAATAACCAGCGATTCCATCACAATTCCTCCACATTCATTTCTACTTGCGACTACACAAGAGTACGTAGAAGTACCAAATAATCTTACAGCTTTTGTTGAGGGTCGTAGTTCAATCGGTAGAATTGGCTTGTTTATACAGAATGCAGGCTGGGTAGATCCGGGATTTAAGGGACGAATTACTTTGGAATTATACAACGCAGGTTCTCTGCCGATTAAACTTCAGGCAGGGAAACGTATTTGCCAATTGGTATTCTGCAGCATGGATCAATCAGCGGAAAATCCATACACTGGCAAATACCAGGGACAAAAATTAACCGTAGGCAGCCGCGTATTCCAAGATAAAGATAGAGTTCATCTTGGTTTGGACGAAATGAAAGCTGCAGAAAAATTATCCATCAATTCATGAAACAATATCTCGACTTGGTCCGTGAAGTTCTCGAGCACGGAGAAGAAAAAGCAGATCGCACCGGAACCGGCACAATTTCTATTTTCGGCGCGCAGAAAAAATATGATCTTCGAGAAGGGTTTCCAATGGTTACCACCAAAAAAGTGAGCTATGGTGCGATCGTGCGCGAATTGTTATGGTTTTTAAAAGGAGCTACAAATGTCAACGATGACCTTACTCAGCACACTCCGATTTGGGATCCTTGGGCAAAAGAAGACGGTGAGCTCGGACCTATTTACGGCTATCAATGGCGTAAATGGGAAAAGTTTGTCGAAGACCGTGAACACGCCGGTCTCTACAAAAAAACTCATGTTGATCAGATTAAAAATGTAATTGATACCATTAAAAACAATCCGGATTCTCGCCGTATTATCGTTAGTGGATGGAATGTTTCAGACATCGAAAAAATGGCTTTGCCTCCTTGCCACACTCTCTTCCAATTTTACGTGACAAATGGTCGTCTTGATCTTCAGCTTTACCAACGCAGCGCGGACATCGCCCTTGGTGTACCTTACAATATTGCCAGCTATTCTACTTTGCTAATGATGATGGCTCAGGAATGTAATCTCACGCCGGGCATTTTCGTACATACAATAGGTGACGCTCATATTTATAAAAATCACGTCGAAGGATTAAAAGAACAACTTACTCGTCCTACCCACAAACTCCCAGTGCTTAAAATCGCGCAAAAGCCTTTTTGGGATCTGAAGTTTGAAGACTTCTCCCTTGAAGGATATGAACACGAAAAATTCATCAAATTCCCAATTGCCGTATGAAATATCCTATCTACATGATAGTCGCAGTTGATGAGCACCACGGCATTGGCAAAAACGGCCATTTGCCCTGGAAACTTCGCAAAGAATACAAATATTTTCGCGATACAACTCGCAAAACGGATGATCCAAATAAGCAAAACATGGTCGTTATGGGACATCATACTTGGGACTCTCTTGAACCCGAATATCGTCCGCTTCCAAATCGTCGAAATATCGTTCTGACACGTCATTCAGGCCTTACGGCGGACGGAGCGGAAGTATGTACTTCCATCGATGAAGCTATCAATCTCGCAGATGATAAAATTGAGAAAATTTTTATTCTTGGAGGCGGTCAAATTTTCAAAGAATTTATAAATGACCCTCGTCTCACCGGCATATATCTCACAAAAGTTCACAAAACTTTTGATTGCGATACGTTTTTCCCCGACGTTCCAGCCGCTTTAGGACAGCCTAAAAAAATCGGTTCCGATGAAGAAAACGGGATCAGTTACGACTTTCTACTATACAGTAAAATTGCTTAGGTCATTTCCTTTACATCCTTAATTACTTCTTCGGGATGCTCAGCCGGTTTCACTTTTTCATAATGTTTTAATATTACTCCGTCGCCATTGATTAAGAATGAATCTCTTTGAATCCCCATATATTTTTTGCCATACATATTTTTTTCAACCCAGACGCCAAATTTTTCTATTAATTCTCGCTCAGGATCCGATAAAAGAGGAAAATTAAGCTTATGCATTTCAGCAAATTTTTTGTGAGATTCTACCGTGTCCGCACTCACTCCCAAAACTTGCACGCCTAGTTTTTTCAGCTCATTCAAACGATCTCTGAAACATTGTGCTTCAGTAGTACATCCCGGAGTCATATCCTTAGGATAAAAGTAAAGCAGTACCCATTTCCCTTTATAATCCGCTAAAGCGACAGCCTCTCCATCTTGATTCTTAAGCTCAAAATTAGGAGCTTTTTTATTTAATAATTCAGTCATTATTATTTGGTTTTTGAATTATTGCCGTTTTTCAAAGCGTCTTCAATTACAGCTTGGAATTTTTCAAACGGTTGAGCTCCGCTAATCACTTGTCCATTAATGATAAATCCTGGAGTACCGCTAATGCCAGCACTTTGACCGGCTTGCTCATCGGCATTAATTTCATCTTTATATTTATCTTCATCAAAACATTTCTTTAGATCAGTCTTGTTAATTCCCAAACCTACTGCAAATTTACTCATCACATCATAATCAAATTTGCCATTTTGTACGGTCTCAAACAATTTGTCATGCACCTTGTAATAATCACTGTCCGGATTCTTTGATAAATGATGTACACATTCGGCAAAAAGAGCTGAAGGATAAGCATATTGATGGAAACTCAAAGGAAAATCACGATAAATCAGCTTAGCTTTTCCTGTATCGATATATTGACTCTTAATTTGAGGGAAAGCTTCATTTTCAAATTTTCCGCAATAAGGGCATTGATAATCCGAAAATTCTACGATGGTAATCGGAGCGTTTTTATCTCCCAAAACAGCGTCATCATCACTAAAATCCCCTGTAACATATTGAGGTTTTTGCGCTGCTTCCTGTTCAGCTTGTGCCTTATCCTGTTCTTTTTGAATATAGGCATCTATTCCCTTAAAAATTTTATCCTGTAAAACATCATCTTTTAAATTTCCATTTGTAAGTTTTACCCCTAGGAATATTAAAGAGCTTGAAACAGTTACAGCTGCAAAAACTATCGCTGCCACAATTTTTTTTGCATTGCTATCGTTAAGATTTGTCATATTTGAAAATTAAAAATTTGCTCACGAATTATAGACCACCCAAGTCCATATTCAAAATTTTAAGTACTATTTGCGCTTTACTTCGGGAGATGATAATTTCCCTTTCGCAATAAAAAATTTTCATGAAATTAATTTCTTGGAACATAAACGGACTTCGTGCAGTGGAAAAAAAAGGCTTCCTGAAGTGGTTGGAAAAAGAAAATCCGGACATTATTGGATTACAGGAAATCAAAGGTCAGGAGCATCAATTCAGTCAGGACTTACTGTCTCCAAAAAATTATCACGCTTATTTTAATCCGGCGGAAAGAAAAGGTTATTCCGGTACGGCCATTTACACAAAAATAAGGCCGAAGGAAGTTTTAAAAGGCTTCGGAATTAGTAAATTTGATTCTGAGGGACGTACACAAATTGCCGATTATGGAGATTTTGTTTTTATGAATATCTATTTCCCAAACGGGCAGAGAGACGAGGAAAGATTGAATTATAAATTGGAATTTTACGAAGAAGCTCTCAAATATTTTGAAAAATGTGTAAAAGAAGGTAAAAAACTTTTTATCACCGGTGATTATAATACCGCTCATCATCCCATTGATCTTGCTCGTCCAGAGGAAAATGAAGACACTTCAGGATTTTTGCCAATAGAAAGAAAGTGGCTCGATAAACTGGTGGATCATGGATATGTCGATTGCTTTCGTGAGTTCAACAAAAGTCCTGAATGCTATACGTGGTGGAGTATGCGAGGAGGAGCACGTTATAGAAATGTGGGATGGAGAATCGATTATTTTTTCTGCTCAAAAAACGCTCGTTCAATGATAAAAGATTGTTATCATTTACCGGAAACTCAAGGATCGGATCATTGTCCGATTGTGCTTTATATTTAGGCTGAAAAAACTGGTAGGGTAGTAAGTGAAAGTGGTTCGAATACGGCGGGAGCCTCGGCTGCGACTTTCGTCGCGCCTCGGCAAAATCCCGTTCGAAAGTTCTATCACATTTACTACCCGACCAGTTCAGCGGCCACCTGTCTTCGCGGCTCGCCCCTCAAAAGGGGGTCCTCACCGCGTATTTAGTTTTCCTGACGGTGCCTAGCGGACGCGACCACTGCGGGCGTTTGCCGCGTGCTCCCGCAGGTGGGCAGGGAGTTCCTTGGCCGGCATGCGGCGGTAGGGCATGCACTGCTTGCAGGTGGCCATCTTGGTACCACTCTCCTTGCGAGCAGCCTTCTGCTTGTTCTTCGCCATCCTGAACTTCTCCTGAGAAGGGACGCCGCAGCGCCCGGTTGATGGATGCGTCGCTAGAGCGTGATGTGAGCGAGCGCAGCGAACGGCTGGGAGTGAGGCGGCTGAGGATTGCCCCAGCCCTCCGGAAGGGCCACGGTGACGGGCTCGGTCTCGGTGGTGGTGACCCCCCTCATGCGCTTGCCCAGGCCCCGGGTGATGATGGGCTCGCCCCTCATGCGCTTGCCGATGCCGGTACTCGCCGACTTCGGTGGACGGAGGCGGCGCTCTGCCCTCGCCTTCTTGAGCGCGGGCTTGGCAGTCTTCATGAAGGCGACGGGATCGACCTTCTCGACGGTGACGGTCTTCGCGACGGCGATGGGCTTGGGATTCTTGGGCAAACGCTTTTCTTTCGGATACACTTGCATGCTTGACCTTCCTCACCCAAAGCCTTTCCGCTTCGGGGGGTTGTTGTATGTGAATTCTCTATTACTACCCTAATTGTCAAATGTGGACGGCCGACCTTCGACCGCCCACAAGTACAACTTGAAACGGGAGGATTCGAGCCTTCACAAACAGAGAGTTTATTGAAAGTTTCTCGATTAGACAATAGAGAATTCATAAAATTGCATACTGTTTTTAGGCGCTTGTCAAGTCTAATGACTTTAATATTGTAAAAAATTAAAAAAATTTTAAGAAAAATTAAGAAACGCCTGTTAGCATTTTAGGCAAGGAAAGATTTCAGAAAGATCTTTGCAATTTTAAAAAAATACTACTATCATTCGTAACCCAACATCCAATGAAAAAGGATACTATGACAATTGCTGCATTAGCCAAAACAATCGAGCAACTGGCAAAAACAATCGACCAAAGGTTTGATAAAGTCGACCAAAAGTTTGATAAAGTCGACCAAAGGTTTGATAAAGTCGACCAAAGGTTTGATAAAGTCGACCAAAAGTTTGATGAAGTCGACCAAAGGTTTGATAAAGTCGACCAAAAGTTTGATGAAGTCGACCAAAGGTTTGATAAAGTCGACCAAAAGTTTGATAAAGTCGACCAAAAGTTTGATAAAGTCGATAAAAAGTTTGATGAAATGGATGAGAGATTTGTAAAAATAGATAAAAGATTCAAAAAATCCGACAAACAATTCAAATCAATAGATCAGCGCTTCGACGAAATGGCAATAATGACAAATAACAGTTTTTTAGCATTACAAAACTGTCTTATTGAACGCATTTCAAAACTTGAAGAACGTGTAACAATGATTGAACAGCACATAAATAAAATTAGATTGGATATAGTAGAAATTAAAAGTGCCATTAAAAAAATCGATGCAAGAGTTTCCGCTTTGGAGGCACGATTTGGAATTACTGAAAACAGATTTCTCACTCTTGAAGAGCGCACCACAAACCTTGAAAATCATTTGGGCCTGACAAAATTTTAATTCAAAAATCCAAACCTTTTATCTATCCATTTGTTCTTTGAATATACTTTTTTACCATCGAAATAAATTTCCGCGTTCGCCCAAGCAAAACGATAAATTAAATCCCAATGCACGCTTGAGTCATTGCCATTAGGACATTCTTTATAACATTTCCCCAAAGCCATATGCAGGCTTTTGCCCATTTTTTCATCGAATAAAATCTGACGAGTACCTTCTTTGATCATATCATTTAAACCAAAAGCAAATTCACCATAGTAGCGAGAACCCTCATCGGTATTCAAGATTTCCGTCACACCTTTTTGATTATTTGACTCCTCCTTGACCACTTTTCCATCTTTCAGCCACAACTTAACCCAGTCAAAATCTTGTGACTGATAATGTGTCGGCACATTGTAGCGAATTACTCCATTTACAGATGTCCTCACCGGAGCCGTGAAAATTTCTCCATCGGGCAAATTACGCTTTCCACAGCAAGTTTTCCATTTTTGACCGTCAATTGATAAACTCAAATCGGTTTCTTTTCCTGTGATTCTCACAGTTTTTACTTTTTTCATCAATTCTACAAATTTTATTTCCATTTTTTCTACTGACTTCCAATCCAGCAGACAGGTATCAAATACAAATTCTTCCCATTCTTCTAAGCTTTTTTTTGCCAACATCGCTGAAGCCACATTTGGATAATAAAAGAGACACCAACGCTTTGAGTGAAGAATATCTCCCAAAATTTTGCGGGATTTTTGAACTGCGTAAATTTTTTTTATATCCACGTCGGTCATCTCATAAGGATTTTTATCCGCCACAATTTGCACCATCGCGTCATAGCTGTCTGCTACTTTTTTATCCAAATCACCGAGATATTCCATTTGCTCTTTTGTGGCATGATCAAAAAATACTTTACTTAATTCATCATGCGAAAATCTCACATCCACCTGAATCGCGCCAGCCTTGACGCATTCACGATAAAGCTCTTTTACAAGCGGAAATCCATCGAACCCGTAAGCGCGTATTAAAATTTTTTCACCTTTCTTCACGGCAATTGAATAATTGGCGATAGTATCAGCCAATTTTTTTATTTTTTGTTTATCAACCATATGTATAATAATTATTAATTTCTCACTTGACCATCCCCTCTAATAATCCATTTATAGCTCGTGAGTTCCTTTATACCCATAGGACCTCGAGCATGAAGTTTTTGGGTGCTTATACCCACTTCGGCTCCCAGTCCAAATTCTCCGCCATCGGTAAATCTGGTAGAAGCATTTACGTAAACGCAAGCCGCATCCACTGCCTTTAAAAATATATCCGCTCGTTCTCGATTTTCAGTGATAATAGATTCACTGTGTTTCGAGCCGAAATTCGCAATATGTTCCAAAGCTTCTTCAAAACTCACCACAGTTTTTACCGCCATTTTTAAAGCTAAGTATTCCATGCCAAAATTTTTCTCACCGGCTTTGTGTAATAAATCTTTTGAGTAATCGCCGTCCAAAATTTTATAAGCCTTCTCATCAGCATAAATTTCAACTTTTTTTTCTTCCATCGGTCTCACAATCCTCTGCAAATCGCGCAATCTAGATTCATGAATAATCAAAGTATCCAAAGCGTTGCAAACACTCGGACGGCTTATTTTAGCGTTAAAAACGATTTCTCTACCTTTATCTAAATCGCCGAATTCATCAAAATAAACATGCACTACACCGGCTCCGGTCTCTATCACCGGAATCATCGAATTTTCACGTACAAAATTGATCAGACCTTGTCCGCCTCTAGGCACAACCACATCCACGTATTTATCCTGTTTCATAAATTCAGCTAAGAGCTCGCGGTCATTTTTTAATAGCAAAACCAAATCGATCATAAAATGCTTTTCTCCACGGCACTCTTCAATCGCTTTCAAAATAAGTTCGTACAAAATCCCATTTGAATTTTCAGATTGAGATCCTCCTTTCATCACGCAGGCATTACGGGATTTAAAACATAGAGAAAAAATATCAATCACCACATTTGGGCGCGCCTCAAAAATGCAACCAACTACGCCAAATGGCACGCTTATTTTTCTTAAATCCAAGTCGTTATCAAGAACTCGATGTTCAAGCTCTATGCCTACAGGGGAGTTGTATCCCGCGATTTCCATTACGCTCGAAGCCATCGATTGAATTCTTTTCTCATTAAGCAAAACCCTATCATACATTGAATCATTTTTGTCCATCTTTGCTAAATCTTTAGCATTCGCGTCCAAAATTTTCTCCACATTTTTTTTCAATAATTCCGCCAACTTCATCATCACGTCATTCACCACGCTTTCCTCAAGCATTACAAACTTTCGGCTTGCCGCCTGCACTTTTGCCAGAGCTTGTTGTAAATTCATCTTGTTCATTGATTTAATTCTTTATCTCTTTTTAAAGCGGCCTCTCCTACATCCTTAAAAATTTTACCCAGCTCTTCTTTTTCCATAATTTTCACGCCGGCTTCGGTCAGACCTCCCTTAGAACTTACTTTTTGTCTCATGTCCGTCAGGTTCCATTGATTTTTTTTCACCACTTCGCCGGTACCTATCAAAGTTTGTCGCGCAATCTTTTCCGCTTCAACGGGGTCAACGCCTTTTGAACCTAAAAATTCCGCCATCTTTTCTCCAAAGTAGGCAATAAATCCCGGTCCGCATCCGCTTACCACGCCGATTATTGGAATTTTTTCCTCTGTTTCCACTTCTATTTCTTGACCAAATCTTCCTAAAATTTTCTTCACGAGATTTTTTTCCTCAATCGAAACGTAGTCACCGGCTTTCCAGACAGTTGAAGATTGCCCAACCTTAAGCGCTAAATTAGGCAAGGTTCTCACGATCTTTCTAGTCTTTAATGTTGCGCACATTCTTTCGATTCCTACTCCGGCCATTATCGAAATTACCAATTTATTACTTAAATCCACTCGTATCTTTTCAGCCATTGCAGAAAAACTTTGAGGTTTTACTGCCAATATCACAACCTCAGCATGTTCTATTTTTTTATTCACATCATCTTCTTTTTCGCATCCAATCAATTCAAACTCGTTATCAGAACTCAAAATATCCCACATCGCTTTTCCCATATTTCCAATCCCCACAATGCAAATTTTTTTCATGGCTTAATCTTTTATTGGCAAAAATTTTGTGCCCACAGATTCACCCTGGCAAATCCTGGTGATCACGTTATAGGTTTTACTATTGGTGATAAAAACAGTTGTGCCGTTTTTGGCTGCCATTTGAGCCACCATAAATTTATTCTGCATACCACCTTTACCAAAAGAAGATTTTTCGGTTGAAACAATACTTCTCGGCATTTCCTCATCGGCTCTTATTTCCGCGATATTTTTTTTCTCGGCATCATAAATTCCGTCCACATTGCTCAAGATAATCAACATATCGGCAAAAATCATTTTTGAGGCCATGAGGGCCAATTCATCATTATCGGTAAACATCAATTCCTCCACGCAAACAAAATCATTTTCATTCATGATAGGAATTATGCCTTCATGAAAGAGAGAATCTATACAATTCTTGGTGTTGAGAATATGACTGCGATTCGTAAAATCCTCTTTTGTAGCCAACATTTGCGCCACTACACGCTTATGCTCACCGAAAAGATTGGCATACATTTCCATTAACCTCACCTGTCCCACTACCGCGTATACCTGACGCGTGGTCACTTCGTCATATTTAAGTTGTCTTTGAATGATACTGCGTCCGCAGCCCATTGCGCCGGAAGTTACTAAAAGCACATCGAATTTATCTTTTAACTCCGAAATCTGCTTCACTAAATCCTTGATCAAAGCTTGATCCAAAGTGCCATCGCTCTTGGTCATGGAATTCGTACCTATTTTTACTACAATCTTCTTCTTATTCATGTGCCTAAATTTAGCCATATGTAGAGGAAAAAGCAAATAATATCAAAGGTTTGACATATTAAACGTAATATTTTTAAATAAGTATCCGTTAATTTAGCAAGATGGAAGCAGGACAGAAAATAGAGGTGAATCAGAATGATTTTTTATTGCAATGCATGCAATACAGAACCCAGATGATTCAATATGCCAGACGTTTAATGGGAACTCATTTTGGTGGAGACATCGAAGATTTAGTCCAAGATGTCCTTATTAAGGCAACTCTGCACAGACATCAATTTAAACCTGGAACAAATCTAAGAGCATGGTTGTTTACGATTGTCCACCATTCATTTATGAATCACCAGAGAAAGTCTAAACGTACAGTACTTCGCGATACCATATTTGAACCTGCCGATGTCGAATTATCCGCTCCAGACAAATCACCACGCCCAGGTGAACATATTGCCAGTTTGATTGCGGAAGGTATGAGATTTAAGTTGCAAACAGCTGTTGATCAAAAACCTGCCACAATTGAAGAAGTTGATAATTCCCTTCTTGCTCTTATTGAAGTTCGTTTGCCTGCAATCTTCGCAGACGCTTACAAAAAGGTTAAAATGGAGTATAGAGTAGTCTTTGCTCTGGTGGACATGATCGGATTTGAGTATAGCGAAGTGGCAGCCCTTCTCAATATGCCAATCGGAACCGTAATGAGCCGAATCTATAGAGGAAGAAACGCTTTAGCAAGTGATTCCCAAATTATGGAAATTGAAAACGAATATGGTCTGAGCAGAGCTGAAGGAAGGAGAGATTATACTAAATAATGATTTGCCATTTTTAAAAATCCCCGTTAGAATCGGCCACGTAAGTTTTTACGACTTTTATCGTGCCGGGGTAGCTCATTGGTAGAGCAGAGGATTGAAAATCCTTGTGTAGGCAGTCCGATTCTGCCCCTCGGCACCACTTTCTAGTACCCGCATTCATTAATATTAAATTTTTAGGCTGGCCAATAATTTACACTCTTGGTAATATGCGATTGATGTCCAAAGATGAAATAGTAAATACAATTAAGACGGCCGATTATTTTGATGAAGCCATGAGACAGAAATGGTTGAATCTAATACTATCCATGAATCAAATTCAATTTGATCAGTTTAGTAAAATAATAATTTGGGCTGAAGAACAGAAAAAACATCTTAAATTTGAAAAAACTTTAATTGATGGCAGCTTTAATCAATTTTTTGCCGCCTTAAAATCCAATGGACTCAAAACTGCAAAGAAATGGACCTATGCAAACGCCGAAGCACGCTCAATGAACAAAGATGAAAAAACTGCAGAATCCTTAATCAATTCCAGCGATGAAAAATAAACCAAATTACTTTCATTACAGTCGATTTATTTATTTTGCCGAAACTCCAAAAGGGGAATCGGCGGAAAAAGCTGCGCCACAGCAAAAAAGCGAAGTATTTAAAAAAGTCGATTATGATGACTCTGCAAAAGAAGCAGAAAAGGACTCTAAAGCGGTGGATGTCGCAATTCAAGGAGAAAAAGACGATATAAAGAAAGAAGGAGACAAACTTGGTGATCAGGAAATTGGCAAAGATTTTGAAAAAAACGTAAACTTTCTTAATCTTGGAACTTTGGAAGCTGATGCTTCCGCCGCAGTTCACGAAAAAATGGATAAAAGTGGAGTATTGAAAGATCGTGTAACCTCCGCATTAAATTTATTTGATGAAACGCTGAACATTGAAGCATTCGGGATTACTGAAAAGGACCCAGCGGGTAAAGGTACAGCTAAGTTTGAAAAATTATCCGGCTCCCTCTCCTTAACTGATCAATTAAGCGTTTTTGCTGAGCACTGGAATGGGAATTCACAATTTTACGGATTAAATTTTACTTTGCCTGAGGGAAAATACGGGAAATCAGAAGTGAACGTCAGCTATTCACCAAAAGATAAGGTGGTATGGATAGAAGGAAAAATGGATAAATTCAGCGGCTCGACGAGTGTTCAACTAAAGGGACCGGAAGAAAGTAAGGGTGTTACTGGCGTGGAAGGAGTCGCACATGTAGCTTTGGGATATGATATTGATGACAAAAGTAAATTAAAAGTTCATATTGATCAAGACGGCGCACGCTTCGCTTTTCAAATGCGCTGGTAGCAAAATGTTATGAAACTTTTTAAATCACTTAAACAAGAAACGAAAGGCTCATTTCTAATTCTTGTTGTGGCGATTTTTTGGGGGATGTTTCCAGTGCTTGTGAATAAGGGCTCACAATTAATTCAACCAATTTTTTTTGCTGGAGTTTCTACTTTGTGCGGCGGTATCGTTTCTCTGGTAATTAGTTTTTTTCAAAGAGGATTAAAAGATATTCTTAATAGAAAGGCTCTGCTCTATGCCTGTTATGTCGCATTTTTCATTTCCATTTTGCATTACAGCATCATGTTTGTCGGAGCAAAAATGACCACGGGTATTAACACTTCAGCCTTACTTCTTTTTGAAATTATTTTTACGCTTTTGATTACTCCATTTTTTGGTGAAAAACCTACGTTATACAAAACCATTGGTGGACTTTTTGTTTTGGCTGGTGCTTTTATAATCCTGTTTAAAGGAGGAGAATTCCATCTTGGGGATTTGTTGATTATTTTAAGTACAATATCGTTGCCGTTTGGTAATCATTTTGGAAAAAAGGCATTGCAGTATATTTCACCCGCGAATCTTTTGACGCTTCGCTATTTATTAAGTGGCGTCGTGCTTTTAATGTTTAGTTTTATCTTTGAGGACACAAGCAAGATGTTGCCTTCAATTCAAAATCATTGGATTTATGTTGTTCTAAATGGATTTTTCTTATTTGGATTGATCAATAATATTTGGTATTACGGCTTAAAAAAACTGGAAATTTCCAGAGCAATTCCTTTACTGATGACCTACCCGGCCTTCAGCTTAGTTTTTCTTGCGATTTTTTATTCCGATATCCCAAATATTTTTCAGATTTCCGGCGTTTTTATTATTATTGTCGGAGCTTTTATAACGTCAAAAAAGGCTACTGCATAATATTTCCTTGCTTTTAATTCTAAATGCAATAATATTGCATTATGAATTTTAAGTCACACGCCACGACAAAATTAAAAGAAAGCGGATACAAAATAACCGATACTCGTTGTTGTGTTTTGGATATTTTAGAGAATGCAAAAAAGAGCTTAAACGCCTATGAAATTGCCGATAAAGCCAAAAAGATGAAGATTAAAATTGATACTTCCACGGTTTATCGCATTTTGGAAACTTTGCAAAAATTAGAACTTATACATTTCGTAAAAGAACAAAACGGTTATCTTTGCTGCAAAGATTTTGAATGCAAAAGTAAGCAGCATTGTCATCATCAGTTGGTTTGCGAAAAGTGTCACAAAGTGGAAGAGATACATCTTGACGATACAGATTTTCTCAAGGCTATTCGTGTTAAAAATCCAAAATTTAAAATTCAAAATCATTATTTCGAATTTCTGGGCAGATGTGCGTCCTGTAATAAATAAAAAATGAAAAAAATTTTTCTCACAATTATAGTTTTAACTTTAACGGCTTGTAATACAGTCAATAAACCGGTGCATAATATTCCTCAACCACTGGATGTTACTGTGAGCTTCTACCCTTCAGCATATCTTGCTCAAAGAATAGGAGGCAAATTTGTAAAAGTTTCCCAGATAACCCCTACCGGAGTAGAGCCGCATGATTATGAGCCTACTCCTGCTGATTTGGTAAAAATAAATAATTCCAAAGTTTTTATTATGAATGGATCAGGAGCGGATCCTTGGGCTGACAATGTATTTGAAAATTTAAAAACATCTCAAATAATTACTCTCAAAGCGACTACTCAAAATTCCGGCGATCCACACATTTGGCTCGATCCTACTATTATGGAAAACGAAGCGATGTTGATTAGAAATATTTTTATTCAGGCGGATCCCGCCAACAGCGATAAATATAAATTGAACGCTGCCGGTTTAATTAATGACTTAAAAGCTCTCGATCAGGAATTCAAAAACGGTTTAAAAGAGTGCCGAATAAGGCAGCTAATTACCTCACATGATGCCTTTAAGTATATGGGCAAAAGATATAACTTCGAAAGTATTCCTATCGCAGGAATTTCTCCGGACGAGGAACCATCTCCCAAGCATCTTGCGCAGCTTTCAGATTTGGCAAATAAAAATAATATTAAATACATATTTTTTGAGACCCTGGTGAGTCCTAAATTAGCGGAAACTCTTGCCCAGGAAGTAGGCGCAAAATCTTTAGTGTTGAATCCTATTGAAGGGCTTACTTCTGGAGATTTGGCAAAAGGAAAAGATTATTTGGTATTGATGCAGGAAAATCTCACAAATTTACGTACAGCAATGCAATGCAAATGAAACAAATAGCCATAAAAATAGACGCATTATCCTTCGAATATCAGAATTATAAAATTCTCGATAATATTTCTTTTGAAATCAATAATGGCGACTATATCGGATTAATCGGCCCAAACGGTGGAGGGAAGACGACACTGCTCAAATTAATCACCGGATTGATTAAGCCCCAAAAAGGCAGAATCCGTATCCACGGACTGGCTCCTGAAAAAGCTTGTCAAAAAGGTCAAATTGGTTATGTGCCTCAGAGAATTGTTCAGACCAATATACAATGTCCGGCAACAGTCGAAGAAGTGGTAACCAGCGGAAGAATTCACCTTGGACAAAGCAATAAAGCGATAGAAAATGCCATGCTGGATGCGGATGTGGAAAAGTTTCGTCATCGTTCACTGGATAGTTTGTCAGGAGGTGAAAAACAACGTGTCTTTATTGCGCGAGCCTTAGTATCAAATCCCTCCATTTTAATTTTGGATGAACCGACTACTGGCGTGGATGCTCAGGCTACCAAAAATTTCTATGCGCTTTTGAAGGATTTAAATCAATGGCAAAAAATGACCATTATTATTGTTTCACATGATATTGAAGCCGTAGCTAAAGAAGTAGATTCGGTACTTTGTTTGAATAGGGAACTGATTTCTACTTGTAAACATGAGGGTATGAAGCACACCAGTGAAGAGATTTTTAAGGCTCTCTATGGTTCAGAGAAAACAATTATTCACCACCATCACCATGTTTGAAATTTTTCATTATGATTTTATGGTGCGAGCGTTTATAGCCGGTTTTATTATTGCCGTCATTGCCCCTTTAGTTGGAATTTTTTTGGTTACGCGCCGCTATTCTTTTATGGCAGACACTTTGGCTCATACTTCATTGGCCGGTGTGGCGGCAGCCTTTTTATTCAATTTAAATCCAATTTTTGCGGCCATGACGCTTTCCATAATTACCGCTTTGTCCGTCGAAAAACTTCGTAGCTCCGGCAAAGTTTTAGGAGAGACGGGTTTGGCGATTTTTTTGTCCGGAGGATTGGCTTTGGCATCTGTGTTAATTAGCGCTTCAAAAGGAATAAATTTAAATCTTTCCAGCGTACTTTTTGGCAGCATCGCGACAGTCACGACCATGGATTTGGATTTGATTTTGGCACTTGGTATCGTGGTTCTAATGATAGTTATTTCAATATATCATCAGCTATTTGCAATTTCCTTAGATGAAGAATTGGCTATTGTCAGCGGTCTACCGGTAAAAAAACTCAACCAAACGCTCGTCATACTCACAGCCATAATAGTTTCTCTTTCAATGATAATTGTGGGCATATTACTTGTCGGAGCTTTAATGGTTATACCTGTTTTAGCCGCGATGCAATTTAAGAGAAGTTTCTTTCAAACTACGATAATCGCCATTTTTATTGGAATTTTTTCAGTAATTTCAGGATTGTTTACTTCCTATTATTTGGGCTGGGCGAGCGGAGGAACTATTACTTTGATTGCCATAGCTATTTTCTTCTTTTCATCATTTGGCTGCCAATTGTGTCGCTCCAGATGAGTAAAAGAATCTTTTCATCACTTCAACCGTAACCAGATACAACAACACTATCGCTGCAAGCCCTAAAAGAATATTTGGGGCCAAAGGCGTGAAGCCAATGAGATTTGCAAACGGAGTAAATGGCAAAATCCAAGCAATGATCACTATCCCCAAAGTAGATGCTGTAAGTGCTGGATGTGCGGAACTTTTAATAAAAGGTAATTTTTTTGTTCTGATAAAATGAATAATCAGGACTTGAGTAGCCATTGATTCCAGAAACCACCCAGTGCGGAATACAGCTTCGTTTGAATGCAGCATAAAATACAGGAATCCAAAAGTGGCAAAATCATATAAAGAACTTACCAGTCCAAAAACAATCATAAATTTTTTGATGAATTTCATATCCCAACGTTTTGGTTCCGCTACATATTCTTCATCCACATTATCTTTTGGGATGGCAATTTGTGAAATATCGTACAGCAGATTATTAAGCAAAATCTGAGTAGGCAACATTGGCAAGAACGGCAAAATTACCACCGCACCGAGAACACTAAACATATTGCCAAAGTTTGAGCTGATTCCCATCATTAAATATTTCATGGAATTGGCAAAAGTTTTTCTCCCCTCGATAATTCCATCTAAAAGTTCACGCAAACTTTTATGTGTAAGAATGATCTCCGCCGATTCTTTTGCGACATCTACGGCGTTTTCCACGGAAATACCTACGTCGGCAGTTTTCAATGATGGAGCATCATTAATTCCATCACCCATATAACCGACCACATGTCCATTTGCCTGCAAAGCGAGAATAATACGATTCTTTTCATCCGGTGAAAATCTGGCAAAAATAGTGGTCTTTTCCACCATAATTCTCAATGCATCATCAGTCATCGTATCTATATCTTGTCCCAGCATCATGCCTTTTACATCGACATCCAATTCCTGACAAATTTTCTTTGTAACCAATTCATTATCACCGGTAATTATTTTGATTTGTACTCCCTTTTTATTTATTTCCTGAATCGTTTCCTTTGCTTGTTTTTTTGCCGGATCAAAGAATGCAATATATCCAAGTAAAATCATGTCCTTTTCTTCATCTACCTCATAAACGTTACGATTATTACTTACTTCCTTTTGCGCGATTGAAAGTACTCTGTATCCCTGAGCACTCAAGTCATCATAAACATTCAATATTCTTTCGTGCTCGGAAGCGTTGGTAGTTGATGATTTTAATACTTCTTCAGGCGCTCCTTTGGTAATCATTAAACGCTTGCCATCTTTTTCAACCACGACACTCATTTTTTTTCTTACGAAATCAAATGGAACTTCATCGATTTTTTTATATCCCTGAATCTCAATTTTTTGATGTTTTAAAACGGCATCATCCATAGGACTTTTAATTCCAGTCTGATAAAAACTGTTTAAATAAGCACAAAGCAGGACATTGTCATTATCCTTGCCTTCACAGTCCACGTATTTTACCAATTCAATTTTATCCTCTGTTAATGTACCTGTTTTATCAGTACATAAAATATCCATACTGCCAAAATTCGGAATTGCGGACAGTTTTTTAACGATAACACCCTTTTCCGCCATACGAATCGATCCATTGCCCATGGTAATTGATAGTATCATCGGCAAAAGCTCTGGGGTTAAACCTACAGCTACGGCAATGGCAAACATGAAAGATTCAAATACACTGCTTTGTTTAAAAACAGAATTGAAAAAGAAAATAAAAATTACAAATGCGACTGTGGTTTTTAAGATAAAGAGACTGAATTTATTTACACCTCTTACAAATTCACTTTCCATATCGGGTTCCTCTATATTTTTGGCGATTTTGCCAAATTCTGTTTCCTGCCCGGTTTTTAGAGCCACCGCTTTTGCGGATCCTGAAATTACATTACTGCCTGAAAAAACAATATTTTTTAGCTCGCCCAAAGACATTGCGGGGCTTGTCAGAGCTGATGATATTTTTTCTGTTGGGTATGATTCTCCGGTAAGCGACGACTGATTAACGAAAAAATCTTTGGATTCAATAACCCGCGCATCAGCCGGTATCAGATCACCGGCATTCAAACAAAGAATGTCTCCTGGAACAATTTTTTTGAAATTAACCTCCACTTCCTGTCCATTTCTCATGACGGCCACTTTTGTCTGCAATCTTTCTTCAAGTTTTTCGGCAGCCTTGCTGGCCTTAAATTCCTGAAAAAAATTAAGAAGGGTGCTGAAAATTACAATTCCAGCCACGATCCAAGCATCGATTTTTTCTCCTACTACAAAGGAAAATACCGCGGCAAAAAGCAAAATAATAATCAATGGATTCTTGAATTCGGAAAGATATTTTATAAGCCAATGAGATTTTACCTCTTCCACTAAAATATTTTTGCCGAATTTTTGTATGCGCAAACCCACTTCCTGAACATCAAGACCTTCATTTTTGGTCTGAAATTCTTTCAAGATATCCTGTATTTCCTGATGTGAAAAATCTAAGAGACTTTTATTTATTTTTTGAAGCATTTTATCTTTATTACACCAAGAGTTTATCACACTTTTTAAACTTAGCTACAAAGAATCCTTCAGAAATTTTGCTTGGCATCGCTTTGATTGCGCCGACAAGTCCTTCAGATAATGGTAGTTTGAATTTAAAATCCAAATCTATTTTTTCCTGCACAATAGTTCCTTTAAATTCTTCCAATTCTCCTTTTACTAAAATTTCATTTTCTTGAGGCGCCAAAGTGCATGTAGAGTAGACCAAAATTCCTCCAGGCTTAAGAACTTTTACGGCAGTTCTAAAAAGTCTTCTCTGAAGTTTTGCATTTTGATTGACGATTTTTTCCGACCAAAATTTATAAGTTCGGGGTTCATCCATATTTATTCTGCCCTCGGCGGAACATGGCGCGTCCAATAAAACTTTATCAAAATATTCGGCATATTTTTCTCCCAATTCGCCGCCATCTCCCTGAATAGTCTCGGCAATTTTTATACCTTGTTTTTCCAAATTATATTTTAATTTTTCATGACGAATTTGATCCTTCTCATTTGCAATAATCTGACCTTTATTCTGCATTTGAATTGCTATTTGAGTGGTTTTTGAACCTGGTGCCGCGCACATATCCAAAACTTTTTCTCCAGGTTGAGGATTCAAAAATATAGGAGGAAGTTGCGAAGAAATTCCCTGAAAATAAATTTCGCCATTAATATACATTGGCAGTTTTTCAAAAAATTTTTCATTCTGATTCATAATAATTAGCGAATCAGCTAAAAATGGAATTCTCTCAAATCTTACATTCATTTCACGCAGCATATTCATCATTTTTTGTTTGTCTGTTTTTAGAGTATTGATTCTAATAACAGGTGAGCGTTCGACTGCGAAACCTTTTAAAATATTTTCAAGCGTAAATTGGTCATAAGTCGATGCTAATCGTTTTACCAATTCGGGAGCCAATAATCTTTTTGTCTGTGCTATATTTATCGTCATAAAACGATTTTATCAAATTGCTCTTATTTTACATAGTGCTATAATCCTAAGTATCATTTAACAATTTGGCTTATGGAAGTAACTTTCTTTCAAAAAAATCTTACCAAAAAAGAGGAGGGAGCTTTTGTTGAATACATTAATCAGAAACTATCGTCCATCGAGCAACTCTTAACCAAGTTCTCACAGGACGCGACCATACTTAAAATTTCCATAGAAAAATTCGAAAAGCATGATGCTTTTCATGTTGAACTCCGACTTACAATGCCGACAAAAACAATTGTTGCAGCCGAAGCCAGCCACCAAATTTCTAAAGCGGTAGATTTATCAAAAGATCGCTTATTGGCTCAGATAAAAAAACAAGTTGCAGGATTACGTCATGATCGTGCCCACACTTCAATTCGTGAAAAAGCTGCAGCAGTACATGATCCATTACTGCTTAGCGAAGAAAACCTAGTATAATTCCCCTTATTCCTATGAAACTAAAAAAGACCTCAATTACGAGGCCTTTTTTAGTTGTAACACTAAATAATTATTTAGTAGTTGTAGTAGCTGGAGTTGTAGCTGCTGGAGCTGTAGTAGCTGGAGTAGTAGCTTTAGCATCTGTCTTAGCAGCATCTGGAGTTACTGTAGTAGTAGCTGGAGTTGTAGCTGCTGGAGCTGTTTCTTCAGTCTTGTTTTCACCACCGTTGCAAGCAGTGAAGAGAAGGGCTGTCAAGCTTAGCGTAGCCAAGCTAACAATGAACTTCTTCATATTGTTTTTGGTTAATTTATTAAAATGGCTTTTTTATTCGCCACTGAACAAAAATTATACATTCCTTTAAAAGAAAATGAAGTACAAGGTCTTGATTTTTTGTGAAAAAAATGTTACAATTATATTGCATTTGAGACTTAGTAAGGGATGGTTCAATCTCACGATTCAATCCTCCAATGCTTATCTCCATTGCATAGCTTCCTCTAGAATCTTCGGATCCTATAGAAAGCACCCCTCTGATATTCTTTTGAAAGCTTTGCTTCTCAAAAGGTATCTCAAAAAATGGTCCGTTAGCTCTAATAATTTGCTACACGGACCATTTTTTTATAGATTAAGCATATGAAGCTTTGTGTTCCCATCAATCAAATTAAATTTAAAGACGTTTTGTCGAACTTGAGAAAAGCTCAAAAGGAAGCCGATATTATTGAAATATGGTTTGATAGAATTGACGATTTAAACGTCGATAAATTAATTTCAATTTCTTCAAAACCTATTCTCTATAAAGTTACTAAGTTGAATTTTGGGGTAATTGATAATCTTTTAAGTGAAATAAAGAATATTTCACATATTGATTTTGACCTCGCCACAGATCAGAAAATAATTCAACGAATTAAAAACAAATTTCCAAATCTTAAAGTGATTATTTCTCAACACGATTTTAAAAAAACTCCAGATCAAAATAAATTAAGTACATTAATCGAAACAATGTTTTTACATGGTGCCGACATCGCAAAGATAGCCACGCAAGCTAATAAATTGGAAGACTCTATAAACATGCTCAGTACTCTGAGCCATTTTACTAAAAATGATAAAAGAACTATTTGCCTTTGTATGGGTAAGCATGGTTATCTCACCAGGGTTACTGGACATTTGTTCGGTAATTATCTAATGTATGCGCCCATAAACAAAAAAGACAGTACCGCGCCTGGGCAAATAACACTCAAAGAATTAAAGAAAATTATTAAAACTAATTAAAATTCATGTCTCTCAAAATCGGAATCGTCGGATTGCCAAATGTAGGGAAATCAACACTATTCAATGCTTTAACTCGCACAAGAAGCGCCAATGCCGCTAATTATCCATTCTGTACAATTGACCCTAATGTAGGAATTGTAGAAGTTCCGGATCATCGTATGCAGGAATTGGCAAAAGTCACTAAATCTGAAAAAATTATTCCAGCTGTTGTTGAATTCGTAGATATCGCTGGCTTGGTAAAAGGAGCAAGCGTGGGAGAAGGTCTTGGAAACAAATTTCTTTCACACATTCGTGAATGTAATGCCATCGGACATGTTGTTAGAATTTTTGATGATCCGAATATTACTCATGTTCATGGAGGTATTAACCCTAAATTGGATAGGGAAGTAATAGAATCCGAGCTTCTGCTTTGCGATGTGCAGACCTTGGAAAATCGTGTGAATAAAGCAAATTCCGATGCGAAATCAGGCGATAAAGAAAAAAAAGCATACGCTGAATTATTAAATAAAGTAATGACCGGCTTACAAGCCGGAACTTTGGCCATTGATTTGGATATTTCAACTGAAGAAAAAGAAAAATTAAACGATTTGCATCTTCTTACAATGAAGCCGAATTTATATATTATCAATATTCCAGAATCTGAATTGGGAAGTATAAACGTCGCCAAATATGCTGAAGTGTTAGGGATTCAGGATGAAAATAAAATTATTCCTATTTGTGCTAAACTTGAAGAAGAATTGGGACAATTGAATGAATCGGAAGTCGATGATTATCTCAAATCACTAAATATTAAGGAGACCGGTTTAAATCATCTCATCAGATCTGCTTATGGGACTTTGGGGCTGATTACTTATTTTACTTCCGGACCAATGGAAACACGCGCTTGGACTATCAAACGTGGCACTCTAGCTCCCCAGGCAGCAGGTGTAATTCATACTGATTTTGAAAAAGGATTTGTGAAAGCAGAAGTAATTTTCTGGGATGATTTCGTGAAGTATAACGGCGAAGTTGGAGCCAGAGAACATGGAAAAATGGGGCTTGAAGGCAAGGAATATGTCGTGCGCGATGGAGACGTAATGCACTTTAAGTTCGCTTCATAGTTTTTACGTAGTGAACATAGCTTATTAGTAAATAAGCATATATGAAGCACACTTCTACCAGTGTAGCTATCCAGCTTAAACGTAAATTAAAATAGAGAGTTTCTACGAAAAGCACTCCGGTGGCAGCTACGGGGATCAAAAAAGTAATAATCCAGAGTAACTTTCGCTGTCTCATAACAGGGAAGTATTTTTGTGCCAGATTTCTCATGAATAAAACCGCCGTGATTAAAGTTATCAAACCAAAATATATAAGCAAATCGGCAATAATCGGGTGATCTATTTTAAACGTAGAATTGCTAATGAGTTTAATAATATATCCATGACCAATCCAGACACTCGCAGTCAAGGTCGACGCAAAGCCAAAAAGCCAAATTCCCTTTTTAGATAATCTGTAAACTTCAGTAATCCCATCCACTTGCTTTAATTCATCAAAAATATGACTAACTGTTTCCAAGTCAACCACCAGCGCTTCCAGGCTGAAGAAAGCATCCACTTCATATTTTGAAGCCCAACCTTTCAGACTGTATAAATCCAAAACATTTTTATAAAGAATTTCAGAAATATCACGTAAAAGACCGAAGCGATTCTTTGCTACGATTCGAATACTAACTCTTATAGGTTGTCCTGAGATTTTTTTCATCGAAGAACTCTCTGCGTACCTCACTATATCTGTTGGTCTAATCCTACCTTCAGCAATTGCCACGAATAAATCCTGCTTTGATGAGTATTCCTCATCTGTAATGTCGTGTATTTTTGCATTTAGCTTTTTAAAATTCACCTGATCTATCAATCCCAGACCGGCAATATCAAATTCTTTTTGTAATATTTTTGCTCCTTCAAATATTTTTTTAGATTTATTAACAGTTTTAAAGTACCCAAGAATTTTATTTTTGGCTGAACTGGTTTTTACCAATGACAACCAGGATAATTCAGGTGTTGTTTTTTTAGAGAGAATAATTTTTACTACATCGCCGGTTCTTAAAGTGGCGCTTAAAGATTTTATTTTTCCTCCTATGTCGGCTTTTAAAGCATGATTTCCTATATTGCTATGAATAGAATAGGCAAAATCCAAAGCCGTAGCCCCTTTTGGTAAATCCACTGGCATGCCTTTTGGTGAAAAAACAAAAATTCTATCTTCAAAAACTTCAGCTTTAATATTATGTAAAAAGTCATCATTTCTTCTCTGGTTTTTCTCTATTTCCAAAATCTTGTTAACCCATTTTGATCGTTTTTCATCAGCCAGCAGGGTATTGTCTTCAAATAAACTTGCCGCGATACCGTAATCGGCATCAAAATCCATTTTCTCGGTTTTTATTTGAACTTCCGTCATCACACCGTCTATTCCAAAAACAGTAGTGTGCAGACTTTGATATCCATTATTCTTAGGATTGGCTATATAATCCCTAAAACGATCATTGATAGGAACAAATTTATTATGAATTATTCCCATCACATGATAGCAATCTTTTACATCTTTCACGACAATTTTAATGGCGATTCTATCATCCATTTCTTCAGCCGATTTTCCTATAGCGGAAATTTTTTTATAAATGCTGTAGAGACTTTTATTTTTTCTGCTTATTTTCACTTCTACATTGCTGTCTTTGCAACAAGTCTCCAATTCTTTAATAAAATCCCCGGCAATTTTCGATCTGCGAGTGTCGCTCTTTTTCCTGTTTTTTTCTAGATTTTCATATTCTTGAGGGTAAACATATTTGAAACATAAATCCTCCAACTTTGACTTGATATCTTGAATACCAAGCAAATTGGCTATTGGAACGTATATTTCCAGAGTTTCCCTGGCTATACGCAATCTTTTTACATCTTTAAGATTTTCGAGGGTCTTCATATTATGCAATCTATCCGCCAATTTGATCAAAATGACTCTTAAATCCTCACCACTATGCAGAAAGAGTTTTTTTAGCGATTCAACTTGATGCTGAGGCATGTCGTTTTGATAGTGAACTTTGGACAATTTTGTTACACCATCGACTAAAAAAGCCACCTTGTCTCCGAAAGCGGCTTTTATTTCTTCGAGAGTTCTTTGGGTATCCTCCGGCACATCGTGTAGCACAGCACTTATCAAGGTATCCTCATCTGCATGAATAGACATCAAAATTCTTACCACTTCAACAGGATGCGCAATATAAGGAGTTTTGCCATCTTTTCTGACTTGATCCTTATGTGCAGATTCGGCAAATTCAAATGCCTGAGTAAACTTTTTCACGTTAAAATCAGGCAAATATGACTTAATATAATTCGTTATTTCAGTGATATTGAAATATTTTTCGTAAGAAATATTGGCCATAATTTCTTTGAAAATGTGATTTCTAGTATGACATATTGAACCAATTTAGGCAAATTTTGGCCAAGTCCCCCACCCTTTAGATTGAAAAAAAGCTGAAAAACAGGTATAATTACAAGATTATATACAAATAAATGACTGAAAATAATAATCATTTTAGGCTACATCTTGATGCTCCAGAGCACGTCACTCACCACGTCCCTGAACAACAGCATAAAGAGGAAGAACCAATTTATCTTGAGAAAAGAGATTTTAAAACTGTAATTAAAGATGCGGGACGCCAATTATTGGCAAGTTTTATTATTCTGGTAATAGGTTTTTTAATTTTAAATTGGTCTGCCTATTATCAAATTGCTCAGAATCAATGGAATGCCTGGTTCGGCTCTAAAGAAATAAGTCCATTGATTCAATTGGCTGAAAATAAGCCGATAGTTTATAACACTCAAAACCTTCAGGCTAGTGCCGACCCTAGTATTCAAAAGAAACAAATTCCTTCTTTAGACATGGAGATTGCCCCTTCCGATGATCGTCTGATTATCCCTCGTATAAACCAAAATATTCCTATCGTAAAAGTGAGCAGTGACAGTCTTATCAAACGTGATTGGAGCGCTCTTGAATCTGAGATGCAAAAAGCCCTTCAGGATGGAGTAGTGCATTATCCCGGAACCAGTCTTCCTGGGCAAACTGGAAATGTAGTCATTACGGGACATAGTTCATATTTCCCATGGGATCCGGGTCAATTCAAGGATGTTTTCGCTCTTTTACACGATGTAGTGAAAGGCGATAGAATTGTAGTTTATTACAATCAGGACAAGTATTTATATGAAGTAAATGACATTAAAGTTGTAATGCCCGACAATATCGAGGTTTTAAAGCAAACTCCTGATGACAGAATCACTCTCATTACTTGTACTCCCGTGGGAACGAATTTAAAAAGATTAATAGTCACGGCAAAACTAATCGGTAAAAACGGACAGACTGTGAATTAAAGATTCTTAAGCTGGCCAAGCAGAGCTTCTTCTTCGCTGACTTCTTTAGTCTGTTGAGCCTCTTCTGCTTTTTTGATTTTGGCAATCTCATCTACGCGCTTGGCCTCATCCAGAGGTTGAACTGGAGGCTTATTATCAATGCGATTCATTTCTTGATTATATTCCTTGTCTAATTTAGCTAATTGATCTTTCTCATTAACTAAAATTTCTCTAAATTTTACAATCTGGTCCTCACTCATGATAGGCATTATTTGCAGCCAATATTCTCTTTCTTCTTCGTTCATTGATTCGGTTTCATAAATCAATTTGATGAGATCTGGAAATTTCTCTCTCACCAATGGAGGTACGATATATTTGGCTTCTGCATCTGTAATATATTGTTCCTGAGATTTATTTTTATCAATCACAACACCATCGCTGCCGGCCGTGCCTTGCTTGACACCCTTTGAGCCAGTCATTGAGGCTCCGATTGTTGCTCCTTGATTTGTTATTGGGTCTGCCATCTTTTTTATTTTATTCTATTTAATTTTAAAAACAATTGGTTATTTTAATTTTCCAGCTTCTTCGTTATTTTGCTTGCTGAGATTGAAAATTTGCTGCAATCTTGCAAAATTTGCCTGGAACTTTTTCGCTACATCAAGTTTTTTTACAGCCTCGGCATAAGCTGTTTTATCAGCATCAGTAGAACCTATAGCAATCACTTTTGCATTAGCCGCATTTACCGCTTCAGTTAATTTAGTAACATTAACTTCATCCGATTTTGAACCGGGTTCAACTTCCTTATAAACTTTTTCCGCCGCGTCAAAATTACTTTTAGCTGCAGTTTTTAATGTCGCCAGGTTTGCCGGGTTGGCTTTCTTTTTATATTCTTCAATCATCTGGGAAACATTCTTGTTACCTGCATCAATTTTATCCATTGATTTAGTAGTAGCTTCATCAATATTCACCACTTTTGTTTCAGTAGAAGTTTCAGCTGGAGCTTCTTCTTTGGCATCTTTAAACACCTGTATATTCGGGGACAAAATCATCAACATCGGAACAGTCGCTTTTTTCAAAGGAGAATCATTATCATTGAGTTTAAACGTGACCACTGGATTCCCGGTAGATTCCAAATTGTAATATTTGAATTCATCGGCATTACCGGTGGCATATGCTACGACTTTTTCTCCATTTTGAGGATTTGGTACGAATACCAATAAAGTACCTTTTGGAACAGGAGATTGTTGTACTAAATCATCGGTTGTAATGGCTTGATATAGAGGCACGTTACCCTTAACTGTATGTTTCAAATGCGCCGCCAACGCTCCGACATCATTAAAATCATCATTATTCCATAAGACGTTTGTCACAAATTTTGTTGCCGCTCTTTCTATGCCCAATTTTGATCCGCCGCTTTTTTCCTTCTCCTTCATTTCGGCCAAATATTTCACTGTATCAGCTTCCGATTTCCCTTTATTATTCAAATGGGCATCGACAATTTTATCAGCCTGTTCTTTATTTAGAGCTTTATCTTTCAAAGCGTCAGAATTATCTACTCTATCTGCAAATTGTCCCGGAAACATATCTGTATATTTTGCATATTTTGCCGCCAATCTCAAAGCTGCCAAAGCAAAGTCCATCAGTGGACCTTTCATTGTAGGATTATCATTCAATTGCTGTTTTAAATCATAGTACTGCTTAGACCATTCATTATCTGGAAGATCTTCGGGATTATCCATTGGCTTTTCTGGTGCTTTTACATCAGCAAGATCTTTGGAGGGTTCAGGAGTAACTTGACGCTTCTTAGAGGCATCTTCTTTAACCTCACTCCGTTTACCGGCTACGCTTGGATTTTCTGGTTTTTTTGGAACTTCTTGTGCCATATTTAGATTATGAATATATCTCCGCCTTGCATTTCCAATCTTTCTTTTGTAACACGGAGTTTTTCTACAAGATTATCGATTTGATAAGTATCTTTATATCCGGCATCATATAAACCCTTAATTTCTCTTATAATCATGAGCAAATTCATTGCTTCATAATCAGCTTTTCCTTTAGATTTTCCATCCAATTTATCGTAAACCTCATGATTAATCAGCGTATCCGGTTTATAGACATGAATTTTCCCATCATTCAATAATTTGACCAGCATCTCCAAAAAATCTTTGTTTTTTGAACTTCCGTCATATTTCAATGGCTCATTCAGCTTTTTTTGAGTTTGCTCGTCTTTAAATACGGCTGTTTGTTGATTTTTATCATTCATAATCATTTGAATTAATCTCTAAATTATAGCAGAATTAAAGGCGAAAATCAATCTGCAAACCCTCATTATGGACCAAAAAGAAGCCAAAATCCGTATAGAAAAACTCAAAGAAAAAATAAAGGATTTAAACTATAAATACTTCGTTTTAGATCAGTCTGAAGTAAGCGAATCCGTAAGAGATTCACTAAAAAGAGAACTTATTGATCTGGAAACCCAATTTCCGGAATTTATTACTCCAGATTCTCCCACTCAAAGAGTAGGCAGCATTCTTTCCGGTAGATTTAAGGAAGTTGCTCATAAAAGCCCAAAAATGAGTTTGGCAGACGTGTTTTCCGAAGAAGAAATAAGAGATTGGTTCGAACGTATCCGAAAGATGGTATCTGGAAACATGGAATTCGTTTGCGAATTGAAAATCGATGGCTTAAATATCACTATTCAATATGAAAAAGGGGTGTTTATCAGAGCCTTAACCCGTGGAGACGGAAAAACCGGCGAAGATGTCACTCATACCGTGAAAACCATTGAATCGATTCCATTAAAACTTAACGAAGAGGTGGATTTGGAGGTATCCGGAGAAGTTTATTTGCCTAAAAAAAGTTTTGAAGAATTAAATTTGGCTCAAGCCGCAAATGATTTGCCTCAATTTGCCAATCCACGTAATGCAGCAGCAGGCTCAGTTCGTCAGCTCGACCCGCAGGTTTCCGCCAGCAGAAAATTGGATATGTTCTTTTATCATATTGATAGAAATACTTTGCATGAAAGCATTAAAACCCAAGAAGACGTTTTGAAAAACTTGAAGCATCTTGGCTTAAGAATTTGTGATCATTACAAAAAGTTGTCCTCCATCGATGAAGTTATAGATTTTTGCGATAAATGGCATAAAAAACGTGAAGGCTTGCCCTTTGAAATTGATGGAATTGTAATCAAAGTGAATAAATTAGATCAACAACATCAAATGGGATTTACGGCTAAAGCTCCACGTTTTGCCGTGGCATATAAATTTCCGGCAGCCCAAGTAAGCAGCAAAATTTTGGATATTATTTTGCAAGTCGGGCGTACCGGAGCTGTGACTCCGGTGGCGGTAATGACACCAACATTAGTAGCAGGCAGCACCGTTTCTCGAGCCACTCTTCACAATGAGGATGAAATTCGTAAGAAGGATATTCGTATCGGTGACACTGTAATTATTCAAAAGGCCGGAGATGTAATTCCGGAAGTGGTTGAGGTTATTAAAGATTTACGCACCGGCCATGAAAAGATTTTTCATTTTCCAAAAGATTGTCCGATTTGTGGCTCTCCAATTGAAAGAAAAGGAGATGAAGCGGCATATCATTGTACGAACAAAAACTGCTACGCTAGAGAAAAAGAGGGGATAATTCACTTTGTTTCAAAAAAGGCTTTCGATATCGAAGGACTCGGCGAAAAAGTGGTCATTCAATTCCTCGATGCTGGTCTGATCCGCGATGCGGCCGATATTTTTAAACTAAAGCCGGAAGATGTGATGGGGCTGGATTTGTTTAAAGAAAAACGCACGGCGAATTTATTTTTGAGTATTGAAAAAGCAAAGACCATAGCCATGGATCGCTTCTTGTTTGCTCTGGGAATTCGTTATCTCGGAGAACAGAGCAGCTATGACTTTGCCAAACAGATCGCCGCTAGACGGTTAGAAAATAGCAATGCAAAGACCAATATGACGATTATGGAACTTTTAGAAATCGTAAAAACATTTAACGAGGAAACATTGAAAAATATTGATGGTATTGGCGATAAGATTGGCGAAACATTATACGCATGGTTTCAAGATGAAAAGAACCGGGAATATTTAAATAAACTTCACGAGGTTGGCATTGTTTTGACCATCCATTCCTTGATTTCCACCGGCAAACTTGCCGGGAAAAGTTTCGTTCTCACCGGAACTCTTACGGAATTCACACGTGATCAGGCCAAAGATTTAATCAAACAAAAAGGCGGAAAAATTCATTCATCTATTACTCAAGATACGGACTATCTTGTAGTAGGGGAATCTGCCGGTTCAAAACTCAAAAAAGCTCAAGACCTTGGCGTAAAAACAATTAGTGAACAGGAATTTAAACAGATGTTAAATTAAATTATTCCACTATTTGACCACCGAATATTTCTAAAGCCTCATCAACGGCATCGGCGGGTTTTACGTCATCGACTACAGATTTAATATCCACAGTTTTTACTATGGCAGCGACCTTTATGGGATGCTTAAAAATTTCTCCTATAATAGATTCAAGTTCCCCACGATGGGCAGATTCAAAAACTTTATCCTTATGAAAATTTGTGGAGAATTGTAAAGTTAATTCAGTGCCATCTACGGCCATTGGCTTGCCATTTTTTAATGAATTCCTCAGTGATGGAGTTTTAATTCTTTCTATTACTCTTGGCCAATTTTTTACAATATTTTCCAAATTTAAATCAATGGGGACGTTTTCATTTACTTCAACCTGTTGAATTGGCTTATGAACCCTTTCTACAGTTTTTTCAACTGCCGGAACTTCTTCCAAATTATTCGTCAGTTCTACGACCGCGATTTCCAAAGCCAGCTGCGGAATATCCACATCCAAACGTTGCTGTGCTTTCTGAAAAACTTCTATCATCCGAACAAGCTTGGTTAAATCTTTTTTATTTTCAGTCACAACCGCTTCCAGCATTTTATTTCTTAACAAATCTACAAATTCATGAGCAAACTGACGAAAATCGCTACCTTGGATATGCAATTCGTTGATAATGGCCAAAGCCTCTTTTGTTTGATTTTTGATCAGTACTTCATACATATTTTCCAACATGCTTAAGCCGCTAATTCCCAAAAGTTCTTGTACTCTTCCAAACTCCAATTTGCTTTCCAAAGTCAGTTGTTCCAAAAGGCCTATAGCATCTCTCAGTCCACCATCTACATATTTACTGATCGCCTCCAGAGCTTGATCTTGAGCCTGGATTCCTTCCACTTGGGAGATAAAACTCAAACGAGTCATTAAAGCCTTTGTAGTGATTCTCTTAAAATCAAATCTCTGACAGCGTGAGATAATCGTCTCAGGAATTTTATGTGCTTCGGTTGTAGCCAAAATAAAATAAGCATGAGCTGGTGGCTCTTCCAAGGTTTTCAGTAAGGCATTGAAAGCTTCTTTGGTCATCATATGCACTTCATCAATAATATAAACCTTCACCTTCGATCTCGTAGGCGCAAAATTTATCTTCTCTTTTAAATCACGCACTTCATCGATACCACGATTTGATGCGGCATCAATTTCTATTAAATCGATAAGGCGTCCTTCTCCTACATCCTTACAAAATTCACATTCTCCGCACGGCTCAAATCCGTCCTTAAGATTTTGACAGTTTAAAGCTTTTGCCAAAAGTCTGGCTGTAGAAGTCTTTCCCGTACCACGAGGGCCGGTAAATAAATAGGCATGAGAAACATGTCCTGATTTTAAGGCATTAATCAGCGTAATTTTTACGTGGTCCTGACCAACCAGATTATCGAAATTATGCGGTCTGTATTTGCGATACAAAGAAACTTCTTCCATATGAATCTTTAATGGAACTGCATACTAGCATAACTTGCGTATTTTTTGCATCAACTTTTTTTCGAAAACCTCTCTCGAAAATTCAAAAGCATGTCTGCGAATAGTCTGAGATTTGTAAAATTTTTCATTATACATCAACCTTGCAAGACCATCTTCCATTGATTCGACATTTGGCTCAAAGAAAAATTCACCGGTCCTACCGGAAATCACACTTTCCGTTACACCGCCTTTTCCATAAGCCAAAACGGGTTTACCACAAGCCATCGCTTCCACAGGAGCAATACCAAAATCTTCTTCGCCGGGAAAAATAAAAGCTCGGCAATTTTCCATATATTCTTTTACAGTTCTATCATCTTTAAATCCCAAAAATTCTATATTGTTTCCGGCAATATTTTCTAAATATTTTCTGTGAGGACCATCACCGATTATGACCAGTTTTCGCCCTATTTTATTGAAAAGCTGTACCGCCAAATCAATCTTTTTATAAGGAGTTAAGGTCGATACGATCAGAAAATAATTTTCACTGTGTTCGCTTGCTCTAAACCTCGATACTTCCACTGGCGGATAGATTATTTCACTTTCAGTTTGATAATATTTTTTTAAACGTTGATGCACATTTTGAGAATTTGCAATGTACATATCAGGTCTGTCTGAAGCTATTTTATCCCATTCTCTCAAGTATTTTATCAAAGGAGTATATAGCAATCCTTTCACTCCTCGTAAGTTATTTTCTTCTCTGTATTCATTGGTCCAATCCCAGGCATAACGCATGGGGGAGTGGCAATAACACAAATGTTTTGTTTTTAAACTTGTAATTAAGCCGTGTGAAAAAGCAGTGCTTGAGCTAATCACTAAATCATATCCGTCCAAGTCCAATTCTTCAATTGCTCGTGGCATTTTATGGACCAAGAAACGACTTCTTTTTCTGATAAATTTTGGATAATTTTGCAGAAAAGAAGTTTTTACTCTCTCTTTCGGAAAAACACTTCCAACTGCATTTTCATCATAAAGAAGCGTATATATTGGAGCTTTGGGAAACATGTCTGCCAATACCTTAACTACACGCTCAGCGCCTCCAAGCTTCAAGAGGAAATCATGTGCTATTGCTACTTTCATGAGTGAATGGGAAATATAAAGGGCGACATGTGCCGCCCTTTAATTTACTGAAATTTTATCTCTTAAACAAGCTTAGAACTATTTTGTAGCAGGAGTTGTTGCTGGAGTTGTAGTTTTTGATTCAGTATTAGCTTCTGCCTTTGGTTCAGTCTTTTCTTCTTTCTTTGCATCAGTTGGAGCTGGTGTTGTAGCAGGAGCTGTAGTAGCACCACCTGTTAATCCTTCCAATTTCTTTGATAAATCTGCTCCTCCACAATCTTTTACAGCACCTTCCACGGCTGTCTTCACGTCAGCATCGTCTTTGTATTTATCACCGATAGTTTGCATAGCTTTGTCATCATCAGGATTGAATCCATAGTTCTTAAAAATATCTTTTGATTTCTGTTCCAAAGATGGATCAAAAATGTCTTTAGCCTTTAACACTAAGCAGGTAACTTCTTTAGTAGCATTAATAAAACGCTCTTTTTCTGGTTTTTGGCCTGAGCATCCAACCAATGCAACCGGAATTAGAACCAAACCAGTCAACAACTTTTTCATATAAAAGTATTAGGAATTAAGTGATCTGATTATACTAGCCTAAAACCAGGTGTCAAACTTGGCAAATTCTCTGGTATTAAGCACGTCATCTTTTGTCAGCCAGCCACGTCTCGCGATCCCCACGCCAAACTTCATGAATTCCGGATTGTCTACACTATGCGAATCGGTATCAATAACAAATTTTGCTCCTTTCATTTTGGCAATGCGAATATATTTATCAGTTAAATCCAAACGACTTGGACTTGAATTGATCTCTAAAGCCACTTTGTTTTGCACACAAGCTTCTATCACTTTTTCCATATCAAATTCCATTTCGGCGCGCTTATTTATTAACCTACCGGTGGGATGAGCCAAAATCATCGCATAAGGATTCTCTATTGCCGCAATTAAACGCTTTGTCTGCTCCTCCGCCGATAATCGATTGAACATGTGAGCGCTGATAATCACGACATCCAGTTTTTTTAAAATTTCATCGCCAAAATCCAATTCTCCATTTTTCAAAATATCCACTTCACAGCCTTTCAGAATACGAATTTTGCCCCTCAACTTTTTGTTTAATTTATCCACTTCTTCCCATTGCCGCTTAATCTCTTTCGTGCCCATTCCTCCAGTCACTCCCATAATTGAAGAGTGATCAGTCACGGCGAAATATTCATATCTTCGAGCCATGAAAGCCTCAGCCATTTCCTCCAAAGTATTTTTACCATCGCTATAAACCGTATGGCTATGTAGATCCGCTTTTATATCTTTAAGCTCAATAAAATCCGGGAAACTTTTATGCTTCAAACCATATTCTATTTCTCCATCATTTCTTCTGATTTCCGGAATGATGTAGGGGAGTCCTACGGCCTTAAAAATTTCTTCTTCGGTTTTGCCGCCAATCACTTTTTCTCCTTTGAATACTCCATATTCGCTCACCTTCAGCCCTTTCTTTTTTGCCATATCTCTGACCTTTACATTATGGCTTTTGTCTCCGGTAAAATAATGTAATGCCGCCCCAAAAACTTCATTCGCCACGACTCTCAAATCCACCTGTATTCCACTTTGCAGCACGATACTCGATTTTGTATCTCCCACCGAAACTATTTTTAAAACTTCTTTGTACTTGGTGAAATATTCCATCACTTTTTGATGACTTTTTCCAGGATCTTTCACCGTAATTAAAATATCTATATCTCCAATAGTTTCCTGCCATCTGCGCAGACTTCCGGCATATTGAATATGTTTTACATCGTCACAAGTCTTCAAATATTCCACGTATCTCTCGGCCTCTTGTAGAGCCTCATCGATCATATGACGATTAACTGAAAAACTACTATATTCTTCAATCGCCTTCAAAATCTCATTTTCACTTTTTTCCCCCATTTTTTCCAATTTGCGCAATAAATGCTTTTCCGCGGCCGCTTTCAATTGTTTAATTGTCGTAATTTTCAGTTCCGAATAGAATTGCTTTACCTTTTTCGGACCCACGCCACGTAAATTCATCATTTCCAATAATCCTGTTGGAAAGTTTTTTCTCATTTGTTCATGTTCCTGGCATTTCCCGGTTTGTACCAGTTCAATAATTTTATCTTTCAGAGCCTTTCCTATTCCAGGAATTTCATCAAGTTTTTGCGGATTTTTCTCCACAACCTGTCTCAAATCGGTAGGCAAATTGTCGATGGTCAAAGCAGCTTTTCTATAGGCGTTTACGCGAAAAAAATCAGCGCCATTTATATCCAGCATATTGCCCATTTCTTCAAATACCGCAGCTATTCCCTTATTGTCCATAAAGTTTTTTTAACAGCTTCTTTCCAGCTAAATAATTTTAATCTTTCATATCCATTTTTTACCAAATTTTTTACATATTCTCCATCTTTAGCCAATTTTTCCAGACCGTCTGCAATGCTTTCCACTCTTTCCGGTTCTATATAACAAGCCGCGTCGCCACCGACCTCAGGCAATGAAGAATTTTTCGAACACAACACGGCTTTGCCGTAATAAAAGGCTTCCAGCAAAGGCAAACCGAATCCTTCGTGCAAAGAAGGAAAGACAAAAAACTGACAATTTTTATACAATACCGCTTTTTCTTCTTCAGTAATATATCCAGGCATTATCACTTTATGTGCCAATTTTAATTTATTCACGGACTTTACGATTTTTTCAAAACCCAGACCGCGTTTTCCGGCTAATATCAATTGATAATCAGGATTGTTTTCGGAAAATTTGGCAAAGGCTTCAACCAGTCTTATCAAATTTTTCTTGTTTTCAAGTCTGCCGACAAAAAGCGCATATTTTGTATTTTTTGAAATCTCAAAATATTTAAAAATTTCAGATTCTGCCATTATTTTTTCGTCGTCCACTTCTTTTGGTTCATCAAAACCATGAGGAATCACCACGATTTTTCCTGGTTTACAGGCGAAAAATTTAATCAAATCATTTTTTGTTGCTTCGCTCGGTACGATAATTTTAGTCCCGTTTTTCACCGCCATTTTTGTGCTCCAGTTTAAATGGTGATATTCGGAAAAAGAATAAACGTTTTTCAGATACCTAAAGGCCACATCGTGTATTGTAACGACAGATTTTTTCGGCAGGTTAAGCGGTAAAGTATGAGATGGAACAAAGAGAACATCCGGAGGATTTTTCCACATTTCTTTTGAAAGTGACCTAAGTGTCCAGAACCTTTTGGCGGGAAGCACTTTATTTGTCACGTTTTTCTTTGCTATCTTTAATGGTCCCCGGGAATATAAAATCAATTCATCATTTTTTGAGTTTGCGATTTCATCCATCAAACCATTAATGATATGCCAGCTGTACCATTCCACTCCTGTCGCTTCGGCATGCTTATAACGCGATGCATCAATTCCTATTTTCATGCCCGCATCCTATCATTTTCCTCTGGCCAAGACCAGACAACATATATTTTTAACTCCGGCATTTTTCAGTACTCGCGAACATTCATTCAGAGTGGTTCCGGTGGTAGCAATGTCATCTATTAAAATTATATTTTTATCTTTCAAAAAAGTCGCAAATCCATCGTCCAAATAAATCTTATTTTCCAAATTCATAAGCCTTTCGCGACGTGTTTTACCGGCCTGCTGCTCGCCACCATTTTCACGCTTCATGCAATCGTAAAACTTCATCCTATTGAAATTTTTTTCTAAATATTTTGCCAAAAGAGCCGCTTGATTAAATCCTCTGAATTTCATGCGTTCAGCACTTAAAGGTACAGGAATGAGTACAGTATTTTCGGTTTTAAAATTATGTGAAAAATTTGCAAATTGATGCTTCATGATTTTTCCTAAAATTTCCGCCATTTCCTTGCTAAATTTATATTTAAACTGAATAGCCATTTTACTTATAAGATTGGTTTTTGAATATTTCAGACAAACTATCAGTTGATCAAATCCAAAATTTTTCGCGCACTTTTCATGACAAAAGCGCCCTTCTTTCTGCGGTCTTCTACAATTTGGACAGCATTGCATTTGTAAAAAAACGATTTCATTTTCACAATTTTTACACAAATATCCTTCTTCACGACTACATCCCAGACATTTTCTCGGAAAGATATAATCCAGTACATCAAAAAATTTCATGGTTGAGTTATAATTTCAACCAAACCTTAGCATCCAAATCTAAATTTTTTTTAAAGTTTTCCTAAAATATTTGCCTGCATTATTTCAGACAGACCTTCGTCATTTGCGATAACCTTTTGCAGTGAATCAGAAATAATATTTGGAACATCAAAAAACACCTTCAAGACTTCCGGCGCATGATTTTTCCCTGTCGCTTGAAATGAATCGGAAAAATATACGGCACTGGCCGGCATAGCCGCCACGGCGATTAAAACCATCGTCGCAATGATCAAGAAACTTTTGAATCTCCAAAGCTTATTTTTAGGCATTTTGTTTTTGTTTCAATACTATATTGTACAACAAAAACGCCCAAAAATCAATGCGCCGACTCGGAGAAATCTCGGTCTTTTAAGACCCTTCTTTGACCGACAAAATCATACATATTTGAAACTCCGGCATAAAATGCCCTGATAACTTTTTGAGGCCATCTTTTTACCGACCCTAGACCTTCACCCTCAGTACTGATAGGTTTTACTTTTATAAATGGAATGCCGGCCCGTATCGCCCCGCCATCGGTCAGAAAATTATCTCCTATCATGAGCACATCTTCACCTTCATCCAAATTCAAAGCAGCCACGCTTTCTTCAAATCCTCGCGGATCCGGTTTCGCATGATTACTGGTTATAATTTGAATTTCAAATCCCGTCGCTTCCTTTACTTTTGCTATCAGGGGAGCATATCTTTCACTCATTTTCATGTTCGAAAAAATCACTATTTTGATACCCTGGCTAATCATTTTTATGATTGCATTTACATTCTCATCCAAAACCTCTCCATGATGAGGAGCGACACATTCATCCACGTCCAAAATAACACCTTTAAAATTAGTTTTCAAAAGCTCATTTAAACGTACGATATCGATATTTTTGAATTTATCCACTTTTGCTACGGCTTGATTATTATCAGGTGCAAACAGCCTTCCGAGCTGAGCAACCTTTTCCCAGGTCACACCTTCTCGGCTGATATCTAAAGCAGTGGATTGTAGTCCATGGTCCATAAAATTATGGTGGACGATAGTGGGTTCGAACCACTGGCCTTCCGCAAGTCAAGCGGACGCTCTACCAACTGAGCTAATCGTCCAGATTATCGATTTTAGCCGCCCTATTCTATAAACATTTGCAATAATTGTCTAATTTATCAAAAGCGACTTGAAGAATTCTTAAAATATGGCTAAAATATAAGAGATATAGAATATCAAACACTATGGATCCAAAAAACACTAATCCGGCCGCAAATCAGGGCCAACAAAAGCCAGTTCAGCCTCAGACTCAAAAACCAATGACACCTCCTCCTGCTCAAGGTGGGGCTCAAGGTCAACAAATGCCGCCACAAGGGATGCCGGGCGCTTATCAAATGCCGCCACAGGGTTATCCACAGCCGGGCGCTTACCCTCCGGGATATCCTCCAATGTATGATCCATACGCTGCTCAAGGTTATCCTCCAATGGGATATTATCCGCCTCAACCAGGCCAAATGCCTCCGCAAGGGATGCCGCCACAAGGTTATCCTCAAATGCCGCCACAGGGTTATCCTCAATATCCTGTTGCGCCAGGATTTCCACCGCAAGGTGCGCCAATGGGTGCAGGAATGCCTCCGCAAGGAATGGCTGGTGGCTACCCTCCGGTTCCTCCTGCGGAAGATACGACACCTGCAAATTTCCAATTGGGAACTAAGTTTCCTGCGACATTAAACGTAAAAGCACCAAAGAGTGAATTAAAATATGATGATGTTTATTTCATCAGACTATTGGCCGGTTCAATTTCTCTTTCAAAAGATGAAAAGAAAAAGATTATCGAATCAATTCCAAAGCTTAAACAAGCTCAAATTGATGAATTAATCCGTATTTTCGAAGAGGAAAAACAGAAATTCGCGGCCCTTTCAAAGAAACACGTTCCACAGCTTGAAAAACTTGCCCAGCAACACTTCGAAGAATGGATGGAGCTCGAACACGAAGTAACTCTTTCTCAAAAGAAGAGTGAAGATACAAACAAAGCCGACGCCATCAGAAAGCAGTTGGGCATTTAATACTCGCTTTCTTGCCAAAAACCCCACTCTGTAATAGAGTAATTTTGCTATACCTCATAGCATTTCTCATTCCTAAAAAATTTTATGAAAAAACCTTTCGCCTTATTTTTATTAGCCGGCTTAACTTTTACGGCCTGTAGCGGTTCCAGTACTCCCGCAAAGCCTTCAGATCAGCTTTTGGACAGTAATATTTATACTGAAGCTACTTCCGGTTTAAACTTGGACCGTTGTAAGGATATTTTGGACGCTAAGTTGAAATCTTCATGTACACAGGTAATTAATGATCAAAAAGCTACAAACGATGCCATTGCGGCATTGGACAAGTCAAAATGTAGTAAAGTTTCAGATGAAAGGTATAGAGCCGAATGTGAAAAACAGGTGAATACAAAAGTTGAAGCTAAAAATGCAGAAGCTAAAAGAACTTCAATAGAGCAAAGTGCTCAAAATAGCGGAGATGTGAGTGTTTGCGATCAAATTGCCGACAGCAATCAGAAAAGCACTTGTAAGTATAATGTTCTTGTTGCCAAAGCAATTGCAAAAAAAGACCCATCCGTTTGTGAGGGGATAGGTCTTCAGATTTTGGTTGATCAATGTAAGGAATCAGCCAAAAAATAGTTTATTGATTAGGATTCAAACATAACGCATATACTGTGAGAGTATCATTAGTAGTTGGATTTTTGCCATAAGCTATACATGTACCGCTGGCATAGTTTGGTATTATTGAATTTATATAACCCCAACCGTTAAATGAACCGCCACAGCTTAATAATTTTTCTGCTGCCGCACAACTAGTAGCCGCAGAACCACCGGCACCAGCAGCCAATGACGCACTTGATTGGTGTGAAATTGTTGCTCCAAATCCACCTGTAGCAGTAACATGGCCTGCAGTGTCAATGCTTACCTTTGGTGTCACTCCGTTTACTGCTACCCCGTGATTCACCTGTAAATCAATTCCATTGTAACTTCTAGCTACCATATTGCCACCCCAAATAGCTTGTATGTAGTTATTAGTATCCATTAAATTAATAGTAGAAGTCTGTCCCGCATTATTTGGTCCATAGATATTCACTGCCGTATTATTACCCGCACCACCATTAACTTCCAGTTTTGCTCTAGGATTGGTAGTCCCAACGCCAACATTACCTGAAGAATCTATTGTCATTCTTAAAACACTATTAGTTAAAAAATCTAGAGGGTTATCACCTTGCGTAAAAAGAGCCAAGGCGTTTGCTCTAGAAATTGTACTATATATTCCTTCATAATTTACATTATTTCCACCCACCCTCATTAATCCAGCGCCTTGGTTAACTCCTACATAGCTGGAATTATTAAGTAGTTGCAACAGGGTTGTAGCATTTACTCCGTCACTCAAATTTTCTAAAATTGCTCCTGATTTTCCATCATAATTTTGAGATATATGTAATTTATCCATCGGGCTTGTAGTGCCTATACCCACTTTTCCAACAACAGTCAATTTTCCGCTATTTGCTTGATTACCTGATACGTTCAGATCTCCATTAATACCAACTTTACCGGTAGAAGAATTTTTTATTGAGCCTTGAATATCTAGGCTATTACTTACTTTTAATGATCCACTGTCGGTTGAAATTGATCCTTGATTACCGTCTATATGCACACCGAAACCGCCATTTCCAGGATTGTGTCCAGCCACAAAAAGATTATCCTTAATTTCAACAATTCCCAAATTTCCTAAGGTTGAAATACCCCATGAAGGATCAACAATTATACCAGAAAGTGCCTTTATTGGAGAAAGAATATTGATCATGCCTCCATTCACGTTATTGTCGCCATTTTCGATTGTCCCCCTTATATCAAGCCCATTAAATGTAGGCGCTACCAATCCGGACGTAGCCGGATCCTGAGTGGGAGTCGTAGCGCCAACGGCTACATTTACACCGAGTGTGACTACACCGGCAAAAACTGCAATACCTGCAGCTATAAGAGAATTCTTCAAATGAGAGTTGTTCATAGTTTTTATTTTTATTTTTTTGTTGACTAAATTATAGCAAAAATAAGCCAAAATTTCAAGGCCTTATACCTCGCTAATAACATCGAAACCTTTCAAGCTTCCAGTAATTGATAGGCCAATAATTTTACCTCTGCAAAGACCTCTATTTCTAATTTGGGCTGCTGTTTCGTTAATTGTAGCTCCAGATCCAATTGCATCATCAATCAACAATATATTGTCGTCCTTATCGTCTGATTCCACGACAATTGTTTTCTGAGCATTTTCTACTCTATCTTCAAGTTTGTTTAAGGTTTTCTGAGGAACGGAAATTTCAGTTTTAATTTTTGATATTTTAATTTTACATAACTTCAAATTTAGACCATTCTCTAATTCTTTCATGAATTGAATTTCTCTTTTTACCGTTGGCGGGATAAACCCCACCGCTTTTATTTTGCATTTTTTTATAAGTTTATCTATTACAGGTTTTATGTCTAAAATAAGTTCCCTTATAATCTTTGCATTTTGGCTTTGTTTTGCGTAAAGCAGCAGTTGTCCCAACTTAGTCTTCCCGAATCTTTCTATGCTATAAAAATCTAAATAGTACAAACTATCAAGATTTACACGATCAAAAGTAGATTTTAATTTACTGGTGCCATCAATTAAGCCATCCTTTTTATATGCGTTGTACTTTGACCAGATTTGAGCATATTCCCGGGCTGTTTTCTCAACCGGCTGCTTGGTTTTGTCGCACCAATACTTGAAACCATCCAGCCCATTCTTTCTCTCTCCGGACGGAGTAATTATCAGATAATTTTCTCTTATAATCTTAATTATAGATTTATCTAAATTTAAAATAGCTTTTGATTCACTCCCCGATTTATCCTTGAGCAGATAAAAAACTTTTGGAGGTTTGCCAACTTTATAAACCAGTCCTTTTTGCTGAAGCTTTGCAAGATGCCTAAACAGAGCTTGACGACTTATGCCGAGAAAAGAAGCTAGATCTTTTGCGCTAGCACGTTTTTTTTCTCCGATGTAGGCCTCAATCTTCTTTGAAGTATCTGTAGTCATGGCTATATGATATATAGTTTACAGTTTACTGTCAACTGTCAACTGTCAACTGTCAACCATAGCTATCCTCGCTATTGTGCCTCCACGGCATCACTGATTTTGAAACTTATATTGTCAGTCAGATTCGGAATGGTAGGGGACCAGGCAGGCCAGCTATTGATCTCCACTTTATTGATTTCCGGCAGGTTTTGAATATAAGTTTTTGCTTCATCTATATCGAGTCCGGCAATGTGTTCACGTATTTTTTCCAGCAATTGAGCTCCATTTTCTTTGCTCGGATCAATCTGGAATTGTTCCACGCCTTTTATGTTTGCGGTAATTTTTATTTTACCTGAAGCTTCATCTCTCTGAAAAATTCTATAAGTAGTAGAACCTTCATTGATTCTCAGCAATTCTTTTTGCGGACTTTTTTTCAACAAAAGCTCATCTTTCAAAATTTCCAGCATCGCGTCATGATCATAATAAACTCCACTCACATCCATTTCCCCGGTCACTTGAAATTCCGATACCTGCTGATTCACCAAACTTTCATCAACCTGAATTTTTACATCACCGCTTGTAATCGCCTGACTATCTCCCTGAAGTAAATCATAGTTGGATGTCTGACCGGCTAAAGCTGCTTTATCCTTGATAGCCTTGCGAAGTTCGTCTATCGCAGTTTTGGTTAATTCATCTTTGATCCTTGCCTTTGCGGCATCTATATCCTGTTTTGTCACAAAGGTCATGTAATCCGTCACGCCACCTTTCATATCGGTTTTGCTTTCCGCATAAACCTTATTTTGATTGTCTCCTTTTAGGCCGGGCAAAAAGAATCTCGTAGGTCCGATATTTCCTCTTGCTCCGACTATCGATCCGCTTGCATCCACTTGATCCGCCACCACATATGCATCCACTTTTCCGGGCCCCTTGCTGTCCGCGGGAGGTACCACTATGTCACCAGTAATTCTGAAAACCAGGCCATCCTTAGTCTGAAAACGCGTTTGCGCTACTAAAGGTCGTTCAGAATTTAAAGTATTGGAAATAGTTATATTTCCGCTTGCGTTTGCGCCTTTATCGGAGAATTTTTTTCCAGTCGAATATTGAGTGATCGTTTTTGAAACCGTAGTGGAAATTGGATAGCTCGCTATTTCGTGAGATGGCTGAGTTTCAAGTTCAGCTCTATTTCTTTGAGCATCAGCCAAAGTAATATTTACAGATTTTTCCAAAACACTCGCCGTCGGGGTTAGATAAATTGTCACCCCGGGCAAAGCCACATAGACTATCACCAACAAAATAATCAGTGAAATGGCCACCATCGCTATAAGGGCATGTCTATTTGGAGCGACGATTACGAATTTGGATTTTGGCTTTTGAGGTTCTTGTTTTTTCTCGGCGGTTTTAATCTTCGAAACATCGATTGAGGCTTTTCCTTTTACTCTTTTTAAAATTTCGCCGATTGAAAGTTTTTTCTCGGCCATGCGAGTAGGGGCTTCTTCTTCCACCGAATTAATACTTGCTTTTAAAGGAGTTATTTTTAATTTTTCATCTTCGGATTCAGAGCTGAATAATGAAGCTTTACCTTCCGGATTCGCCTTGTCGTAAACCTCAATTCCCAGCTTTTGAGCTAAATGAATTCCATTTTTATCATTCGTAATTAAGAAAATTTCTTTGTCGTCATCTTCCGCTTTTCTTTTTAATATTTGCAAATTTACCAGACTCTGAAAAAGAATCGCCCGCTTAGGAACGACGATGTAAATTCCTTTAGTATTTGTCTGTTTTACCTTATCGTAAAGAGTTGTTACTTCATCGTCAATTTCCGCATACACCACTTTTTTAGGTGGCACCACCTTTGAATCATCTGCGGCTTTCTTTTCCTGTTTCTTTTTTGCGACCATTTTTTTTGCTTTATATTTGCATCAAGCGCACCACTTTCTTGAGAAGTTTTGAAAGAGGTTGTTCCTCGCCCATAAAGCCAAGTGCAAGATTAGCCAAAGCCATCGGCATAATGTCCTGCTGATCTTTTAAAAGTTTTGTTTCATCGGAAACATTATTGACCATTTTCGGGTTGAGGAAGCTGATTTGAGGTTTTCTTGTGAATGGGAGCAGCTTCACCCATTCCATGGATTCGAGAGTTTCTTTGATTTCCGGCAAATGAGCGCCACCACCTGACAAGTAAATTCTTGAAGGCAATACGTCCACGTGTTGGAAGGATTCCAAAGAAAGAATTACTCCGGAAAGCCATACGTCACAATCGCTCTTCATGGCTTCACGTACTATTTTATGTGATTGACGTTCTAATTTATCTTCACTATAAAGCATTTTAATCTCTTCAGCTTCTTTGAAAGAAATATTTAGCGCTTGAGAAAGTCTCTTGGTAAATGTTCTTCCTCCGAGAGTAAACATTTTTGTCCCTTCCACCGTGCCATCTCTTACCACTGCCACATTTGTAGTTCCTCCGCCCACGTCCAAGAAAATAGCTCCAAACTGACCTTCGTCATCAAGACATCTTGTCAAAGCATAGGGCTCCGCTGCGATTGCCAGGAGTTCTTTATCGATTTCGCAAGCAATTGTTTGCAAAGCTCCATAATGAACCAAAGGAGCAAAAGCATTAAAAATGCCAAGGGTTACTTCCTTTCCTTGAAAACCTGTAGGATTTACCACTTTATAGCCGTCTATTCTTACGTCTACTATCGCCGCATTAACTAATTTTACATCAATTTCGCTATAACCGGTTTCTTCTGAAAGTTGGCTTCTTACCTGGTCAAAAGCTCTCCATTGGACTTTATGAACGATATTTTTTAATTCGGCGAGATCGATTTTTGCATTCGCGTCACTTCTTACATAACTGGTTGTAATCGTGGCACCTTTTACCAATTCTCCGGAAATTCCGATAATCATTTTACTTGCGGTCACGCCCGCCATATTTTCTGCATCGCGAATCGCGCTATGGCAATTGGCAATGACGGAAGCGATATCGGTTACCACACCGCTATTCATGTCTCCAAGTTTTTGTTGTCTGCGCCCAACGCCGAGCACTTTGGCCTTTTTTGTTCCTTCGGCTTCACAGATTAAAGCTTTTACATAATCTGTACCAATATCCAAAGCCAAAAAGTGAGCTTCGCTGGATCTTTTTTTTATTCCTCGAAAAAGTCTCATAAGTGTGTGAAATATACGGAAAAGGGTATTAAAAATCAAGCAAACACGTAGCGAGCTGTAGTGTCCAATTTATGAAGATAGCCGCTAGGGACTTCATCCTTGTCGATTTTGCTGATACTAGACTATCCAAAAAGTCATCCTCGGGGATAATGCTTGGATATTTACACTTATTATTTGCGGAGGCTTATGCTAGAATTTCGCCTGGTGTTTCTGAAAGATTTTCTGAATTTTGCAAGATTCGCGCACGGCTTTGTTTAGCTAAAAACATGACTTGTTTGTGGAATTTCAATCTGTTATCGTCTGATTTCAGGCTTGTTTCTGAGCATAATCGTGAGAAAATTATTATAGAATTTAATCCTCAAATTATGAAAAATTCCAATGAAATGAATGAAAAAAATCTTCATCAAAAATTTGTCAGGCTGGGAAGCAATCGTAGAAAATTAACCAATCAACTCTTGGCTCTTTTGCCGGAAATTTTCGAGAAGCAAATTTACAGAAAATATGCGGCGACAATTGTGGAATACGCGGGAAAATTTGGCGGGTTGAGCGCAGAAGTGGTAAAAAAGAGATTGCGATTAGAAAAACACCTCAAAGATAAGCCAAAACTTCGCGAATTGATTGTAAGTGAAGGTGTCCATAAAATAGCTTTAGTGGCCACCTTGGCGACGGTGGAAAATGAGAGTATGTGGGCGTATAAAGTACAGAATATGAGCAAGACTGCTTTGCAAGAATTGAGTAAAGAGGTGAGAAGTAAAAAATGTGGTGATGTGGCTGGTGCGGCTGGTGGGCGGAATTTATTTGGCGAAGTTGAAGTAGCAAATTTGTGCAAAGCTGTGCCGGCGAAGATCGCTTTTGAACTTAATCAAGAAATGACCGGGAAATTTCTGAAATTAAAGAAAAAATTTGGTGGAAATTTGAGTGATATGGAGGTGATGAAAAAGATTTTGGAAATCGCGGAAGCTACGGAAGAGAGACTGATCGGGAGAAAGCGAATTATTGGAAAAAAGATGCTGAGTCCATCTATAAAAGTGTCCCCGGGGACACTTTTGAAGGTCAAAAATGTTGAGGTTTCGAGGATTAGTCGCTACATTCCACAATCAGTTAAAAATAAAATTATGGCAAATTCTCACGGCCTCTGCACATATCCGGGTTGTAATCGTGCTGGTGAAGTTTTTCACCACAAGGAACGTTTTGCAAATAACAAAAGTCATGAATCCGTCGTTCATCTTTGTAAAATTCATCATGAGTTTGTTCATAATGGCTTGATTGGAAATGAAAAATCGGAAACACAAAATTGGAGTTTGAATCTGGGAGAGGAAAAATTACAAAAAATAGATCAACTTTATCGCGAATATAGGCTGATGAGTTGGAGTGGGTGATTGGCGAGTCGGAAATGGATTATTTGCTAGAATCATTAAAATGAAAAAATCACAAGATATTGTCCGGAATTTCTTGAAATTTGACAAAACCTCAAAAAATGCCTTGTTTTAGGCTAAATCACTGCTATACTTTTCAACACAAATGGACAAAAATAAGTTTAAAATTGCAGTTTTGTGCGGTGGGCCTTCGCTTGAAAGAGGAATTTCTTTGAACTCCGCGCGTTCAGTATGCGACCATCTTTATTCGGAAAATATAGATGTGGTCCCTATATATTTTGACCATTTCAAGCGAGCGTATGCGATTTCTCGCGATCAGCTTTATTCCAATACTCCCTCGGATTTTGACTTTAAATTAAATCAAACTTCCAGTCCTCTCGGTAAAACTTCTTTAATTAAATTATTAAAATCCGTAGACATTGTTTTTCCTGTAATCCATGGGGCTTTTGGCGAAGATGGCGAAATCCAAACCCTCCTTGAAAAAAATAAAATTCCATACATTGGGTCGGACAATACCGCTTGTCGTAATTGTTTTGATAAATATCGTTCCAATGAATTTATTAAACAGCATGGATTTTATGCCTTGCCTTCGATGGTTTTGAAGATTCATGAGCCGAAAGAGTTTAAACAAAAAATTCAAAAATTTTTCAGTGCGTATCAAATTCCCAGAGCCATCGTAAAACCGGCTACCGGTGGATCAAGCATTGGGGTTTATTCCGTTAATAATATCGACGAGGCACTTGAGGCCGCAAAAACAATTTTCAAAAAGAGAATTGATACTCGAGTAGTCATCGAACCATTCTGCATTGGAACAGAATTTACAGTAATAATTTTGCAGAATCGTTTTGGCCTTCCGGTGGCTTTGTTTCCAACAGAAATAGAAACTGACTATTCAAAAAATCAGATCTTCGATTTTCGTAAAAAATACCTTGCTACCAGGCAGGTGACATATCATTGCCCTCCGCGTTTTTCCAGTGAAATTATTGAAAAAATTCAAATTCAGGCTGAGCAACTTTTCAAGACCTTGGGGATGAGAGATTTTGCTCGCTTTGATGGTTGGTTGCTTCCGGATGGAAATTTGTGGTTTTCCGACTTCAATCCCATCAGCGGAATGGAACAAAACAGTTTCCTCTTTTTACAGTCTGCTCAGGTGGGTTTTAGTCATAGTGACCTTTTACATTTTGTCGTGCGCAATGCTTGCCAGAGATATGAGGTGAAATTCCCGGAAATTCACGAAAATTTACAATCAGACAAAAAAAATATTAACGTAATTTTTGGCGGCAAAACATCCGAGCGTCAGGTCTCCGTCATGAGCGGCACCAACGCTTGGCTCAAGCTTAGAAAATCAAAAAAATATCAACCTCATCCATATTTATTGGACCTGGATGATCGTACGGTTTGGCGCTTGCCTTACTCAAAAACTTTAAATCACACTGTGGAAGAGATTTCTGCTAGCTGCCGCGCCGCTCACGATGCGGAAAAAACTCTTCAACCTCTTCGCCGTCGCGTCTTGGAAAAATTGGGAGCTTTACCGGGCCATTTAAATGAAGAACTTTTTGTGCCTGAAAAAATGACTCTCAATGATTTTATTCAAAAATCAAAATATGTGTTTATAGGATTGCATGGAGGAATAGGGGAGAATGGAGAGCTTCAGGGCATGCTGGAAAAAATGCATATTCCATTTAACGGATCGGGAGCTGCCTCTTCACGTCTTTGTATGGATAAATTTTCTACCGGCAAGACCTTGGAAAATTTGGAAAAGGAAGGAATTTATGTTCCAAAAAAAGAATTGGTTAATACGGATAAACTTTTGAAATTAAAAAATTCGGAAGTAATAAAATTTTGGCGAGATTTGAAAACTCAACTCGGACATAATGCAATTATAGTCAAGCCTCCGGAAGATGGGTGTTCCACGGGTATAGTAAAATTAACCAAAGCTCAGGATCTCATCATTTATTTGGATCTAATTCACAAGGGTGTTGCCAATGTGCCCAAATTTACTTTTGGTCCCCGACAACATGGCATCATCGAGATGCCCGGTAAAAAGCCGACAAATCTTATGTTCGAACAGTTCATTCACACCGATAAAATAGCTGTTATTAAAAATAAATTAAAATGGCAACGCGTTTCCGGCTGGATTGAAATTACGATGGGTGTATATGGAAAAGGGGATAAACTCAAGGCAATGAATCCAAGTCTTACTGTTGCTCGCGGCACTGTGCTTACTTTGGAAGAAAAATTTCAAGGCGGAACAGGAGTCAATATTACTCCGCCACCACAGCCTTATGTTAAACAAAAAGCTATCGAAAAAGCTCGTCAACGCATGGAAATAGTAGCCAAAAAACTTGGTATTTCCGGTTACGCGCGCATCGATGCGTTCATGGAGGTAAACACTGGAGAATTGATGATTATTGAAGCCAATACCACTCCGGCGCTCACTCCTTCAACTGTAATTTTTCACCAAGCCCTTGCCGAAATTCCAAAAATGTATCCGGTAGATTTCTTGGAGAAAATTATTATTTCAAATATTTGCAGGCAACAAATGCATCTTTATTTTTGAAAGTGATTTGACACCATGATCCGGTTTTTTTAACGACATCAACTTCTGTACCCTTTTTCAAAACTCCAACCACATTTTTACCAAGTTTAGGTTTTGATCTGACATTTAAAGTTCTTACCTTAACTGTCATTTTTGTAGTGGCATCGGCAGTCACATTAACTGCTGTATTTGACGCCGGAGTGGTCGTAGTAGCAGGCACATAACTTGCCGCCATTGCTGAAGTGGAGCTGATTGAGGCTAATGTGATTACGGCAGCCACAATCTTTTTTGGCATTTTCATGTAGGAAAAATTATATAGTATTAATCAATACATACGACTCTTCCCCAAAATTATTACAATTAAATGAAAATTCTTGGAATCCTTTCGTTTATTCTTGTTGTTACTTCGTAGTTTATCGTGTCCGCCCACGTCGCAAATTGTTCAGCATTGATTTCGTCATCGCCACTGCGCCCGATTAAAATTACTTCATCTTCCAATTTTGCTTCTGGAATATCCGTGACTTCCACCATCATAATATTCATACAAATTCTCCCGCGAATGGGCGCCCTTTTTCCATGAATTAATACGTATCCATTTCCGGCGCCTCTATCATAACCGTCATAATAGCCAACCGGTAAAATTGCCAAACGTGTTTCGTGGCCTGTTTTATAAGTGCAGCCATAACCGATATATTCCCCGGATGGAATTACTTTAATCTGCGCGATCTTTGTTTTCCAAGTGAGCGCTGGAATGAGTTTAAAACCATCTCCGACTTCTTTTAAATATGACAAATAAGTTTCATTTGAAGACCACATGCCATAGCTGGAAATTCCCACTCTGACCATTTGAAAATGAGTTTTTGGAAACAAAATTGCCGCCGCGGAATTGGCGCAATGTTTAATTGGAATATGTACGCCTATGCCTTCAATTTTTTTTATCGCCTCATTAAACTTTGCCAATTGTAATTCAGCGTAAGAATGATCCGTCGTATCTTCCACATTAGCAAAATGAGTGGTCAGCCCCTCTATTTCAATATGCTCAAAACTTTTTACGTATTCTACAAATTCAATTAGATCTTTCATTAAAACTCCCTGTCGATTATTTCCGGTTTCTACTTTAATATGAATTTTCACCGGCTTCCCAATCTCTCCCAGTCTGGCAATAATTTCTCTATTATAAGCCACTAATCTACATCCCAGTTCCACCGCTCTTTTAAGTTCCGCCAGCTCCACGTAGCCCAAAATATAAATTGGCGCAGTCACACCATTGGCCCTCAATTCTTCAGCTTCATATAAAGCATTCACCGCCAACCAATCCGCCCCGGCATCCAGAAAAACTTTTGCGCTTTCAATCAACCCATGACCATATGCATTTGCCTTTACACAGGGGCAAATCAAAACCTCCTCACCAACGATATTTCTAAATTGCTTGATGTTATTACTTAACGCATCTTTGGAAATCTCAATCCAATTTAAGCCGCGACTTGAATTATTCATGTTCCAAAGCTTAGGCCAATATTGTCAAAATGCAAATATTTAACTATAATCCTAAATTGACGAAACAGTTAATTAACAAACAAAATCATGTTCGACAATAATCAGCATATTTATTCTGTAAAAACCGGCATGGCACCAACTTTTTTTGGCAAAGTGATGACGTTTTTTGCCTTGGCGATTCTTAGTTCTGCAGCGGGTGTATATATCACCAATGCTTATTTAATGGATTATTTCATTCAGCAGCCGGGATTGATTTTCCTAATAATGATCCTTGAATTGGCAATAGTTTTCACTGCCCGAATTTGGAGTTCTAAAGTACCGCTTAATCGCTTCATTTTTGTACTTTTTACTTTTATTACCGGTATGACAGCCGCTCCGCTCATCGGAGTTTTGGCTCATACACCTGAAGGAGTATCAATACTTACCAAAGCTTTGATGGCTACCGGACTTATGTTTACAGCTACCGCCGCTTTTGGTTGGACCACAAAAATGGATCTTTCCGGATTGCGAGGATTTTTAATGATTGGACTTATAGGTATGATTATCGTCGGACTCATTGGAATTTTCATCCCTTGGGGCAATAGTATGGAAATGATTTATTCCGGCGTGGGAGTGCTGCTTTTTACCGGATTTATTGCTTACGATTTTCAAAAGATAAAACGCTTCCCTGAAGATCGCTATATCGATGCCGCTTTGATGTTATATTTGGACATTTTTAATTTGTTCATGTATATTATCCGCCTGATTTTGTCTTTAAATAGACGATAATCACGTTTAATCCAATTCAAATGTCCAATTCATCCTTAATTTTCGATGTTGCTCCGCTTATGGAGAAACCTACAGGTACTCGTGAAACCTATTCTTTTGAAATGCCCTTGGAATACGAAGGTGTAAATTTGACCTCAAGTACTTCCGGAAAAGTAGAAATCATGAAAATAGAAGATGGATTTAATGCCAAAGTTTCAGATTTAAAAGTAGAAGCGGAATTTGCTTGTGACAAGTGTCTTAAAAAAATTGATCAGGAAGTAACCATAGACGCAGTCGAAAGACAATATTTGATGACTCCGCCGGAAGAGTCAGAACAAAAAATCGACGTAAACGACATCTACCTAGTCAACAAAAAAGATCAGTCTATAGACCTCGGTGAGTTTTTACGTCAAGAAATAATCTTGCATTTCCCCTTAATTCCAGTATGCTCTAAAAGCTGTAAAGGGCTATGCCCAGTTTGCGGTAAGGACAGAAATAAGAAAGCTTGTCACTGCGAAATCGTAGAATATAAAGAGGAATACAAACCTTTGGCAGCACTAAAAGATCTATTAAAAAAATAACGTATGTCTAAACATCCTACACCCAAGAAGAAAACGTCGAAAACCCGCAGTAAACGTCGTTATGCTAGTTTTAAGACAAAGGCACAGAGAAAGCTTGTAAATATGGCTACTCTTGTGACATGTCCAAGCTGTGGATCTAAATGTGTTGCCCATACTGCTTGTCCGGATTGTGGAAAATATCGCGGTCGTCAGGTAATCGACAAAAAGAAGAAGATCGAAAAGATCACAAAAATTAAAGCTTAAGTATGGCTAGTTATAGGCATCTTGCTCGTACATGCGTCATGCAGACCATTTTTGAGATGGAGTTTCGTAGTGGTCAATTAGAAATTGAGCCTCAGGATATTTTGAATTCCATTTTGAATGAGTTTGCTCCTAAACTTACTGAAAAAGAATTTGCCAAAAAAACTCTTGAAGGCGTAATTGCTTTTCACAAAGAAGTTTTAGAAATAATTTCTAAATTCGCGCCTGAATGGCCAATAGATAAAATCGCTCGCATCGATCGCGCTATTTTGGAAATTGGAGTTTATGAAATTGCATTTTCCGACGAAGTACCCCCTGTAGTGGCCATCAATGAAGCAGTTGAAATTGCTAAGCATTTCGGGGATAATAACAGTCAGAAATTCATCAATGGAGTACTAAGCTCTGTGATGAAAAGCTATCATGAAAAACTATAAAGAATTAGAGAACATCATCGGCATCAAGTTTAAGAATCCGGCCATTCTTGATAATGCTTTTGTGCATCGTTCTTATGTGAATGAGCATCGCGGTGAAGGAATCAAAGACAATGAACGCATGGAATTTCTGGGTGATGCAGTTCTGGAGCTGGCCGCCACAAGACATTTATTTGAAAAGTGTGAAGATAAAAACGAAGGTGAAATGACCTCTTTTCGTTCAGCACTTGTAAAAGGGAAACATTTGGCTGAAATAGCTGAATCTCTTAATCTCGGAAAATATCTTTATCTCAGTAACGGTGAAGAAAAATCCGGCGGCCGAAACAAAAAATATATTTTGGCGAATGTGCTTGAAGCGCTTATTGGAGCTATTTATTTGGAACACGGATATGCCGCGGCTGAAAAATTTATCGAAAAATTTATTCTTACTCGTCTGGATGAAATTATCGCCGGCGGTAAACATATAGACGCCAAATCTCAATTTCAGGAAATTTGTCAGGAGAAAGAAGATTTTACTCCATATTATGAAGTTTTGGAGGAACATGGCCCAGATCACGACAAACATTTTGTAATGGGGGCTTATATCAATAATGTGCTCATTGCCAAAGGCAGTGGCAGCAGTAAACAAAAAGCCGAAGAAGAAGCGGCAAAAAATGCACTAAAAGAAAAACAATGGTAGAAAAATTTGATGAAAAATCTTGCGGAATTGTAGTGTTCAGAGAAAAAGATGGTATTAATTTATATCTGCTTTTACATTATCCAAGCGGACATTGGGATTTGCCAAAAGGTCACGTGGAAGCGGGTGAAACGGAGCATCAAACCGCAGCGCGCGAATTACTTGAAGAAACAGGAATCGCCGATATTAATTTTATTGATGGATTCCGTGAAGGGATTTCTTATAAGTATCGTAAAAATAAAAAACCTTCCAATAAGCAGGTAATATTTTTCTTAGCAAAAACAAAATTGGAGAAAATAAAATTATCTCATGAACATCGCGGATTTAAATGGCTCCCATACGAAGCTGCGTTTAATAAACTTACCTTTGAAAACGCAAAAAATCTCGTAAAAAAAGCAAAAAACTTTTTGGGAGAATAAATTCCTCTGCTATAATGCAGACCATGAAGATCCAATTTAATTCGAAATTAGGCTTGCACAAGGGAATATTTGTAGTTCCTGTTTTTCAGGAAGATCTAAAGAAAAATAATTTTACTTATCCTGAAATTGTTAAAGAATTTTTGTCCTTCGCCCAAAAAAACGAAAATTTCAAAGCAGATTTCGGTGAAAATTTCTTCACTCACGTGAAAGAAAATAATTTTACCGATAAACTTTTAATCATTGGCGCCGGTTCAATCGAGAAATTCAATTCCGCTAAAGCCAGAGTTTTTGGTGCCAAAATCGCCAAGGTGGCAAAGATGGCAAAATGCGACGCTCTTTCATGTTTGATTGAACATAAATTGGAGGAATATGCGGAAGAATTTGCCGAAGGTTTGTTTTTACTTCAATACAACATCGGCGTGCAAAAAAATAAGAGCAAAAAGCCAAGTGCCGCGCTTAAAACAGTAGAATTTGTAACAGATGATAAAACCCTAAAAACTAAAGTTGAAAAAGCTCAAAAGATCGCGGAAGCTGTAGAATTCGTAAAAGATTTAGTCAACAATCCATCTAACGTCGTGACCATAGATTACATGGCTAAAAGTGCCGAGAAAGTTGCCAAAGATAATAAATATAAATTTACGGTTCTCGGACTTAAAGAATTTAAGAAAATGGGTTGGGGAGGAGTTTTGTCGGTCAATCAAGGATCAAGTGTTGAGCCAAAATGCGTGGTGATGGAATATCATGGCGCCTCAAATCCAAAAGAGAAGCCAATTGTGCTTATCGGCAAAGGTGTTGTGTTTGATGCGGGTGGATATAACATAAAATTAACCGGCAGTATTGAAACGATGCATCAGGATATGGCCGGCGCTGCGGCAGTTTACGGCGTAATGAGCCTCGTAAAAGATCTCGGAATTAAAAGAAATATTATTGCCATCACGCCTGTCGTGGAAAATTTGGTGAGCTCTACGGCTTTCAGACCTTCGGATATTATCACCATGCTCTCAGGACACACCGTGGAAATTACAAATACGGATGGAGAAGGACGTTTAATTTTGGCTGATGCCATTACTTATGGTCATCGCTTTGAACCTAAATATATGATCAGCATTGCTACTCTCACCGGTGCGGCTTCAGTTTCTTTGGGAGATAGATACGCCGC